>Ga0335081_10001434_pt1 | contig 38018 bp, 41 predicted proteins | sample Lox_Sample_35_FD_206713 | JGI IMG/M metagenome (GOLD analysis project Ga0335081, IMG submission 206713) | Soil microbial communities from Loxahatchee National Wildlife Refuge, Florida, United States - Lox_Sample_3.5 | ecosystem: Environmental > Terrestrial > Soil > Wetlands | place: USA...
AGCGCCTTAGGTGTGGACGAGGTAGAGCAGGGCCAGCTCCGGCTCAGACACGACAGACTGCTCACAGCCCACAGTGTCGCGCCCGAGGGTGCAGAAGGACATGCGGTGTATTCAGGCAAAAAGACTCTTCTCGAGTGTAATGTGTAGACTGTGGCAGCAAAATAGAAAAGTTTATTTAACAAGGCAGTAAATAAGGAATGGAAAAAATTAAAAGATTTTTCAAGGATGAAGAAGGGGTGACGGCAATTGAATACGGCCTGGTTGCAGCATTGATAGCCATCGTGATCATTGGTGCTGTTACACTGGCAGGTAAAAACCTCAGTAAAACATTCACTTCAGTTGCCAATACCGTAACCGGAAGTTAAACAATCTCTCCGGAAGGGGAATTTTATTGCAGAATAATCATTAAGTATCTCTTTTTTCTAACAAAAAGGATGGTCAGTTTTAAGATTTCTTATCCCTTGTTTTTTTGTTGGGCTTTGGAGATTTCTCTTAAAAACGATGATGAGTAAACTACTTGGTTAGGTAGAAAAGTAGCAAAATTTATTGCGGAGGTAAGAAAACGTGGAAATAATTAAAAGATTTTTCAAGGATGAGGAGGGCGTTACGGCAATCGAATATGGCCTGATCGCAGCATTAATAGCTCTTGTGATCATTGGTGCTGTTGCACTGGTAGGTACAAACCTCAGTAAAGTATTCGCTTCAGTTGCCCAGACCATTACCGGAAGTTAGGCGAAGACTAGAAATTTAATTGTTTGGGGGCCTGAATATTCACGGGCATTCGGTGTAGTTTGGCTTGATTGGCATGGCAGGAATCATGAGAAAGTTTAAAAATTAGATAAAATCCAAATTTCGAAATGGGAAGGCATGGTCAAATGGCTCTGCCTTTTTGTTTTCAGCGATAACGATTGTGGGTTGAAGTATTGTATGGATGAGCCAAATCAGAAAAAGTCGAGTAGATCAGGAATGGTTCTCCTATGGCCTCTCATAGATCCTGGCATGCCCAATTAAGGCATCCGGCTCCTCAGTTCACAAATTCACTACGTCGCGGTAGACCGAATGGATGGCGATCGGTGCCGGCAGTGGGTACCGCTGCAGTACCGCTGCAGGAGCCGGTTGAATGTTTCCCAATACAACAGCGCCTTCTGCGATCTCCAACTCAACCACCTATGCCACAGCCCGATCACCTGTATCCTAAACTTCGCGATCCAAAACGAGGTCCCGGTAATTCCGCAATGCCCCTGGTGGGCTCTAGCTTCAGAGAGAGAGTTTGCTGCTGTTCGTGGATGGGCCGGTATCGGTTTGGTCCTAGATTCTTGAAAGCGCCAGCTTCAGGCGGCCTTTTACCGACTTGTGTTTCACCGCCCAGTGCCCCTTCCGGGATCCGGCCAGCAAAGGGTAAGCCCCAGCATGTCGAAACTTCCAGAGCCTTTGTTCCCCAAGTCACCGGGACCCATCGGCCTTTCTTTAGGATACCTTCTTTCGGGGTTAAGCGTTTGGTGAATGGCTTGTCGGTTCTGTAGGAATGGGAAGTCCCCTCATTTTCTGGTTAGCGTCACCTTGATTTTCTCACCGTCGCTGATTATAACTATGTTTCCACCCTCACTGATTATGCCCTTGGCATCTATAGGGTCCCACCTATTTGATATATACTGGACATTCTTAATACCACTTTTATCGAGCTCACCTCGAAAAATTTGACTACCTTTTGGATTGTACTTGTCATCTATCATTCTGACACCTATGAAAGAACTACCTTTTTGCGTTATCTTGCAGATTCCCTTATAGCTGTTAAAAGAGATCCATGGTCCATAGAACTCTACCCAAACATCCCATTCTCCGTTTAAGTCCCGAACAACCTCACCATTGGGGAGTGTGATAGTATTCACTAAACCTTGGCAATTTAATATAGATATAAAAATCGTTAAGCCAATGAAGCAAATAAGCAGTGCAAAGATTTTCTTTACCATGGTTTATAACCCTCCTTTACGGGTTAATTTGTTTGATTTATTGAAAACCAAAACATAAAAAGCCTCCGAAAGGACGCATACCATCCTGAAGGTGCCATGTTGGAATGTTCTGGAAACTGATCTGCATACGACGCCAAGAAGGTTAGAGGTCAGACAGGTGGAACCAATAATTACAGAATACTCCTATATTGGGTGACCATCAAGGGAAAAATCTCCAGGTCTTGTCAATAAATAGAATTGTCCAATTCTGTAGCAAATGAATTGTCCATCTCTCATTTTATCCCCTCATCTGTCCATTTTCCTTTGAAATGCTACAGGTATTATCTCAAATAGAAGATAAAATTATCTTGATTTGCACTACATATTTCGGTATGAGAGTTGCGTACTACATTATTTTTATATTAATTCGTTATTTGTCAGATCTAACACGAATTAATGAACCTCTTCTCTTGGGCATAGCGATTGCCGCGTTTCATATTTCAATACAATCTTATACCTTGAACATAATTTGCCGGGGGATAAAAACCATGGAAAAAATTAAAAGATTTTTCAAGGATGAAGAAGGGGTTACGTCAATTGAATACGGCCTGATCGCAGCACTGATAGCGCTTGTGATCATTAGTGCAGTTACACTGTTAGGTAAAAACCTCAGTAAAGTATTCGCTTCAGTTGCCCAGACCGTTACCGGAAGTTAAACGGAGATGAGACATGGTCACTTAATTGTTTGTGGGCCAGCATAGGCAATTGACTCTGCTTTTTTTCAGCCATAACGACTATGAATTATGATGTACCATAGAAGCTAAAAATTGAAAAAACAAAAGCATAGGAAGTAGATTTAACGATTACCACCTCGAAAACTCTTTTTGTTCCATGTAATTCATACACGATTAACGTTTATCCTTCGACCCAACCAATTCTGGAAGAACACCCGGGTATTACCCTCACTCGCTCCTAAGAAGCCTGTTTGTCATACCCATCGAGATACTCTGATCCGGGGGTAGGGCATTGTATCCGCTCCTCTTCCCCCGGCACTGTATGGTTTTTGTGTAGTTGAAAACGTTCTAACATATAGAAAAATAGGGAAGGTGCTCTGCCCTTGACTTTGGAAAAGGGTGAAGATATACGAACATATACTAAGATGTACAAACAAAGAGGGTGGGGCAGAGCATACCTCTTAATCGGTAGGTTGTCGGTTGGAGCCCGACAGGGATCACCAGAAAAGAAGAAGGGGTTAAGTGATGACATTCTTAACCCCTTTACTTTTTTGCAAACTTCCTAACGGGAGCGGTTTATAGTTTACAATCTACACCGATAGTAATAGTTCGGTGCTTGCAAAAGTCTGTCCTGTAACTGTATGCAGCCGAAAGACTGCTATGAGGCGCAAACTATTTGATGACACTATTAGTAAATTCCTGCAGGTTACGTAAGTATTTTGATCCCTCAATTTTACATGTTATTGGACGCTATTGAGGACACAATTCTGCCGAAGGTTCTCACTGAAAAACATTTAACTGATATTTTCAGAGCTAAATATTTGTTGACTATAAATTGCCGTTATATTAGTTAGTTAAAATTCATTAAGGGTTTTAAAAAAAGGCAGATATCAGTGGAAAAATGACAGCTCGGTAAGGGGAAACGTGCTCGTGAGAAACTCGTGCTGGTCAAGTGTAAACTGTGATAGGGTGCAGTGGACAGAGTTTTCACCGTCGATGAGATGTCTGAAATTAAGTAGGCTTGGATCAGTTTTAGATGGCTATCAATAAATATTTAGGAAGCTGAAGAGATTGGAGAAGAATTTATTTATTTACACATTTGGCTGTCAGATGAATGTGCACGATTCAGAGAAGATTGCAGCGGTGATGGTGAACTCTGGGTATGCAGTTGTGGATGATGTCGGGAAGGCTGACCTTATCATTGTCAATACGTGCAGTATAAGAGAAAAAGCCGCACAGAAGGCATGCAGTCAATTGGGCAGGTTGAAAAAATTTAAAAATAGAAAACCCGGACTCATAATCGGCGTGGGGGGATGTCTGGCGCAACAGTGGGGACCGAAGTTCATCGAAAAAGTTCCTTACCTCGATCTGGTTTTTGGGACACATAACATACACAATCTGCCGGATTTGATAAGTGCTGTCGAAAAGACCGGACTGCCAGTAGTACGAACAGATTTTCATGAGGCAGTGAAGTCCCTCGACATGATGGCGCCTCCTGAAAATGGAAGAGTGACGTCCTATGTCACAATAATGCAGGGATGCAATAATTTTTGTTCATATTGTGTAGTTCCCAACCTCCGTGGCAAGGAGGATAGCAGGTTATTATCGGACATCGTAAAGGAAGTTGCTGTGCTGGCCGGTCGAGGTGTCAAAGAGGTTACTCTTCTAGGGCAGAATGTCAATTCGTACGGGAAGACTATTGGCAATGGGAGTGACTTTGCAGATTTGCTTTACGCAATCGGACTGATCGGCGGTATCGAAAGAATAAGATTTACAACGTCGCACCCAAAAGATCTATCCGACAGGCTGGTACGATGTTTTTCAGAGGTTGATAAGTTATGTGAGCATATCCATCTTCCCGTACAAACAGGTTCTGACAGGGTTCTCGGAATGATGAATAGATGTTATACAAGGGCTGATTATTTTGATAGGGTACATAAACTGAGGGCGGTTTGTCCCGACATCAGCATTACTTCAGATATTATCGTGGGATTTCCCGGCGAAACAGACGGGGATTTTCAAGCAACGATTGACATGATGGACAAAATCAGGTTTGATAACTTGTTCTCTTTCAAATACTCGGAAAGGGAAGGGACTGCCGCGACAAAAATTGGCGGCAAGGTCAGTGAATACGTGAAGAGAGAGAGACTCAAAATTGTCCAGGGGCTTCAAGAAAAGCATACCTTGGAAAGAAATGAGGCCATGATAGGGAACACAGAGGAAATTCTTGTTGAGGAAATAAGCAAGAACTCCGGACAAGATGTGTCGGGCAGGACGCGGACTAATAAGATTGTAAACTTCAGAGGAAGTCATGAGCTGATCGGCAAGATGGTGTCTGTATTGATTACCGGTGCGTATCAACATTCTTTGAGGGGGAGGTTACTGAATGTTAATTAAGATGAAGGTTGCCGGATTGACGATAGATCCGCTGACGAATACGCCTATTGTAATATTAAAAGATATGGATGAGAAAAAGGCCATTCCCATATGGATAGGCCTTTTTGAAGCAAGTGCAATTGCGACGGAACTGGAAAAAATTACTTTTTCCAGGCCCATGACGCACGATCTCCTGCATGAAATTCTGAAGGCCGTCGATATAGAGTTAATCCAAATTGAGATCCATGATCTAAGAAATAACACTTTTTTCGCCAATGTCCATTTGCTGAGAGGTGGACAGACAATAGTCGTTGATTCCCGACCGAGCGATGCCATTGCCCTGGCGTTGAGGGCCGGTGCTCCTATATTTGTGGACGAAAAGGTTATCGAAAAATCGAGAAATGTTGACTTCGGCAAGAAAATAACCGATCTGGACAATTTAAAAGATGAGAAATTGAAGGAATTTCTTGAGAATCTTTCTCCTGACGATTTTGGGAAATATAAGATGTGAGGCGATTGAGATATTTGAGAGTCTAGACCAATAATCGTAATAATGGTCTGCAGGATTAAAGATGTAATTTCGATTAATAAGTGACCATTAAAGTATTGCCACGAGAAAGTACGGGTGTGCTTCTATTTAGAAAAATTTCGTGGCTCTTATTTTTTGGGAGATATGGAAAAAGAAATCGCTGAATTCGGGCATCACATGGATGTTGAGAGAAACCTCTCACCAAATACAAGGAAGAGTTATCTCGCTGACGTCAGGCAGTTTAAGGCCTTTCTTGATGCTAATAACATATCTGAGAAATTAGATGCTGCCGGCAATATGATTGATATCGACTATATGGTAATCAGAGCCTTCCTGGGGTCTCTCTATCGTGAAAGGCTCAAGAAAGTCACCATATCGAGGAAAGTAACTGCTCTTAGGACTTTCTTCAATTATCTTGAGAGTAAGGGAAAGATAAAGGTTAATCCGGGACAGATGGTTCAGGGTCCGAAGATCGAAAAATATGTGCCCACATTCCTATCAGTGGAAGAAATGTTCTGCCTTCTCGACTCGAAAAGCCCGACAGATGCATTTAGTTTGAGAGACAAGGCAATTGTTGAATTGTTTTATTCTTCGGGCATCCGCCTCTCCGAACTCGCGGGTCTGAATCGGGGTGATGTGGATTATGGGCTGGGTTTGATGAAGATCAGGGGAAAGGGAAAGAAAGAACGGATGGTCCCTATAGGTGATAAAGCGGTTATCGCGATGAGAACATATCTTGATAAAAGGAATGACGTTCTTTCAGAAAATATTAAGAGTGGCTCGGACGAGCCCGTCTTTATCAACAGGGCAGGTGCGAGGCTGAGCACGAGGAGTGTGGCACGGATCCTTGACAAATTGGTTCTTGCGAGCGGATTGGGAAGAAAGATAAGCCCCCACATGTTAAGACATACCTTTGCGACACATATGATGGAAGCAGGCGCTGATCTCAGGGCTATTCAGGAATTTCTTGGCCATGAAAGCCTTTCCACGACGCAGAAATATATGTCCGTCACGGTCGGCAGACTGATGGAGGTTTACGATAAAGCCCATCCGAAGGCCAGATGTGATCAGTTCGAGAAAGAGGAAATTAAAATAAGCGATGACAGTGAGAGAGAAGAGAAGTGAAGTGAAGTGATCAAGAAGACTCTTTGCGGGAGGCCTTAGACGCTCATGGATATAACAGGAACGACAATTTTAGCCGTCAGACACGGGGGAAAGGTTACGGTTGCCGGTGATGGTCAGGTTACAGTTGATGTAACGATCATGAAACACGGTGCTAGAAAGGTCCGCAGACTTTACAACAATCAGGTAATTGTGGGTTTTGCGGGTGCAACAGCCGACGCTTTTACCCTATTTGACCGTTTTGATCAGAAGCTGGAGCAGTATAAGGGCAATCTATTGAGGGCGGCCGTTGAGCTCACGAAAGATTGGAGGACGGACAGGTTATTGAGGCATCTCGAAGCTTTGATGATTGCCGTCAGCAAGGAGCACTTTTTGATCATATCGGGGAACGGCGATGTTATCGAATCGGATGACGATGTTATGGCCATAGGATCGGGAGGCGCTTATGCTTTGGCGGCAGCGCGCGCCCTTGTCAGGTATTCGGGTTTGACGGCGACGGAGATAGCCAAAGAGGCTCTTAAGATTGCATCGGAAATTTGTATTTATACAAACGACAATATCACCGTTGAAGAATTGGACATTAATCAGCAGGCGGAGAGCAGAGGCGATAAGACACCGAAGTAGTGCCCTCGTGAGAATAAGGTCGAGACGAGTGCCGCAAGGATTGTAATCTAAAAGCATAGAAGGGTGAGAAGAGGCGAAAACTAGTATGTCATCTAAGCAATTAACGCCGCGAGAAATCGTGGAAAGATTGGACAAGTATATCATAGGTCAGGGTGAGGCCAAGAAGGCAGTGGCAATTGCACTAAGAAACAGATGGAGGCGCCAGAATGTGACGAAGGAGCTGGGAGAAGAGATATCTCCCAAGAACATCATCATGATTGGACCAACGGGTGTAGGCAAAACGGAGATTGCCCGGAGACTGGCGAAGTTGGACAACTCTCCCTTCATAAAAGTGGAGGCATCAAAGTTCACCGAGGTCGGTTATGTCGGCAGGGATGTGGAATCCATGGTTCGCGATCTTGTTGAGCTTGCAGTGAACATGATCAAATCTGAAGAGCAGCAGAATGTGAAGCCCAAGGCAGCCGAGCTGGCTGAGGAGAGGCTTCTTGACATTCTGCTTCCGCCAAAGCCTGTGGAGAGGAAGGTGGAGGATCTTATCGAGGACAGACACTTGGATGTTCATGACGTCGAGCAGCCGCTGCAAATTGATAATACGCGTGAAAAGATGCGCAGGCTTCTCCGGGAAGGGAAACTTGACAGCCGCTATGTGGAATTGGAGATCTCTGAAGTGAAAAGCGGCCCGATGATAGAAGTCTTTACATCTTCAGGCGTCGAGGATATGGGTTTGAACATCAAAGAAATGTTTGGAAACATTTTTCCTCAGAAGAAAAAGAGGAGGAGAGTGAAAGTCCCGGAGGCACTGGAACTACTAGAGCAGGAAGAGGCCCAGCGACTGGTTGACATGGATAAGGTTACAAGAGCCGCCGTGGATAGGGTGGAACAGTCGGGCATCATATTCCTCGACGAGATCGATAAGATCGTGGGAAGCGATTCAACGCACGGTCCGGACGTCTCGAGAGAGGGTGTTCAGAGGGACCTTCTACCTATTGTGGAAGGTTCCACTGTTAACACACGCTATGGAATGGTTAAGACAGACCACATACTTTTTATCTCGGCGGGTGCATTCAGCTCGTCGAAGCCATCGGATCTGATCCCTGAGCTTCAGGGGCGGTTTCCCATCCGGGTTGAACTGGATTCACTAGGTAAGGAGGAGTTCATCCGTATCCTGACGGAACCCCACAATGCCCTTATCAAGCAGTATGTTGAGATGATGGCCACTGAAGTGGTTAAACTGTCCTTCACGGATGACGCAATTGCAGAGGTTGCAGAAGTGGCGGCGGTGGTGAACGAAAGAACGGAAAATATAGGGGCCAGACGGCTTTACACCATTATGGAGACCCTTTTGGATGACATATCCTTCGACGCCCCGGATATGGCGGGAAAGGAAGTAGTCATTGATGCCAATTATGTGAAAGAGAAACTTGAGAACATCGTAGAGGATGAGGACTTAAGCAGATATATCCTATAATAGAATAGGAGATTGGTATGGATAATATAGGGAAGTCCATTGAGCGGGCCGAGATTCTGCTGTAGGCCCTCCCTCATATACGCAGGTTTTATAATAAGACCATCGTAATCAAGTACGGCGGTCATGCCATGGTCGATGCTGAGTTGAAGGATTTATTCGCCAAGGATGTGGTAATGATGAAGTATATCGACATCCATCCCGTGGTGATTCACGGAGGTGGTCCCTCAGATCGGCAACTTCCTGAAGAAACTTGGCAGGGACTCTAAGTTCGTCCATGGCATGCGGGTAACTGACGAAGAAACCATGGGCATCGTTGAGATGGTTCTTGTAGGCATGGTCAATAAGGAAATTGCCGGTCTTATAAATCAGCATGGCGGCAAGGCAGTGGAAGGCGTAATCAGTGCGGACGGGGAGTTGGTCAATACCATAAGGACAGGGACGTTGTCAGCATGATAGATGGCGGGACTATAAGCGGAGGCATGTATCCGAAGGTTAAGTGCTGTCTTGAGGCACTCAACAGCGGTGTAAAAAAACCCATATTATAGAAGGGCGTCTGAATCATGCCGTACTTCTCGAGATTTTCACGGATAGAGGGATAGGAACAGAAATAGTGCTATGAGGTCTTTTCAGTGAGGTGTTTTACAAATGACAACAGATGAATTGCTGGCTCTGTCAGACAAATATATTATGTCTACCTACAAACGCTTTCCTATAGTGCTGGTGAAGGGCTCCGGTGCAAAGGTCTGGGACAGCAACGGGAAAGAATACCTCGATTTCGTTGCAGGTATCGCTGTTTGCAGCTTGGGACATTCGCATCCCAAAGTGGTTGAGGCGATAAAGAAGCAGGCGGAGGTTCTCACTCATGTGTCCAACCTGTACTATATAGAACCGCAGATTCTTTATGCCAGGAAGCTCTTGGAGAATTCTTTTGCGCATAAGGCATTCTTCTGCAATAGCGGGGCGGAGGCAAACGAGGCCGCAATAAAACTTGCCAGGAAGTATGCCTATGAGAACATGGGGAAGGGGAAAAATGAACTGATAACAATGAAGGATTCATTCCACGGGCGTACGATTGCCACGGTGACTGCCACCGGACAGACTAAGTTTCAAGTTGGCTTTGCGCCGCTTCTTGAGGGATTTAAATATGTGCCGTTTGATGATATTTCTGCACTGCGCGGTGCAATTACAGATAAGACATGTGGCGTCATGCTTGAGCCGATTCAAGGAGAGGGAGGTATAAGGATTCCTGATGACAAATATCTCTCTATGGTCAGGAGAATTTGTGATGAAAAGGGAATACTCATGATTCTTGACGAGATTCAGGTGGGGATGGGAAGGACGGGAACCCTTTTCGCTTATGAACATTATAAAGTGAAGCCTGACATTGTCACACTGGCAAAGGCTGTGGGTAATGGCTTTCCCATAGGTGTGATGATGGCCACCGATCGCGTCGCATCTGCTTTTCAGCCGGGCAATCATGCCTCTACATTCGGTGGAAATCCGCTTGCCATGGCTGCAGCGCTGGCGACTCTTGAGACGATCATAAAGGACGGTATTCTGGAGAACGTGAGAAAGGTCGGGGATCATTTCATAAAGAGGCTGCACGAGCTGAAAGACAGGTCATCCGTCGTAAAGGATGTAAGGGGTAGAGGTTTAATTATAGGAATTGAGATGAGCATTGACGGGTTGCCGATAGTCAATGCATGCATGGACCGGGGGTTGTTGATTAATTGCGTCAGCGGAAATGTTCTGCGGTTTGTCCCGCCACTGACTATTACAGAGAAAGATGTAAATGCCGCTGTTGCAATTTTGGACGAGGCGCTTGGCAATAAATGAAAAAAGATTTCTTGAGCCTCTATGATCTTGAACAAGATGATTTTGAGGCGGTATTCGAAAAGGCTGATAAAGTTAAAAAGATGCTCAAGGCTGGTGTGCCCTATACGCCGCTTGCTGGGAAGACCCTGGGGATGATTTTTGATAAATCGTCTACACGAACCCGAATATCTTTTGAGGTTGGCATTTATCAATTGGGAGGGATGGCTTTGTTCCTCAACAATCGCGATACCCAGGTCAGCAGGGGTGAAAATATTTCCGATACAGCAAGGGTCATGTCAAGGTACTTGGACGCAGTTGTCATAAGGACGTATTCTCAATCATTTGTGGAAAACTTCGCGCGATATGCGACTATTCCCGTTATGAATGGCCTGACAGACCAGCAGCATCCGTGTCAGATTTTGAGCGATCTTTTCACCGTTATTGAAAAAAAGGGCATATATGAAGGGGTGAAGATCGCGTATGTGGGAGATGGCAACAATGTCGCAAACTCGTGGATCGACGCCGCAGCGAAGCTTCCCATCCGGCTAAGCCTGGCATGTCCTGAGAGATACGAGCCGGATAATGATATATTGGAAAGGGGCACGAAAAATGCTCAGGGCCGCATAGCTCTTTATCGTGATCCCGCTGATGCCGTTAAGGATGCAGATGTGATCTATACGGATGTCTGGACGAGCATGGGTCAGGAGGCCGAAAAAGAAGAGAGGGAAAAAATATTCAGAAAGTATCAGGTCAATAAGGAAATACTTGCCCTGGCGCGGAAAGATGCTATTGTCATGCACTGTTTACCCGCCCACCGGGGCGAGGAGATAACGGACGATGTTATCGACGGACCCCAGTCCGTCGTAATCGATCAGGCGGAGAATCGCCTTCATGTGCAGAAGGCAGTCATGGAGATATTGATTCTAGGAGGATAAGATCTTGTCAGGTGATGTGAAAAAAGTTGTACTGGCCTATTCGGGAGGATTGGATACATCTGTCATTCTGAAGTGGTTGATTGAGACATACAAGTGCGAGGTAATTGCTTTCGCCGCCGATATAGGTCAGGAAGAAGAACTGGACGGTCTCAAGGAGAAGGCACAAAAAACTGGCGCGAGCAAGATCTATATAGACAATTTGCAGGAGGAATTCGTAAGAGACTTTGTCTATCCGGCTATGCGGGCCGATGCTGTCTATGAGGGAACCTATCTCATGGGCACATCGCTCGCGAGGCCTCTCATCGCGAAAAGACAAATTGAGATTGCCGCTCTCGAAGGGGCTGATGCAGTGTCTCATGGTGCCACGGGCAAGGGAAACGATCAGGTGCGATTCGAACTGACGTACACTGCCTTGAACCCCGCCATCAGGGTCATCTCGGCGTGGAGGGACCCAAAGTGGCTCTTTGATTCGAGAGTGTCCATGATCGATTACGCCGAGAAGCACGGCATTCCTGTGGCCACAACCAAGGCAAAGCCGTACAGCAGCGACAGGAATCTTCTACACATTTCTCACGAAGGGGGGATCCTCGAAGATCCGTGGATGGAGCCGCATGAAGACATGTTTGTATTGACTACAGCGCCGGAAAGGGCGCCTGACGTTGCTACATACGTGGAAATCGATTTCAAGAAAGGGAATCCTGCGGCGATCAATGGAGTGAAGATGAGTCCTGCAAAGCTTCTCCAGAGCATCAATAAAATAGCGGGGGCCAACGGTATCGGCAGGGTCGACATGGTGGAAAACCGATTTGTCGGTATGAAATCGAGGGGTGTTTATGAAACGCCTGGCGGCACCGTTCTCTGGGCGGCCCATCGTGCGGTAGAGTCCATTACGATGGACCGGGAAGTGATGTTGATGAGGGATTCCATGATTCCCAAATACGCGCAGCTTGTATACAGCGGTTTCTGGTACTCGCCGGAGATGAAGGTTCTGCAGACATTCGTGGATGAAACGCAGGAAAATGTCACGGGAACAGCGCGCCTGAAATTGTATAAAGGGAACTGTATGGTTGTCGGACGCAAGTCACCAAACTCGCTTTACAGCGAGGAATTTGTCACTTTTGAGAAAGACAAAGTGTACGATCAGAAGGACGCGACAGGCTTTATTAGGCTTAATGCCCTGAGGATGAAGATTCAAGCATTGATAAAAAGAGGAAAAGCGTGAGGACGGGCAGATGTCAGGGAAACAAAAAAAACCATGGTGCGGGCGGTTTAGCGAGCCGACAGCTAAGACGGTAGAAGACTTTACCTCGTCAATTCATTTTGACAAGCGCCTCTATCGCTATGACATCGAGGGCAGCATCGCCCATGCCCGGATGCTTTGCAGACAAGGAATCATCTCGAAGCAAGATGAGAGGATCATAGTTAAGGGGCTTACGGACATCCTTCATCAAATCGAAAAAAGGCATTTTACCTTCAGGCCTGAGGATGAGGATATCCACATGGCAGTGGAAAGGAAATTGATCGAGAAAACAGGAGCAGCGGGCGGCAAACTTCATGCAGGTAGGAGTAGAAACGATCAGGTCTCGCTGGATGTCCGGATGTATTTAAGGGATGAGATCGCGCAGATTGTCGAACTGGTGTCACGGCTGAAGGCATCCCTTGTCGATCTAGCCGTTAAGGAAGAGAAGACCATTCTGCCGGGGTATACTCACTTGCAAAAGGCACAGCCTGTACTCTTAGCCCATTATCTTCTCGCTTACTGGGAAATGCTTGATAGGGATGAGGAGCGATTGCGGGAATGCCACAAACGAGTGAACGTCATGCCCCTGGGAGCGGCAGCGCTTGCAGGGACAGCACTGCCGATAGACAGGCATTATGTTGCCAGACTGCTGAAATTTCCGGAAATATCTCATAACAGCATGGACGCCGTATCGGATCGTGACTTTGTTGTCGAATTTGTCTTCGTTGCTTCTCTTCTCATGATGCACATGAGCCGCTTCTGTGAAGACCTTGTCATCTGGTCAACGGATGAGTTTAAATTTGTCGAGATATCTGACGCCTTTACCACAGGAAGCAGCATCATGCCGCAAAAGAAAAATCCCGACGTGGCTGAGCTTATACGGGGGAAAACGGGACGCGTATATGGGGATCTAGTGGCCCTGCTCACGGTGATGAAGGGACTCCCCATGACATATAACAGGGACCTCCAGGAGGATAAGGAGGCGCTTTTTGATTCTGTGGATACGGTGAAGGAATGCGTCCGCATGCTGTCTGAAATGGTCGGGCATTTGAAATTCGACAGGGAGAAAATGTTCAAAGGCGCCTCTGGCGGGTTTTCAACGGCGACGGACGTAGCTGAATATCTGGTCATGAAGGGTGTCCCTTTCCGAGAGGCCCATAAAGTAGTCGGGCGTCTCGTTGCCTATAGTATTGAGAAGAGAAGGGACATGGCTGATTTGACATTGACGGAGTTCCGGCGGTTCCATAGAAGTTTTAAAGAAGATATCTATGCTAATCTCAAGATAGAGCAGGCAGTGTACTCAAAGAAGAGCCTTGGCGGAACTTCGAAAAAAAACGTTTTCCTGCGGATCAAGAATATCAGAGGCAGAAGGAAGTGACACGAATCGTTAGACTGCTAATTGTCCTTTTGTGTTTTGTTGTGGTCCTCGGGAGTATCCTTCACGGGTGCGGCAAGAAAGGGGATCCGCGGCCCTCCGGCGTTGCCCCGCCAAAAGCCATTTCGGACCTGAAGGCGAGTCTTACGGATCGCGGGGTTGTTTTGCGTTGGACCATTCAGGATGGAGAAGGCAGCAGTCAGAGATACAGGATCGAGAGGAGTGAACTTCGTGCAGAAGCGGCTACATGCCCAGGCTGTCCGCTTCAATACGCTGCTATGGCCGACATTACATTCAATGACCCAAAGCTTACGAAAGAAAAGGCCAATGTTGTGACCTATCTGGACTTTGGAATTAAGGCTGGGTATCTTTATTCGTATCGCGTCACAGTATGTGATTTGTACGGACTGTGTAGCCAGGTGTCCAATATCGGGGAAGTTGTGGTCAGTCCGGACTATATTTACGGAAAAGAAAAAGCTGGACCGAAATGAATCAATCCAGGCGGAAGAACTATTTTTTCGAGACCGAGCGTGGATGAATTACTTTCATTACAAACATGATAAGCTATGGTGCGAAGAAGTTCCTGTCACGGCCATTGCCAGCGCCGTGGGTACGCCATTTTATCTCTACAGTCAAAGGACATTAAAACAGCATTTCCGGGTGTTTGATGCGGCTTTTTCCACTGTTCCACATATTACATGCTTTGCCGTCAAGTCTAATTCAAATATTGCCGTCCTGAGGATTTTTGTTATTGAGGGAAGCGGAGTAGATATAGTCTCAGGGGGGGAGTTGTATCGAGCCCTCCAAGCGGGCGTTGACACCCGTAAAGTTGTTTATTCCGGAGTAGGGAAAAAAGTCGATGAGATCGAGTATGCTCTCAAGTTGGACATTCTCATGTTTAATGCGGAGTCTTCCCAGGAGCTAGAGGTAATCAATAGCTGTGCCGAAAGGCTGGGAAAGAAGGCTCTTATAGCATTAAGGGTCAACCCAGATGTGGATCCAGAGACCCATCCCCACATATCGACGGGTTTGAAGAGCAATAAGTTCGGGATCGATATTAAGAAGTCCATGGAAGAATACCGGCGGGCTAGGATGCTGAAACATTTGGATGTTAAAGGTGTGAGCTGTCATATCGGGTCTCAGGTGACAAAGATTTCTCCCTTCCTTGATGCCCTCAAGCGTCTCAAGAAGCTTTTCCGGCTCCTCAGGGAAGAGGGAATGGATATCCGGTATCTAGATCTGGGAGGAGGGCTCGGCATTACCTACGATAAGGAGGATGCCCCTCATCCCTCTGAATACGCCAAGGCGATTATTGATGCTTCAAGCGACATAAAATGTACTTTCATTTTTGAGCCGGGAAGGGTAATTGTAGGCAATGCAGGAATTCTCGTAACAGAGGTTCTGTTTACGAAAAGCAATGACGGGAAGAACTTCATCGTCACTGATGCGGGCATGAACGATTTGATGCGTCCCAGTTTGTATGATTCATTCCATCAGATCCGGCCAGTGATTGAAAAAGAACGAGAGGAAATAATAGCAGATGTGGTCGGCCCAATTTGCGAATCCGGGGATTATCTGGCCAAGGGAAGAAAGACTTTTAGATTTGAAAGGGGGGAGCTGCTCGCGGTTATGAGCGCCGGGGCATATGGGTTCACAATGTCATCCAACTATAATTCGAGAGGAAGGATACCGGAAGTTCTTGTCAGGGACGACAAATTTTATATAATCAGAAAAAGAGAGGTTTACGCGGATTTAATCAGGGGAGAGGAGATTCCCGATTTTTTAAGATAAGGAGGGATTATGTTTAGTGGAGCAATTGTGGCGATTGTCACGCCTTTCAACGAAGGAAAAGTGGATGAACCGTCCCTGAGGGAACTCATTGAGTTTCAGATCAAGAATGGAACCGACGGTATTGTCCCCTGCGGTACAACAGGGGAATCCTCAACCCTATCTCATGAGGAACATGACAGGGTGATAGAAATAACCGTAGACGCCGTAAAGAAAAGGGTTCCCGTCATCGCGGGCACAGGTTCGAACAGCACTGTTGAAGCTCTGCGGTTGACAAAGCATGCCTACGAGGCCGGTGCGGATGGGGCGTTGATGGTCTGCCCTTACTACAACAGGCCGACGCAGGAGGGCCTTTATCAGCACTTCAAGACTGTCGCGGAAAGTGTTCCGATTCCGATTGTCCCGTACAATATTCCCAGCAGGACGGGCGTTAATCTCATGCCGGAAACTGTTGCCAGGCTCGCGAAGATAAGCAACATCGTGGGAATCAAAGAGGCATCGGGTTCTCTTAAGCAGATGCAGGATGTAATTAGTCTCTGCGGCGAAAAATTCGGCGTCCTTTCCGGCGATGATTTTTTCACGTTTCCCTTATTGTCAATCGGCGGCAGAGGAGTTATTTCTGTTGTTTCCAATATCGTGCCAGCGGACATGGCTGCCATGGTAGACGCCTTTGAGGCAGGTGAAACCAGGAAGGCGAAGGAAATGCATCACAGACTGGTTCCATTGATTGATGCCCTCTTTATAGAAACTAACCCTGTGCCGGTAAAGGCGGCGCTTTTCATGATGGGCAAGATTTCGTACGATGTGCGTCTTCCCATGTGCAAAATGTCAGATAGCAACTATGAGAAGCTTAAGGCCGTGATGAGGAATTACGGGCTGATCTCATGATTAGGATTAGACTAAAAAAATGGTTTGGTAATACTTAGGAGAAAACGGATGATCAAAGCCATTGTTACCGGTGCTGGCGGCAGGATGGGGGGCAGGATTATAAGCCTTCTTTCCCAGGCCCATGAGATAAAATTGGCGGGTGCCGTAGAGCAGAAGGGGCATGTTCTTATCGGCCAGGATATAGGGGAGAGACTTGGTCTCGGTAAAATGGGCGTTCTTGTGGATGATCATCTCACAGCATGTATTGAAAAAGGCGACGTGGTCATTGATTTTACGAATCATGGGGTATCAGTAGGTCATCTCGACGTCGCCCGCGGGAAAAGCCGTGCTATAGTTATTGGTTCGACGGGATTCACAGCGGATGAAATGGCAAAAATCAAGGAGTCTGCGGCCGGGACGCGCTGTGTCCTCTCGCCCAATATGAGCATCGGCGTGAATGTCATGTTCAAGGTTCTGGACTACGTCGCCGGCGTACTCGGCGAGGATTACGATGTCGAAATAGTCGAGGCTCATCATCATCTGAAAAAGGATGCTCCGAGTGGGACGGCGATGAAAATGGCACAGATAATATCAGAGAAACTCGGGCGAGACCTGGAAAAGGTGGCTGTCTTTACTAGGAAAGGCATGATTGGTGAAAGGACAAAATCCGAGATCGGTATTCAAACACTGAGGGCCGGTGATATAGTGGGGGAACACACAGTTATGTTTGGCGGTGTCGGCGAGAGACTGGAATTTATTCACCGGGCCCACAGCCGGGATAATTTTGCAAGGGGAGCGATACTTGCGGCTAAGTGGATCGTGAATCAGAAAAACGGCTTATATGATATGCAGGATGTCTTAGGTATGCGGGGGAAGTGACTTTACGTGCACGTTCGATCATCTGTTGATAGTCGCGGAGTTATCTCGTTTGTAGGCATAGGCTCAAATCTCGATGATCCTGCGGCGAGGTGCGCGGAGGCCCTTTGTCGCCTTTCGCAAGTCAGCGGTACAAAGGTCCTGAGGCAGTCATGCCTTTACCGGACGGAGCCTTTCGGATTTGAAAAGCAGGACTGGTTTATTAACCTCGTCGCCGAAATAAGAACCGTATTGGATCCACATGAGCTCCTGAAAGGCCTGCAAGGGATAGAAGACATGATGGGACGGGTCAAAGGACCCAAATGGGGCCCGAGGATTATTGACCTTGATATCCTTTTTTATGGCCAGGATGTAATAGAGGAAGATGGCCTGGTAATCCCTCATCCCGACCTTCACAAGAGACGATTTGTCCTGGAACCTCTATGTGAAATAGCATCATATGTTATTCATCCGGTATACGGGATCTCTATCCGCGGACTAGCGGAGAGACTTGATGATGAAAATAAGGTATATTTGTATCGGGCAAGTGGGGAGCCATGCTTAGCCTAATCCGTTTAGCAATTTTCTTCTTTATAGTTTATGTTGTTTACAGGCTGGCCAAATGGATAATCCTTTCACCTGAACTTAAGCGTCGGGACATGCGTGAGCATCAGGTGTCTACAACACAGGGCGAGGATCTTGTGGAGGATCCATACTGTCATATGTACGTGCCGCTGAGCCAAGCCCATAAGGCATCTATTGACGGTCAGGATGTATATTTTTGCAGTGAAGGGTGCCTCGAAAAGTATATGTCGGAGCACTCAACGAAAAAAGCGCAGGGGGCCTCATGAAATTCTTTATTGATTCTGCGAACATTAGCGATATCAAGGAAGGCATCAGCATGGGTATGGTTGACGGGGTGACTACCAATCCTTCATTGATCGCCAAGGAGATGATGGGATTCGAAGAGGTTGTAAAAGAAATTCTTGAGGTGGTTGACGGGCCGGTGAGTCTGGAGATTGTCGGCTCAGAGGCAAAGGTAATGGTCCAGGAAGGGAAAAAGCTGGTGAAACTCGGTGATAATGCCGTAATAAAGGTTCCCATGACCAAAGAGGGCTTGAAAGCAACCAGGATATTTGCAGACACAGGAATCAAGGTTAATCAGACGCTGATATTTTCTCCTCTGCAAGCCCTGATGGCGGCGAAGGCAGGCGCAGCATATGTCAGCCCTTTTGTTGGGAGGCTTGATGATATTTCTCACGACGGAATGGGGATAGTGGAACAGATTATCACAATTTTTGATAACTACGGTTTTGAAACAGAGATTATCGTAGCGAGCATAAGACATCCATTACATGTGCTTGAAGCGGCCATTATGGGAGCTGACATCGCCACAATACCTTTTAATGTGTTAGAAAAGCTTACCAGGCATCCTCTGACTGACAGGGGGATAGAGACATTTTTGGCAGACTGGAAAAAAATTCCCAAGAACAGAAAATAGGCATGGGCATTGCGATGATTGGTCTCATAAAAAAATCGATTGTCAGGCTGCCGGATATGAGGGAAAAGGGGGCCCTTCTAAACTTTCCCAACACAATAACCCTTCTTCGGGTTACTATCATTCCCGTATTATTTTTTCTGCTTTTGTCCCCCGGGCGTACCGGAAGCCTTGTCATTGCGGGGTTGTTCATTCTTGCTGCCCTCACGGATCTCCTTGATGGATATCTTGCGAGAAAGTATGGCATCGTGACTGTTATGGGGAAATTCCTGGATCCTATTGCGGATAAGCTTATCGTCAACACGGCGATGATCTTAATGATTCCCATAGGTCGTATCTCCGCATGGGTCGTCGCTATCATAATCATCAGGGATTTTGTTGTCGATGGCGTGAGAGCGATATCCCAATCGGAAGGTTATGTCATTCAGGCAAGTCAACTCGGTAAGCGAAAAACCCTTTGTCAAATATTTGCCGTATCTGCACTTATGATTCATTATCCTTTTTTGGGTGCAGATGCCCATGTAGTCGGGACTGTGATACTGTACCTCGCCCTGGTGCTTTCCATCTACTCAGGGATAGATTACTTAATGAAGTTTTACAGGAATATGCTGGGGAGATAAGAAAAAACCGCAATGAATGATATTTCTGACATGGATTATTCGGTCTTTGATCGCGCCATGATATCAGCCTCCTTGTTCTATCCGCGTCCAGAATGGGGTGTATCGGCTGATGGCGAAGCTGCCGAATCGATCAGTATTCCGGTTGAAAAAGATGTTGTGGTTGGCGCGAGGTTACATCTGGCAGGGGCTCGGGCTGCCACGATAGTGTTCTTTCACGGCAATGGGGAGATTGTGGCCGATTATGATTACCTGGGACTTGTCTATGCCGATATGGGCATAAATTTTCTCCCGGTTGATTACCGCGGCTACGGGCGATCTACGGGGAGACCGACGGTTACAGCCATAATGAGGGACAGTCACACCGTTCTCGCTTTCATTAAGGGCCATCTCATGAAAAAGGGATACACGGGACCTATCATAGTGATGGGGAGATCTCTCGGAAGCGCTCCGGCCCTGGAACTGGCATATCATTACAGAGATCAGATTGATGGCCTCATCATTGACAGTGGCTTTGCCTATGCGGGTCCCTTGCTTGGCCTTTTCGGAATTAGCATGCGGGCTTTGGGGATAAGTGAAGAGCAGGGCTTTCGCAATCTGGATAAGATGCGCAGGTTCGATAAACCCACTCTTGTTATTCACGCAGAGTTCGACCATATCATCTCCTTTTCTGAAGGGCGGCTTCTGTTTGAAGCAAGTCCGTCCCGGTATAAGAAATTTCTAAAAATTCCAGGGGCTAATCACAACGATATTTTTTTACATGACACGTCAGCATATCTGGAAGCCGTAAAATGGCTGGTGGAAACGGCAGCGGCCTCGGGGCAAAATAATATTGTGAAATGAATTTCTGTTGACAAATGTGCTCAACTTGATATACGAAAACGTACTGAATGAGCGGGCGTAACTCAGGGGTAGAGTGCCACCTTGCCAAGGTGGACGTCGACGGTTCAAATCCGTTCGCCCGCTCCATTTATTTGGCGGCATAGCCAAGTGGTTAAGGCAGCGGTCTGCAAAACCGTTATTCATCGGTTCGAATCCGATTGCCGCCTCCAGAGATAACCAGGGGTTGCATAGTGATGGTACTTGCAGCCCCTTGGTTTTTGTATAGTTTTTGTACAGAAATGAACACATAAGAAACATGAAGGCCTCGGACCATACTGGCCAGGGTCTCCCTTAACGTGGCATTGATGGGGATTTCCCGGCGTTTACCATTCTTTGTGATATTTAAGAGAATGAACCCATACCTTAAATCAATATTATGCCATTTCAGATTTAAGATTTCACCTTTTCTCATTCCCGTGTTCAATGCCATAGGCACAACGGGTTTCAGGTGGTTATCATAAGCAGCGATCAAAGATTGATATTCTTCTTTTGACAGGATAACGCAGTAATTGCCTCCGACGATAAGCAGGGTCGGTGCCTTGACCTTGTCGAGATAATCCATAAACCAGAGAAATCGATGCCATTGTATTTGTCCGTGACTTTTCCGATGCTGTTAAATTAAATAGGGTAATTGAGAGAAAACTGGGAGTAATTTATTTCTTCAGTCACGAGATGAAAAAGGCAGAGCCAATTGACCCTGCCTTTCTATTTTGATATTTGGATTTAATCTAATTCTGAAAAACTTTATCCTGACCTTTGCCACCCCAACTAAACCAAGCCCCAAAAGCAGCCCGGTTGAGGGTTTAGCACTGCTGAAGAACTACCGTTCACACTGAGGATCAAGTTTTTAATTGTGCCGCTGCCTTTTGGCGTGCTTTGAATATCATTGCTGGGTGTATACACCCCACGCCGTAAGTTCCAGTTCACTTCCCGGTATGCTACATCGAATGCTCTATACCTATTTGGGCCTGCAAACGATTAAATGGCCTGGTCATGACTAATCTTTGTTTAACTTCCGGTTAGGGTATTGCCAACTGAAGCGAATACGCCACTGAGGTTCGTACCGACCAGTGCAACTGCACCAATGATCACAAGGGCTATCAATGCTGCGAGCAGGCCGTATTCAATTGCCGTCACCCCTTCTTCATCCCTGAAGAATGTTTTAATTTTTTCCATTTTTTTACCCCCAATAAATTATTTTGCTGCTCAATGATGGCCGCTGCGGGAGCAGAGGCCTTCAATATTTTTTCTATAATTCTCATTTAATGTAGTGATTAGCCGTGAGCTGCCTCCAGAACAAAACGCTATCGAAGCGTGCTTATCTATTTATACAAAGTAGCACAAATGATGCCAATTTATTAACTAATGGATTTCAAATAGTTTTTATTTTCAGAGCAATATCAAAATAACAAGATTGTAAACAATTCCGACACTTATCAAGCGGCATCTGAGGGCAAATAGTAAGTTGACCAAAGCATTACACTAACATAGACAGGTATAGTGAAAGTGTAAAGTATTCCGACTAGTTCAGACTATTTGACGGAATCCTTTTCAAGAAACTATAATAATTTAGGGATAAATATAAGAAATACAGTAAGTTAAATGATCATCCGATACTGTAAATAAATCCGACATATTATCCAATGCTCACTTATAGGCGGTACTGTCTGCTGCATATGAAACGGATAGTGATTCACCCTACGGAGGGGTACTATGGACTGATTATCCAAACCCCGTTTCTCAAGAGAGTGCGGGGTTCGTGTTTAGGGTAATTTGTAATTTTGAAGGGATTGCCATTACGAGGAAGAAAGGAGGAAAGGATAATGGAGATGGAGAACATGAGGGAGATTGCTGTAGCTGTAACCGCTGTAGATTTGGTAAGATAGCCGGGGTCATTAGTAAACTGGCGTTTCGTGACATCGGTGTAATCGGCTCACGGGCATTTTCTGGATTCGCCGCTATATGCTGTTTGCTACCAATAAATTTATTGCGTCTAGAAAAGGAATTTTAGAGTAAAATGTGGGAGATGATAAAATCACATGAGTCATTTCCCACCATTGCACAGGGAACGTCCAGTGAAATTAAAAGTTTTCTGTGGGCATCAGTAACCTGTTTTAATGAAGTTATAGATTACCGGTTACATGGTTAAGGTGCGCGTACAGATGGGGTGAATTTGAGAATGTCCATTAACTGCCACTGCCAGGATCACCCACAATAACAAATGGCGCCCAGAAAAGAGGATGGGCATAACTGGCAATAATCTTACCAGACGTTTCATTTCTCAAAACTGCCTCATCAATAATGTTAAGGATGGATTGGCACAAGGCCTGTGCACGGGATAATGTTTTATCCTCCTGCTGTTTTCGAAATATTCCGGTTACCAGTTTACGGGCAGACGTGGTCTCCACCGGCCACATCGTAACTAAAAGGGCTCTCGTTCCGGCATAAAAGAAGGCCTTGCCGAGGCCGGAAATTGCTTCAGCGCCCTGGCCTTCCGCAGCGCCTGTGTTGCAGGCGGAAAGAACAACCCAGTCGGCATTAAGCTTCAATTTTAAAATTTCTTCCATTGTTATGAGACCATCTCCTGTTTCACCGGTAACAACGGGAGAGGAGGCAGCAAGCGCGGGCTGATCCAGACCGTCGAGATCGCCAGGGATCAAGGCATGTGTGGCAAAAGCAATGATTCTTCTATCGGCTAGATTCATAGTTTTGACGCGGGACTTCGAGAATTCTTTATCCAGAAAAACATCTTCTTTTGGACTGGCGCCCAGGACTTTTGCAATGCTGGTGATTTCTTCAGATGTGTCCGGAAGCCTCTCCAATTTATCTAATTGCATTGAAGAAACATTGCTGTCATCCAATCTGCCTCGAGACGCTATGCGAACTTTCCGCACCTGAATGTTGCTTTTCCTGCCCGCAAGCTGGTTTTTCGCCGCCATTATTTCTTTTTCCTTCTCGGCTAACTGTTCCAGATTAAAGACCGGATCACCAAAACCGGCAAAGGCTTTTCTTTTCACATCTCCTTCCGGCAGTGAACGCAATGTTAGCAGAGTGCTCGCGGTTGGTAGCATAGTGATGGAGACTCTTCTAATGAGCCAGGGAACCTTCCGGTAATTGGCAAAGAGCGCTCCTTCTTCATTACCCAGTGTAACCGGCTTAGTGGGAAGCAGCGAAAGAGGCAATTGGTCTAACGGTCCGTGAATTGCCACCAGAAGATCTTTTGTGTTACTCCACGCAGACTCGGTAGGTTTGAAAAGCATGCTGTATAATTTATAAGCCGCAGCTAAATCAAAGGCCGGAATACTGCCAAACGTGTCGGGGCTGGAATCCAGCGCTTTGCGCAAATTATTGACAATCGCGGCCTGTTCTTTTTTCCCCAGAGGGGCAATAATGAATTTCATCTTCCCCTGTTGGGGTATTAGCCAAACGTATGTTTTTTCAGCCGTTGTGAAAATTGACACTAGCGCCTCGCCCCGGTGCAGATTTTTTTGCAGCTCCAATGGGGTTATCGGCCGGGGACGAGTGAAGTTAGCGTACTTCGGGAAACGCTTGACGATTTCATCCAAAATTAAGTTTCTCGCCTCCGTCAGTGTTTCTATATTTGCTCTTATTGTTTTTATGGCATTGGCGTCTTGCTGGTCTGCCGGAGCCATGAGCACGTTCGATAACACTGCCTGTATAGCGGTTATTTGTTTATTAGCATCCTGCTCTTTCCTTGCTAAATCTGACAATTCCGGGTCATATGCTGTGGCTGCGCGGGCACTGCTTTCACCAATTGCGGTTTGAATTGTCTGCCCTTCCAAATAGCTGGCTATGTGGAAGGATTTAGCCAGAGCATTAACGCCAAATTCTTTTTCCTGAGGCGTGTTGTAAATGCTGCCTAAAAAATCAATGTAAGCTTCCAAAATGATATGCTGAAATTTATTTGCAACTTCACTATCTCTAATTCCCCGTCCGATGAGGGCCCGCTCAGCGGCTGCAAAATTATGATAGGCGTCTTTGTTGTTACCGCTCATCGCATTGGCCATGCCGAGCAGTCCTAATGTCCGGATAGTCTGTAGGTGTTTTTCACCAAGCTGCTTGCGATTTATACTGTAAAGATCTGAGATAATCTTCATTGCTTCATCTTTGCGGCCGGTTTTTAAAAGGGTTAGAATCAAATCGATATTACGTCGGAATTTGGTTTCGTAAAGATACAGGTTTTCTTCCATCCCGGTACGCGCCAGATCATATTGCTTCATTGCTGCAACATAATCTTCCTTTTGGCTGAGAACATTGCCCAGGAACATTCTTGCACTGCACATTAAATTGGAATCAGGTGAAACTCCCGAAGCTTCCAGAATACGAATACCGACGTATCCGAGTTGCTCGGCATCACTGAGGCGGCCTTGGAAAAGCATCAATCTGGCAAGATTTTCCACCGCTTTTCCGGTTATGTACGACTCTGCTCCTGCATGTCCCAATGCTTCGAGTAGTGCTTGACGTGCTTCAATCTCCGCCTCCATGCGCCTTCCTTGGTTGGATAAATTTCTGGAGAGGTTAATTCTACAGGTTATTTCCCCTGCAGGCTTGTCTTTCTGTGACTGATATAGGGTAAGTGCGCGCCGTGCGTAAGGTTCGGCTTCCACATGTTTGCCTTGTGCCTCCAGGATGAGGTACATAATCCTTTCCATATGAGCATCCCGCGAGATATCTATATCTTTTTTCTTTCTTTTACGCTGGACGGCATTAATGCTCTCACGGCTGATTTTTTCCGCCTTTTCAAAATCGCCAAGTTGGAGATAAACGTTAATCAGGTGATCAAGGGTACCCAAATGGTTATATTTGATTTCACGAGCTCTAGTTAGCAGTTCAAGAGATGTTTGAAAATTACCGGCACTCTGCTCAGCAATAGCCAGATTGCGTAAAATGCTGTCGTCTCGCAAGCCTGCTTTCTGGGAATATGCCAGCGCCTTGCGGAGATCGTCAATTGCTTGTTTTATCTGGCCAAGCTGCCGGGCGGCTTCTCCACGATCATTGTAGAATACAGCCATAGCACTGTCATCTGCTTTGGCCGGGGGAAGCGCTGTCGCCTTGGCCCTAAGCTGCTCTGTAATTTTAGCATCAAATTGTCTCGGCTGATTGAGCACCTCCAAGATATCACTTATCCGTCGAGATGGTTTGGTAATTGCTTTATCATCGATGGTTATCGATACTTTTTTTGCTTCTTCCAGGGACATTTTTGAGGCACAGCCGGGAATGATTAAAATGATCAAGATAAGTAATGCTATGAATTTGGCTGAGTATTTGTATGGCATATAAACTATTTGGATATTGAGATTGAAGGAATAGTAACAGCCGGTTCGGTTCTGTTAAACTCAAATGTTTCGTAGAGCATGCTGAAAATCTCCCCATCCCATCTTAGTGGATAGGGGTTATCCCACTCTTTTGCTAGCCAGTGTGCGCCCATTTGCTCGTGCGGAGAAGGAATCCAGAATGTTTGTCCATTGTAGTCGACGTCGACAAGTCGGTCTCTTGGGGGTGTCGTTCCTGAAGTGATTGTAAGTGTCAATGCTGGGTTGTCAAGGCATCCAGGTTGCAGTTTTTTAGTCTTACCCAATAGATCCTTCGTGAACTGGCTTGGAGCTACCTTGTATTCGCTTGCATATCCAGGCTGATCTTTGACGAGGCTTTCCGCCAAAAACTGTAGCACTTGCCTAAAATTCCTCACTGTAAAGTACCCATAAATTGGCCAACGATTGTCCGCGTCACCCCGAAACAATACTATAATTATACTTTCACCAAACTTTATTTCTTCATTCAATTCAAGATCCTTTTGAATTGTTGTGAGAATCTCTTCTTTATCTGATAACTGTGCAAAATCAAAATCAGTGAGGGCATTGATTGTATAACGTTTTTTAACTACAAAGCCTTGCCTTTGTGTAGCTGATTTAGGCATCTCTTGCCAGTGGTATTGTTTTTCAAACCCGTCAATGGTGTCCTTAATGCTTTTCTCTTGCTCTAGGTCCTTCCTGAACGTGCCCATAATGCCTTCATTCGGTACGTCAAAGTCTAGAGAAAAAAGGAATAGACGGTCGCTCAGCCCTAAAGCTTTGATATGCAATACAATCTTACGAAAAAGTTCATAGTGCTGTATATCTTCTCGTTTAATCGTACCTGCCAATGGTACATTTGGAGGCTTGTTTTCTATGTAACAAAAGTCCCCTGATAAACAGCGGACCTCATCGTCCGTGAAACCTCCCGTATGTGCCCATTCGTTAAGTTCCTTATCTGCCAAGTCGTTAAGATTCGGAAAAGGATAATTATACTTCGCCCCTTTGAAATCCTTTAAGGGAATCCCTTCAAATGTGTTCTTGGCATTCTTCGGGCCTATCATGAAAAAATCCGCACTTATGAGCCTCAGCATTTTATCAAGCTTCGGTCCTCCTTGCTGTAAAAGGATGGTGTTAACGAACCTCGCGTCTATTGGTTGCAAAAGCCTTTGAGCGAAGTCTTTTCCTTGCATAGGCGTGATGGTGATTGTGGGGTTCTCGCTAAAGGTAGTACCAAGAGTTAAACCAGTTGCTGATGTGGACGTGGATGCGGAGTAGGCACCGCTGAGGCTCCTTCCAATCGATCCAGTCAAATTACCCGTATAAGATAATGTGAATGTCGCTGCTATGCTACTAGCTACCGTGAAGTGTGGCGGTTGGTCGTAATGCATTCGAATGATGTTGAGAAGAAGTAGTTCTTGTTCTGATCGTAACACTGTATCATCGTATTTCATTACTGCTTTATTTAATGATATTGAACCAAAACTCGCACAGCCTGTGAGAATGAGGCAAGCTACCGTGATGATCAATAAGAGTGGCCCACGTTTGTTCCGGCTCTCGTTTAATTCTTTGCCTTTCATCCTGATGATCTTCCTTTCCTTCTTTGATCATTGAGGTATCGACATAGATTAAGATAAATTTATTGACCTGCCTTCCTTAGACAGCTGCAGCTCAACTTTTTTTGGAAAGAACATGCTCCAGAATATTGGAATTGTGCTGAATAGAACTACTCACTTCTCTATTAATTGGGCAGCCATTACCGGTGCATCATCTTTCGTAGTTTTAGATTCGGACTATCGATGGTCATCTGGTTATTTACACCTTTCACACCTTTTACATCGCTGGCCAATTTGGCGGCCAGGTCCCTTTCAGCTTCGCTTTTCGCCTTGCCACTTAATGTGACCACACCTCTCTTCGTGGTGACGGAAGTATTGAGGGCACCTGTCGAGCGGTGATACAGCAACGTCATCTTCACCAGGGCATTAATGGAAGCGTCGTCAATCTCTCCTTCTGCAGCTTGCGTCTTTTTCGGGGTCTTTGACACGGTCATCTCATTATTTACGCTTTTAACTCCTTCGACATCTTTGACGTATTCGGTTGTCAGATCCTTTTGTGCCTGGCTGTTTGCTTCGCCTTGCAGGGTGACGATTCCATCTTTGGTGTTAACCTCTGTCATAGCGCCCACGTTCTGATGAAACAGGAGCATGGTTTTAACTTTCGCTGTGATCCACGCATCTGAGTTTTCAGCGGGTTGTTCCCGTTTAACTGCCAGCTTGTTGTCCAGGCTTTTTACTCCGGGCAGGCTTGCCACGGTCTCCTGGGCCAATGATTTATGAGATTCTTCGGCGACAGTTCCCGTTAAGGTGACAGCGCCATCCTTAGACTCGATTTTAATATCATCAGCCTGTAGGTAAGTCTTAAATACATACGAGTTCCTGGCTGACGACTCGATGCGGTTGTCCAATTTCGACGCATGCACATGCGGGCTGAGCGCCAGCAGAGCCACCACCACCATTGCTACTAGCCTATACATTGTTTTCATTCGTACATTCTCCTTTTAATTTACCTCTCAAAACGGTTGACAATGCCAGTGGTAATTTACTCCAGAGCTTTTTGCTTTTGAAGAGAATTGAAAACCAAAAAGTTAAAAGCCTACAAAGAAGACAATAAGCTTCGTTGGGGGCCTCATATCATAACTTTCTGGAAACCCCATTTCATCCCCAACTCCAAAAGGTTACAGGTTAGGTTGATAGATTTACGAAGCTATAGAACGGTACAATAACTGTCAAAAAAATACTCTCAACATAAAGGGCAGTCAAGGGGAAAATTGACGACAGGGGACAGTTGACAACATGGGAAAATTGCCTTTGGAGATAGCCTCGGGTTTCAATTCTAAAATGAAGATTGATATTTGTAGAACATTGCATAAAGAAACAAAGCCACAAAACAGCATTATAGCTTATTATAAGGAAGAGAGTTAAGGACTGGGATTCCAAACTTAATTATCCCGCAACTGGATAGGGTGAATTGGAGAACATGTTTATTAACTGCCACTTCCATGGTTAATGACAATAACAAAAGTAATCATGATTTACTCCATTCCTGTGTGTCATTAGGAGAAAAGCCAAATTTTACCCCTTCGTGTGTTGAGCGCAAATAGAGGTGGGCAAAAATAAGGAATCCACGATTCCGGTATCCACCCCGGGGCATCTTCTTTGAGTGTGAAGTTTTTGTGAACCATATAAAGCTCAGCAAAGGGTAACAATACGTATTTGTCACCCCTTGAATTTTGAATTGACTAAAATAATCAACGTATCGCTAACAACGGCCACGATTCACGAAGCCATTCTTGATAACTGCAAAACCGTTATTCATCACTTCGATTCCGATTGCCACCTCCAGTAGATGCAGGCTCGCACAGTTGCCGTGCTTGCGACCCCTTTTCTTGTCAGGCAATTGTGCAGATGACATATCAGCAAAACTCCCATCAATATTTGTGAGATAGGGCAGTCTTGCGGATGCATTTGTCTTTAGCCAAATCTTGAAAGGTTTGATCAGCGATTAGTCATATTGACGCAACGGCCATGCTGTGTTAACAGAAGCATATATTAAGCGGAGTTGAGGAGCGCTGTATGACGGTTTCTGAAAAGGTTCACGGATACATCTTAGAGTCTTCCTGGATCAGGAAGATGTTTGAAGAAGGTGACAGGCTAAAAAAGCAATTAGGGGCAGAGAATGTCTTTGATTTCAGTCTCGGCAACCCCAGCGTCGAACCGCCGATTGAGTTTAAAAGAGCACTGCGTGAGGTGGCAGCCGAAGAAGTCTCCGGTGTTCACGGCTACATGCCGAATGCAGGATACCTTAAAACGAGACAGGCTGTTGCTCAAACGCTTAGCAGGGATCACGGCGTGCCGCTTGCGGCGGATCACATTATCATGACCTGCGGGGCCGCTGGCGCACTGAATGTCATATGTAAGGTCCTTCTTGAACCGGGTGACGAAGTACTCATTCCCGCGCCATGTTTTGTGGAATACAGAAACTATACGGATAACGCAAACGGTATCGCCAAGTTCGTGAGGACGAATGAAGATTTTTCCCTCGATCTTGCTGCGATGAGAGGTGCCATTACAGAAAAGACAAAAATAGTCCTCGTCAATTCTCCCAATAATCCGACGGGGAAGGTATATAACGACGCATCGATTCGGGGGCTTGGGAAACTCCTGGAAGACAGATGCCGTACATACGGCAAAGATATTTACCTTGTTTCGGATGAGCCTTATAGGGAGATCGTCTATGACGGCATCACGGTGCCCAGTATCCTCTCGGCTTATAGAAATAGCATGATAGCTTCTTCATACTCAAAGACCCTTTCACTCGCTGGTGAACGCATAGGTTATCTGGCTGTCAATCCTGCGATCTCCAATATTGAAGAGGTTATAAGCGGTCTGATTATTCTCAATCGGACGCTTGGTTTTGTGAATGCCCCGGCCTTGATGCAGAGGGTGGTCGCAAAAATTCAGGGCGTGACAGTGGACGTGGAGAAATACAGGAGGAAGAGAGAACTCCTCTGTGACGGCCTTTCATCCATCGGTTATGAATTTATAAAGCCGGACGGGACATTTTATCTTTTTCCTAAGGCGCCCGGAGGTGATGACGTAGAATTCGTCAAGGCACTCACGAGGAGAAAAATTTTGACCGTTCCGGGAAGAGGCTTCGGATGGCCCGGTAATTTCCGGATAGCTTTTTGTGTCGACGACAGCACTATCGTTAATTCAATGAAAGGCTTCGAAGATACTCTTAAGGAATTCCGTCAGTAGGCAATTCGGAAATCGTGGAATTCGCTGCCGTATGGCTCCTCCGCGGCATCAACGTGTTTGACAATAGCGTGTGGAGGTCCTTTCTTGCACCACTCCAGCATGGCCTCCACATTCTTATCGTCTCCTTCAAAAAGAGCCTCAACACTGCCGTCGTGGGTATTTCTCACCCATCCTGTCAGCTTCAAAGCAACGGCAGTTTCCCTAGCATATGCGCGGAAGAAAACACCCTGTACCCTGCCGAAGATGTTAACGCGCATCCTCTTCATCTTTATCATTCCCTGCCGGCAAGTTTCAGGAACTCCTTCTCATCGATGATCTTAATACCCAAGGCTCTTGCCTTTTCGATCTTTGATCCAGGTGATACGCCGGCGACGACATAATCGGTTTTCTTTGTAACCGAGTCCGTGACTGAAGCTCCGAGTGATTCGACAATCTCTCTGGCTTTGTTTCTTGTAAGTCGGCTCAACGTTCCCGTGAAAACGAAGGATTTTCCCGCAAGGCGCGTATCTTTAGGCCGATCTTTTTCAACGGGTTTAACGCCGGCCTTCCTGAATTTCTCGATTACTCCCTTGTTGGATTGCTCGCGGAAAAATCTGGTAATGCTGGACGCTACCTCAGGTCCGATATCCTTGATTGCGAGAAGGTCATCTTCCGTAGCAAGCGTCAGTCTGTCAAGTGTAGTGAAAGATCTGGCAAGGACTCGCGCCATGTGTTCGCCCACATGTCTTATTCCCAGGGCATAGATGAATCTTTCCAGGGGTGGTGTTTTCGATCCCTCTATAGCGGCCAGGAGGTTATCAGCGGATTTTTCCGCCATCCGCTCCAAGGTGAGGAGCGTTCCTTTCTCGAGGAAGTAGATATCGGCAGGGTCCAGTATCAGCTTCTTATCCACCAGTTGTGCTACCATTTTATCACCGAGCCCCTCTATATCCATGCCGGCACGGGAAGCGAAGTGTGTAATGTGCTCCTTGATCTGGGCAGGGCAGGCCAGGCCAATGCATCGGTGGGCAGCCTCTCCCTGAAGGCGCACGACAAGTGAGCCACATTCCGGGCAAGTAGCGGGCATGACAAATTTTTTTTCCTTGCCAGTTCTCTTCGACTCAATAACCTTTACGACTTCAGGAATCACATCTCCCGCCCTCTGAATGATGACGGTATCGCCGATACGAATGTCCTTTTTTTCAATCTCATCCATATTATGGAGTGTCGCCCTGCTCACTGTGACACCGCCGACTCTGACAGGCTTCATGATGGCCGTGGGAGTGAGTACGCCGGTGCGTCCCACCTGTACGCGGATGTCTTCAACGATGGTCGTTTCTTGCGTGGCGGCGAATTTGCACGCGATGGCCCACCGCGGACTTCTGGATACGGCGCCCAGCCTTTCCTGGATTGCGATATCATCTACCTTGATTACTACGCCGTCAATTTCGTATGGTAGTTTCTCCCTCATTTTATCTATGTGGTGATAGTAAGCAATGCATTCATGGATATTCTTGGCCTGTTTGATATGCGGGTTAACCCTGAAGCCCCATTGGGAAAGCGTTTGCAGGACATTCCAATGTCTCTTAAATGTTCTTCCCTGAACCATGCCGATGCCGTAGCAGAAGATCTCCAGAGGTCTTCTGGCGGTTATCCGTGAATCCAACTGCCGCAGTGATCCGGCGGCCGCGTTCCGAGGGTTGGCAAACGGCTGCCCACCTTCCTTTAACCTGCGCTGGTTGAGTTTCTTGAATGGATCGATCTCGATGTACGCCTCTCCTCTGATTTCAATTCGTTCCGGTATAGGGGACTCCTTGCTCTTCTTCATAGTGAGCGGAATCGACTTGATGGTCTTAAGATTCTGTGTGACATCTTCGCCTTTTTCTCCGTCACCTCTCGTGGCTCCGATGGTAAGTGCCCCGTTTTCGTAAATGAGATTAACCGCCGTCCCGTCCAGTTTGGGCTCCACTACAAAGGTGATCTTCTCGTCCGCACCGAGGAAACGTTTAATACGTTGATCGAAGTCCACGATATCCTGTTCGGAGAAGGCGTTGGCAAGGCTCAGCATCGGTGTTAGGTGGGATACTGTGCCGAATTTGTCCAATGGCGCGGCCCCGACACGCTGAGAGGGGGAATCGGAAACATCGATTTCCGGGAACCGCTCTTCGAGCTCGATGATCTCCTTCATGAGGCGGTCATAATCGGCGTCGGATATTTCCGGGTCATCAAGTTGGTAATATCGCCTGTTGTGGTAGTTGATTAAATCCCGGATTTCTTTAATTCTCTTAATTGCAGCAGATTTATCCATGTAGCTTTACTTAACCAGTTTTAAGTCAGGTTTCTTTCTCGGGTTCTTGTCTGGTTTTGCATGTTTCTCCTGCGGTTCAAGCATATTTTCATTAAAGATATGATTTTTCGCGCGAACGGCATTTATGATGAAAAAGATGATAACGGATTTCTCCCACTCTTTCGTCTTTTCGAAATGCTCCATTTTTCTCTTGTATTTTTCCCATAGACTGGTGAGTGATGCCTCATCAAGATTGAGGATTTTTTCTGCCATCCTGTCCAATGCTGATTCAAGCACAGTCATCAATTCCTTTCTGGACCCTTTATGCAAATAATATAAACAGTGCGTATATAATGTCAAACTAAAACCGCCGAAAAGTGAGCATGAGGGCACGAGAAACGATAGGAGCCGTCGATCTTTATTCAGCAGTTCGCGCCGGATGTGCGTTTTCAGGCATATATAAATAATGCTTGTCTTTTTGAACCGTATCGATATAATTCTTTTTAAACATTTTAAGGAAGTTAGGGTGAGGATAGGCGTAATATCGGATACCCATCTTACCAGCTGTGATGAAAGACTAACGCGTCTTCTGAAAGATTATTTTAAAGATGCCGATCTGATCTTGCATGCAGGAGACCTTGTTGATCTTAGAGTTCTCGATGCATTTGCAGGCAAGGAAGTGAAGGCGGTCTGTGGCAATATGGATCTGCCTTCTGTGAGACAGTCCCTTCCCAAGAAACTGATATTTGATCTTAACAATTATAGGGTTGGCCTGATTCACGGATGGGGGATGCCCTATGGTATTGAGAGTAAGCTTCTACGGGAAGTAGGACGCGTGGACTGTTTGGTGTACGGCCATACACATAGAGCGACGAATACGGTTAAGGACGGCATCCTCTTTTTCAATCCCGGATCGGCGACGGATAGACGGTTCGGATCCCGTAATACTATCGGCATGCTGGAGATCGGAGAAAAGATCAACGGGGAAATTATAGAACTCAATTATATGTAGGTTGTATTAAATGGAAAAAATATACGCGCCCTGGAGGATGGAATTTATTAGAGGCAAAAAACCCGCAGGCTGTATTTTTTGCAGGGAATCGTTAAGAAGTGATGATCTGGTGCTTTTTGAAGGCGATACCGCATTTGTAATGGCAAATCGCTACCCTTATATTAGCGGCCATCTCATGGTCATTCCTTTCCGGCACATAAGTCATCTGGAAGATCTCCTTTCCGAAGAAAAAATCGAAATATTCAACCTGCTGGAGATGGCAATAAGAGTTCTGAAAAAAGCTATGAACCCCGAAGGATTTAATATCGGTATGAATCTGGGCAAGGCGGCGGGCGCTGGTATAGACGATCATATCCATGAGCACATCGTGCCAAGGTGGTCCGGAGACACCAACTTCATAACCGCCGTGGGAGATATACGTGTGATCCCCGAAGACATATACAAGACATGTGAGCTTCTTATGCCTTATTTCAAAAAATATGGTCCGGAGGTCTGAGATGAAGGTCATCTACACTGTAATTGTTGTTCTGGTTGTCCTCTTTGTAATTACCTTTTCCTTAGAGAATACTCTTTCCATTCGCTTAAAATACTATGATTTCTTCAATGTAACCGCGCCGACGTACATGCTTATTTTTATAGCTTTCCTCTCCGGCGTCATCTTTACCGGGTTTATGGGAATTGTGGAGCGGTTCAGACTGACGAGGACGATAAGCAAGTTAAACAGAACTATCAGAGAACTAAGAAGAGAGGTCAGGGATAGTAAGAAGGAAGTGCTCAGTGAGGAGGAGATACGGGGTCCCGCTGAAGATCAATGAACGCAAAACAGGTAGACGGCGGAATGTCTTGAGAAGTGAAGTTCATTGCAGATACTAATCTTGGAAAATTGGTGAAGTGGCTTCGTATCCTGGGTTACGACACTATATTGTACAGGGGAAAAGCGGATCGAAATTTTCTGAAGAAGGCTGAGAGGGAAGGTAGGGTCGTTCTTACGAGAAAAAAGGATATGGCGCGAAGGCAGTTTTCCGGAAAGGTCGTCACGGTTGGGAGCGATCATGTCCAGGAACAGCTCGGGGAGGTGCTGGAAAAACTATCTATCACCGCCGATGCGAATCGGTTGTTCAGTATCTGCGTAAAATGTAACTCCGCATTAGTGGCTGTCAATAAAGAGAATGTTGCCGGTCTCATTCCCGCCTTCGTGTATGATAACCAAAGCGCATTTTGCAGATGTCCCAGTTGCGGAGGAATCTTCTGGCCCGGCACACACATACATAACGCTCTTAACCGGCTTAAGACGCACATTCAGAGTCATCACCTTTGATTTTTTCAACGGTATGCCTTAGCGCAGGTAGAATGACCGCGAGGTTTTCGCGCACCGCCCGGGGAGAGCCCGGCAGATTAACAATCAGCGTCTTACCCCTGATTCCAACAACAGCGCGTGATATCATTCCATGCGGCGTTATGGCAATGCTTGCGTGCCGCATTGCCTCTGCCATGCCGGGCACTTCTTTGTCGATCACCTCCAGCGTTACATCGGGAGTCACATCCCTCGGACTCACACCGGTACCCCCTGTCGTTATAATGAGAGGAATGCTCTTCTTATCCGCAAAGTCGATGAGTGCTTCCTTTATCCGGTCTTTCTCATCGGGGATTATTTTGCTGCAGGCGACATCGATTCCCGCATCTTTCAACATATCAATGATTTCTTGACCGCTCTTATCTTTCCGCTCACCCCGGAAACCCTTGTCGCTTATGGTTATGACAACCGCGTAAATTTCCACTCTATTGCTGTTCCTTCTTAGACTCGGCGATAATCTTATCTGCGATGAATGGCGGGACCTCTTCGTAATGTGAGTGCTCATAGGTGAATGTGCCTCTGCCACTCGTCATTGATCGCAGATCAGGCGCGTATCTCAGGATCTCTGCAAGGGGAACCTGCCCCTTTATGATCCTGTTCGGTCCTTTTGATTCCATGCCAAGGACTCTGCCGCGGCGCCCATTCAGGTCACCGATAACGTCCCCCATATACTCGTCCGGTATTTCGATGTCGATATTAACAATGGGTTCGAGAAGCACCGGCTGACATGCGAGAACGCCTTTCTTGAAACCCAGCGACCCTGCTATCTTGAATGCCATTTCCGACGAATCGACCGTGTGGTAAGACCCGTCAACGAGGGAAACCTTGACGTCAACGACAGGATACCCGGCAAGAACGCCTTCCGACATGGCTTCGATGATCCCTTTATCTACGGCGGGTCTGTACTGCTGAGGAATGACGCCACCGACGATCTTGTCCACGAATTCAAAGCCTCCGCCCCGCGGGAGAGGCTCTATATCAAGCCAGCAGTCGCCGAATTGCCCGCGCCCGCCAGACTGTTTCTTGTACTTGCCTTGCACGTTGGTCTTGCCTTTGATCGTTTCTTTATAGGGAACCTTGGGCGTCTTCAGCGTCAGCTCCACGCCGAACTTCCGCTTCATCTTTTCGACGGAGACCTCGATGTGTACCTGACCCATCCCTGAGAGGATCATTTCTTTGGTCTGTTCTTCACGCCTGAAAGTGAGTGTAGGGTCTTCTTCGATGATGCGGTTGATCGAGGAGACGATCTTGTCTTCATCGCCCCTGCTCTTAGGCGCGACCGCAAATGACATGATGGGTGGTGGTGGGATGACTTTCTCAAAAATTATGGGTGCTTTTTCATTGCATACTGTATCTCCGGTGGATGTCTCTTTGAGCTTCGCGACAGCGGCGATATCGCCCGGCACGAGAGAGTCAACGGGCTTCTGGTTCTTTCCTTCCAGAAAGAAGACGTTTCCGAACCTTTCTGTGATTTTTCGGGACGAATTGTAAAAGGTTGAATCAGACGTAAGCGTTCCCGAGAATACGCGGAACAGAGTGAGACGTCCTGCGTAGGGGTCGGCAATGGTCTTGAATACGATACCGGAAAAGGGCTCGGATTCTTCAGGCTTCCTCGTTTCCTCTTCATCTTTGCCCGGCTTCTTCCCGTGAACTGCCCCACGTTCCGTTGGGGAGGGGAGGGCATTTATCACCAGGTCGATAAGGGGTGCGATTCCGATATTCTTCAATGCCGATCCGCACACGACGGGTATCAGGCCGAGGGATATAACGCCTTTCTTCAGACCCGCCCTAAGTTCATCGACGCTCAGCTCGCCGGCATCCAAATATTTCTCCATTAGTTGTTCGTCAGACTCAGCGATGTCCTCCACCATGGTTTCGCGGTATTTTTCGGCGGCATCCTTCATATCTGCGGGAATATCTGATGTTTTATAAGTGCCGTTGATGCCGTCAAAAATCAGTGCCTTCCCGGTTATAAGGTCTACCACACCCTGGAATTTATCCTCTTTGCCGATGGGCAGTACCACGGGCGTAGATTTCTTGCCTAAACGGCTCTTGATCATCTCCATACATGCAAAAAAATCGGCCCGCTCTCGGTCCATTCTACTGATATAGACGAGTCGCGGAAGCCTGTACTCATCAGCATATTCCCAGACCTTTTCAGTTTGAAATTCGACACCACCGACAGCGTCTATGACGACTACAGCCGCGTCAACTACGCGGAGACAATTTCTTGTATCATATGCGAAATTTGAATCCCCCGGCGTATCGAGGATTGTTATTTTATGCTTTTGCCATTCGAAAAAATTGGTCGCCGCACTGATTGAGATACGACGTTTCTGCTCTTCCGGTTCAAAATCCATAGAGGAGGTTCCATCATCAACCCTCCCCGGCCTGTCCGTTTTACCGGCGATGAAAAGGAGGGATTCGCACAGAGAAGTCTTGCCTGTTGATCCGTGTCCCACAATTGCTATATTTCTTAACAAGTTAGGTTCATATTTCGACATGAGAACTCCTTTCTATGCTGCCGGTAACAATTGGTAAAGATGTTTGCGGTGTGTAGCGTATTACCCCTTGCAAAGTCAA
>Ga0335081_10001435_pt1 | contig 38017 bp, 26 predicted proteins | sample Lox_Sample_35_FD_206713 | JGI IMG/M metagenome (GOLD analysis project Ga0335081, IMG submission 206713) | Soil microbial communities from Loxahatchee National Wildlife Refuge, Florida, United States - Lox_Sample_3.5 | ecosystem: Environmental > Terrestrial > Soil > Wetlands | place: USA...
GCCGCGGCGGCGCCGCTCGATCACGCTACCATCCGCGCCATCGTTGCCGGCATCATGCTGGCGATGTTTCTTTCGGCGCTCGAGCAAACCATCGTCGCGCCGGCGCTGCCGGCGATCGGCAGGAGTCTCGGCGGCATCGACGATTTGTCCTGGGTGGTCACGGCGTACCTGCTGGCCATGACGGTCACGACGCCGCTGTTCGGCAAGCTCTCCGACATCTACGGCCGGCGAGCGCTGTTGCTCGCCGCCATCGTGATTTTTGTCGCTGGCTCCGTTGCCTGTGCGCTGGCGCCGACGATCTGGGTTTTGATCCTGGCACGGGCGCTCCAGGGCATCGGCGGCGGCGGACTGCTGCCGATCGCACAGACCATCATCGCGGATCTGCTGTCGCCGCGCGAACGTCCGGTGGTGCAGGGCCGCACCTCGATCATGTTCATGACGGCGAGCATCCTCGGTCCGGTGCTCGGCGGATTACTCACCGATCACGCCCATTGGTCGCTGATTTTCTGGATCAACCTGCCGATGGGCGCGGTGGCGCTGGTGATGACCGAACGCGCGTTGCGCCGGCTGCCGCGCAACGACCGGCCGCACCGGCTCGACGTGATCGGCGCCGCCTTGATGGTCGGCGCGGCGCTGGCGCTGATGCTGGCGTTGGCCTGGGGCGGCGTGCGCTATCCGTGGAGCTCGTGGCGGATCTGGACGCTGCTGTTGAGTTCGGCGGCACTTTGGGTGCTGTTTGCGGTGCGGCTTCTTACCGCGCGCGAGCCGTTCATTCCGCTGACCATCCTGCGCGGCCGGGTCACCAGCACGATCACTTGCTCCGCGTTCTTCAGCATTGGCACCGTCATCGGCGTGACGATCTATACGCCGCTTTATTGTCAGACCGTGCTCGGCGTTTCGGCGAGCCTCTCCGGTCTGGCGCTGATCGCCTATATGGGCGGCGCCACGCTGGGGTCGCTGGTGTCGACGCGCCTGATCGTGCGCATCAAGCACTATATGCGCGTGCCGATCGCCGGCCTGATCGTCGCCATCGCTGCCCTCGTCGCGCTCGCCGTTAATCCGGCGGGGCACTCGTTGGGCGGCGTCGTTGCCCTCTTGCTCCTGCTCGGTCTTGGCCTCGGCCCGATGTATCCGGTCTCGACCATCGTGATGCAGAACGTGGTCAAGCCGCACCAGCTCGGCACCGCCACGGGGACGCTGAATTTCTTCCGCACGCTGGGCGGCGCCATGGTGGTTGCGGTGTTCGGCGCCATCGTGCTCGGCGGCATAGGGGAGCATTCCGGCGTGATAACCCTGGAGAGGATCGCCGCCGGCCACAGCGACCTGGCGCCGGCCTTCCACTGGGTATTCATCGCCGCCGCCGTCTGCCTCGGTATTTCCTGCTTGTGCCTCACCGTGATCGAGGAGCGTCCCTTGCACGGCCCGATGCGCGTTACCGAGCCCGCGGCCGAATAGGCTCGGCTCGGCATGGCTGATCCGCATCAGTTGGCTTGCGCCGGCTTGGGCTGGGGCGCAAAGGTGCAGTTAGGTTTAGGTCGCGGGGCGAGTCGTCGTTTCCATCATGGCAGCGCCAAAGCAGAAAGCCGGTGAGTTCGCCTCGCATCGGGCAGGGGACGGCGGAGCCACGACGCCGGGCCACGGCATCCACCACGCCGAGCGCAAGCTCGGTAAGCGCGAAGTCATCGCCATCATCGGCGGCCTGGCGCTGGCGATGTTCCTCGGTGCGCTCAATCAGACCATCGTCGCGACCGCGCTGCCGACCATCGGCCGCGCCTTCGACGATTTCGAGAATCTGTCGTGGGTCGTCATTTCCTATCTGTTGACCTCGACGGTGGTCGCGCCGCTCTACGGCAAGCTCAGCGATATCTACGGCCGCCGCGGCATGATGCTGGTCGCGCTCGGTCTGTTCATGGCGGGCTCGGCGGCGGCCGCAGCCGCCCCCAGCATGCTGATGCTGATCCTCGGGCGCGGGCTGCAGGGCATCGGCGGCGGCGGCATCGTGCCGCTGTCCCAATCCATCATCGCCGACGCGGTGCCGCCGCGCGAGCGCGGCTACTACCAGGCCTATACCGGCTCGATCTGGATCATTGCCGGCTCGGCCGGCCCGGTGCTCGGCGGCGTTATCGCCGAGCATCTGCACTGGTCGATGATCTTCTGGCTCAACGTGCCGCTCGGCCTCGCCGCGGCGGCAATGTCGAGCCGGCTGCTCAAGCTCGTGCCGGTGCACGAACGCGCGCACAAGATCGACCTGGTCGGCGCCGGCCTGATGATGGCCGCCGCGATTGCGCTTCTGCTGGCGCTGACCTGGGGCGGCACGCGCTATCCGTGGCTGTCGCAGCAGATCGCGCTGCTGCTCGTCGCCGCGGCGGCGCTCACCGCGGCCTTCATCTGGTGGGTGCTGCGGGTGCCGGAGCCGTTCCTGCCGATCGCGGTCTTGAACAACCCGGTGATGCGCGCGGGCTCGTTGACCACGGCCTGCTCACAAGGCGTCTCCATCGGGCTCACCGTCTTCGTGCCGCTCTATTACGAATTGGTGCACGGCTTGACCGCAAGCGATTCCGGTTTGGCGCTGATTCCGATCGTGGTGATGACAACGCCGGGCTCGTTTCTGTCCGGCCGCGCCATGCTGTACATGAAGCACTACAAGTTCGTGCCGATCATATTCCTGAGCGTCGCCGCCGCCGCGGTGGGAGTCCTGGTCATTCATCCGCTGATGCCGGTCTGGGGCGTCGCGGCGATTACCGCGCTGGTTGGCATCGGCACGGGCAGCTCGTATCCGACGGTCACCGTCTCGATCCAGAATGCCGTCGCCCACCAGCAGATCGGCGTCGCCATGGGGGCGATGAATTTCTTCCGCGCGCTCGCCAGCGCCTTCGTCGTCGCGGTGATGGGCGCGATCATGCTGGCGCAGGTCGGCACCGCGCCGCAGCGCGGTGCGGCGCCCGCGGTCGCCACCGTGGCGCAGTCGATCACCACCGCCGACCTCAGCCGGACCTTCAGCTATATCTTCGCGGTCGCGGTGCTGTTCCTCGTCGTCGGCATCGTGGCGCTGATCGTCATGGAGGAGCGGCCGCTGCGCGCAACCGTTCTCGCCGCGCCGGCGCGCGAGACGCCGCCGCCGGCGGCAGCCGAGTAGCCCTTGCCGCGCAGAACGGCTAGGCTCGGCGAAAATATCCGGGAGGAAAGCCCATGGATCGCCGCTCCGTAACCGGTGCGGTTGCCGCCATCGCCATCGTGGCCGCGGGCGGCGGCGCACACGCACAAACCGTCATCGACGATTGGTATCAGGCTAAGCTTCCGCCGCCGCCGCAGCTCAAGGCGGTGACGCTTGCGCCGAAAGAGACGGCGCTCTTGGTGATGGACTTCACCGTGCAAACCTGCACTCCGGCGCGGCGCAGGCGCTGCGCCGATTCCGTGCCGAAGGTGAAGAAATTTGTCGAGGCCGCGCGCGAGCACGGCGCCCTCATCATCTACAGCGTCGCCGTGCCCGGCTCGGTGGCGACCGACGTGCTTAAGGAGCTCACGCCGGCGCCCGGCGAGCAGGTGCTGCCGCCGCTCGGCCCGGACAAATTCATCAACAGCGACCTGGAAAAGACCCTGAAGGACAAAGGCATCAAGACCGTGGTGGCAATGGGCACGCAGGCGCAAACCTCGGTGCTGCACACCGGCGGCGAAGCGGCGCTGCGCGGCTTCAAGGTGATCGTGCCGGTCGACGCCATGTCGGCCGACGATCTGTTCCCCGAGCTCTACACCGCCTGGCATCTGTCGACGGCGGCGCGCATCAGCAATCAGACGACGCTGACCAAGCTCGACATGATCGGCTTCTAAGCTACTTCGCCGCCTGCTTGGCCAGTGCGTCGATCTCGTCCTGGGTGCGCAGCGTCATCACCGCGACCTTGCGGGCGCGGAAATAGGGCAGCGCGACCTGCGTGTCCTTGCCCGGCCGTTCCAGCAGCGACACGTAGCGCGGCTCGGCGCCGCGCGTCGGCAGATCGAACGCGGTCCACGCGTTGGTATTCGGGTCGTAGCGCATGACGCGATCAGCGCCCCACAGGTTGGTCCAGGCGTCGTGGTTCTTGTCGACGGCGACATGGTAGGGCTGCTGCTCGCCGGGCAGGTACACGAACTTCACCGCATGGGTGTGGGTGTCGATGCGGGCGAGATTAGCGCCCCATGAATCGCCGACCCACAGCACATCGGCGAATTTGTCGGTGCCCATGCGGCGCGGTCCCTGCGCCCACGGCAGCGGGTTGTTGAAGTCCGGCTGATTGTAGGTCTCGTAGAACTTCATCTCGTCGGCCGTCACCAGCGCGCCGTGGACCTTGTCGGGCGCGAGCTTGATCTCGCTGACGCCGCCGGAGGCGCCGTCGCCGACGCCGATGGTGTCGAGCACCATCTCGGCCCAATAGCCGTTGCCGTCGCGGTCGGCGGCGGTGCCGTAGGTGATGCCGGTGCCGTTCGGCGTCTTGAAGGTCTTCGATTTATACGCGGTGAATTTTTCCGCGACCGGATCGAAGCGCAGCGCGCCGTCCGGCGCCGACGCCCAGATGTCGCCCTTGCCGTCGTAATCGACGGTGACGGCGCCGCCGGTCTGAGTCATGTCGGTCGGCGGCAGATAGACCTTGATCTCCTGCGTCGCCGGATCGAGCCGCCCGAGTCCGCCGCGGCCGTTATTGACGTTGAACCAGATGATGCCGTTCGGGTCGCGGGTCATGCCGTGGGTTTGCGCCGCAAGCCCGTTGGGGCCTGCGACCTTGAACAACTTGACCTCGCCGGTCGCGGTGTCGATGCGGCCGATGGTGGTGCGCCTGTTGGGAATGTTGCAGGTGAACCAGAGATTGTCGCTGAGATCGAGCCAGGCGTCATGCACGCCCCAGCCGGGGATCAGCACCGACGGCGTGCCGAGCGACCAGTCGCTGCCGTCGTTCTGCACGAAATTGGCCGGCAGGTTGGCGTCCGGATCGAGCGGGACGTCGTATTCCTTGAACATGACGCGCGCGGTTTCGCCGGACGGCCGCGGCGGCAGCTTCACCCGCATGTCGGTTGCGCCCGGGCCGCGCGCGGCCGCGAGATACGTGGCGAGCTCCTTCTGATGAAAGTCGAGAATGCCGGACGGCTTGCGCTCGCCGCCCACATAGGCGCCGTAGACGTTGGCGTTCTTCATCAGCTCGATGATGGCGCTCCAGCCGGCTTCGTCGAAGCGATGCTGCAGCGGAAAGCTCGCGGTGTGGCAGCCGGTGCAGACCGTCCGCACGATCCGCTTCATGCGCGCCTCTTCGGGCGTGCGCTGCGGCAGCGCATCGAGCACGATGTTGCCGGGCAGTTGCTTGAACGTCGCTTCCGCATCGCTCATCGCTGCCAGCGCAAAATCCTGCTTGGCGTTGGCGGAAAGGTCGGCGGCGCCTTTCGCGGTCTGATAGCTCAGTGCCTGCGCCCAGACCCGGTAGTGCCCGGCCGGCAGCGGCGGGAAATAATATTTGCCGGCCTCGTCGGTGAAGACCGTGGTGGTGATGGTGCCGCCGTCAGGCTTGGCCGACACCGTGACGCCGCCCATGGCTTTGCCGTCGGCGGATTTGACGGTGCCGCTCAACAGCGCGTCGGCGAAGGCCGGCGCCGCAGCCAGGAGAGCGACAGCGGATACGCTGGCGACGATGAGAGCGCGGGCATGGCGCATGGCTTGCTCCGTGATGCTAATCGGCGTCGCGCGACGAGCCGGGCTTGTTGACCGGCGGCGGCGCGCTCGCCGGCGCGGGAATGGCCTTGATGAAGGCGACGATGGCGTCGATCTCTGCGGGCTTGAAATGGTACTTGAAGCCCGGCATGCGCGGCGTGCCGTTGGCGATCGTCTCGTGTATCACGTCGGCCTTGCCGCCGAGCGTGTTCATCGACAGCACCGGCGCATATTGCGGGCTACTGAGCTGCGGCTTGGTATGGCAGACGCGGCACGACTGATTGAACAGCCGCATGCCGAGCAGCGCTTGGTCGGCGTTGTTCGCCGGTTGCGCCGACGCCGCGGTCGGACAGAGCACGAGCCCCGCAACGACGATCCACGCCTGGCGGCTCATGCGGCTCCTCCCGCGATATTTTGCGGCGAGCCTACGACGCGGCAGGTTTACGGCGCAAGCGGCGAGCCGAACCGGTGCGCGGTGTTGACGATCCAGGACAGGTACCGCGACAGCGGCGTCACGCCGGTGAGGCCGCCACAGCCGCCACTAAGCTTTGGACCGGTCGCCCAGCTGACGATGCCGATGACGATGGCGCGGCCGTCCTGGTCGCGAAACACCGGCGAGCCGGAATCGCCGGTGCAGGCGCCGAGGCCGGGGCTGTCGCCCTTGGTCTTCGGGTCGAACAGCCGGATTTGCAACGTGCCGGGCTGCCCGGTGGCGACCAGCGTTGCCGCCCGCAGCGTTCCGCCGGTGCGGCCGTCGCCGCGCACGGTGACGCCGTAGCCGGCAATTTCGAAGGCGTCGCCGACCACGACCGGTTCCTCTTCGGCGCCGAGCGGCGCCGGCGGGATTTTGGCGGGCAACGGTTCGGCAAGCTTCAGCAACGCCACGTCGGCCGTGGCGAGGTGGCCGAACAGCCGTTTGACATCGAATTCCGGATGGCGCTCGACGCGCGTGACGTCTTTCAGCACCGGAGGCTCGCCAACGGCGCTGGCAACCAGCTTGAAGTCGGTGACGGGATAGCCGCAGTGCGCGGCGGTGAGCAGAAGATCGCGGGCGATCGCGGTCGCAGTGCAGGCGCTGCCGCCCAATCCTAAAATCAGCACCACCGAACGCGCCGCGGCATCGGTCGCTTGCGGCGCGCCGCCCACCATGGCGCGCACCGGCGCCATCATCGCCACTGCAGCGACGGCGCCCAACATCGCGGTACGCATCCGCGCCATGGTCACTTTCCTGTTGCGCCGGCAACGTTCACAGTAGCCGCGATTGTGCCACGGGGAATTTCCATGGACGTGCGCGAGGCCGTTGCCAGCCGCTATTCCTGCCGCGCCTTCTTAGCGAAGCCGGTGCCCGAAGCAACCGTGCGCGAGATCGTCGAGCGCGCGGCGCGGGCGCCGTCCGGCGGCAATCTGCAGGCTTGGCGGGTCTACGTCATCGCCGGCGCGCGGCTCGAAGCGCTGAAAGCGCGCCTTGCGCCGCGGATGGGCGAACTGCCGAAAGGCGAGGGCGGCGAATACCAGATCTTCCCGTCCGACCTGAAGGAGCCGTATCGCAGCCGGCGCTTCGCCGTCGGCGAGCAGCTCTACCGCTCAATCGGCGTCTTCCGCGAGGACCGCCCGGGCCGCTATCGCCAATACGCCAAGAATTTTCAGTTCTTCGGCGCGCCGGTCGGGCTGTTCTTCGCCATCGACCGCGCCATGCTGCCGGCGCAATGGGCCGACCTCGGCGGCTTCATCCAGACCGTCATGGTGCTCGCCCGCGGCTATGGCCTCGACACCTGCCCGCAGGAAGCCTGGATCACCTGGCAGCGGACCATGCGCGCCTTTCTCGGCCTGCCCGACGAGTTGATGCTGTTTTGCGGCATGGCGCTCGGCTACGCCGATACCGCAGCGCCGATCAATTCCTGGCGCTCGCCGCGCGAGCCGCTCGATGCCTTCGCTTCCTTCGAGGGCTTCGGCAGCTAGGTTGCCCTAAATCAGCCGTTCAGCGGTGGTTCAGAGCGGGACGGTGAGTATGTCCCATGGCTCGCGCCGTCCGATTCGCTCCGCTCCTGTTAGCGCCGCTTGCGCTGGCCTCGGCGCGCGCCGACGAGGCCGCGCGCCCCGAGCATCCCGCCGCCGAAGCCGCGCACGTCTGCCTTGATCAGAGGGAGCGGCGAGCCGAAATAGAGACCGGCAAGGTCGTCCGCCTGAGCGCCGCCATCCGCGCCGCCAAGAGCCGGATGGCCGGCACGGTGGTGCGGGCGCGGCTCTGCCGCGGTAAGGATGGGCTCGTCTATGTGCTGACAGTGCTGGCCCGCGATGGCAAAGTGGCGCGGATAACCGTCGACGCCGTGAAGGGCACGCTGGTCGGCGGCCGTTGATTTTGGTGCATGATCCCGAAAAGTGGAAACCGGTTTTCGGATGAGGTCATGCGCAAATGGTCCAGTGAGCGGAGCCTGAAGGTTGCGCCTTCTCGTTGTCGAAGACGATCCCGATCTCAATCGGCAGCTTGCCACCGCGCTGACTGACGCCGGCTACGTGGTCGACCGCGCCTTTGACGGCGAGGAGGGGCACTATCTCGGCGAGAGCGAGCCCTACGACGCGGTGATCCTCGATATCGGCCTGCCCAAGATGGACGGCATTTCGGTGCTGGAAGCCTGGCGGCGGGCCGGCCGCGCCATGCCGGTCTTGATCCTCACCGCGCGTGATCGCTGGAGCGACAAGGTGCAGGGTTTTGACGCCGGCGCCGACGACTACGTCGCCAAGCCGTTCCACCTCGAAGAAGTGCTGGCGCGGGTGCGCGCGCTGCTTCGCCGCTCCGCCGGCCACGCCAAGAGCGAATTCACCTGCGGCCCGGTCCGCCTCGATACCCGCACCGGCCGCGTTGCCGTCGACGGCAATCCGGTCAAGCTCACCTCGCACGAATACCGGCTGTTGTCCTATCTGATGCACCACACCGGCCGCGTCGTCTCCCGCACCGAATTGGTCGAGCATCTCTACGACCAGGATTTCGACCGCGACTCCAACACCATCGAAGTGTTCGTCGGCCGCATCCGCAAGAAACTCGGCGTCGACGTGATTCAGACTGTGCGCGGCCTCGGCTATCTGCTCACTCCGCCCGATGCGCGCTAATTCGCTCGCGCTGCGCCTGTTCCTGTGGGCCGCCGGCTGGATCGCGGTCATCCTGATCGTCACCGGGCTGGCGCTGTCGAGCCTTTACCGCCACGCCGTGGAGCGCGCCTTCGATCGGCGGCTCGACGTCTATCTGCGCACGCTGGTCGCCGACGTGGCGTCGCCCGAGGAAGGCAGCGACAAGTTCCCGCAATCGATCGGCGAGCCGTTGTTCGAATTGCCGCTGTCGGGCTGGTACTGGCAGGTGACGCGGCTCGACAGCAAAAAACCCGAGGTGCACTCGTCGCGCTCGTTGTGGGATTCCGGCTTGCCGCGCCTGCCCAACGACGGCTCGGCCGCCGCCGCCGAGGCGCGCCAGGGCTATGCCGACGGGCCGGAGGACCAGAAGCTGCGCATCGTCGAGCGCAACATCGATCTCGGCGACGACGGCCGCTATCTCATTTCGGTGGCGGGCGACGCCTCGGAGATCGACGACGAAACCCGAAATTTTGACCGCGCCATCGCCATGACCTTTGCCGCATTGACCGCGGCATTGCTGCTGACAACCGCGCTGCAGGTCCGCTTCGGCCTGGCGCCGCTCAAGCGCATTTCGGCGAGCCTCGCCGCCATTCGCTCCGGCCGCGCCGAACGGCTCGAAGGCACGTTTCCGGTCGAGATCGGTCCGCTGGCGCGCGAGACCAACGCGCTGATCGACGCCAATCGCGAGATCGTCGAGCGCGCGCGCACCCATGTCGGCAATCTGGCCCATGCGCTGAAGACGCCGCTGTCGGTCATCGTCAACGAGGCGATGACGCGCGGCAACGATCCGCTGGCGCAAAAGGTGCTGGAGCAGACCGATATCATGCGCGACCAGGTGGCGCGCCAGCTCGAGCGGGCACGGCTCGCCGCGCGCTCGACCGTGGTCGGCACGCTGATCGACGTGCCGCCGGTCGTCACCGCGCTCGCCCGCACCATGGAGAAGCTGCACCGCGCCCGCGACATCGCCATCGCCGTCGACGTGCCAGAGCACGCGCACTTCCGCGGCGAGCAACAGGACCTCGAAGAGATGGTCGGCAATCTGGTCGATAATGCCTGCAAATGGGCGCAATCGCGCGTGGCCATCGAGGTGGTGGCCGATCATCCGCCGTCGGAAGGCGCTCAGAACAATGGCGCCGACAGCGCCGAGAAGTCGCGCGTACGCATCATCGTCGACGACGACGGTCCGGGCCTGTCGCCGGCCGAACGTGAGCAGGTGGCGCTGCGTGGCGCGCGGCTCGACGAGACCAAACCGGGCTCCGGCCTCGGCCTCTCCATCGTTGTCGAGCTTGCCGGCCTCTACAGCGGCGTGCTCACGCTCGGCACCGCGCCGATCGGTGGTCTGCGCGCGGAGCTGGCGCTGCCGGGGGGTTGATCGGCGTAATCGGGGGGCGGCTACTACGCCGCTTGTGCTATCGGCCGGGTCGAGCCGGCCGAAGGCATTCGGCCGATCTTGGGCTACATGCTGGCGCTGATGCTCGGCACCATCGTCGTCGCCGCCGTGCCGTGGATTTCGCTCGGCTTCCTGAAGTGATCAATTTTGCATCGCGCGATCTTGCGCGCGCTGGCTCACCGCAAGCCTCCTGACAGCGCTGATGGGCTCGGCGTACCATGGCCGTCGCAAACGCCAACGTGCCTTGGGAGACGGGATGCGCGTCGTCACGCTCGAAGAGCATTACAGCCTGCTGATGCCCGGCATCACCAATCCCGCCATGCCGTCGCCCGGCGCCGGCATGCCGGCCGTCGTCGCCGCCGCCGCCGACAAGATGACCGACATCGGCGCTGGCCGGCTCGGCGACATGGATCGCAACGGCATCACCGTGCAGGTGCTGTCGAAGGCCGGCGTCCACGTCACGCCCGGCGCCGACCAGTTCGACGGCAAGGAGGCGATCGCGTTCGCGCAAAAATTCAACGACGGTGTTGCCGAAAAGATCGCCGCGCGGCCCGATCGCTTTGCCGCCTTCGCCCATCTGGCTGCGAGCGTTCCCGAGGCCGCGGCCGACGAGTTGGAGCGCACCGTCACGGAATACGGCTTCAAGGGTACGCTGATCAGCGGCACTATCCGCGGTGCCTTTCTCGACGATCCAAAATTTGCCCCGCTGTTGGCGCGAGCGGAAAAGCTCGACGTGCCGATCTATCTCCATCCCGGCATGCCGCCCGCCGAGGTGCGCAGGGCGTATTACGAGGGCTTTCCGAAGAACATCAGCTTCGGGCTCGCCACCTACGCCTGGGGCTGGCACTACGAGGTCGCGCTGCATGTGATGCGGCTCGCAGTATCGGGCACCATGGACAAGTACCCGAAGCTCAATTTCATCATCGGCCACATGGGCGAGGGTTTGCCGGCGATGCTGGCGCGTTGCGAGCATCAATTCGGCAAGGAGCTTTCGTTTCTGTCGCGGCCACTGGCGAAAACCATCACCGATCAGGTCTACATCACCTCGGCCGGCTTTTTCACCAACCCGCCGTTCGTCGCGGCGCTGGAAACATTTGGCATCGACCGCTTGATGTTCTCGGTGGACTATCCGTACGCCAGCAACGCCGACGGCCGCGCCTTTTTAGACAAGGTTCCGCTGTCGCCTGACGATCGCGCCAAATTCGCCCACGGCAACGCCGACCGGCTCTTGAAGCTGAAGGCCTGAGTGCCGGCGCGGGCGTGCCGCGGTATTCGCGATGTGCTGCTAACCCCACAGCTCCTTCGAGGCGATGCGGGCGCCGTCGCTGAGCGCCTTGAATTTCGCCCAGACGATGGACGGGTGCACTTCCTTGGAGCCGGCAAAGGTGGCGAAGCCGCAATCGGAGCCGGCGATGACGTTGTCCCGGCCAACCACGTTGGCGTAGCGCACGATGCGCTCGGCGACGAGCTCGGGGTGCTCCACCAGGATCGTCGAATGGGAGATCACGCCGGGGATCAGAATCTTGCCGTCGGGCAGCTTCACGTCTTTCCACACCTTCCATTCGTGCTCGTGACGCGGGTTTGCCGCCTCGAACGAATAGGCGCCGGCGTTGATCTTCAAAATGATGTCGACGATGTCTTTCAGCTCCATGTCGTGGATGCGCGGCCCCATATTGATGCCGTAACAGGTGTGGAAGCGGATCTTCTCCGGCGGGATGCCGCGCAGCGCGTGATTGAGCGCCGCGACCCGCACCTCCGCCCATTTGCGGCAGTCGGCGATGCTCGCTTCGGGATGGATGATGTAATAGGTGACGAGCCGCGGATCGTCGATCTGCAGCAGAAAGCCGGCGTCGACGATCGCCTTGTATTCCTCGTGCATGGCATCGGCGATGGCGAAAATGTAGTCCTCGGTCGATTTGTAATAGGCGTTCTTCTGCCAGTCTTCGATGTTCGACGGCGAGATCGCCGGAAGGAATGCCTCTTCGACCTTCGCGCCTTTCAGCGCCGTTTTGAAATTGTCGATGTCGCGTCGCAGCCGCGCGTGGCCCCTATAGGTGATGGGGCCGGTGCAGATCATATGGGTGTGGGTCGAGGCCGCGTGGGTCTGCGAATAGAACTCGGGAAACGACAGGCCCTCGCGCGAGGTGGCCCACTGATTGCGCGGCCCGGCGCGGGTGTCGACCTCGTAGCCGCCGAGCCGTTCGTTGATGTAGCTGACGAAGCTCGGCTTGCCGTATTCGCCGTCGTCGATCACGTCGATGCCGAGATCGACCTGCCGGCGCACGATCTCGTCGACGGCGGCGGTGAGGCGCTGCGCTGCAGTCGGCGCGTCAAACGCCTTGGGGCCGTCACGTTCGATCATGGCGAGCAGATCGGGCGGCCGCGGCAAGCTGCCGGCATGCGTGGTCAGAATGCGATCGGTGCTGTGCTTCATGAGGTGCTTTACTTGGGTCCAACTTCAGTCAGTCCAGCTTCACGTGCGCCGATACAATGACATTCTTCCAGCGTTCCACTTCGTCGTGAAAATAGGCGGCGGTCGCCTCCGCCGTGCCGCCGACCGGTTCGGCCGAAAGATCGGCGAGGCGTTTCTGCACGTCGGGATCGCGCAAGGCCTCGTTCACCGCGGCGTTGATCTTGGCGGCGATTGCGGCGGGCGTGTGCGGTGGCGCGGCGATGGCGAACCAAGTGACGGAGGCAAAGCCCGGCAGCGTCTCGGCGATGGCCGGCACGTCGGGCAGGCTCTTGACGCGCTGCGGCGAAGCGACGGCGACGAGCTTCAGCTTGCCGGCTTTGACCAGCTGCAGCGAGACGCCGAGATTGTCGAACATGGCATCGACGCTGCCGGCGACCAGATCGTTGAGCGCCGGTCCGGAGCCGCGATAGGGCACGTTCTGCAGCTTGACCTTCGCCATCATCTGAAACAGCTCGGAGGTCAGGTGCGAGGTGGTGCCGTTGCCCTGCGTTGCGACGGTGATCTTGCCGGGATTGGCCTCCGCGTATGCGATGAAGTCCTTCACCGTATTGGCAGCAATCTTGTTCGGGTTGACGACCAGGGCGTTCGGCACCCGGCCCATCACCACGATCGGCACGAATTGCAGCGGATCGAATTCGAGATGCGCGTAGAGGTTCTGGTTGATGACCAGCGGCGGCGGCGGCGCCGAAAGCAGCGTGTAGCCGTCGGGATCGGATTTGGCGACCACCTCGGCCCCGACATTGCCGCCGGCGCCGGAGCGGTTCTCGATGATCACCGGCTGGCCCCAATGGCGCGACAGCCAATCCGCAATGATGCGCGGCATGACGTCGGCGGTACCGCCGGCCGGGAAGGGCACGATGATCTTGACCGTGCGCGCCGGGTAATCCTGCGCTTGGGCGGTCGGGATGGCCTGGCTGCTCAACAGCAGCAAAGCCGGCAGTGTCCAGCTGAAACGCCGACGGGATAGGACATGCGATTTCCGCATCATGGTTTTGCTCTTGCGGGATCGTCCAGGGATGGGCGCAGACCTTAGCCAAAGCCGACCGGTGCCGCCAGTATCCGGCGGCGTGGCACAAAGCCATCGGAGCGCGGCTGCGGCGCCATCGCACTGTCCCGAACAGAGTTTTGCCCCAATGGACGCCTTAGCATCCGGGCCCGCTGCCGGGCAGCGCTGGGCTGCCGGCACCGGCTCTGGGACGAGATGTCAGCCAGCCGCTTCATGGCATTTGTGCTCGTCGGCCTCGGCATGGCGGCGTGCGCCGCGGATTCCGGTCCGAAGGAGGTCAGCGGCACGGCGCTGGGCGCGGTGGCCGGCGGCCTGATCGGCAACGCCATCGGCGGCAGCGCCGGCAACCGGGTGGCCGGCACGGTGATCGGGGCCGCGGTCGGCGGTCTCTTCGGCAATCGCATCGGTGCGGCGATGGACGACGAAGATAGGCAGCGTGCCTATGCGGCGCAGATGCAGGCTCTGGAGACCGGCCCGTCCGGGGCGCCGGTGGCTTGGCGTAATCCGGATAGCGGCCGCTACGGCAACGTGGTCCCCGGTCCGGCCTATCAGGCCAATGGCGCCACCTGCCGGCAATATACCCACACGGTCTATATCGAGGGCACACCGCAGACCGCGCGCGGCACCGCCTGCCGCAATCCCGACGGCACCTGGACGACAATGAACTAACCGGGGAAGAACGTGGGGAAGGACGCTGCAAGCCCGTGTTATCGCGTTGGAATCCTGAGGCTTTGCGTAACGGCTTCTTAAGCGGCTCGCTAGTAGAACATTAAACATTAACGGCGTGACCCAGCACAGGCGGTTGGCGATGACGAGCGACGGGCAATCCGTCGAACGGCTGCGGGAATATCTCCGAGCGCTCAAGCCGGAAGCGCGGGCGATGCTGATCGCGGAGCTCGAACGCGCCCAGCTGCGCGGCGACGACATGACCGGCAGCGAGCTGGTGCTGGCGGAGCTGCGGCGGACCATCCGGGCCGAGGCGCAGCAGGTGCCGCGCATCGGCGATGCGGCGCGCCTGTTCTTCAGGCCATTCGAGCCGTTCCTGATCGACGCCCCGGCCGACCATCGGCGCATCGGCCGCATCGCGCGCGTTTCGCTCGAGCCGATCTGGGCCTGGATCGGCCGCGATCTGATGCCACCCGAAGCCAAGGCGCTGAGTGCGGATATCAACCGTGCGCTGCTCGGCGACGACAGGACCAAAGCCGATCAACTGGTCCGCGCCCTGCATGAGCGCGCCATCCTGCGCATGCGCGACGCGCTCACCACGATCGGTGCCGATGAAAAGGCGCAGCGCCGCCTCGCCGTTCAGGTCGGGACGCCGCGGGCGGCCGAGGACATCGCGATTATCCTTCAGATCCTCGAAAACCGCGACGCGCTTGCCAACCTGGCGCGCCGGCTGCCGAACAACGTCCGGGTCTTCGAACGCGAGGTGATCGAGCAAGCCAGGGCCGCTATCGATATGGCGGCGGCGGCGAGCGCCGCCGAAGCCAGCGCCGCGCGCAAAGCCGCCGTCGTGCGCTACGGCCTTGTCCTGCTGCTGCACAGGCTTTCGGCGCCCTGGCAGCTCATTCGTCTCGCCACCCGGGTCGCCGAGAGCGATGTTGCCGCGCGCGTCGCCGAAACGTCCTACGGGGTCGCGATCACGATCGTGCTCGGCGAGATGGAAGGCACCGTCACCGAGCTGCGCACCGCATTCAACGCCAGGCGGCCGGTGGCGTCGCTGCTCAAGGAATTGCACGACGCCGCGCGCGGCTTGCGCACGGAAATGGATCTGTCGGTGGAGTCGCCGTGGAGCCGCCAGCTTGCCGCGATCCGCAGCGACGTTTCCAACATGCTCAAGCCCGAGATCGACGCCACCCCCGGCCGCGTGCGCCGCCTGTTGCGGCCGCAGCCCGCCAAGGAGATCCGGCCCGGCTCGACCCTCGACAGCATCGATGTCGATGACGCCGAGGCGCGGGTCGAGCTCGTCGCCGCCTGCCGCAACTATGCCGGCGAGCTTGCGCTCAGCGAGGTGACGCTGCGCGCCCACTCGGAGCTGACGCACTATCTGGAGACCGGCACCAAGCTATTGCTCGACTCGCTGCGCCACGGGGGCGACGCCGACCCGCCGTTCCGGCAGTCGCAGGTGGACGCCGCCATCCGCCTGTGCCGGCCGCAGTTCGGCACCGAATATGCCGACCTTTTGGCCAAGGCCGCCGACATCGCTGTGCGGGCGGCGGCTGCGGCCGCGGAGCGCAAGCCGGCCCGGGCCTGAGCGGCGCGCAATTGCCGCGCCGAGGTTCCCATTGCGGCCGCATTCGCGCCGTGATGTAAGGACGCGGCGCACGGCGGCCATGCGGCATTGTTTGGCCGCGATTGCCGCGACCGGCTAGAATGCCGGCAAAGAGCGGCCCTAAAAACAACGGCTCCAAAGCAACGACTCATGACACTCTGGATCATTTTCGCCTTGATGACCGCGGCGGCGATCCTCGCCGTGCTGTGGCCGCTCGGCCGCAAAGTGTCCGAGGTCGGCGGCGGCAACGATCTCGTCGTCTATCGCGACCAATTGGAAGAGATCGGCCGCGATCAGAGCGCCGGCCTGATCGGGGCGGCCGAAGCGGAGGCGGCGCGGGTCGAAGTGTCGCGGCGGCTGCTTGCCGCCGCGGACGCCCAGACGACATCCGCGGCGCCCGCTGCGACCCTGGCGCAGCGCGCTTGGCGGCGCCGTGCTGCGGCGGTCGCGGCATTGCTGGTGCTGCCGCTCTTGCCGCTCTCGTTCTATCTCGAGCTCGGATCGCCCGATCTGCCCGGGGAGCCCGCCTTCGCGCGCGCCAAGCTGCCGCCGGGCCATCAATCCATCGAGGCGATGGTCGGTCAGGTCGAGGCGCATCTTGAGAAAAATCCCAACGACGGCGCCGGCTGGGAAGTCATCGCTCCGGTCTACCTGCAGCTTGGCCGTTTCGACGACGCGATTCTGGCGCGCCGCAAGGCGCTGGCGCTGAACGGCGAAACCGCCGTCCGCGACGCCGATCTCGGCGAGGCATTGGTCGCCGCCGCGAACGGCGTCGTCACCGACGAAGCCAAGACGCAATTCGAGCGTGCCGTGGCCCGTGACGCCAAGGAAGCCAAGGCGCGCTACTTCCTCGGCCTCGCCGACGAGCAGGACGGCAATCGCGAGGCGGCAGCCAAGCGCTGGCGCGCCATGCTGGAAGATGCGCCCGCCGGCGCGCCGTGGATCGGCTTCGTCCGTGCCGCGCTCGGCCGCGTCACCGGCGAGCCGGTGCCGCAAGCGGCCGGCCCGAGTGCGGCCGACGTTGCGGCCGCGGAGAATATGAGCGACACCCAGCGCAGCGAGATGATCCGCGGCATGGTGGCGCGGCTCGCCGACCGTTTGCACGCTGACGGTAGCGACGTCGACGGCTGGCTCAAGCTCGTTCGCGCCTATGCCGTGCTGGGCGATCGCGACAAGGCCAAGAACGCCGCCGCCGATGCGCGGCACGCACTTGCGAGCCGTCCCGACGACGTCAAGCGGATCGACGATCTCGTCAAAGGTCTCGGCCTGGAGGGTTGATGACAGCCACGACGCAGCGGAGCGCCACGGCATGACCCGCAAGCAGCGCCGCCTCGTTCTGATCGGCGCCGGGCTCGGCGTGCTGGCGGTCGCCGTGGCGCTGATGCTCAACGCGTTCCGCGGCTCCATCGCGTTCTTCAATTCGCCGAGCGACATCGCCGAGAAGCATCTCGGGCCCGGCACCCGCATCCGGCTCGGCGGCCTGGTGGAAGACGGCAGCATCGCGCGCGGGGCCGATCTGCGCGTGCGCTTCAAAGTCACCGACGGCAAGAGCGAAATCCCGGTGACCTACCAGGGCGTGCTGCCGGACCTGTTCCGCGAGGGCCAAGGCGTCGTTGCCGAAGGCAGCCTCGATAGCCGCGGCACCTTCAATGCCGACACGATCCTCGCCAAGCACGACGAGACCTACATGCCGAAAGAGGTGGCCGACGCCTTGAAAAAGTCCGGCCACTGGAAGGACGATTACGGCCAGCGGGCATCGGCCCCGATTGCGGGAGCAAACAAATGATCGCAGAGCTCGGTCATTACGCGCTGATGCTGGCGCTCGGCTTGGCGCTGATCCAGGGCACCATGCCGATCGTCGGCGCGCGCAGCAACGATCCGGTGCTGATGAGCATCGCTGTGCCGGCGGCGCTGGCGCAGTTCGTGTTCGTCGCGATCGCGTTTCTCGCGCTCGCCGAGTGCTACGTCGTCTCCGATTTCTCGGTGCTCAATGTCTTCGAGAACTCGAACTCGGCGATGCCGCTGATCTACCGGCTCACCAGCCTGTGGGGCAACCACGAAGGCTCGATGATACTCTGGGTATCGATCCTCGCCTTTTTCGGCGCGCTGGTCGCGGTGTTCGGCGGCAATCTGCCGGTGACGCTGCGGGCCAATGCGCTCGGCGTGCAAGCCTGGATCGCGGCCGCGTTCGATCTGTTCATCCTGACGACGTCGAATCCGTTTTTGCGCATTCCTAATGCGCCGTTCGAGGGCCGCGATCTCAATCCGATCCTGCAGGACCCGGGCCTCGCCTTCCATCCGCCGATGCTCTACCTCGGCTATGTCGGCTTCTCGATTGCGTTCTCGTTCGCCATCGCGGCGCTGCTCGAAGGCCGCATCGACGCGGCCTGGGCGCGCTGGGTGCGGCCCTGGGTGCTCGGCGCCTGGATGTGCCTGACGCTCGGCATCGCCGGCGGCTCGTATTGGGCCTATTACGAGCTCGGCTGGGGCGGCTTCTGGTTCTGGGATCCGGTCGAGAACGCCTCGCTGATGCCCTGGCTCGCCGGCACCGCGTTGCTGCATTCGGCCGTGGTCATGGAAAAGCGCGGTGCGCTGAAGGTCTGGACCATTCTGCTCGCCATCATCACGTTCTCGCTGTCGTTGATCGGCACGTTCCTGGTGCGCTCGGGCGTACTGACTTCGGTCCACGCCTTTGCCACCGACCCGCGGCGCGGCATTTTCATCCTCGCCATTTTGGCGGTGTTTATCGGCGGCGCGCTTGCGCTCTATGCCTGGCGCGCGCCGCTGCTCAAGCAGGGCGGTCTGTTTGCGCCGATTTCGCGCGAAGGCGCGCTGGTGTTCAACAATCTGTTCCTGACCTCGGCTTGTGCGACCGTGCTCGTCGGCACGCTCTACCCGCTGGCGCTCGAAGCCTTGACCGGCGACAAAATTTCCGTCGGGCCGCCGTTCTTCAACGCCACCTTCGGTCCGCTGTTCATTCCGCTGATGCTGGCGATGCCGTTCGGGCCGCTGCTCGGATGGAAGCGCGGCGATATCGTCGCCGCGGCGCAGCGGCTGCTCGCCGCCGCCCTGCTGGCGGCCGTCGCCGTCGCCGCGGCCTTCGCGATCGAACGCGGCGGGCCGGTGCTGGCGCCGTTCGGGGCAGGGGTCGCGGTCTTTGTCATGGCGGGCGCCGTGACCGATATTGTCGAGCGCACCATGATCCTGCGCGTGCCGTTGCGCACGGCGCTCAAGCGCGCCGTCGGTCTGCCGCGCTCGGTCTGGGGCACCGCCCTCGGTCATTTCGGCATCGGCGCCACGCTTCTCGGCATCGTCGCCGTCACCGCGTGGGGCAGCGAGCGCATCGCCGAGCTCAAGCCGGGCGACACCATCGAAGTGTCGCACTATCGGCTGACCTTCGACGGCGTATTCGATCGGCCGGGTCCGAACTACCGCGACGTCGTCGGCCATTTCACCGTGCGCCGGATGAGCGGCGAGTTGATCGGCGTCATGGAGCCGACCCGACGCACATTCCCAGCGCGCAACATGGCGACCACGGAAGCCGCGTTGATGACGCGCCGGGTGAGCCAGCTTTACCTTTCGCTCGGGGATCCTAGTCCCAACGGCTCGGTGCCGGTCCGGGTCTACTTCAAGCCGCACGTCCTGATGATCTGGCTCGGCGCCGTCATCATGTTCCTCGGCGGCGCCCTGTCGCTGTCCGATCGGCGCCTGCGCGTTGGCGCCCCGCGGCCGGCAAGGAAGGCCAAAGCCGCGCTGCAGCCGGCGGAGTGAGAGCCGTGAGGATTCTGCAGGCCGTCCTGCTGCTGATCGCGCTCGTTGCGCCGACGCATGTCTGGGCGGTCGAGCCGAGCGAAATGCTGGCGGATCCGGTGCTGGAAGCGCGCGCTCGCGCGCTGTCCAAGGAGCTGCGCTGCATGGTCTGCCAGAACGAATCGATCGACGATTCCGGAGCGCCGCTCGCCCACGATCTGCGCGTGCTGGTGCGCGAGCGCATCAAGGCCGGTGACAGCGACCAGCAGGTGCTGGATTTTCTGGTCGCGCGCTACGGCGAGTTCGTGCTGCTCAAGCCGCCCCTGTCGTGGCACACGGTGGCGCTCTGGGGCCTGCCGCCCGGCGTGCTGCTGCTCGGTGCGCTCATCATCCTGGTGGATGTGCGTCGTCGCCGGGCCATGCCGGCCGACGAGGCCAAGGCGAGCCTCACGGCCGCCGAGGAAAGCCGGCTCGCCGAGCTTCTGCGCGACAGTTCCACGTCCTAACGGAGGGCAAAAATTCTCTCTTTGCTTCGCCAGAGAACGTAAATTTTCCGCGGAAGCCGCTGATCCAATTATACAAACGAGCGAGTTTCCCACATTACGAAACTTTAATCCGGCCGACAGCGACCGGTAAGGCGACGGGTCTCATCTTGCACTCCAGCCAACGCCCTTCGGGGGCCAACATCCGTCGCGCGACGGAGCGTGATGCTGGAGACGAGGAATGCAGGGTAACGGTTTGCGGTCGCGTTCGGCGCTTTCGGTGCGGCGCGCAGCGCTGCTGGCGACGACGATCGCCGGCTTGAGCGCAGCGGCGCTGGTCGCGCCAAATCTTGCGCCGAAGGCCGGCCTGTTTGGCGCCGCGGCACAGGCGCAAAATCTCACCGACAAGGTGCAGCAGCTGGCGCAGCGGCCGGTCGGGTTCGCCGATATCGTCGAAAAGGTCAAACCCTCGGTGATCTCGGTCCGCGTCAAGGTGGAGCGCCCGGCGGATTCCACGCTGAGCGAGGACGATCTGCCGTTCCCGCCCGGCTCGCCGTTCGAGCGCTTCTTCCGCCGCTTCGGCATGCCCAAGACGCCGAACGGCAAGGAGATCATCACCGGCCAGGGCTCCGGCTTCTTCATTTCGGCGGACGGCTACGCGGTAACCAACAACCACGTGGTGCAGAACGCCGAGAACGTCACGGTCACCACCGATGACGGCAAGACCTTCATGGCCAAGGTCATCGGTGCCGATCCGCGCACCGATCTGGCACTCATCAAGGTCGAGGGCAGCGGCTTCCCCTACGTGAAGCTCGCCGATGCGTCGCCGCGGGTCGGCGACTGGGTGCTGGCCGTGGGCAATCCGTTCGGGCTCGGCGGCACCGTGACCGCGGGCATCGTTTCGGCGCGCGGCCGCGATATCGGCGCCGGCCCCTACGACGATTTCGTCCAGATCGACGCCCCGGTGAACAAGGGCAATTCCGGCGGCCCGACCTTTGACGTCGACGGCAACGTGATCGGCGTCAATACCGCGATCTTCTCGCCGTCCGGCGGTTCGGTCGGTATCGCATTCGCCATTCCGTCGGACACCGTGAAAAGCGTGATCGCGCAACTGCGCGACAAGGGCACGGTGACGCGCGGCTGGATCGGCGTTCAAATCCAGTCGGTCACGCAAGACATTGCCGACAGTATGGGACTGAAGCAGACCAGCGGCGCGCTGGTGTCCGAGCCGCAGCCCGACAGCCCCGCGGTGAAGGCCGGCATCCAAAGTGGCGACGTCATCGCCTCCGTCGACGGCGCACCGGTCCACGACGCGCGCGATCTGGCGCGGAAGATCGGCACCTTGGCGCCGGGCACCTCGGTCAAGCTCGAAGTCATCCACCAGGGTCAGGAAAAGACCGTGACGCTGACGCTCGGCACGCTGCCGAACGAGAAGCAGGCCGCGAACGGCTCGCAGAACCAGCGCGAGGTGCCGGAAAGCGACCTGCCGAAGCTCGGCTTGTCACTGGCGCCGGCCAGCAAGGTGCAGGGCGCCGGCAGCAGCGGTGTCGTCGTAACCTCGGTCGCGGACGGCGGCGTCGCCGCAGATCACGGCTTGCAAGTCGGCGATGTCATTCTCGATGTCGGCGGCAAGACGGTGTCGACGCCGGCTGACGTTCGTCAAAGTCTCAATGAGGCCCGCAAGGAGGGCAAGCACGCTGTCCTATTCAGGGTGAAGTCGCGGGAGGGCACGAAGTTCGTCGCGCTCCCGATCGGCAACGCCTGAGGAAAGGGGCGATCCGCCGGCATCCGTCGCCCCCGCTGGCGGGCGTACCCTGGGGGCGGGCCGCAAGGCCCGTCCCCGCCGGATACCAACTCTGGCTCCCGGCATCAGTCGCCCCCGCCGGGGGTTGGAGTGGGTAGAGGGGGTGGCGGGCAATGCTCGCCACCCCCTTATTCATTTCATGGCTTATGGCGCCGTTTCTGCGCCGAGCGGAAGAGCCGGTCCAGCGTCTGGATCGATATTGCCGAAACCGGTTGGCGAACAATATGTTCCCCGGGGGGCCGGCCACTGCGGCGTCCCGAATTTGGCATTCACATCATGCGCCTTCTCATCATCGAGGACGATCGGGACGCGGCTGACTATCTGGTCAAGGCGTTCCGCGAGGTCGGTCACGTCGCCGACCAGGCAACCGACGGCGAAGAAGGCCAGGCGCTGGCGCTCGATGGCCAGTACGACGTATTGATCGTCGACCGCATGCTGCCGAAGCGTGACGGGCTGTCGATCATCAACACGCTGCGCAGCCAATCGGTGGAAACGCCGGTGCTGATCCTTTCGGCGCTCGGCCAGGTCGACGATCGTGTCAAGGGCTTACGCGCCGGCGGCGACGATTATCTGGCCAAGCCGTACGCATTCTCGGAGCTTTTGGCGCGGGTCGAGGCACTGGCGCGCCGCCGCGGCAGCCGTGGCGAGGAGACCGTGTATCGGGTCGGCGATCTCGAGCTCAATCGGCTGTCGCACGAGGTCAGCCGCGCCGGCCAGGAGCTGCAATTGCAGCCGCGCGAATTCCGCCTGCTCGAATATCTGATGCGCCACGCCGGCCAGGTGGTGACCCGCACCATGCTGCTGGAGAACGTTTGGGACTATCATTTCGACCCGCAGACCAACGTCATCGACGTGCATATTTCGCGGTTGCGCTCGAAGATCGACAAGGGCTTCGCCCAGCCGCTGCTGCACACCGTGCGCGGCGCCGGCTACATGATCCGCGACGGCGCGCGCTGACGCGGGCGGCGTTATAATATCCGGCGGCACGGACCGAACCGGGAGGTCTTCATGGGCTCGAGCAATGCGGCATCGTTCCTCGCGGCGCGCGATTTTCTGTTTCGCCACCGCGAGGAATACGCCACCGCCTATCGCGATTTCCGCTGGCCCAAGCTCGACCGCTTCAACTGGGCGCTCGATTATTTCGATCCGATGGCGCGCGGCAACGGGCAAGCCGCGCTGTGGCTGGTCGACGAGGATGCCGGCGAGACGAAGCTCACCTTCGCGGAAATGAGCGAGCGCTCGAACCGGGTCGCCAATGCGCTCCGCGGCCTCGGCGTACGCCGCGGCGACCGCATTCTGCTGATGCTCGGCAACGTGGTGCCGCTGTGGGAATCCATGCTGGCGGCGATGAAGCTCGGCGCGGTGATCGTGCCGGCGACCATGCTGCTCACCCGCAACGATCTCGCCGACCGTTTCGCCCGCGGCCGCGTCCGCCATGTCATCGCGAGCTCCGACGTTGCCGCCAAATTCGCCGACCTGCCGGGCGATTACACGCGCATCGCGGTCGGCAGCCCGGTGCCGGGCTGGGTGTCGTACGAGAAGGGCTATGACGCGCCGGCGGAGTTTGTGCCCGACGGCGAGACCCGCGCCGACGACCCGCTGCTCCTCTATTTCACCTCCGGCACCACGGCGACGCCGAAGCTCGTGCTCCACAGCCAGCAGAGCTATCCGGTCGGGCACCTGTCGACGATCTACTGGCTCGGGCTCAAGCCCGGCGACGTGCATCTCAACATCTCGTCGCCCGGCTGGGCCAAGCACGCTTGGAGCTGCTTTTTCTCGCCGTGGAGCGCCGAAGCCACGATCTTCATCGTCAATCAGCGCCGCTTCAACGCCAAGGGCCTGCTCGACATCATTGCGCGCTGCGGCGTGACCACGTTCTGCGCGCCGCCGACGGTGTGGCGCATGCTGATCCAGGAGGATTTGGCCGCCTGGAAGGTCAAGATGCGCGAATTGATCGGCGCCGGCGAGCCGCTCAATCCCGAAGTCATTGAGCAGGTCAAGGCGGCATGGGGCATTACCATCCGCGACGGCTATGGCCAGACCGAGACCACGGCGCTGGTCGGCAATTCGCCGGGGCAGAAGGTCAAGCCGGGCTCCATGGGCCGGCCGCTGCCCGGCTATCGCGTCGCGCTGCTCGACGTCAACGACAAGGAACAAAAGGAAGGCGAGATTTGCCTGGTGCTCGATCCGCGGCCGACCGGACTGATGCAAGGCTATCAGACCGACAATGGCGGGGTGCGCGCCATGACCGGCGCCGTCTACCGCACCGGCGACGTCGCCGCGATCGACGACGACGGCTATCTGACCTATGTCGGTCGCGCCGACGACGTGTTCAAATCCTCCGACTATCGGATCAGCCCGTTCGAGCTCGAGAGCGTGCTGATCGAGCATCCGGCGGTCGCGGAAGCCGCCGTGGTGCCGTCGCCCGATCCGTTGCGGCTTGCGGTGCCGAAGGCGTATCTGGCGCTGGCGCCGGGGCACGCGCCGAACCGCGCCACGGCGCTGTCGATCTTCCAGCATTGCCGCACCGCGCTGGCGCCGTTCAAGCGGGTGCGGCGGCTCGAATTCGCCGAATTGCCCAAGACCATCTCCGGCAAGATTCGTCGCGTCGAGTTGCGCCGTAACGAGGTCGCCAACCAGCAGGGCGGCAAACGCCCAACGCTCGAATTCTGGGAAGAGGATTTTTCCGAAAGTGAAATCGGCAAGCGATCTTGAGAGAACCACTCCTTGACGGCACTCGGTAAACTTCTTCGCACCACGGCGTTCCAGCTGACGCTGTATTTTTTGCTGATCTTCATCGTATTCGCGGCGTCGCTGCTCGGCTATTTCGCGCTCAATACGCGCCGCCTCATCACCGAGCAGATCACCGCCACGGTCGATACCGAGATTTCGGGTTTACGCGAGCAGTATAACCTCGGCGGCATCCGCCGCCTGGTGATCGTCGTCGATCTGCGCTCGCGGCGGCCAGGGTCGAGCCTTTATCTGGTCACCACGGCGACCGGGGAGGGGCTTGCCGGCAATGTCGGCTCGCTGGAGCCCGGCGTGCTCGACCATCCGGGATGGCTCGAGACCAATTATCGCCGGCTCGAAGCGCCGGAAGGCAACGATCACCGCGCCCTGGTCCAGGTGGTGCAGCTGCCGGGCGGCTTCCGCCTCCTGGTCGGCCGCGATCTCGAAGAGCGCGAACGGATGTTCGGCATCATCGCCAATGCCGGGCAATGGTCGCTGGCGCTGGTCATTGTGCTCGGCCTCGCCGGCGGTTTCTTTGTCAGCCGGCGGGTGCTCCACCGCGTCGAAGCCATGACTGAGACGGCGCAGACCATCATGGCCGGCGATCTCGCCGGCCGGCTGCCGGTCGCCGGCACCGGCGACGAGCTCGACCGCCTCGCCGACCGCCTCAACGCCATGCTGGGACGCATCGAGGCGCTGATGCTCGGGCTCAAGGAAGTCTCCGACAATATCGCCCACGATCTGAAGACGCCGCTGACGCGGCTGCGCAATCGCTGCGAACAGGCGCTGCGCAGTTCGGCCGGCGTCGGCGAATACCGCGCGGCGCTGGAATCGACCATCGCCGAGTCCGACGAGTTGATCCGCACCTTCGATGCGTTGCTGATGATTGCGCGCGCCGAATCCGGCCAGGCGCGCGACAACATGACCGAATTCGACGCCGCCGCGATCGCCCGCGACGTCGGCGAGCTGTACGAGCCGCTCGCCGAGGAAAAAGGCATCGCGCTGAAAGTCGAGGCGCCGGTCGCCGCTCCGGTGCGCGGCAACCGCGAACTGGTCAGCCAGGCGCTCGCCAACCTGATCGACAACGCCATCAAATATGCCGGGCCAAACGGCAAGCTTTTGAACGGCGCGCCGGCCGAGATCGTGGTCAAGGCCGGCAACGAGGGCGAGCGCATTTCGCTGAGCGTCGCCGACCGCGGCCCGGGCATTCCGGAGGGCGAACGCGGCCGCGTCGTCGAGCGTTTCGTGCGCCTCGAGCAAAGCCGCTCGGAGCCGGGCTCCGGCTTGGGCTTGAGTTTGGCCGCCGCGGTCGCGCGATTGCACGGCGGTGAGTTAAAGCTGGAAGACAATCATCCCGGCCTGCGTTCGACCATTGCGCTGCCGCGCGCCGGACCGGCCGGGGCGGCGGGATGACACGGCCCGCGATCAGGAAGCGGCCCGGAAAGAAGCTCGATGAGACGGCCCTGATCCGGCGCCTTGCCGGGCTGCTGCCGCAGGCGTCGTCAGAGGGCGCGGCGCGGGTCGCCGACTGGCTCACCGAGATCAAGGCCAGCGCCGCCGGCAGGGCGGTGGCGGCGCTGCGGGCCGAACATCCGGCATTTGCCGATCTGCTGGCAAGCATCGCGGCAACCGCGCCGTATCTGTGGGACCTGATCCGCGCCGACCCGGCGCGCCTCCATCGGCTTGCTACCGGCGATCCTGACCCCGCCTTTGCGTTGCTGCTGGCGCGAGTGCAGCGCGGTGCCGCGGCGGCGCGCAGCCAGGATGCGCTGATGCGCGCGCTGCGGCGCATGAAGTCCGAAGCCGCCCTCATTATTGCGCTCGCCGACATCGGCGGAGTCTGGCCGGTCGAGCACGTCACCCGCGCGCTTACCGAGATGGCCGACGTTGCGCTGTCGGCTGCCGTCGATCATGTGCTGCGCGATGCCGTGCAACGCGAGAAGCTGAACGCCGCCGATCCACGCCATGCCGAGCGCGGCTCCGGCTACATCGTGCTCGCCATGGGCAAGATGGGCGCCTACGAGCTGAACTACTCGAGCGACATCGACCTCATGGTGTTCTTCAATCCGGCGCTTGCCGTGCTTGCGCCGGGCGTCGAGCCGATGGGGCTGTTCGTGCGGCTCACCCGCGATCTGGTGAAAATCCTGCAAGAGCGCACGGTGGACGGCTACGTGTTCCGGGTCGATCTGCGGCTGCGTCCCGATCCATCCTCCACCCAGATCGCAATCTCGACCGAGACGGCGCTCGATTATTACGAGAGCCGCGGCCAGAACTGGGAGCGCGCCGCCTTGATCAAGGCGCGTGTCAGTGCCGGCGACCTGGCCGCCGGCGAGGCGCTGATCCACGAGCTGTCGCCCTTCGTCTGGCGCAAATATCTCGACTACCGCACCGTCGCCGATGTGCACGCCATGAAGCAGCAGATCCATGCCTATCGCGGCCATGGCGAGATCGCGGTCGAGGGCCACAACATCAAGCTTGGCCGCGGCGGTATCCGCGAGATCGAGTTTTTCGCCCAGACCCAGCAACTGATCGCCGGCGGCCGGCATCCGGAGTTGCGCGGCCGCGAGACGGTCGCCACGCTGGCGGCGCTCGCCGCCGGCGGCTGGATCGACGGCGAGGCGCGCGACGCGCTCACCGCCGCGTATTATTTCCTGCGCCGCGTCGAGCACCGCCTGCAGATGATGGCCGACGAGCAGACCCACACTCTGCCGTCCGACAGCGCCGCGCTCGACGCCTTTGCCCGCTTCCTCGGATTTGCCGATCGCGATGCTTTCGCCAGGGCGTTGCTGGCGCATCTGCACCAGGTCGAGCGACATTACGTGAAGCTGTTCGAGCGGGCGCCGGCTTTTCTCGCCCAGCAACAGAACCTTTCGTTCATCGCCGCCGACATCGAAGCCGGCACGCTCGATCGTTTGGCGGAACTGGGCTTCCGTCAGCCGCAGGAGGTCGCCGCCGCGGTGCGCCGCTGGCGCGCCGGCGAATATCGGGCGCTGCGCAGCGAACAGGCGCGCGCCAACCTGATCGAGCTCGTGCCGCTGATCGTCGAGCAATTCTCCCACGCCGAGCATCCGGACGCGGCCTTCGCCGCGTTCGACCGCTTTCTCGCGGGCTTGCGCGCCGGCGGCCTGTTCATGCCCCTGTTGCGCCAGAACCCGGAGCTCATCCGCTTTATCGCCTTGATCCTCGGCGTCGCGCCGCGGGTGGCCGATATCTTGGCGCAGAACCCCAACAGCATCGACGTGCTGATCGAGCCGAGCTTTTTCAGCGCGCTGCCCGACGAAAACAGGCTCGAGGCCGAGCTCGCCCATCGGCTCGGCGAGACGCAAGGCTACGAAGACATTCTCGATGCCGTCCGCCTGTTCGGCCAGGAGCATATGTTCCTGATTGGCGCGCGCATCCTGTCGGGCTCGGTCTCGGCCGAACAGGCCGGCGAACTGTTCGCGCGCTTGGCCGACGTGCTGATCCGAGCCGTGCACCGCATCGTCGAAGCGGATTTCGCCGCTGCCTACGGCAGCATCGCCGGCCAGCAGACCGCAATCGTGGCGCTCGGCCGGCTCGGCGGCTGGGAAACGACGGCGAGCTCCGATCTCGATCTCATCGTCATCTACGACTTCGATCAGAACAAGCCGCAGTCCGACGGCGCGCGGTCGCTCTACGGCGCGCAATATTTCGCGCGGCTGACCCAGCGCCTGATCAGCGCGCTGACGGTGCAGACCAATTACGGCGCGCTGTACCGGGTCGACATGCGGCTGCGGCCGTCCGGACGCTCCGGCCCGCTGGCGACGCAAATTGGCAGCTTCGAAAGCTATCAGGAGCGCGAGGCCTGGACCTGGGAGCACTTGGCGCTGACCCGCGCCCGCGTCGTCTCGTCATCACCTGAGTTCGCGGCGCGGGTCGAGACGGTGATCGGTAACGCGTTATGCCGCGAGCGCGACGCGCAAGTGATTGCTGCCGACGTGGTCGAGATGCGCGGCGCCATTGCCAAGGAAAAGGGCGACGCCGATCCCTGGGACCTCAAATACGCAGCCGGCGGGCTCGTCGATATCGAGTTCATTGCGCAATATCTGCAGCTCGTGCATGCGGCGGCGCAGCCGGAAATCCTCGACACCTCGACGGTGCGGTCGCTGGAGAAAGCGGCGCGGCTTGGCGTGCTGGCGCCGGAAGACGCGGCGATCCTGCGGCCGGCGGTGCGGCTGTTCCACGACCTCATCCAGGTGCTGCGGCTGTGCCTGCCCGGAACGCTGGACCCGAAAACGGCCGGCGCCGGCGTGCTCGCCTTGCTCGCCCGCGCCGCCGACCTGCCAGATTTCCCGGCGCTGCAAGCCTATGTCGAGGATACCCAGCGCCAGGTCCGCGAGTGCTTCGTGCGGATTCTCGGCAAGATACCGTGATAGGGAACTTTGTTGCGCGCCGGACACAATACTTGAGGAAGTGACATGGCGACAGTTCAACCGGCGACTCGAACGCCCGCGGCTATTGCGATGCGGGCGATTACCTCGCTAACTTCGTAAGGGTTTCCCTGATACGGCGTTGAGGGGCGGGCTTATGAAATTCTCGGTATGGCCGCTGGCGGCACTCTTGTTCGCGTGCTTGGCCGCGGCGTCTCCGGCTGCGGCGCAGACTGTCGTCACATTGTACAACCAGTACAATGCGCCGCAATTTGTGGCCGTCGATGCCAATAGGACGGTCTTTGTGACCGACACGACTTATTCGCTCTCTGCCCTGGGCCTGGCGAACGGCGCCTATGCGGCGGCGCCGGTAGCGTACGACACCAATTTTGCCACTCTATTTGTGAGTCCTAATGGCGTGGCCGTTGGCCCGGGCGGTCACATCTTCTCTGTCAGCATGTCCTCGTCGGTCCCGGGGTTCTTTTTCCTTTGGGAATTCGGGCCGCCCGATTATCACGAAATCGTCGACGGGAGCTTGCCAAGCAGCGGCGGCGCCGTGCAAGGCGTTGCGATCGATTCCCAGGGCAATTTCTTCGTCGCCGATACCAACGGGACCGCGATCAAGATATTTGCACCGGATTACCAGGCTGCCACTGCGATCAATATCGGCCAAAGCGGGGTCGACCACCCGTTCGGCATTGCGTTCGACAGCCACGACAACCTCTTCGTGACGGACCGGTTATCCAGCTCGGGCCAGATCCTGGAATACGCGACGGCTGGCGGCATCACGCTGCTCAACACGATCACCGCCGGCAACCTGCAGCAGCCCGCCGGCGTGGCGGTCGACACGCGCGGCAATCTCTACGTCGCCGATAGCGCCGCCAACACGCTGACCGCATTTGCAGCGCCGGATTATACCCAAGCGCAGGTGATCCTCAGCACCGGTTTAAGCGGGCCCACCGGCGTGGCGGTCGATGCCGGCGACAACATCTTCGTCGTCGACACCGGGCACAATGCGCTGAAGGAGATTCTGGCCCTGCCGGCCGTGACCGCGGTCACCCCCGCGGCCGGACCGCTTGTCGGCGGCAACACGGTCACGATCACCGGCGCGCATCTGACCGGCGCCTCCGCGATAAATTTCGGCAGCGTGGCGGCGGCCGGCTTTACTGTCGTCAGCGACACCCAGATCACCGCGACCGTGCCGGCCGGCAGCAGCGGTACGGTCGACGTGCTCGTGACGACGCCGAACGGCACCAGCATCGTGTCGTCGGCGGACCGATATACCTACACACCGAGTGCGGCGGTCAGCGCGGTCAATCCCAGTTCCGGCCCGACCGCGGGCGGCAATATCGTAACGATCACCGGAACGAATTTCGTTCACGCCGGCGCGGTTTCGTTCGGCGGCACGCCGGCGACAAACTTCTCGGTCCTCGGCAACACGCTGATCAGCGCGACCGTACCGCCTGGCGCAGTCGGAACGGTCGATGTCACGGTCACGACGCCGGCCGGCACCAGCGCGGCCATCGCGGGCGATCACTACACCTATGTCGCCGCGCCGGCCGTAAGCGAAATATCGCCTTCGAGCGGTCCGACGGCCGGCGGCACCGCCGTCACCATCACCGGAGCGAATTTCACCGGAGCGGATTTCACCAGCGCCGATGTGTCGGTGCGCTTCGGCGGCGCGTTGTCGCCCGTCGTCGGTGTCGTAAGCGGGACGGAGATTATAGCGCAGGCACCGGCGGCCTCTCCCGGCACGGTCGATGTGACGGTGACCACGCCGAACGGCACCAGTGCTACGAGTGTCGCCGATGCGTACACCTTTGTCGCCATGCCGGCGGTGACGAGCCTCGCGCCGACGAGCGGTCCGGCCGCGGGCGGAACGATCGTGACCATCACCGGTGCTAATCTCTCGAGTGCGACCGCAGTCCAATTCGGCAGTACCGCTGCGGCCTGGTTCAACGTGATGAGCGCAACGCAAATCACGGCCAAGGCGCCCGCGGGCGCCGGTACGGTCGACGTGACGGTGACCAACACCTTCGGCACCAGCGCCACCGGCGCGGCCGATCAGTTCACCTACGTGGCACAGGCGGGCCGGACCTTCGTATCTGCGGCGAGCGGCAGCGATTCCAATGTCTGCACGCGCGATGCGCCGTGCCTGACCTTTGCGAGAGCGCTGAAGAATACGTTACCGGGCGGCGAGATCGACGCGCTCAATTCCGGCGACTACGGCCCCGTGAAGCTCACCGGCTCGATCACCATCGACGGCGGCGTCGGCTTCGGTGCCGTCGGCGTCGCTCCCAGCACCAGCGGCATCACCGTCAATGCCGGCGCCAGCGACATCATCAATCTGCGCGACTTGGCCTTCGACGGTTACGGCGAAACCGGCGCGTCAGGGGTCGTGTTCAACAGCGGCGCGCGGCTGCAGATCGACCATTGCTCGTTCCAGGGCTTCGACACGGCCGGCATTGCATTCACGCCCGGCGTCGGCAGCGCGGCGACGGCGCAAATGTTCGTCGAGGAGACCACAATTATCGGCAATGCCGGCGGCGTGCTGATCAAGCCCACCGCGGGAATAGCCGCGGCCGTAACGCTCGCCAAGGTCCGTATCGATCAGAATTCCGGCAGCGGGCTGATCGCCGACGGCACCAGCGGCTCGGGCCCGATCGTTGTGGCAGTCGGCGACAGCTCAGCAAATTTCAACGCCAGCAACGGCATCGACGTGACGAGTGCTCAGGCCAGCGTCAAGGTGGATATCATCCGCTTAGCGGCTGTCGCCAACGGCCTGGCCGGCATCCAATCCCAGGGCAGTGCCGCGACCGTGACGGTCGGCAGTTCGCAGATCCGTGGTAACGCCACCGGCCTGGAGTCGATCGGTGGCGGCGTTCTGCTCAGCTATGCGAACAATCACGTGACCGCCAACGGATCGAACGGCAGCTTCACGACAGGCAATTTGCAGTAATGACGCAGCACGATCACCGGCCGAGCGCGGGGACGTTCAGGCGGCGGCTTCCGTCATTTCCGCGCGTGGCGACACCTTGGCCTCGACCGGTAGCCGCACCACCACCATCGTGCCTTTGCCGAGCTTGGAGTTGATGCGCATGGCGCCGCCGTGCAGCTCGGTGAGCGACTTTGCAATCGCAAGGCCGAGGCCCGAGCCCTGGTGCCGCTTGGTCAACTGGCTTTCGACCTGCTCGAACGGTCGGCCGAGCTTGTGCAGCGCATCCTTCGGAATGCCGATGCCGGAATCTTCGATGGCGATGGTGACCTTGCCGGCCCGCACGTGGCCGCGCACCGTCACTGCGCCGCCGTCGGGCGTGAACTTCACCGCGTTGGAGAGAAGATTGAGCGCAATCTGCTTCAGCGCGCGGCGGTCGGCCTTCAGATCGATTGCCGGATCGACGCGCGATTGCAGGGTCAGGCGCTTCTCGTTGGCGCGCTGCCACACCACGCGGAGGCAGTCGGCGAGCACGGAATCGAGGTCGATCTGTTCCGGCGCCAAACGGATGCCGCCGGCCTCGATCTTCGACATGTCGAGAATGTCGTTGATGACGTCGAGCAGATATTCGCCGCTTTCGCGGATGTCGCGGGAATATTCGTTGTATTTTTCGGCGCCGAGCGGCCCGAACATCGCGGCTTCCATGATTTCGGAGAAGCCGATGATGGCGTTCAATGGCGTGCGCAGCTCGTGGCTCATATTGGCGAGGAATTTCGACTTGGCTTGATTGGCCTCTTCGGCGCGGGTCTTTTCCTCGGCGTATTTTTCGGCAAGATCGGCAAGCTGCTCGGTCTGCAGCTGCAGCGCCTCCTGCGAGTTGCGCAGGTCGTCGATGGTCTGCGCCTGGCGCCTTTCGCCCTCGACCAGCTTCTGCTCGTGCAGCTTTATCTTGGTGATGTCGGTGCCGACCGAGACATAGCCGCCGTCCTTGGTGCGCCGCTCGCTGATGTGCATCCAGCGGCCATCGTCGAGCTGGACTTCGAACGTGCCGGCGCCCGGCAACTGCGCATCGTCGTTGGTCACGGTGGTGCGCAGGATCGGCTTCTTGCCGGCGGCAACGACGCTTTCATAACGCGCGCCGGCCTGAACCGCCTCGTCGGGCAGGTGATGCAGTTCCTGGAAATTGGAATTGCAAAGGACGAGTCGATTATCGGCATCCCACAGCACGAAGGCCTCGGGGATGGTCTCGATGGCATCGCGCAGCCGCAAATCCGCGGCAACGGTGCGCTCGACCAGACTCTTCTGCTCGGTGATGTCGACGGCGATCCCGATCAGGTGCAGGCCGTCTTGGTCGTCCTGCCGCGCCAGTTCGCAGCGCGCCCGCAGCCACAGCCAGCAGCCGTCGGCGTGGCGCATGCGGAAGGCATGGTCGATCGACTGGACCTTGGCGTCGACGACCTTGGTCGCAAGCTCATAGAGATTGATGTCGTCTTTGTGCACCAGCGCGTTGACTTCGCCGAAGGTGAGCAGATCGTCCTTCGGCGGCAGGCCGAGAATGTCGAACATCGAATGCGACCAGAACACGCGGCCGCGCGCCAAATCCCAGTCCCACAGGCCGCAGCGGCCGCGGTTCAGCGCAGTGTCGATGCGGCTACGCACGGTGTCATGAATGAGATCGGCCTCGCGCGCCCGCGTCGCCTGCCAGTGGAAGGCGAAGCCAAGGATCAAAACGACGAAGCCGGTGGTGGCCGACAGCGTGACCGTCATTGCCGTGGTCGAGCGCCAGCTTGCCAGTGCCTCGCTGCGCGGCTGCAGCACGGCGAGCATGCCGATCGGGTTGCGCAAGGCGCGCACCGTGGCGAATGCGGTGGCGCCGTCCGGCAGCACGATTTCCATGGTGCCGGCGGCGGCGCCGAACGTGGTCAGCGGCTGGATCGGGCCGAGGATGTCGAGGATGTTGCGCCCTTCGATGGTCGGGCCGTTCGGCACGCTGGCGACGATGTTGCCGTCGACGTCGCCGACCAGGATGCTCCGGCCGCCGCCCGCAGCCCATGCCGGCAGCACGCGCTGTAGCGTGTCGGAGGTGCGCGGCAACACCGGGTTGCCCTCGCGGGAGGTGCGGTCGAGCGTGATGGCGAGGTGATCGGCGAGCGCCTCGACAGTGCGGATAGAATCGAGAATGGCTTGTCGGCGATGGTCGAGCACTTGTACCGCGGCGCCGATGCAGATCGTCAGCATGAAGGCGACGATGAGGACCGGCACGGCGCGCCGCAACAGCGGCTCGGCGGTGAGAAGGCGGCGATAGGCGGGCTTGGCTATCGATTGCGCCAGTCCCTTGATAGAATCTGACCCTAGAGACGCACTCGCCGTTTCGGCGCGCGCCATGCCTGCCTCCGTTCGGACGATCCCCTGGACCTCTACGCACTCGGAAGGACGTGCCGCATCAGCTTCCGAATCAGTCCATTTGAATCGACGCGAATCGATTTGTCGAGAGTCCGAGTCAATATTTTTTTAACTATTATCCCGAGTTTTTTTGCTGCGCCGCTCGATGCGGAAAATCCTGAAATGGGAGTCACTTGCGCGATGTTGCTGCACGCGCCGCTCAAGCTCTGTTGGCCCAAACCGGCGCGCGGCCGACCAGCAGCGGGCCGTAGATCGCGGCAAAGCCGCCGAACGCCAACACCCACGCCGCCGCGGCGGTGTGCAGCAAAGCGCTCGACGGAGCGAACGCCGCGGCGATGCGCGCCAGCGCCGCGATCAGCGCGCCGAGATAGATCGCTTGCGTCGGTATCGACGCGACCAGCTTGTTGCCGGTATGCCCGAGGCTGGCGCGGGTCATGACCGCAAGCGTCATCAGGCCCGCGGCTCCCGCCATCCAGGCGTGCAGGCCGGCACTGATCGGCCAAGTGGAGGGCCACAGCACTGCCGCGCCGGACAGCAGCAGGCCGATCGGGACGAAGGCATAAGCGACGTGGAGCACCAGCACCAGGCGATCGGCGAAGGTGCGATCGCCCGCCCAGCGAATGAGCCGCGCGGCCTGCAATACCCCCGCGATCAGCAACAATGCGCCGGAGATGCCCGATTGCGGCAACGCGATCCACGCGGCGAGCGCAACGACGGTGCCGACCACCGCGACCGCATCGAAACGCGCAAACGGCTTCGGCATGCGGCCGGGATTGTTCCGCGCCAGCCAATTGCGGGTGAAGCTCGGCACGATGCGGCCTCCAATCAAGGTGATGAGGAGGACGACTGCCGCAATGCCGAGACGGACGCCATAGTCGGCGGCGCCGTAAAGGATGACTTCGACATGAAAGACGACGTTGCCGGCAATCAGCACGCCGAGCACGATGAGGACGCGAAGATTGCGCCAGTTTTTGCCAGCGACGACTTCACGTGCTGCGGCGCCGGCCAAGACGGCAAGGAAGGCGATGTCGATTGCCGCGGCGATCCAGGCGCCCCAGATCGCGGAGCCGATGATCGCGACGCGGCCCAGGAGCCACAGCGCGAACAGGGCAGCCAACGGATAGCCGTTGATCGGCAGCCGCCCCGTCCAATTGGGAATGGCGGTGAGCAGAAAGCCGGCAATCACGGCACCGACATAGCCGTAGATCATCTCGTGGATATGCCAGTCGAGCGGGTCGAACGCCGTCGGCAACGACATCTCGCCGAAATATTGCGGCAGCCACAGCGCGATACCGAGCGCCGCCCACAGCGCACCGCCAAGAAAGAACGGCCGGAAGCCATAGGAGAACAGCGTCGGACCGGCGTAGTCCAAGCGACGTCGCAGCGCGGCTGGCATGCTCATGGCTGGTCTCGTGGTCTATTGCGATGTAATGGCCTACGCCCTTTCGTCAATCCGCGGCCACGTCGGATTGACGCAGTTCATCTGCAAAACCGATCAAGCAGTCATCGGAACCGATCAGCCGCCGGCGAGCGTGCGCGCGACGATGTCGTGGACGTCGCGTGACAGCGTGGCGACCGCCGCCACCCGGCGCAACGTCGCTTCGGCCCGCTCCCGCCGCGTAGCCTCCAGCGCTCGCCACGAACGGAACGCGCCCATCAGGCGCGCTGCGACCTGCGGGTTCCTGGGGTCGAGCGCCAGCACGATGTCGGCGACGAACTCGTAGCCTGCGCCGTCGGCGCGGTTGAACTGGGTGTGGTTGGCCTGGGCAAAGGCGCCGATGAGCGAGCGTACCCGGTTCGGATTGGCCATCGAGAAGGCCGGATGCGCGGTGAGTTTCTGGACGCGCTCGAGCGTCGCGGGTTCCGGAATTGTCGCCTGCAGCCCCAGCCATTTGTCGATGATTAGGGGATCGTCAGCATAGCGCTGATAGAAGTCGTCGAGCACGGCGGCGCGTTCGGAGCGGTCGTGCTGCGCCAGCGTCTCGAGCGCCGCCATGCGGTCGGTCATGTTGTCGGCATTGGAATATTGCGCCATTGCTCGCGCAATCGCCGCGTTGTCTGCGGCCGTCGCCAGCAGATCGAGGCAGGTGTTCTTGAGCGCGCGCCGCCCGGCGCTCTGCGCATCCGGGCTGTACGGACCGCGCGAGATCATCCGCTCGTAGGTGCGAGCGAGGGCCGCCGCGTGTCGTCGTCCGATCGTCGTACGCAGCGCCCGGCGCGCGGCGAACACCGCATCGGGGTCGACGTCGCGGCCGATCTCGCGCGCGATGTCGGCTTCGCTTGGTGGCGCGAGGTTGAGCGCGATGAAGGCAGGCTCCAGCTTGTCGTCGTCGAGGATCGCGCCGAGCGCCGCCATCAGGCCGTCGTCGTCGCGCGCCGGCGCGCCTTGCCGCAGCGCCGCCGCGTTCGCAATCAGGAGCGACATGGCGAGCGTCTGCACCGCCTGCCAGCGATTGAACGGATCGCGGTCGTGGGCGGCGAGGAAACGCAGATCGTCGGGCTCGATCGGCACCGACAACTTGATCGGCGCCGAGAAGTCGCGGTTGATGGAGGGGATCGGCCGCTCCGCGACGTCGCCGAAGACGAAGCTTTGGCTTGCCTCGCGCAACTCGATGACGCCGCGCGGCAGCGGCCGGCCGTCGAGCATGAGCGGCAGGTCGGCGCCACTCTTGGCGACGAGGCCGATGGCGAGCGGGATCACCATCGGCTGTTTGGTCGGCTGGTTCGGTGTCGGTGGAATCGTCTGCGTGACGTCGAGCCGGTAGGTCTTGGCGCGCGGATCGTAGTGCGGCGCGACCTTGACGTCGGGCGTGCCGGCTTGGGCATACCAGCGCATGAATTGCGCGAAGAAATCGCGGCCGCTCACGTCGGCAAAGCACTGCACGAACTGCTCGACGGTGGCGGCCTCGCCGTCGTGGCGCGTGAAATAGAGGTCCATGCCTTGGCGGAACAGCTCGGGGCCGAGCAGCGTCTTGATCATGCGCACCACTTCGGCGCCCTTGTCGTAGACCGTCGTCGTGTAGAAGTTATTGATTTCATGATAGATTTCCGGCCGAACCGGGTGGGCTAGGGGACCAGCATCCTCGACGAACTGGAATGAGCGCAAGCTGCGCACGTCGCCGATGCGCTTGACCGCGCGCGAGCGCTGGTCGGCAGTGAACTCGCGGTCGCGGAACACCGTGAGGCCTTCCTTGAGACAAAGCTGAAACCAGTCGCGGCAGGTGATGCGGTCGCCGGTCCAGTTGTGGAAATATTCGTGGGCGATCACGGCCTCGATGCCGGCATAGTCGCCGTCGGTGGCGGTGGTCGGCGACGCCAGCACGTATTTGTCGTTGAAGACGTTAAGGCCCTTGTTCTCCATGGCGCCCATGTTGAACGCCGAGACCGCGACGATCATGAAAATATCGAGATCGTATTCGCGGCCGAACGCTTCCTCGTCCCAGCGCATGGCGCGTTTGAGGCTGTCCATGGCGTAGGCGCAGCGGTCTTCCTTGCCCGGCTCGACATAGATGTGCAGCGCGACGTTGCGGCCGGACATGGTGGTGAAGGTGTCGGCGACGCGGGCCAGCTGCCCACCCACCAGCGCG
>Ga0335081_10001436_pt1 | contig 38011 bp, 38 predicted proteins | sample Lox_Sample_35_FD_206713 | JGI IMG/M metagenome (GOLD analysis project Ga0335081, IMG submission 206713) | Soil microbial communities from Loxahatchee National Wildlife Refuge, Florida, United States - Lox_Sample_3.5 | ecosystem: Environmental > Terrestrial > Soil > Wetlands | place: USA...
CGCGCCAACCTGGAGCGTGCCCAGGCACAGCGCGACGGACTCAAGCAGCAAATCAATCTCGAAGTGGCGCGAGCATGGGGAGAGCTCGAGCGCGCGCGCTCGTTGCTCGCCGCCCGGCAGCAGACCGTCCGGCAGGCGCAGCGCGCGCAGTATCTCGCCGGCGTGCGCTATACCAACGGCATGGCGACGCAGCTCGACGTGAGCGATGCCCGTGTGTCCGCGGCGCAGGCCGAGGTGAACCAGGTGCAGGCGACGCGGGACTACCTCGTGGCGCTGGCGGAGCTCGAGCGCGCGCTCGGCCGGCCGTTGCCGGTCGAGCGGCAGCCGATTGAACACGTGGCGGTGATTCCCAACCAGAAGGAAGCCAACCCATGAAGCGCTATTTCGTGGCGGGCGCCTTGGTGTTCGCAATCTTGTTCGGCGTGATGGTCGTGCGTCGCGGCGAGCGCGCCCGCGCGGCGGATTCCTCCAGCGCCGATTCCCTTCCTACCGCCGTGTTGAGCGGCAGTGACGTGGCACAGGCCCGGCGCGTGGACCTGATCGCCGGCCTGCCCGTCTCCGGCACGCTCGAGCCGGGCGTCATCATTCGCATCGCGTCGCCCATTCCGGAAGTGGTGGAGGAGGTCTACGTGAAGGAGGGCGAGGCGGTACGGAGGGGACAGGCGCTTGCGCGGTTCCGCACCAATGCGGCCGCACCCGCGGCGATATCCGCCGACGCGCAACGGCGCCTGGCCGCGTCCGACTACGAACGCATGCAGAGTTTGTACAAGGATGGCGCCGTCTCCGAGCGCGACGTGCAGAACGCCGAAGTGACGCTGCGCGCGGCCGAAGCCAATGCGGCCCTCGCCCAGAAGAAGCTCGACGAATCCACCGTCCGCGCCCCGTCCGCCGGAGTGATCAGTCAGCGGGCCGTCGATTCCGGCGACCGCGTGAAGGACGGCGACCTGCTGTTTCAGCTCGTCAATACGACCGAGCTCGAATTCGAGGCCACGGTGCCCAGCGAGTACGTCTCGCAGGTCCGGCCCGGAGCCCCGGTCGCGCTCACCGTTACAGGTGTGGCGGATCCCGGACTCGGTGGCCGCGTCTCGCGCGTGAACGCCACCGTCGACCCGGCCACGCGTCAGGTCAAAGTGTACGTGGCTGTGCCGAACGAGACCGGACGGCTGGTCGGCGGGCTCTATGCGTCGGGCCGGATCGTCCTGAACCAGGTGAAGGGCGCCATCAGCGTGCCGCTCACCGCCGTGCGGCGCGATGGCGACAAGAGCTACGTGCTCACGGTCGAGAACGGCCGCATTGCGCGGCACGACGTGACCACGGGGGCGCGTGATGAATCCGCGTCGCTGGTCGAAATCATGGATGGCCTGGCGGGCGGAGAAACCGTCGTACTGGGCGCCGCGAGCGGGCTGCGCGTTGGTGTGCCGGTGACCATTACGGGCGTGGAGGGCTGATCTCGTGTTCCTGAGCGATCTGTCGATCAAGCGACCGGTGTTCGCCACCATGATGATGGCGGCGCTCGTCGTGCTGGGCCTGTTTTCCTACCGCCGCCTGAACATCGACCAGTTCCCCGACGTCGAGTTCCCGGTACTCGTTGTTCAGACCCGCTACACCGGCGCGAGCCCGGAATCGGTCGAGCGGGAAGTGACGAAGAAGATCGAAGAGCAGGTGAACACGGTCGAAGGCGTGAAGCAGATCCAATCGACGTCCACCGAGGGCTTTTCGACGATCGTCGTGCTGTTCAACCTCGGTACGAAGGTCATGGACGCGCAGGCCGACGTGCGCGCCAAGATCGACGCGGTGCGCCAGGATCTGCCGAAGGACATCGATCCGCCCGTGATCTCGCGGGCCAACCCGTCCGACCAGCCCATCTTCGTGCTGTCGGTGCGGGGCGATGGCTGGGAGCTGCGCGACCTCACCCGCATGGCCGACGAAGTCGTGAGCCGCCGCATCGAGAACATCTCGGGAGTCGGTAGCGTCACCCTGGTGGGCGGGTTGAAGCGCGAGATCCACGTGCTCCTCCTCCCCGACCGCATGAACGCGCTGGGCGTGAGCCCGGACATGATCACGCGCGCCGTGCAGCGAGAAAACGGTGATGTGCCCGCAGGCCGGGTGGAGCAGGGAAACGCCGAGAATCTCGTCCGCGTGGCGGGCAAGATTCGCGACCCGCAGGAGTTCGCGACCCTTATCGTCACGACGCGCAACGGGATTCCGGTGCGTCTCGGCCAGGTCGCGCGCATCGAGGACGCTCAGGAGGAGGAGCGCGATGCCGCGTACGTCAACGGCGGCCGCGCCGTCGCGCTCGAGATCCGCAAGACGTCGGGCGCCAACACGGTCGCCGTCGCCGATGGCGTCAAGCGGGTCATCGACGAGCTGAATCACTCGCTCTCGAACGGCGTGACGTTGTCCACCGTCCAGGACAATTCCACCTGGATCAGGAATTCCGTGGACGACGTGCAGAAGACGCTGCTCGAGGGAGCGGCACTGACCATCTTCATCGTCTTCGTGTTCCTCAACTCGTGGCGCTCGACGGTCATCACGGGGCTCACGCTCCCGGTTTCGGTGATCGCCGCCTTTCTCGCGATCTATGCGTTCGGCTTCACGCTGAACGTGATGACGTTGATGGGCCTCTCGCTCGCTATCGGCATTCTCATCGATGACGCGATCGTCGTGCGAGAAAACATCGTACGCCACGTGGAACGGGGAGAGGATCACCATACCGCCGCGCAGCGGGGCACGTCCGAGATCGGCTTCGCAGTTCTGGCGACGACGTTGTCGGTGATTGCGGTGTTCATTCCGGTCGCCTTCATGAAGGGCATCGTAGGACGCTTCTTCTTCCCGTTCGGCATCACGGTCGCGTTCGCGGTGCTCGTGTCGCTGTTCGTCTCGTTTACGCTCGATCCGATGCTGTCGTCGCTATGGTACGATCCCCAGGCCGAAGGCGGCGGCCCGCGGGGGCGGATCGGTCGGGCGCTCGAGCGGTTCAACAACTCGTTCCACGGATTGGGACAGCGCTACCGCAAGGTCATTGCGTGGGCGCTCGATCATCGCCTTGCGACCATGGGGCTCGCAGCCGCCGCGTTCGTCGCGGCGATGAGTCTGTTCGCGCTGGGGCTCGTGGGCGGACAATTCATGCCGAACTCGGATAACGAGCAGACCGGATTGTCGCTCGAGACCCCGGTGGGTTCGTCCGTCAGCTACACGTCCGACAAGGCGCTTGAGATCGTGCGCTATCTCGGCCAGCAGCCCGAGGTCGAATTGACGTACGCAACCGTAGGCGGAGCACAGCAGAACAACGCGGTGAACAAGGGACAGATCTATGTAAAGCTCGTCCCGAAAGCACGGCGCCACCGGTCGCAGCAGGAGTTCGAGGCAGAGCTGCGTACCGTCCTGCCGCGCTTCCATGGCATCACTGCCCGAGTGCTGCAGATCGGCGCTGCGGGCGGATCCGAATACCCGATCCAGCTCAACCTGGAAGGTCCCGAGATCAGCCGGCTCCAGGAAATCTCGGACCACGCGCTCGCGTCGATTCGCACCGTGCCGGGGCTCGTTGACCTGCGCTCCTCGCTCGAGGGCCGAAAACCCGAGTTCGTCGTGGACGTGAATCGCGATCTCGCGGCGGACGTGGGTCTCTCGATCGGCTCGATCGGCGACGCGCTGCGCCCCGTACTGGCTGGGCAGAAAGCCGGAACGTGGGAGGACGAAACGGGCCTCGCGCATGACGTCGTGGTGCGCCTGGCGCCCGAATTCCGGCAGACCGAGATGAATATCTCGGGCATTCCCCTGGCCTCGAGCCAGATGGATCGGAAGACCAATACCCCGGTCATGGTCCCGCTCGGCCAGGTGGCCACGATCAGGCTGTCCGGTGCCCCGAATGAGATCAAACGCCTCGACCTCGAACGGGTGGCCACGATCGAAGGCAACTATCAACAGCGGCCACTGACCGATGTGACGCGCGACGTGCGGACCCGCCTTGCCAAGCTGAGCCTGCCGCCCGGATACCGGTTCGACTTCGGCGGCGAGCAAAAGGACTTTGCCGAGACGGTGGGGTACATGCTCGAGTCGCTCACGCTCGCGATCGTGTTCGTCTATCTCATTCTGGCGTCGCAGTTCGGCAGCTTCCTGCAGCCGCTCGCGATCATGCTGTCGTTGCCGCTCTCGCTCGTAGGGGTAATGCTGGCGCTGATGCTGACCCGCGGCACCTTCAACATCATGAGCATGATCGGCGTGATCATGCTGATGGGTCTGGTGACGAAGAACGCGATTCTGCTCGTGGACTTTGCCAATCAAGCCCGCGAGAAAGGGAGTGACCGGCGCGCGGCGCTCATCGATGCGGGCGAGCTCAGGCTCCGGCCGATCGTCATGACAACGCTCGCGATGATTTTCGGAATGCTGCCGACGGCCCTGGCACTGGGGGCGGGTTCGGAATTCCGGGCTCCCATGGCCCACGCGGTGATCGGCGGCCTGATCACGTCGACCTTGTTGACGTTGATCGTCGTGCCCGTGGTGTACACCTACCTGGACGATTTCGGGCGGTGGGCGGGTGTGTGGGTACGCAAGTGGACGTCGGCGCCGGCCGCCGCTCATGGTCCGGCCGACGTGCCGGCGGATTGAGGTCAACCATGCGTCGTCGCATCAACGTTATCGCACTCGTCTGGGCTCTGTTCCACGCCTACATCGGCGTGCGGCTCCTGCCCCCCCTGCACCTGCCGCCGGTCTGGCTCGGGGCCGCCATTGTGCTACTCGTCGCCATCGCGGCCGCGCCGTTCACCGCGTTTCTCGGGTGGCGGAGTGACGATCGACCGCTCGGCCGCGCGGCGCACTGGATCGGATACACGACACTGGGATTCTCGTCGATTCTCCTCGTCCTCGTGCTGGCTGCCGATCTGACATTCGTCAGGCTCTGGGCAATTTCGGGTGAAGTGTTGAGTCCGGCGTTGATCGGCTGCGCGGCACTGCTCACAGCCGTTGGACTCTGGGGAGCGCGGCGGCCACGGGTGGTTCGGGTGGCCGTGCCGATCTCCGGGCTACCGGCTGATCTCGAGGGGTTCCGCATCGTGCAGCTGTCGGACCTGCATGTGGGGCCAACGATCCGCCGCCGCTTCGTCCAGACCGTGGTCGATACCGCGAACCGGCTCGATCCCGACGTGATCGCGTTCACCGGCGATGTCGCCGACGGCAAGGTGCCCCAGCTGCGCGCGGAGGTGGCGCCGCTCGCAGCGCTCGCGGCCCGGTACGGGAAGTTCTTCGTCTCGGGAAATCATGAGTATTACTGGGACGCGAACGGCTGGATGCGGGAAGCCGAACGGCTCGGCTTCAACGTGCTGACCAACGCTCATCAGCTGATTCAGCGCGGCGAAGGACGGCTGCTCGTGGTCGGCGTGACCGACGCGTTCGCGAGCCGGGGTGTGCCGGGGCACCATTCCGATCCCGCGGCCGCGGTTCGCGGTGCGCCGCCATCGCATGTGAAACTGCTGCTCGCGCACCAGCCGCGCAGCGCGTACGCGGCGGATGAGATGGGCTTCGACCTCCAGCTGTCCGGCCATACCCATGGGGGCCAGTACTTCCCCTTCAACGTTCTCGTGCATTTCTTCCAGCCATTTGTGGCGGGGCTCCATCGGCTCGAGCGCATGTGGCTGTACGTGAGTCGAGGGACAGGGTATTGGGGGCCGCCGCTTAGACTTGGGGCGCCGGCGGAAATCACGCTGATTGAGTTAAGGGGCGGATGAGACGTCGAGGCAAACCGTCAAGGAGAGACGTAGGCAAATGCAGACGACCGACGAACTATTCGATGCGGTGCGGGCAGGTGACATAGCGCGAGTTCAGAAGCTTGTCGGGGCAAATCCGGCACTGGTCAACCAGCGCAACGAACGCGGGCACTCGGTTGTGCTCATTGCGCAGTACCATCACAAGCACGACGTGGTGCAGGCGCTGCTTGCCGCCCATCCTGAGCTCGACATCTTCGACGCGGCGTCGGTCGGACGCACGGAGCGGCTCGCCGAGCTGCTGGATGCGAATCCCGAGCTGCTCAATGCGTACTCGAACGACGGCTTCTATCCGCTCGGCCTGGCGGCCTTCTTCGCGCAACCGGAGGCGGTGGCACTGCTGCTCGCGCGCGGCGCGGACGTCCTCCAGGTGGCGCGGAATCCGATGCGCCTTCAGCCGCTCCACGCGGCCGCGGCGGGTCGCAGTATGGCGGTCGTGCGAATGCTGGTCGAGGCGGGCGCTCCCGTGAACGCAAAGCAGCAGGCCGGGTTTGCGCCGCTCCACGAAGCGGTCACCCGCAACAATGCCGAGCTGGTTCGCTATCTGCTCGATCACGGGGCCGACCCACGGCTGCAGAACGACGCCGGTACGAGCCCGATCGGGCTCGCGGCCGAAAAAGGGTTCCTGGAAATCCTCAAGCTGCTGAAGCGCTAGCGACCCGCGCACGTCGGGGTTGCTGTGCCGCTGCGGCATATCGCGCAGCGGATCTTCGCGTAGGGTATGCCGGTTTTGGATTCGGGGTTAGTTTCTAACCCCACGGCGCCGTAGCCAAGTGGTAAGGCAGAGGTCTGCAAAACCTCGATTCGTCGGTTCGATTCCGACCGGCGCCTCATTACAAGGCAACGACTTAGCGCTCCCTAAATGGGGGCGCTTCGTTTCTGGGGGACGTTTTGGGGGACGAATTGATGGTTCAAGGAAGACGACTGGATCAGGGGTTAGGTGGCGGAGGGCCTAGGCAACGGGCAGGCATCACCAAGATCAGAGCGCGGCGTGCGAGCTCGTCTCGAAACTTCTTGTCCTTCTTCGACCCCACGACCACGATGTGTGCAGGGTTCCCTTCTTCGGGTTCTCTGATGAGCTTTTGGCCACCAGCCCGCAGCCAATTCGCTTCGATGACTGCGATGCCGTAACTCGGGTGTCCATTTAGAAGGACGTGTGTGCCCGGCGCTTCGTTGGCTATGGTAGCCGATAGCGGGGAGCCATCCTTGTCGTCATTGAAGGCATTCGAAGTTGGTCGCCTCCGTCCTAGGTTTTGATCCATAATGCACCAATCCGGACACAGCCGACGCCAGAGTTCGGCCGTGCCCGGAATGCTTATATCATCAGGCACCTCATCGTAATTTTTGGGCGGCAAGGTGCCGTTCAGTTCCTATCGCGTGTCAGCCATTCAATGCACTCGAGCCAAGACCGTGCGGAGGTTACTAATAGCCTCTGGCGTGATGTGGTCAATTTCCCATGGAGGCCCCTCGACAGCCTCATCTCTTACATAGGCTGACGCGCCGCCCGCCGGTGTGACATCTATTTCGATGTCCAACCCGTTTTGATGCCACTCGAGTTGGATCCCCCCCAACGACGTCGGGACTACCATCGGCGCAACCCCGAGAGAGCCAAGGGTACGCGATAATAGCCGCATGGCTGTGAGAACGGCGGCGTCCTGTATCCGTGCTCCGCCGTAGGAGTCCCAATTAGTGGGCAGTGCGACCACGTGTTGAACGCCCTGGAGAACCCGATACAACCAACCCGGCTCTGGACCCGTGACTTCAATCCTCATGAGGCCATGGGACAGAGGGACATCGAAAGTTAGTTTTTGCTCTTGGCTGAGGAGGGCCCGTTCGCCAACATTCCTAGGCGGCGCCACCTTCCACAGATCGTTACTGCTGAGCAACTCGTGACCAACGTCGATCAGCGTAGCGTTCATTTTCTTCCCCAGAGTCGGTGCTTATCCTCAGTGGTAATGTCGGCAAAGGTCTGAACGATCCATCGGTGGGCTCGGTCCAGCGATCTCACTGCGCCTGGCAGCCCTTCCCCCTCCGGCGCAGCCCTACCCCTTAGCTGGAGTACGTAAACGGGGGAATTGTCTGCAAAGCGATAGGACGATTCCAGTTGGATGTAAAGACGGCCGCGCGGCGTTTCGCCGCCGTCATACATCACATAACGCGCCGCAAAGCCGACCTCCTCTGCTGGCGCGGCAAGCAACGTTCCGGTGGGCTCGCCGCCCCATAGTTTTGTAAGTCGAGCTACGTCCTCCCGCGGCCCCCCCGGTTGCCCCGCAGGGATATGATTCAGGTATGTGAGCTCGACCTGATCAGGAAGAGGAGCACCTAATCCAGCGCCCTGTAGAAAATCCTCGAATCGCCAATACTCGTCCACCAATCGCTCACGCAACTGTCTATAGTGAGGATATTCCTCGTCGTCGCGCTCAAGTTTCCGCCAATTGAGCGTGAAGCGGTCGTGTTGCACCTGCAGGAGTTGGGTGCCATTCTGATTGATAAACCACCATCGAAGCAGTTGGAGCGGTGCCTGTAGTTGAAAGGACATCCGGGGAGGCGCCGGCAAATCAAATCCCTCTAGTTCATGCGGCAAAGGCGGATGCTGCTGAACGTCTGGGAAACGATCCTTCAACTCGGAAGCGAGAGCGAGCAGTCGAGTCGTGTCCAAGCCCTCTATAGGCTTGAATTGAATAGAACATGCGACTTCAATGACGGGCGGGTTGCTGAACTCTGGAAGATTCGTGTCCGCAAGGGGAGCGATGAGGGAAGGAGCTGCACGAGCGCGAGGTTTTGACAGGTTGAACGCGACCCCCTTCTCGCCGCAAGTAACGCCCGCACGCTGCATTGGTTCCACTACCGCCCGACCGACCTTGTGAGACTAATCACAGATCACCCGCCTCGGCAACCTGCCTGACGCGCCCCAATATGAGGCGTTTCCGACACGTCGCAACTGGGTTGGGAGTGGAGAGGTGGGAACGGGTCACGTCTCTAAACCTGCCTATTTCCCCATCCCGGTAGCAATCCGCGGCCTTGAGACCACTCCGCACCGTCCTCCTATCATTACAACCTGCTCGTTCTGGATAACCCAGCTCCGCAACTCGCCGACCACAAACACGAGCTCGCCCTCAAGTTTCCGGTGTGGGATACGGGCACTTGGTGCCTTCGGGCCGGTGTGCCGCCATACCCAGGAACGCGGCCGGCCGAGCGCCTCGCACAATTCCGCCACCCCGATGCGCGTGTCTGCCGCGGCGGTCCACAGTCGCTCGCGCCATGACGGTGGCACGGGCTCTACGACACTGGTGCTCAGCGGTGCCGATGCGTTCGCGATCTCCTTCGCGATAGCGGCAGCCTCGAGTAGCGTCCCCGGGGGCGCCGCATGAAGCCACGCGACGAGATCACCAAGGGATCGCTGGCGGCTGGGCTGGGACGGCATCACGGGGCCGCCTCTGAATGCTCGGTGCTCGGCGGGGCGGTGTACGCGTTAATACGCGTTAACGCGTTATCTGCCCCGTCCCGCGAATTATCGCGTTTATCGCGTTTATCGCGTGCCCGTACCCAGCGCTCGGCGGGGCGTCCCGGGCCCGTCGGGGGCTGTCGTAGGCACTCGGCGCGCGCTTGGCCGGCGAGGACGGTCAACGCCTCCGTGATCTTGTCGCGGGGTACGTTCCGGCTGAGGGCGTCATAGATCTCCGTCCTCGTCATACCGCGGTCGGGATCGAGCAGGCCGTACAGGCGTTCCACCATCGGGTCGCCGTTCTTCTCTCCGAAGATGAAAGCGACTGAACGTTCCGCATACCGCCACAGGGCCAGCGCGGCCTCGAGGTGTACGCGCTTGATCAGCGCGTACCCGTCCGACAAGGCGTAGAGCAGTGAGAGCCGCGCCACATGCGCCTCGGCGCGCGCAGTGAGGCTTCCGACCAGCCCCGGGCGCCCTTCTGACAGATCCGCGTACACGTGATGCCAGAGATCGCGGGCCTCATCGTCTCGGCGCAGTTCCGTCCGGGTGCGGGCCGTGGTGACCGCAACGCGCAGCATATGCAGCAGGGGCCGGAGGAGGTCGTCGGGGACCTGCCCACCGTCCGGCAAGAGCTTGGATCGCCGCACGGCCAGCACCAGAAACCGGTTCGCGAACCCGTTGGCCGCGTCCGTCATGGTCAACTCACGACGCAGCTCGTCGGCGGTGATATGGCCGATGATGCTGACGTGCGCGTCCGTCGCCCGGGCGGGGCTGTTCTTCGTCATCGTCTGCAGGTGCCCGGAGTCCCATGCGTCGCGAACGATCGGCGACAGCGTGCTCCCCTGGCGCGCGATCACCTTCAGCACGGCGGCGAATTCGGATTCGACCACGAGGAGCCGCTTGTCGGGAACGCCGGGATCTTGGACGATGCTTTCCCCTTCATCGTCCACACCAAGTATTTCATCCCGAACAGCCCAGACGAGCCCCTCGCCACTGCCGAGAGACTTGTGGATCCGTCCCCGAGTCCAATCCTCGTCGACCTCCTGAAACCAGCTCCGGGCATGATTCAGGGCGACCCCTTTGCGGCCCTTCGCCGTCGGCCCCACCATGAGCACGTACTCATTCGCGTGGTGCTTGTCGGCTTCTGCGGAGAAATAGGGGGACCGATTGATGCAGTTACCGAACGCCACCAGCGCATGTCCGAGCAGCGCGACGGGATCGGCTTCGCTGTAAGGCTCGACGGTGCGGACCAGTTCGCCGAGCAGCCCATAGAACGCGACGTCCTCCGGCGGCGCCGGCCACGTCGGGATCCGTGGTTCGTCCGGTTCCGGCAATCCTGCCGGAACCACTGACACCCGCGGCACGGTCGCATCATCGCGTAGATGGTGATCGTCATCGCCGAGAGGTTCGAGCTCGGCGAGGGTGTGTCCGGCCGCGAGATGGTCGCTCACGTCTTTTCCGGCGATCGCCGTCACCGTCACCACCTTCGCGGCGATCCCCTCGAGGGCACGCGCCACCTGGCGCGCATGGGCGAAGCCGGGCTCGTCCTTATCGGCGATGATCACCACGTCCGCCCCGCGGAGCGAGTCGGAGTATTCAGGCCGCCATTTCTGGGCGCCGCCGGGGTTGGTTGTGGCGACCCTGCCCAGCGCCTCGAGGGCGTGCACGTCCTTCTCACCCTCGACGCAAAAAACGCGTTTACACGCGTTAATTCCCGCGCGGAGTTGGGGCAGGTGATAGAGCACACGGCGTGTGCCGTTGAGATTCCAGATCCACCCGCCCTTACCGTCCGGCCGGCGTTGCCGGAAATCTTTAGGCGCGAACCTGAGCACCTGGAAGAGCACGACCCCGTCCTCGTCCACGTAGTCGTACTCGGCGATGATCCTCTTGTCCGTCCCGGCGTCGGCGAACAGGTCGCGCAACTCGAGCCCCAGCGCCCCCACGATGGACTCCGACGAACATCCGGCGTGGCAGTGGAGCAGTGTGCGGCCATCGTGCCCGATGGTGACGCTGAGGCTCGGGTTTGTGTCCTCATGCGCTGGGCACTGCGCCATCCAGCCGCCGCCGTTCTGCTTCGCGCCCTTGAGCCGGGCGATGATGTCGCTAGTCAACATCGACGGACTCGAGGATCGGTTTACGTAGGACCCACGGGTGCGCGTTCCGAACCATGGCGAGGTAAGTCGAGCCATCGGGGCGTCGGACGAGGCGGACGGTCACGTCGGGGTCATCGTGGGACGTGGTGATCATGCGGCGGCCTTGCCGGTGAGCCGCTGGTGCCGACGAACGCCGCGGGTCCATCTTCGAAGGACGGTGCTCGCTCGATACGTCTCGACCTCTCGCGTTCGGCGAGTTGAAATCGCCGGGATTCTGACATAGCCTTTGGTGCCCATGGAGCCTTGACCCTCCGTGTGCGATTCTTGTCGGATAGCGCCTGGCCGTTCACAGCGGTTGGGCGCTTTTGTATTCCAGCTGCGATCCAAATACATTTTAGGTCGCGATTGATGCCCAGATTTTTCGCCAGAGGGGTCAGCCGGTGGCCAAGCGCCTCGAGTCGCAGCGCCTCAAGTCACAGTTATCCATTCCCGACGTCGAATTGTTGGCGCGCTGGATAGAGACGTGGTTGGTGGGGCCGCGCGGCGGTGCGGAGCGGGCCGCCCTGGTGTGCGGCATGGATCGCAGGCTGTTCTACCGTTTGCGGAATGGCAAACAACGGCATCTCAAAGCATCCGACATGCAGCAGCTTTTCCGTGGAGCAGCCGAAGCGGCGAGGGCGGCCGGCTTTGGGGCGCCCGACGTTGACGATTTTGCTCGAGAGGACCGCTTCCCCTCCTTCGTCAGATTCAGCACGATGTTCTCCGCCGACAGGCCCTTCCAGAGAGGAGTCGCGGAGGATCGCTTTGAATGGGAGCGGCCAACGCCTTCGATGGACGATTCTCCCGCCATATCGCATTTCCAGTGGGAGGGAAACCCTAAGCTGTGGGGCAAGGAGGGGGAGCCCAAGGAATTCGCCAACCTTTACAGGTCCACGCCGCGGCTATCGGAACGCGTTTTCGTTGAGGTGACCAGTGCGCGCGTTGCGAAGCGCTTAGAGAATGCGTATTCGGGTGAACTGATCTATTACGGCCCGGTCCAACCGCGTCGGCGTGAAATGGAAAAGCGAGACGTGCTTCTTCACTTGAGGCCACTGCTGCCGCCACTGGATAGGACGTTTATTCAGGACCTGGGCGCAGCGGATCTTGACCACTGGTCCCCTTTGTCCCGTCCCGGTCCCGTGAGCTCCGTCCTGGTGGACCACGGTCCCCGAAAACTGCTCCGCAGTTATCCGGGAGATCATGCTTTTGGAGCCGGCGTTTCGTGGTTCATTGCGTGGACTGGGGACCCGAATGGCCGTTACATGCAGACGATCTACGAGCAGGCGGTCAAAGAGGACCAGGCTCGGCTGAGGGGACGTAGGCGGAGTCCCGAATCAGAATCTGACGTAGAACCCTCCGATCTCCGGCATTTGACAGACCCCACAGGAAAGAAGCCGAAGCTCCCCTCCTAGAAAAAATCTGGGCATAGACGTCCGCTTACCGTTCTTATGGGAATACAGTTGGAGTACAGGACCCCCTAGAACGGCGGTGAGAGATGGACGTATCGGCCGACGCCAATCGCTCCAAGCATGTGGTCATTCGTGTAACTGACTCGGAGCGCGAGAAACTCGAACTCGCCGCCGAGCGGGCACGCTGTCGCCTCTCGGATTTGGTGCGCCGCGGCGCGCTCGGCCTGGCCGATGCACTCAACCCCGAGGGAACGCTCAATGACGGACACTGAGACGCTTGCGGCGGCCCGTGAGCGCGTCGCAACCCTATCGTCGCGACTGACTGCCAACCAACTCCGACAGGGACAGGTCGCGCAGGCCCTTCATGTGGCCCGCGAAGCAGCCGCCAGTCGGCTGGTACTCGACGACGTGCTCGACGTGGAGCCGGTCGAGCGACTCGAGGCCCAGTCGCGAAAGCTTCGCGCGGCGAGCGCGATTCTCGAGCGCGCCGTGGCCATTGCCCAGCGCAACGTCACCGAGGCAGAGCTTGCCGACCGCATTACGCAGGCGCGGAGTGCACCACGACAGGAGAAGACGAATGCCAACAATCGCTGAAATCACCGGGCAGCAGCAGAAGACGGCGGACCGCTTTCGAGTCGAGATCGAACGGAAGGCTGCACTGAAGACCGACGCATCCCGGCTTTACGTGGAAATGGAGCAAGCCGCCTCCGGACGAGCTGGCCACATCGCTGCGATCGACAGCGAAGAGCGGACGACGCACGACATCCTCGCGCGCCAAGTACTCGAAGGCAAGCCGCTGGATGTCGAGCCGCTGAAACGCCTTGCTGAGACGCGCCGCATGCTGGCGCTCGAGCTGCCCGTCTATCGCCTCGCGAGCCAGATGGCCAAGGCTCGTCTCGACGCGATATCGGCCGAGCTGGACGCGCTCTCGCAGGCACAGATTCAGGCGTACCAGGCCGCGGCACGAACGGTCAGATGACGCGCGTGTGCGGGCGCTCTTCTGCGACGCCATTCGCGGCAGAGCCGCAAGCCGAGCCCTCCGGACCCGCCCGCCGCTCTACCGTGCACACCAAACCTCTGCGGCCCTGTCTGGCCCCGCGCTGTCCCGAGCTCGTGGCTGATGGCTACTGCGCCGAGCACCGTCGCGTCCGTGAGCGGCGCCGCGGCTCGTCCGCCAAACGCGGGTATGACGCTCGCCATCGACGCTGGCGTCTGCTCGTGCTCGCGCGTGACCCGATCTGCAAAGGCTGTAACCGCACGCTGAGCACGGACGCCGATCACATCGTGCCCCTGAGCAAGGGCGGCACGTGGGAGCTGTCGAACGCACAGGGTTTGTGCCGTGCGTGCCATGCGACGAAGACGTTCCGTGAGGCGCGGGCGTGAGGCAGGCGCTCCGGCGATCAGAGGGGATACCCCGGTCAGTTTTCTACCAGACGGCCGGCATCGACCCGATGGCCCTCGACTTTTCTTGCGCCCGGTGTTTCGGTGCCGTTTTTTCTGGCCCCGTCCGCTTTGACGAGATCCAATGAGTCACCGCAAACCTGACGAGCGCCGCCAAGGTCACCGGGAAGCGCCCCGATTGACGGTCGTTCGCGCGAATGGGGGAAGATTGACTACCCCTGAGCCGGAATCGGGCTGGCTTGCTCGTACACGGGCCGCATGGTCGACGTACTGGCGTGATGCGGTGTCTACGCTCAGTCAGCCGGCCGACGCAGAGGCGTTGCGGCGCTTGTTCGCGCTGTACGACGCACGGGAACGGACCTGGCGCCTTTTTCTCAAGGCGCCGTTCACCCGCGGCTCGAAGGGACAGCAGGTCTTGAACCCGATGGGCGCGTTCGCGCTGCAGCTCGACGAAAAGATTGGGCAGCTTGAGCGCGGGTTCGGGATTACGCCGCGGGCCCGGCTGCAACTCGGGATCACGCTCGGCGAGGCCAAGCGGTCGCTCTCGGATCTCGCCCGTGAGGCGCAGGCGATGCCCGCCGCGCAGGTGGGCGAGTGATGGAGCGACGGCTGCAGCTCACGTTCAGCGAAGCCGATGCCTTCGCGGTCTACGCGGGACTCCGCGCGTTTCAACTGCTCGTCAACTACGCGTATCCGGAACCGCTGCTCGAGGTGCTGCGCGCGGGCGCTCGCGAACAGGGCGTTGCGCCGCTCGAGGCCGAGCAGGCCGCCGACGAATTCCATCTCCGTATGCGGTTCCTTTGTATGGACAACGCGGAGACGAGCCCGCGGCTCACCACGATCGAGCGCACGCTCAACCAAATCGCGGCATGGCTCCGGGCGGGACAGGAAGCGCAGTGACCAAGCGCCAGAACCCCGCACCGGAACGCTGGCCGCTCGGCCCCGGACGGCCGACACTCGGCCCGGCCGTCGTCGCGTGGATCGAAACCAATCTCGTGCACGCCGAGGGGGACTACTTCGGCAAGCCCCTGCGTCTCGCGCCCTGGCAGCAGCGGATCATTCACGAATGCTACGAGCTGCTCGAGGATGGCTCTCGCCGCTATGACCGGGTGCTCGTGGGCATCGCGAAGGGCAACGGCAAGACGGAGCTCGCCGCGGCGATCAGCGTCGCGGAATTCGCGGGGCCCGTCACCTTCGCCGGCTGGAATGCGGACGGCTCACCAATCGGCGCGACGCGGGTGTCCCCGGACATTCCCGTCGCGGCTGCCTCGTTCGAGCAAGCGGACCTCGTGTTCGGCGCCGCGCGCGCCATGATCCGCGCCGGGGCGTTGGCGGAATTCTGCGAGGTGTTCGATACCGAAATTCTCTTGAAGGACGGCCCGGGCCGACTCTACCGTGTGGCGGCCGTGGCGGGGACGAATGATGGACGACGGCCGACATTTTTCGTCGCCGACGAGCTGCACGAGTGGGCAGGGAACAAGGAACGCGTCTACCTCGTGCTCCAGAACGGTCGCGCCAAGCGCCGGGATGGCTGGCAACTCGCGATCACGACGGCCGGGTGGGACTCGACATCGCTGCTGGGAAAGCTGTACGCGCACGGCAAGCGCATTCAGGCGGGCGAAGCGCAGGACCCGCGGTTCCTGTTCGTGTGGTTCGAGGCGGATCCGAAGTGGGACCTGTCGAAGGCTGACGAGCTCGAGGCCGCGCTCCGGGAAGCGAACCCCGCCGCTGGTGACTTCCTGCCGCTCGAGAACCTGGTGGCGCAGTACGGCCAAATCCCGGACTACGAGTATCGACGCTATCACCTGGACCAGTGGACCACATCGCCGGTGCGGTGGCTTCCCCCTGAGGTGTGGGCGAGCCGCGCGGCGGCGGTTCCCGTCCCGGACGGCAGCACCATCGCGCTCGGCTTCGACGGGTCCTACTCCGGCGACTCGACGGCCGTCGTCGGCTGCACCGAAGCCGGACACCTGTTCGTCGTGGACTGTTGGGAGAAGCCGGCGCGGGGAAAGGACGACTGGCGCGTGGACGTCTTGGATGTCGAGGCGGCGATCCGGACGGCGTGCGCCCGCTGGAAGGTGCAGGCGATCGGCTGCGATCCCTACCGCTGGCAACGCTCCATGGCGGTACTCCTCGCCGAAGGATTGCCGATCATCGAGTGGCCGTCACACCAGGCGACCCGAATGGCCCCCGCGTGCGTCACGTTCGCGGAGGCGGTGCTCGGCGGGACAGGGCTCACCCACGACGGCGACACACGACTCGCCCAGCACATCGCGAACTGTGTGGTGAAGACGGATTCCCGCGGCTCGCGGATCACGAAGGACCACAAGGACAGCGTGCGCCACATCGACCTCGCGGTCGCGGCCGTGATCGCCTTCGATCTCGCGGCCACGCGGAAGGTCGGGGCGCCGAGACGATCGGTCTACGAAGACCGCGGCCCGCTCGAGGTCGAGATCGCACGGTGAGTCATGCGACGAACGGCGTCGAGCAATACGTCCGGCTCTCGGAAATTGAAGAGCTTCGCGTGGCGCTCGAGCCGACTCGCTCCGGGTATTTGGTGGTTCGTGTCGGCCTACGTGTGCGCCGGTTCGATGGGACGGACGCGCTCACGCCGGTGTTCTCGCTTGAGCCGAAGGACGTGCGCACGGTGAGCCGAGCATTCGCCGCGCTGGCTGACGCGCTCGATCATGCCGGCCCGGTGGCGCGAGGAGGATACTGATGACGTTCTTCCTCATCGTGCCTCAAGAGGACGTCGCGCTGCTCGCGGTGGATACCCGTGTTGTGTGCTTCGATGATCGGTCATTCTGGGACGACGGGCCGCCGAAGCTACGGCGGCTCAGAGGCGGGCTCATGGTCGGAACGGGGCTCGTTCGATGGCTCGCTCTTGTGGAAGCAGCAGTCGCCCCCTATCGAGCGAGCGACGTTGATTCCATCGGCGCCGCGATCCGCGGGGTTATGCAGGGCGATGCGATAGAGCGGCTCCGGACGGAACGCGGATTCGCCAACGCACTCGAGAGCAACGCTGGCCGTTTCGGAGAGCTCGAGATCCTATATCGGAACGGTGCCGCCTTTGCGGCCGCATCATTCGACGACCAGGGGAATTGCCGGCGGATTCCCGCCGGCAGTGTGCTCCACAGCCCGGTTCGCGGACTCGATGTGGTAACCGTCGCGCGATTACTCAAGGGAATGGTTGCACGCTGGCCGCAAAAGGCGGATACGGCCGACCGCTGTGCGATGATCCGTCTGGCGGCTGCGTTCCTGGCGGAACTGAACGGGCTCGCGGTCGCTCCGAATGGCCCGAGTGATCGCATTGAGGTGGCGGTCCTCGGCAAGACACCGCCATTGCTTCTCCACATTCCCCCGACGCAATGTGCGGCGATTGGGGAGGCGAGTGATGTGGAACTCCTCACCTACTCGGAGAACTGACCATGTACGCGGGCGAATCGCAGGTCGTGAACCTCGCCGCGGTGGATGCGTTCCCGCCGGCGCTCATCGATCCGATCCAGCGCGCACCCGAGGTCGTCGCGAAGTGGGTCCCATCAGCGGGACTCGCCAATGGGTTAGCGGTGCGCCATACGCAGATGTTCGGGCTCGGCCTGTGCGAGTGGCGGTTTCGCTCCGAGTACGCCTACCCCGAACTCGAAATCGGGGACGTGATCGCCATTCAGGTTGACCAGTTCCTCGCGTACGACCCGATCGCCACGCGGGCGATTGCCGGGAAGAACTGGGCGATGGGCGTGATCGTCGGAAAGTGGGATGCCCTCGGACACGACTTCTCAATCTGGATTCAGAGCTACACAGCGATTCAGCCGATCGCTACGTCCACACTGCAAACGCTGGCCTTCGATGGGCCGGGCAATTGGGTCGTGAATAGCGACATGGTCGACGGTCTGTCTTATTGGGACCACTATGAGCTGAGCCCGAGTCTAGGAATCCTGTCGCTCGGGGACCTATACCTCTCGCACTCCACACTGGAGTTACAAAGCGGGGTCGCGGGCGATGCCATCGTTTCGCAGCGTTCGGCGCGAAGCGGCTCCGTCACGCCACGATACATCCGGGTAGCCCCTGGAGACGTTCTGACGGTCGCCGCCATCGGGAAGTACGACGGTGCGGCTGCAAATAATGCTTACGTCGATATTATCGCGCTGGATGCGAGCTATCAGCAGCTCAGCGTAACACCGGTGCTGCACTGGAACGGTGCCGGGGACACCGCCTTCAATCTCAAGAGTGGCACCTACACGGTGCCGGCGAATGCCATCTATATCGTGGTCGCGCTTGAGGCCGCAGGAGGGGGCGGTCCGCCGCTGAATTGCACCGCGATGTTCACGCACATCATTGTGAAACGATAGGCGGCGCGATCTCCATTAGGAGCGTATCGCAAGCAGCGTTAATGAACAGGATATGCCACTGCGCAGTATCGACTACCTCGCGCGGAACGCATGACGCGATAGAGGTAGTTGCGGGAAGGGGATGCGGTGCCGCGGCGTCGGAACAAGCGCCCAGAAGCAGCAGCACAGGTCCCACGAGGAAGACTCGGAGTGGGCAGCGCATCTAGCGGGCCTGCGTCATGGTGTCGGGAAACGTGATGCCTACGAAGCTCGTGTCGGAGCGCGCAGAGACGGCGAAGAGGCTATCGCCTCCACGGGTAAATGCGCTCGTCGAGCACACGCAAGGCGCGAGCCCTCCCTGGTGACCCGCGCCAGAGTGGCGATACTTGGCAGCGACCAAGCTGGCCGTTCTCACCACTCTTGACGCGAGGTTAAGCTGTGGGCAAATTGACCACACAAGATTACACCGAGCGCCGCATGCTTGTCAACCTGCTAGATGTTGCTACGCCATCGCTCCGGGAAATCGCCCGCGATGCGGGCATCACGTATCACGCGATCCGACGTTACCGAGAAGGCCAGCGCACGCCGTCACCAAAGGTGTTGCGGGCCCTACTCGCTGCCGTTCGGAAGCGGTCGGAACGATTGGCGAAGCTAGCGGACGAGCTCGAGGCTGCGGCGCAGGAAAGCCAACCCCGCCGCACACGAGGAGGAAAGCCGTGAGCCGGACACTGAATCTTCCCCCCCCCGCTCAGGAGCGGGGCACCTCGACCGACGAAGGGCATCGATCATCCCCGCGCGCACAGCGTTCTGATAAACATCGAACGAGGCGAGTGGACGCGACTGGCATGCGGCGTTCACAGCACTCTCCGCTCCGGCAAATCCGGGAACGCCAAGGGTTGACGCTGGCGGAGCTCGGCAAGCGCGCCGGTCTTTCCGTCGCACAGTTATCCGTTTACGAGCGCCAGCCGCCCCGCATCCTGTTCACATGGACGCGACTCGCGGACGTGCTCGGCACCTGTATGGATCAACTCCTGGGCCGCGAGCCAGTATCTCTTGCACCCATCGATACGATTGGGCGACAGGATCGCGAATTGTTGGACGCCATGCAGAAAGATGCGGACGCGCTGATCGGACCGGACATCATGCGACTCGCGGGCTTGTCGTGGAGAGACTTGGCCCGCTTTGCGTTCCTTGGGACGCTGACCCGCGCGCGGAACGCCGGGCTCGGATGGCTGAACAAGATTCCGGCACCCAAACCCGCGCCGCTCCCGCCCTCGGAGGAAGTGCAAGAGCATCCAGCATTCATCCACGCCATGAAAACATGGACCGAGCCGAAAGCCTTGCTGTCGGCGGCCGACGAGCGGAAGGAGGGCGCATGAGCCGCCGCGATCCCGACGAATGGGAAAGCGCCGAGCGCGCCGGGTATGCGATCGCCACGATGTTCCTGCCGAAGGTCGCGAAGCACCTGCGTTGGGCGCGGATGAACCTCAATACTGTGAGGCATCAATCTCCGGTCGCAGCGAAGGGCCGTAAGGGGCGTTTTCTTCGCTTTCATTCGCGCCTTGAGAAGATGGTTCTAGAGTTGTCCCAGCTAGAGCGAGACGTGAAGGACATGCGCGCACTCTCGATTCATTTATTGGACGAGTCGCTGGCCGAGATGGAATCGAAGCGGAAGGAGGAGGGCGAATGAGCCGCAGGCGCTATCCCGGCTACATCGAAAAGCACCGTGACCGGTTGCGTGTCGTGTTGCGGATCGGCGGCCGGAGGTATCGATACACACTGGAGACCGCCAACCGGAAAGAGGCGGAGACGTTCGCGCGTAATAAGTACGCGGAGCTCGAACAGCAGCACCAACGACGGGGCGCCGGCTTCCCGGGGCCGTTGCCCTGTTCCGAGCTGCTCACCCAGTTCGAAAAGGAGGAGATGCCCACGAAGTCCCCGGGATGCCGCCGTAGCTACCGCTGCAGCGTGAAACCGATCAGACAGTACTTCGTGACTGAACTCGGCGACCCCGCGGTGGACCAGGTGCGCGCGGGGACGGTCGAGGGGTTCCTCACTTGGCGTCGGGCGCACCGCATCAAAACGAGGAGGGAAGGGAAGGAGAGGATTGTCGAAGCGCTCGCTGGGGTCACGCGTGAGCGCACGGTCGCCAAGGATCGCGCGGTCCTACACGCCATTTTTGCCATGGCAGAACGTCGCGAGTATCGCGACGGGAATCCCGTTGCGCGGACCAGGGCACCCAAGTACGACGCGCGCCAGCCGGTGATCCTCACGGATGCGGAATACGCCAAGCTGCTCGACCAGTGCGGCGACCCGATGCTCCGGCTCTACGTCCTGGTACTCGGGGAGACCGGCGCGCGCGACGAGAGCGAGGCGCTGTGGCTTCGCTGGGAGGACATCGATCTCGAGGGCGGGTTCCTGCGGATCGCGTCGGGCCGGAACGGACACCGGACGAAGAGCGGAAAGGACCGGTGGACGCCCATGACACCGGCGCTCGCGACGGCGATGCGCGAGCACTTCGCGGCGTTCCGGTTGGCGAGTCCAAGTCCCTGGCTCTTTCACCACACGCGGACGCGTCGGCACCATAAGGCCGATGATCGCATCCGGTCGCTACGGGCTGCGGTCCGAGCTGCGGCCGATCGTGCGAAACTTCCCGCCGCGTGGCATCTGCACGACCTGCGGCACCGGCGGGTAACGACCTGGCTCGCACAGGGAAAGAATCCGGTGCACGTAAAGGAGGCGGTTGGCCATTCGGACCTCCGGACGACGATGGGCTACACGCATCTGGCGCGTGAGCACCTCCGGGCGCTGGTGGACACGCCGGCCGCGAAACCCCCACTCAGGGCGACTGAGTCAGCCTAAAAAGCGGGGGACGTCCGGGGGTCAATGAGCCCCAATGGCGCGCAAAGAACCGAAGTTGTTCCGAAGCTGCAGTAGGTCGAGCGAAGGGGAACGCAGTACGGTAGAGTAGGACGCAGGACACTGGATCAAACTGCAAAACCTCGATTCGTCGGTTCGATTCCGACCGGCGCCTCTCGATTCGACCCCGACTTCTCCCCGAACCCCGGTTCAAGGCTAGCTACCCCTCATTCCACCGCAGGAACAGGGTAGAAAAAAATTGGGTGACGGTGATCCCGTTGTAAATCAACTGATGATGCGCGTCATATCCGTTCCACAGCCCGTTCACGTTCGGGAACTCTTGAGTGTCGCACCGCAGGGTGAAGAAACCAGGCCGAGGAGCCAAAAGCGCTTTTGGTTCATAGTCGGTTGAATGTACCGCGCGTCAATGTCTATCGCGTCGTTAGCCAAGCCGGACAGCCCGATCTGCAGGCGTTTTCTCGGTAATTGACGCGGGCCGAGCGGCCCGTAGCATTTAGCGCGTTGCTCGATGCTGTGGCCCCACACCACGTCAGGAAGGGGTAACGCTATGCCCGAGACTTGGCTGATACCGATTTGCTTGTTCTGGGCGATCTCCGCGCTCTACTTCGGAGGGTTGGGACACGAGGTGAAGGGCGCGTCCGGCCTATTGCAGTTTGTTGGCTTGATCCTCGCGTACGTGCTCTTCGTGGTCATCTGGGCCGTGGCGCACCGGTTCGTGTTGCCCGACTCGGGGGCCAGCTACGTCGCCGCCTCGCTGATCGCGATCATCCTCTTCCCGGTCGCGATCCGGCTCGGCTATCTGCTCGTGGGCGGGCGGATTTTTCGCCCCGCAATGCCACACTGACCTCTCCAAAAACAACAGCGCCCCACGGGTTCGCGGGGCGCTGTTGCTGTGGGCGCATTACTTCGTAGCGATCGCCGGCTTCCTTCCAGCATCGATCGGGGCGGTCGAGACAATGACCGCCTCGCCCGGCGAGCCCCCCACATCGCCCCCGAAGTACGCTTCCTCTCCATGCTCGCTCAGATCGAGCCCCGTCACCTGCTCGCGGACGTCGGCCTTGGCGCCGAACAGCATGTTCACCAGCGTCAGGAACACCACGGTACCGACCACGGAAATCGCGATCGCCGCGGCAATCGCAGTCACCTGCACGCCCATCTGAGCGAAGTTGCCGGCGAGCCATCCGTTGCCGCCGGCCGGATTCACGGCTTTCGTCGCGAACACGCCGGTGAGGAGCGCGCCGGCCACGCCCGCCATGCCGTGACACGAGAATACGTCGAGTGAATCGTCCAGCTTGGTCCGGGCGCGAATCTGCATGGCGGTGTAGCTCACGAACACGCCGAGTATGCCGATGGCTAGGGAGGCGAGCGGTGTCACGTATCCCGCGGCGGGCGTGATCGCGACGAGCCCGACCACGAGGCCGGTCGCGGCGCCAACCGCGGTCGCTTTCCCGTTGCGCAGCAGATCGAGCAGCGCCCAGGTGACCATGGCCGTGGCGGCGGCCGTGTTCGTGTTCGTGAAGGCAAGCGCCGCCAGTCCGTTCGCGGCCAAGGCCGACCCGGCGTTGAAGCCGAACCACCCGAACCAGAGCAAGCCGGCGCCGAGCAGCACGAGCGGCACGCTGTGCGGCACGATCGGCACCCGCTTGAAGTCGCGCCGCGCCCCGAGCATGCGTGCAGCGACCAGCGCGGAGAACCCGGCGCTGATGTGCACGACCGTGCCGCCGGCGAAGTCCAACGCACCTTTCGCCTGGAGCCAGCCTCCCGCTCCCCACACCCAGTGCGCGAGCGGGTCGTAGACGAACGTGGCCCAGAGCACGAGGAACACGATGTATGCGCGGAACCGCATGCGCTCCACGATCGCGCCCGAGATGAGCGCGGGCGTGATGACGGCGAACATCGCCTGGAACATTGCGTGCGCCTGGAGCGGAATGGTCGCCGCATATGCGGGATCGGGATCGAGTCCCACTCCCCGGAATCCCAGCCACGCCAGGCCGCCCCACAGCGGGGTGCCGTGCCCGAACGCGATCGCGTATCCCCAGAGCACCCACTGCACGCCCACGATGCCGAGGGCGATCATGCTCATCATCATGGTGTTCAAGGAGTTCTTCGGGCGCACGAGGCCGCCATAAAAGAAGGCGAGCCCCACGGTCATTACCATGACGAGCGCGGTCGAGGCCAGCACCCACGCGGTATCGCCGCTCGATATCGTCGGCGTCACGCTTCTTTCCCCGCGAGCTTCGCCGCTTCGATCGCATGACGCTGCACTTCGTCGGCATTGACGGCCGTCAGCGCGGCATTGTCCAGCTCGCCCGTGCGGATGCGAATGACGCGGTCCAGGGGTTGGACGAAGATCTTTCCGTCACCCACTTCACCGGTGCGGGCGGAGGAGATGATCGCCTTGATGGTCGGCTCGACAAACGGCTCCGAGACGGCCATTTCGATCTTCACTTTTTCACGGAACTCCATCACCACGGTATTGCCGCGGTACTGTTCGACCACTTCCTGCTCACCCCCATGTCCGCTGACGCGGCTCAGGGTGATGGCGGTGACTCCGGCCCGGAACAGCGCTTCCTTGACTTCCGGCAGCCGCTCAGGGCGCACGATCGTTGTAATGAGTTTCATGGATCCCAAGCTATCCCGCGCAGAAATGGCCGTCAATCAAGTGTTGCGGGAATTGCATCAGCAGCCGCGGTGTACAACGTGAGAGCCTGACGCGTATCCTTAGGAGGACAGGAGAGGCCATGAGCGGCGTTCCGCGGTTACCCATCTTGATTGCTCTGCTCGTCATGAACGCCGTTCCCGCCACGGCGCAGCTGTACGATCGGCGACAGGGGTTTTGGGTGAGTGTCGGCGCGGCCTATGGGTCCGCCAACATCACGTGCGACGATTGTCAGGACGGACCTCGCGTGGGCTCGTTCAGCCCGTCCATCCGGCTGGGCGGAACGATCTCCGAACACGTGCGGCTCGGCATCATGGCCGACGCGTGGACGCACTCGTCGGCGGGACAGAGTGAATGGCTGGGTAACTTCGGTGGTCTCGTGCTCTACTATCCCCAGGAACGGCGCGGATTGTTTCTCGAAGGAGGCGCTGGCTGGTCGTTCTACTGGGGCCAGGTGACTCCGGACGATGTCAGCGGCATGGGTTCGGGATTCTCGATCGGCATCGGCTATGACCATTCGATTGGCCACCAGCTGTCGGTCACACCCCGGTTTCACTACCAGTACGGCAACGTGGGGACCATCAATTATTCCGGAGGGCTGGGCCTCTTTACGACCGGCTGGAAGCAGAACATGTGGTCGCTCGGGGTCGCCCTGACCTACCACTGATCGTTCGCGCCCGCGCGAGCCGCCGCGTGGATTCGTCCGCTCGTCCCTCCTCGATGATAGTATTGATCAGGACCTTTCAAAGCTCAGGAAAGCGTGCAGCTCGAGTTTCTCGGCGCCGCCGGAACCGTGACCGGGTCGATGCATCTCGTGACCGCGAATGGATCGCGGATTCTGCTCGACTGCGGTCTGTATCAGGGGCAGAAGAGCCTGCGCGAGCAGAATTGGCGTTCCCGTATCCCGGATCCCGGCGCGGTGACGTCCGTAATCGTGAGTCACGCCCACCTCGACCACTCTGGCTATCTCCCGCTGCTCGTGCGCCAGGGATTCAAGGGAGCGATTTACTGCACCCCCGGCACGCAAGACTTGCTGCAGGTCGTGCTGCTCGACGCTGCCCATGTGCAGGAAGAGGACGCGGAGCGGGCGAACCGGCATGGCTATACGAAGCATCACCCGGCGCTTCCCCTCTATGGCGGCGAGGATGCTCGGAAGGCGCTCGCGCTTTTGATCCAACGGCCCTACGAGATCCCGTTTCAGGCGTCACCAGGCGTCACGGCAACGTTCCGGCGCGCCGGCCACATTCTCGGTTCGGCCACGATCGAGCTCGATTACGGAGATGGCACGAAGCTCGTCTACTCGGGTGACCTCGGCCGCTACGGACGTCCAATTCTTCCCGATCCCGAGCCCGTTCGAGCGGCGGACACGCTCATCCTGGAATCGACGTATGGCAACCGCCTCCACGAGCAGAGAGCGGACGCGGACCTGGCCCAGATCATTCGAGAAACAGCGTCGCGCGCAGGGTTTGTCCTGATTCCGGCATTCGCGGTCGATCGCACCCAGGAATTGCTGTGGATGCTGCACCATCTCGAGCGCGAGCGCTCCATCCCGACGCTGTCTGTGTACTGCGACAGCCCCATGGCCACTGAAGTGACCGAGATCTACCGGCGCCATCCGGAGGACTACAGCACGGAAATGGCTGCGGCGCTCGGATCGGGCGATACACCGCTTGCCACGCGAAATCTGCATTTCACCCGAACCGGGGCGGAATCGCGAGTGCTGAACGACATCCGTGGACCCGCGATCATCATCGCCTCGAGCGGAATGGCGACCGGCGGCCGGATTCTCCATCATCTCGCGCATCGGCTGTCCGACCCTCGCAATACGGTTCTGCTGGTCGGATATCAGGCCCCGGGCACCCGCGGCCGCGCGCTCGAGGACGGTGCGCGGCAGGTGCAGATCTTCGGCGCGCCTGTCTCGGTGGGTGCGCGCATCGCCGAAATCTCAGGGTTATCGGCCCATGGAGATCGGGAGGATCTGCTGCGCTGGCTGGGGGGGTTCGAGCGGCCGCCCACGATCACCTATCTGGTGCATGGTGAGGCCGCGGCCGCGGCCGAGCTGGCGGCCGCGATCACGAGCCGTATGGGATGGAAGGTGGAAGTGGCGCGGGAGGGTGAAACGGTTCTACTGTAGCTGCCGCAATACGTACTCGAGAATTCCGCCGTGCCGGTAGTACTGCAGCTCCTGCGGTGTGTCGATGCGCACCACCGTTCCAAAGCCGATCTTCCGGCCGTCACTCACGGTCGCGACAACCGTAACCGTCTTGCCGCGCGGAAAGCCTTCCGTCAACACGTTCGCCAGATCCAGAATGTCATATGCCTCGGTTCCCCCGAGGCCGATGGAGGCGGCACTTTCCCCCGGCAGGAATTCGAGTGGCAGAATCCCCATTCCCACGAGATTGGACCGGTGAATGCGCTCGTAGCTCTCCGCGATCACGACGCGCACGCCGAGCAGCCGGGGCCCCTTCGCGGCCCAATCGCGCGAGGACCCGGCGCCGTATTCCTTCCCCGCGATGACGAGGAGCGGCGTTCCTTCGGTGTGATACCGCAGGGAGGCATCGTATAGCGACATCAATTCGCCATCGGGGAGATGCACCGTGAACGGTCCTTCGGTTCCGGGAGCCAGGCGATTCTTGAGTCGCACGTTCGCGAACGTGCCGCGCACCATCACTTCATGATTGCCGCGGCGCGAGCCGTAGGAATTGAAATCGATCGGCTGTACACCGTGCTCGATCAGATATTGTCCCGCGGGGCTCGTCTTGCGGATCGTCCCGGCCGGCGAAATGTGATCGGTCGTGATGCTGTCGCCCAGCAGGCACAGCACGCGCGCGTGGTGAATGTCCTTGACCGGTCCGGGCACGCGCGGCATCCCATCGAAATACGGGGCTCGGCGGATATACGTGGAGCTCGAATCCCAGGCGAACCGCTCGCCGCCTGGGACGGGAAGCGCAGCCCAGCGCGCATCGCCTTTGAACACCTCGCTGTACTCCTGCCGGAACATGGCGGACTGGATCGACCCACGAACCAGCGCTTCGACCTCGCTGGACGAGGGCCAGATATCGCGGAGAAAGACGGGCTTCCCGCCGGTCCCTTTTCCGATCGGCTCCCGTTCGAAATCGATGTCGATCCTTCCCGCCAGCGCGTACGCCACGACCAGCGGTGGTGAGGCGAGGTAGTTGGCGCGCACCTCCTGCTGGATACGCCCCTCGAAATTTCGATTGCCCGACAGCACCGCGCACGTGACGAGGTCACCTTCGGTGATCGCGGCGGACACCGCGTCGGGGAGTGGTCCTGAGTTGCCGATACACGTGGTGCAGCCGTAGCCTACGAGGTGAAACCGCAGTGCCTCGAGCGCGGGCATGAGACCTGCTTCGCGCAGGTAATCGGTCACCACTTTGGATCCCGGAGCAAGGCTCGTCTTGACCCACGGTTTGGTTCCCAATCCCTGCGCGACGGCGCGCTTGGCCACGAGGCCGGCCGCGACCATCACCGACGGGTTGGACGTATTGGTGCAGCTCGTGATGGCGGCGATGACCACCGATCCGTGATGCAGCTGGCACGGCTCACCCTCGATGTGCAGATCGACGTAGCGGACCTGCTCTGGCTCGGTGGCCACGCTCGCGGGTGCCGGGTTTCCACCCTCGCCTTCCCACCGCCCCACGGGAATCGGCGTCTGGGTGGAGGGCGGCGGAGTAGCGGGTTTGACGAGCGAAGGGAGCGCGTGTCGAAACGCAGTGCCCACCTGCGACAGCGGCACGCGATCCTGCGGCCGCCGCGGGCCGGCCAAGCTTGGCTCCACGGTGCCGAGGTCGAGCGATAGCGTGTCGCTGTAGCGCGGCTCGGGGGACGTGCTGCTATGAAACAGGCCCTGATCCTTCATATAGGCCTCGACCAACGCGATCTGTTCAGGCGGCCTCCCCGTGAACTCGAGGTAGCGCAGCGTTTCCGCGTCGACCGGGAAGAGTCCGACCGTCGCGCCGTATTCCGGCGCCATGTTGCCGATTGTGGCGCGATCGGCGATGGGCAGCGTGGCCACGCCCGGGCCATAGAACTCGACGAACTTTCCCACCACGCCGCGTTTGCGCAGCATTTCCGTGACGGTGAGCACGAGATCGGTCGCCGTCGATCCTTCGGGCAGCCGCCCGGTCAACCGGAAGCCCACGGTTTTCGGTACCAGCATCGACACCGGCTGTCCCAGCATCGCGGCTTCGGCCTCGATGCCGCCCACGCCCCAACCCAAAACGCCGAGGCCGTTGATCATCGTGGTATGCGAGTCGGTGCCGACCAGCGTGTCGGGATAGGCGCGAGCGCGTTTGGCGCCGTTGTCCGATACCGTATCGGTGAATACCACGCGGGCCAAATACTCGAGGTTGACCTGATGGACGATCCCGGTGTCCGGGGGGACCACGCGGAATCCTGTGAACGCCTGCTGGGCCCAGCGGAGCAGGGCATACCGCTCGCGGTTTCGCTGAAACTCGAGATCGGCATTGACCTGAAACGCCGCGCTCGTGCCGAACTGGTCGACGATGACCGAATGATCGATCACGAGCTCGGCCGGCAGCAAGGGATTCACGCGCTTGGGGTCACCGCCCAGCTCGCGCATCGCGTCGCGCATGGACGCGAGATCGACGACCGCCGGAACGCCCGTGAAATCCTGCAGCAGCACGCGCGCCGGCATGAACGCAATCTCGCTGTCGCTGGAAGCGGCAGGGTCCCAGCGCGCGAGGCGCTCGATCTCTTCGGCGCGCACAGTACGGCCGTCTTCGCGCCGCAGCAGATTTTCCAGCAGGATCTTGAGCGAATACGGCAGGCGATCGATCGCGAGCCCTTGCTGCTCGAGCGCGGCCAATCGAAAGACCTCGTAGCGTGCGCCACCGACGGAAAGCTCGGACCGCGCACCGAAGCTGTTCATTCGACCGCCTTCACGTCGCTCACGTAGTACTCGGTCTCTCCGAAGCACGTCGTGGGCACGCCCACGTGCTGGTTGTACGTGAGCGCGACCCGTTTTCCCATGCTGCCGTTGATGCGGGTGGCGATCGAATCATCGCGGACGGTGAAGTAGAACTTTTCCGCCATCGTCCCCGGGATGTTGACCATGGCGAGCTCACCTTCCCAGGTCTTGCACAGCCACCCCTTCTTGGAAAATTTCTGCACGTATCCGGCGCGCTCACCGTGCGAATACGTCCACGACACCACGAACCAGGTGTACAGAGCGGCGAGCGCGAGCGGGACGAGGATCACGCCGGCGATGATCGATTTGGTCGTACGGGTCAGGGGCATAGCTGGAATCTAAGCGAATGTCGCCGTCACTCGACCTCGTATTCTTCGGTGCGGTACGGCACGAATCCTCTCGCCTGGTAATTCGCGAGGGCATGCGGATGGTCGAATGTGCAGGTGTGAAGCCAGACGCGTGTGGCGCCCAGCGCCCAGGCGTCGCGGACCGCACAGGAGAGAAGCAGCCGGCCCAAGCCCCGACCGATCTTGTTCGGAGCCAGGCCGAAGTAGGCGATCTCGACCGAGCCATCGTCCACCAGGCGTAACTCGTACCAGCCCGCGAATTGTCCGTTTTCCCTGGCCACGTAGATGCTGATCGACGGCTGGCGCAGGTGTGCCTCGATCTCGGCGTCGCTCCAGTCCCAGCGATCGCGCCAATGGTATGCTTCGCCCACGGTGCGATAGCACGAGCGATACAGCTCGGGGGTGGGACGTTCGATCTGCGTGACCGCGAAGTCCGGGATATGGTCCGCATTCCGGGAGGGCCGCAGCGCCGTCGCCGTGGTCAGCTCGAGATAGGTCCGGGTTGCCCGCATGCCTCGCTCGCGGTCGCGCTCAGCGGACCATATCTTTAGCGCCCATGTCCACTCGAATGATGACCGCGCCGCTGCCGCTGAGTCTGCATCTGGCCGCCTATACCGTGATCGGTCTGTTCTGCGCGTTCGCGGGAGGGCTGAACCTTATCGACCCGTCGAAGATCCCGCACGCCGCGGCGTTTCTTGGGGTGACCGCCGTCAGCTGGGGATACGTCTTCGGCATCTACATGGGACGCAGGGAAGTGGTCGCGCTCGGATTCCTGTTGAGCCTTGCGTACGTCGGCGCCGGGGTGTGGCAGTACACGATGCATCCGGCCCTCGGGCTGTTGTTCCTCGCCATCGGGGTCTACGGAGTGTTGGTACTCGCGATCTACCGCCGGCAAATCACCGCCGTCTGAGCCCGTCTAGCCGCCCGCGGAGCCATCCAGGTTGTCCGGCGCGGCTGGAAGCTCGACCACAAATCGGGCGCCACCGAGCGCCGAATCGTCGAGCCACATTTTCCCGCCCACCTCGTTGACCACGCGCTGACAGATCGCGAGCCCGAGCCCCGTTCCTTCATCGGGCCCTTTGGTCGTGAAGAACGGGTCGAAAATGCGATGCCGGATTTCCCGGGGCACCCCGGCGCCCGAATCCTCGACCATGAGCCGCACCCATCCTTCGCGCGCCTGCGTCGTGAGCTGAATGATCGCCGGCTTGCGGCCGCGGACGGCATGCTCGGCGTTCGTCACGAGATTGATCACGACCTGCTGGAGCTCCTGCCCCAGGCCAAGCACGGCGGGCGCGCCTCCGTCCATTTGCGTCCGAAATTCCACGTTGTCCGATCGCAGGACGCGTTGCCGGATTTCGGCGACGTCGCGCACCAATTCGTTCAGCTGGATGCGGGTCGGCGTGGTGTCGGCGCGGCGCGCGAGGCGCAACAGGCTCCGCACGATGCGGGCGGCCCGATCGACCTCCCGCGTCATGGTGGCGGCGGCCGCCACGACCTCCGGGTCCTTGTTGGCGCGGGCCAGGAGCTCGGCCTCCATCCGGATCGCGGCGAGCGGATTGTTCACCTCGTGCGCGACGCCGCTCGCGATCTCGCCGACCGTGGCGAGTTTTTCGCGGGCGACCAGCTCGCGCTCGGCCCGCAGCTCGTCGGTGCGATCGTACAACGCCACGAGTAGGCTGGACGACTCAGTCACGGTCAGCGCGGTGACCGTGCAATCACAAATGCGCCGGTCGCCGTCCGCGCGGCTCACCAGCACCCGTCCGTGCCACGGTGCTCCGTCGAGAGCCGCGCCGAGGACCACGCGGACGGACAATCCGCTGGGCGAGAGGCCGAGACCATCGAGATGCTTCCCGACCGCCTGTTCCTCCGAGCCAATGCCGAACAGATCGCACCCCGCGCGGTTCAGCTGCTGCACGCGCCCGTAGCGATCGGCGAGGGCCAGGGGAAGGGGACTGCCGTTGACCATGGCGCGCGCCTGGTGCGCAACCGCCTGGGCGTTCGCGACCGCCTCGGCCAGCTCGAGCCCACCGGCGATATGCGCCGCAACAGCGGTGAAGTACTGGAGATCGAGCAGCGTGAATCCCGGGTGTGGGGTCTCGTCGCCGAGCGGCGCATACCGGACCACGCCGACCGCGCCGACCACACCGTTGGACGTGCGCAGCGGCGCGATCATCGCCGCCCGCGCCGATTCGCTCGACGCGGAGCGCCAATCGTCGTTGTGCTCGCCCAGGAGGTCGGCGGTGACCATGGGCTCGCCACTCGTCACTACGCGCCCCGTGATGCTCGCTTCCACGGGCAGAATGAGGCCCGCCATCTCGCCTGACTTCCCCACCGTCGCCGCAACGCGCAGGGTCTTTCCGTCGGCGTTTTTCAGGGCGACATATGCGCCCTGAGCCTCGACGAGGCTCATGACGCTCTGCAGCGTGTACCGGAGGAGCAACTCGCGATCGGGTGCCGCGAGCAGCCAGCGCGACAGCTCGACCAGGAACGTGCCGAGCCGACGTTCGCGCTCGAGTCCCGCGCGCCGTCCCACCATCATGGCGAGATGACTCGCGATCTCGAGGACCTGCTCGAGCTCCCGCGTTGCGGGCGTGGTCCGCGCTCCCCGAACCTCGATCGTCACGACGCGTCCTTCCGAATCGCGATGGGTCGCGCGCAACGCCCCGGCGTCCGGCTGGTCCGCCCCGCCGCTCGCGGTTCCCGTTTCCCGCACGCCGCGATAGGTGATCTGCGTGTGCGCGCCCCCGAGCCAGTCACTGACCAGGAGCGCGACCGCGCGCCAGAACGACTTGACGTCTTTGGCGGAGCTGGCCTCTGAAAGCAGGAGAGAGATGAGATCAGTCACGCGAGCAGGCCGCAACCGAGAAAAAAGTCACTCTCATGCGAGACTTTGGTGATGTAGAATCAGTGCGTCCGGTGCACTGTTTTCGCATGGCGATCTGCGCGAACCCCGAAACGCTCCGCGTCCACCAGTTAGCATCGGAGCTGGCCAACCAGGTGATCGCGGAGGTGCGGACATTTCCATACCTCGAGAGGCACGCCATCGGTGACCAGCTCATCAGAGCGGCAGTCGCCATCGCGGCTAACATCGCAGAGGCGTCGGGTCGGGGCACCGTTCCGGAGTTTCGGCGCTTCCTGTGGTATGCGCGAGGATCCTCACAAGAGCTGCTGACGCTCCTTGGTATCGCCCGCGCTTCGCAACTCGGGAAGCGCGAAAGCGTCATGACGCTGCGCAGTCGTACCGCATTGGTCTTGAAGATGGTTGCTCGGCTCCATGAGCACCCTCCCCCGACGCGATGAAGAGCAAGCGATTACGGTCTGGTCTTGGCGCTTCTAGGGGTTCGTCGGTCGCAAATCCAGCTCACTGATCATCGCGCGGTCCGGCAGCGTCAGCGTGCTGAGCACCGTGGACGCCACATCCTCCGGCCGCAGCACCCGGTCGCGGTTCGCGCGGCTGTGCGCGTTCTTGTCCATGAACGGCGTCGCCACGGAGCCGGGACACACGGCGATCACCCGGATGTCGTGCTTGCGCAGCTCGAGCATCAGGGATTTCGAGAACCCGAGCACCGCGTGCTTCGAGGCACAGTACGCGGTTCCGCCGTCGATCCCGTTCTTGCCTGCGAGCGAGGCGATGTTGACCACCGCTCCCGAGCGCGCCGCCTTCATCCCCGCAAGAAACGCCCGCGTGACGAGAAACAGCGAGCGGACGTTCACGGCCATCGTGGCGTCCCAGTCTTCGAGCGAGAGCTCCTCGATTGGTTTGAAGCGCCCGATTCCCGCGTTGTTGACCACGACGGCCGGCGTCCCCCGTTCGCCCTGGACGAATTGGGCGAACCGCGCGACGCTCCCCGGATCGGCCACATCGCACCCGATCCCCACGGCGTCGATCCCGGCCCCCCGCAGTTCGGCCACGGTTTCCCGGACTCGCGGCTCCGTGCGCGCGCAGATCGCTATCCGCATGCCCGCCTTGCCGAGCTCCTGGGCAATGGCGCGACCGATCCCTTCTGTCGCGCCAGTGACCACCGCCGCGAGTCCGGCCAGTTGCATGCCTCCAAATATAGTGGCCGAGCTCTCGCCTCAGGTGGAACCTGAGACGTCATGGGGGCGTTCCGACAGCGGTGGGAGGTATATTTTGCGCCCGGAGGCATTCCTAGTTCGTGACCGCACCACACCGCTTCATTCCACACGGGATCATGCCGCGCCCGCGCAGCCCGTTTGCCGGCTCGAACGGCAAGACGCCGACCTGGAAAGAGCGACTGCAGGCGCTGCGCTATGTCCCCCCGCTGCTCAGGCTTGTGTACCAGACCCATCGCGGCTACACGATCGCGATTCTCGCGCTGCGGGCGATTCGCTCGTTCATTCCGCTCGCGGTGCTGTGGGTCGGAAAATTGATCATCGACGGAGTGGTGGCGGGCGCGCGAGCCCGTGCGGCGGGATTGGCCATCGACTGGTGGTACCTGGGGAAACTCGTCGCGCTCGAGCTCGGGATCGCGGTGGTGGGCGAAGCGCTCGCCCGGCTGTCGTCCCTGATCGAGAGTCTGCTCGGCGACCTGTTTTCCAACCGTATCAGCGTACGGTTGATGCAGCACGCCGCGACGCTCGACCTGGCCCAGTATGAAGACGCGGAAACCTACGATCATCTCGAGCGCGCCCGGCGTCAGACGGTCGGAAGAATCGGGCTGATCGCGCTGCTGCTCTCGACGGCGCAGGACCTGGTGACGCTCATTTCCCTCGCCGGGGTCCTGCTCGTGCAGCTGCCGTGGCTGCTCCTGCTGCTGGTCGTCGCCGTCTTGCCGTCCTTCCTGGGCGAGACGCACTACGCGGCGCTCGGATACTCACTGCTGTTCTCGTGGACGCCGGAACGGCGCATGCTCGACTACCTGCGCTACGCCGGCGCGTCGGACGAGACCGCGAAGGAAGTGAAACTGTTCAGCCTCTCGGATTTCCTGGTGGGGCGTTACGCCAGGCTGTCGGACGAGTTCTACGAGGCGAACAAGCGGCTCGCGGTCAAGCGTAACGTGGTCTCGACGCTGTTCGTCACCATCGGCACGCTGGGCTACTACGGCGCCTACGCCGTAACCATCTATCTCACGGTTTTGGGGCGGTTCACACTCGGCTCGCTCACGTTCCTGGCCGGATCGTTCCGGCAGTCCCGTGACCTGATTCAGCGGATTCTCCTGTCGCTGTCGCAGGTGTTCGAGCAGAGCCTGTATCTCTCGGATCTCTTCTCATTTTTCGACGTGCAGCCGCGCGTCAAATCGCGGCCGGGCGCGCGGCCGGTGCCCGCCCCGATCCGGAACGGCTTCGAATTCCAGGACGTCGGGTTCCGCTATCCGGGCTCGGACCGATGGGCCGTGCGTCATCTGACGTTCACGCTCCAGCCGGGCGAGCGGGTGGCGCTGGTGGGGGAGAATGGGGCGGGCAAGACGACGCTCGTCAAACTGCTCGCCCGGCTGTACGACCCGGATGAGGGCAGCATTCTGCTCGATGGCGTCGATCTGCGCGACTACGATCTCGAGAGCTTGCGCCAGAACATCGGCGTGATCTTTCAGGACTTCGTGCGCTACGACTTCAATTTCCGCGAGAACATCGGCGTGAGTCAGGTCGATGCGCTCGAGGACAAGACGCGACTCGAGGAGGCGGCCCGTCGCAGCCTCGCGGATTCGGTCGTCCGGCGCCTCGAAAAGGGATACGACCAAATACTGGGCCGCCGGTTCGACGGCGGGGTGGAGCTGTCAGGGGGCGAGTGGCAGAAAGTCGCCCTGGGCCGGGCGTACATGCGCGAGGCACAGGTGCTCATTCTGGATGAGCCCACGGCAGCGCTCGATGCGCGGGCCGAGTATGAGGTCTTTCTCCGGTTCGCCGAGCTGACGCAGGGCCGGATGGCGGTGCTCATTTCTCATCGCTTCTCGACCGTCCGGATGGCGGATCGCATTTTGGTGCTGCAGGGTGGGGAGCTCGTGGACCAGGGGACGCATGAGGAACTGGTAGCGCGGGGCGGGCTGTATTCGGAGTTATTCAGTCTGCAGGCCGCGGGGTACCGCTGAAGTCGCGGGTGTGCTCTTCGTCCTGGTCGTGACGACCTGGTCGACATCATTCTCCATGCGGTGCGGGTCTATCCGCCGCTCGACCAGCCATCGACGACAAACTGGCTGTGCTCGCAACGAGCTATCGCTGCTCGGTTATATCGGCGTGGTCCTCGGTCTCGTTGGTCTAGCCGCAACCTGGAACAAGGGACTCGGTCCGCGCTGGTATCCGCTGGCACTCGTTGTGCTCGCAGTTCCCCAGTGCTGGCTCGGCGGCAAGCTCTACGAGCTTGGAGGAGCACATGGCGAGAAGAAAGAAGACGCGGTGGTCTCAACGGGTCACCCGTGAAAGCAACGCTCTGGATCTCGAGCGCCGGGTATTCACCAAGGGTCCAAGAGCGATCGCGGTGTCGTTGAAGCGCTCGAGCGCGCCCGCCTCGAAGCTGCGAAAGCCGAATTGCACGCGCTCTACAAGAAATCCCGCTGGAGATATCGCTCCCGCAAAATCTTGACGTGATGCCGCTCGTGTCCCGCAATGATGTACGCGAGGGCGCGCACCGAGACTGATTTGCCGCTCGCGGTCCCGGTCCGCACGAGCCAGTCGGGATGGAACCCCGAGAACAGCGTAACCGTGGAGCGTCGGACCGCTTCGAGCTCTCGCGCAAGCTCCCCCAGGGGCCGCGCATCGAATGCTCCCGCCGGTGTCCAGGCGTTCTCATCGAAACTCGGGAGCGACGCGTGATCGCTACGGGCGAACGTGAGGGCGCGATACGCAAACACGCGCTCCGCATCCGCGATGTGCCCCACGACTTCCTTCACGCTCCACTTGCCCGGCGCGTAGCGGTGCAGCGCTCGCTCGTCGGAAATCGCGCCGAGCAGGGCTTGCGTGTCGCGACTCTGAACGGCGAGCAGCTCGAGGAGATCGCCGGTCGGGACCTGCTCGATGTAGCGCCCGTAGTACGGCGCGTATTCGGACTCCCCCGGACGGCCGATGGTGGAAGGGAACCCGGCGGTGTTTTTCATGATGGTAACTCCCACGATGCAGAGGTCCGACAAGGTATGAGCGACACAACAATAGTACAGCCGCTTTCGACGTCCGCCGGTCCGGACGATCCGGCCCTCGACGCGTACTCGCGAGCGGTGGTGGGCGCCGTTGAACAGGTTGGACCGGCTGTCGTCACGGTCGAGGTGGCCCAGCGGCTGCGTGCGCGGGGCCGTCCCGGAGTCCAGGATGTGCCGGGCCACGGATCGGGCTTCGTCATCGCGCCTGATGGGCTCGCACTCACGAACAGCCACGTCGTACACGGCGCTCATCGGATCGATGTGGTGTTTCCGGAAGGCCAGAAACTCCAGGCGGAAGTCGTGGGCGACGATCCGGCCACGGACCTCGCGGTCATCCGCGTGTCCGGTTCCGGGCTCCCTTCGGTATCGCTCGGCGATTCGAGCGCGCTGCGCGTCGGACAGCTCGTCGTGGCGATCGGGAATCCGTACGGGTTTCAGCAGACCGTGACTGCGGGTGTCGTGAGCGCCCTCGGCCGGTCGTTCCGGTCCGTGGGCGGCAGGCTCATCGACGACGTCATCCAAACCGACGCGGCGTTGAATCCGGGCAATTCGGGCGGACCGCTCGTCAACAGTCGGGGACAGGTGGTCGGGGTGAACACGGCGGTGATTCTTCCCGCGCAGGGCATATGCTTCGCGGTCGGGATCAATACCGCAAAGTTCGTCGCCGGGCATCTCATAAAGGAAGGAAAGATCCGGCGGGCGCGGATTGGTGTAGCGGGGCAGAACGTGCCGTTCCGGCGATTCGCCATGCGCCAGCACTCACTCGACGTGCCGGGCGGAATTCTCGTGCTTTCGGTCGAAGCTGGCAGTCCGGCTGAGCGCGCGGGTGTCGCCGCCGGCGACGTGATCGTGAACCTGAACGGCAAATCCGTGCGGGGAATCGACGACTTGCATCGGCTGCTGACCGTGGATGTGATCGGCGCCAATGTGCCGATCACCGTAGTCCGCGGTTCAGCGATACATGAGCTGCAAGTGGTGCCGAGCGAGAGTTAACGACGGGAGCGTGCCGTCGCTGTTGACCGCGTTACGCGGGTCACCAACTTCCCACATCCGTGTAGATTGCAGGCCCTTATGCCCGAGGCCGCCACGCCAGCCCGCCGCTCGAGCCTGTCGATCATCTTTCTTACCGTCCTGATCGACCTGATCGGGTTCGGCATCATCATCCCGATCCTGCCCTATTACGCCCAGCGGCTCGGCGCCGGTGGACTGGGTCTCGGCGCGCTGCTCGGCATCTTCTCGGCGATGCAATTTCTCTCAGCCGCGCTGCTCGGCCGGACCTCCGACCGAATTGGCCGGCGTCCCGTGCTGCTCGCAACCATGATCGCCAACGCGGTGGGGTACGTCATCTTCGCCGCCGCGCACTCGTACGCCGTGCTGTTCCTCGCGCGGATCGTGTCGGGATTTGCCGGAGGCAACATCTCCGCCGCGCAGGCGTACATCGCGGATATCACGCCGCCGGCGGAACGCTCGCGCGGCATGGGTGTCGTGGGCGCGGCGTTCGGCCTCGGGTTCATCATCGGTCCCGCGATCGGCGGCTTGTCGGCGCACTACCTCGGCCCCGCCGCCCCGGGCCTCGTCGCCGCCGGACTATCACTCGTCAATTTCGTGT
>Ga0335081_10001437_pt1 | contig 38007 bp, 22 predicted proteins | sample Lox_Sample_35_FD_206713 | JGI IMG/M metagenome (GOLD analysis project Ga0335081, IMG submission 206713) | Soil microbial communities from Loxahatchee National Wildlife Refuge, Florida, United States - Lox_Sample_3.5 | ecosystem: Environmental > Terrestrial > Soil > Wetlands | place: USA...
CCCGGTTATCCCTGGAAATGTCTCTGGGCGATGAACCCGTGCCCGAACGCCCCTACTTTCTCTTTGTCGGCGCCCGCCAGGCCAAATATAAAAACTTCGCCCGGCTGTTGCAGGCCTTTGCCCGGGCGGCGGAAAAGTGGACTGACCTAGAGCTTTGCGTGGTTGGTTCAAATTTCGCCCCTGCGGAACGCCAATTGATCAGCGAGTTGAGAATAGAAGGTCGCGTCAGAAATGCCGGCCCGATTTCAGATCCACACCTGGCCAAACTCTATCGCTGTTCCCGGGCGCTGGTTTACCCCTCACTGCACGAAGGTTTTGGAATTCCGCCGCTGGAAGCATTGGCTTGCGGTTCGCTCGCCATCGTCGCAAACACCTCCAGTTTGATCGAGGTGACGGGGAAAGCGGCTGTCATGATTGATCCTCACTCGATTGACAGTTTGGTTGACGGATTATTGAGGGTTTGCAGCCTCGACAGGGATCAACGACAGGCCTGGATCGCCCAGGGCATGACCTGGGCCTCTCGCTTCAAATGGAGTAAAACGGCAAGCGATACAGTCGAGATTTACAAAACCGTAGCTGCTTAAGTCGGTCATCCGCACAAAAACCAGGATTTCCATCCGGCGCGGTTGAAATTAAGCGCACAACGGGGAGGAAGAGGCGGTGCGCTCCCTGAGGCTGACCGTAAGCTTTTGAAGGTCTGCCTTCCGGCCTTCGGCCGACGTTCCGGCGCGGCACGAATGTCAAGCTCCGCGACGGAGCAATGTCATGCGTGGCCGGTTCCAAGTGAAGATTTCCGCGGAAAATTGCGATCGAGGCGAAGAGGTGGCGTCCTTCCGGCGCCCTTGACCGCCAGGGAGGCCAAGGACCGATGTGGAGACGTGACATGATAGTCGTTGTAACTTTGGTCGCAGATTTTTTGCATCAAATCATTGACCTGTGATTTCAACGCGTTGCGCCGGGTCCGGGCCAGCCAGGCCCTCGGACTGAGAATCCACGGCCATTCGTTTTTTCGGAAGCCATTGTATCGGCGGCAGGATTGGTCGTATTTGATTGAGATGGCCAAGAGCCGTCTTATGTCCGCGCAGCTTGCCGGCGCAACGTCGGCCGGGCAGGACTGCAGCCATCCGGTAACGACCCTGCTCGCCCTTTGCGCAAAGTTGTTGGAAACTTTACCCGCCGTGATTTCCTTCGCGGAGGCGAGTGTGGGATGGCGACGAAAGGTGGTTACCCTCTTTGGCGTAATCGCCCAAACAATGCGTCCGATGTTCTCCAGACTCCACGCCCCATCACCAGCCACACCAAAATCCAAAGGGAACGGATAATTCTGTAATGTGGCGGTCTGGAACAAGTCGCTGGCACAACTTCCGGTAATGGCGCCGCCGGTGTGCGTCAGGGCGGCAGCCACCATGATGGTTGGCCGCAGCCGGCACGGCTCGCACAATTGTAACCGCTGGATGACATCATCCATGGGCCATTCCGGACCGGTACACGCCCGACCGGCTTCATTTACGAAATCGGGCCGGCTGACCAGCACGTCGCTTCGCAGCCGGGACGCCGTGGACACCAAATGCTCGATGCCCGCACGAGTAATCGAATCTCCCACCGTAGAGATATAGCAATACCCCGCCGTCACCTGGCGGATGCCGTGATTCCACGAAGCGTACAAACCCGGTGGATGGTCCACGAAATGCAGGTTGGGATGGCGCAGATTTTTTTTGATAAAATCCACCGTTCCGTCTCTGGAAAAGCTGTCCACGACCACCACCTGTTCCGCCAGGTCAATCCACGTGGACAGGTTCCGCACGTGATCGGGCAGATAATTCATCGCGTTTCTGGTTGGAATGACCACCCCAAGCGGATGCATTATTATATTTAACACAACAAAGCATATCACATCAACTGTTTTAATTTAAAAGCAGCGGGGCTTATGGATTACATTCGCATTTCGGTGGTAACCGCCAGACGATAAAACAGCGCGTCTCTTCCGGTGCGATTATGGCACTTCGCGCAGGTCAGAGACGCGGAATTCGCTGCGCACGATGCGAGCATCGCGCGCTCGAAGGGAAAACAGCGGTTTGTTGCCGTAAAAGGAAGCCCACATTGAGAACGTGCCCACCGGCGCCAAAATGTAATCACAACGCGACAGGGCGTCGAGATCAGCCACGGCAGAACCCGCGCCGGGAACGACGGTCAATCCTGAAAACTCCGTTGCCTCCCGCGGTTCATCGCTGCAAACAAAAAATGCCACCCGCCGGCCGGGGAACTGTTCCGCCAATTCTCGCATCCAGGTAGCATAGCGCGCGACCGGGTAGAAATATACCCCCTCCCGAAAAGTGCGATAATCACCCCGACGGATATGGACACCGACGACTACGTCGGCCTGTTGACGCAGTCGCCGAACCGCTTGGCAACTGGCCTGCTCGAATTCCGCAATCGGCCGGAAATAAGGCCTGATTTTCTCCGCGTGCCGCTGCACGAGTGCGGGCGCGCGAAAATTCCAGCCGTTCACGAAGACGATCCGGGCGTCCCGGATTCTGGCCTGGACCTCCGGGCCGTCCAGTGCGGTGACCGGCTGCCCTGGAGTCTGGCGCAAAGTGAAAATGGTTTTCCCGAAAACCGGATAACGCTCATTCCACAAACCGAACACGCGGGCCAGGTGAAAGAAGATCCGTGTGCCGCGGATGGCGCTCCCAACGCCGGGAAGGATGTCCCACCAGCTTCTGCGGGTGGCGCGAGGATACCGGCAATAGATGTCCTCCCGCGTCGCCGCGAAGAACCCCGCATAGGAATGGAATGTGGGATTGGCCACGCGATGTCCCTGCTCCTCCGCCAGGGCGATGAAATGGGCGAACAGGACCATGCGATTCGCCATGCGGCCACACCGGCCCGAGATGACGAAGAGCTTGCCCTTTCCCGACCTTAACGCCATCGGGTGCTGGCCCTCCCGGGCAACGGGATTTTGTGCAATTGTCATTGTGACACGGCATTGTTGTTCGACCCGCCGGGGTTCTGTAAAGGCGAATTGCTTTTAGCGGCCGAAACGACATTGAAGCGTTACCAGCCCTCCCGCAGAAAAATTCTCGCTTTCTTCCGCCGACCACCAACAATACCGGAGTCGAATGATAACATTCCTGGTCAAAGTCTGGGGTCTGGCCCGGCCCTATCGCACGCGGCTCTTTCTCGGCGTATTGACGGGTGTGCTGAGCGGTCTGATGGTGCCGGTTATCATCGCTATCATCACGCTGGTCACCGGCGCGGTGTTTCCCGCGACAGACGCGCCCGTGGTGCACCGGCAATTGTCCTGGGCGCCGGCCTTTGTGCAACACGCGTACGACGTCGCGCGGCAGTGGTCCGATAACGCGCGCCAGGCGATTGAAAGCGGTCTGCGCGAGCATCCCGGCGCCGTGATCGCGCTGCTGGTCATTATGCCCATCGTCATTTTTTTGCGCGGGTTGATTTCCTACCTGAACGTCTATTGTCTGCAATGGGTGGCCAGCCGCACCATCGCGGATTTGCGCGTGCGCCTGTTCGGACATCTGTTGCGGCTTTCCGCCAGTTTTTTCAATGAAAACTCCTCCGGCCAGCTCATGTCGCGCATCATGAGCGACACCGCCACGCTGCAAAACATTCTGAGCGGCGCGACCTCCGTCATCATCCGCGACCCGGTGACGCTGGTGGGCGTGCTGACGCTGCTGATTTGCGGCCAGCCGCGGCTGACAATGATTTCCATGATCGCGCTGCCGCTGTGCATGATTCCCATTGTCATTTACAGCCGCAAAGTCCGGCGCTCCAGCCGGGAGATGCAAGCCCAGACCGCCGAACTGACACAAGTCATGGCCGAGGCCTTTACCGGCTATCGGATCGTGAAGGCCTACAACCTGGAAACCGCCGTGGCCGGCGAATTTCAAACCACCGCGCGCAAATTCGTCAGCCAGTACATGCGCATCATACGCGCCAACGAAATCTCCGGCCCCATGATTGAACTTTTCGGCTCCATTGGCGTCGCGCTGGCCTTGTGGTACTTGATCTCTCACACCCAATCCCTCCCCAAGGCGAGCGACTTCATGGAACTCCTCAGCAGCATTTTCTTCATGTACCAGCCAATGAAGAACCTCACCCGGCTGTACAATCAACTTGTTTCCGCCCGCGCCGCGACTGAGCGCGTCTTCGCCCTGCTGGACACGCAAAACAGCGTCCCCGAACCGGCGCAACCCCGGCCGCTCACGGCCGCTGGCGCGGACATCCATTTCGAGCACGTGGATTTTGCCTATGGCGACAAACCCGTGTTGCGAGATATTGATCTGCGGATCCGTCCCGGCCAGCTCGTCGCGCTCGTCGGTTCCAGCGGCGCGGGCAAAACCACGCTGGCCAACCTCCTCCTGCGGTTCTACGACCCGACCCGCGGCGCCATCCGCATCGGCGGCGTGGACATCCGCGAAGTGGCCACCCGCGATCTTCACAACCAGGTCGCCGTCGTCACCCAGGAAACCATCCTGTTCAACGACACCATCCGCCGGAACATCGAAATGGGCCGGCCCGGCGCGACCGACGATGAAATCATCGCCGCTGCGAAGCACGCTTATGCTCACGACTTCATCATGACGAAACCGCACGCCTTTGACACGGTGATAGGCGAACGAGGCATCACCCTCTCCGGCGGCGAGCGGCAGCGCCTCGCCATCGCCCGCGCCGTTCTTAAAAATGCGCCGATCCTGGCACTCGACGAAGCGACCAGCGCGCTGGATACCGAATCCGAGCGCGCGGTGCAAGCCGCGCTCGACGAATTGATGAAAGGCCGCACTACGTTGTGCATCGCGCACCGGCTGTCCACGATCTTCCATGCGGACCTGATTGTGGTGCTCGACCAGGGCCGCATCGCCGAAACCGGCAAACACGCGGAGCTCGTCCGGCGCGGCGGAATCTATCAAAAACTATACGAACTCAGTGCCGGTCGTGAGGGTTGAAACAAAAAACGGTTCGGCCGGGCACCGCTTTGGGACTGCGCTGGCAGAGCGCAGCGAGGACAGCGCTTTTGCACGGCAATCTGCTACGATTGGCCTGTTTCGGAGCGGCGTCGCGCTCCGCTTGCCGCCACAATCCAAAATTTCTCGCCGCCGGTTCGATTGTGGACAGGCGGCGCTTCCTAAATCATGAATGCGAGGCCCGAAAAAATCCTTGCCGTCCAGTTCAAGTATTTCGGCGACGCGGTGCTCCTGACCCCGTCGTTGCGGGCGCTCCGCGAGCATTTTCCGCAAGGCCAACTGCACGTGCTCGTGCCGGAAGAGGTGGCGCCGCTGCTCCAGCATCTTCCGTGGTTGAACCGGGTCTGGCCCATGCCGCGCCGCCGCGGCCGCATGAACCTGAGCAAAGCCTGGCCGGTCGTTTGCGCTTTGCGGCGCGAGCATTTTGACCGCTCGGTGGATTTTGCCGGCAACGACCGCGGGGCGATCGTGAGTCTCCTGATCGGGGCGCGCCAACGCCTGGGGTTGGACTACCCGGGCGGTTTTCTGGGCCGGCGCTTTTGCTACCATCAACGTGTGCCGTTCACGCCGCTCGGAGGGCACGAGTCTGCGCAAGTGGCACACGTTCTTTCCGCCTGGGGCATAGTGTTGCGGTCGCTCGAACCCGAAATCCGGGCGGATCCGGCTTTGGATGGAGCGGCGGAAAAATTGCTGCCAGCCGGCTCAATCATTTGTCATATCGCCTCCAGCCAGCCGAAGAAGGAATGGCCGCTCGACCGTTGGGCGGCTTTTTATCAAATGGCCACCCGGGCCGACCAGCGACTCGCTTTTACCACCGCCCGAGGCGCCCGCGAACAGGCATTGGTTGAGGAATTCAAAAAACTTGTCCCGGACGCGCCCATCGTGCCGGTCATTCCCGAGCTCGCCTTGTTCCTCGCGGTTCTGAAACGGGCCGCCGTTTTCATTTCCGGCGACACCGGGCCGCTGCATTTTGCCGCCGGCCTGGGGGTGCCGACGATTGGATTATTTGGCCCCAGCGCCGCCGCCCAATGGGCACCGCCCGCCAGGAACCACCGGTCCCTGACCGGTAGCCCGTGCGGTTGTGATGGAAACTCGGCAGTCTGCTACGGCGCCCCTCACTGCCTGGCGGCAATTTCGCCGGAAACGGTCCTGGCCGCGCTGCGCGACACGCTGGCCACGCATTGAAACGTTTTGGTTGTCTCCGGCCACGGCCTCAGTTTATGTTCTCCCGCAACGTGGAAGAGAACATCCCCTATTTCGACTTGCCGGCGCAGTTGCGCAGCATCCGCCAAGACCTGGACGCCGCCCTCGCGCGCACCATTGACCATTGTTCGTTCTGCCTGGGACCCGACGTGGCGCAGTTTGAGAAGGACTTCGCGCGTTTCGTCGGTGCGGAACACTGCGTCGGCTTCAACAGCGGCACCTCGGCGCTGCACGTCGCCCTGCTGCTGCTCGGCATCGGCCCCGGCGATGAAGTGATCACCACGCCATTCACGTTCGTAGCCACCAGTTGGGCGATTTCCTATGTCGGCGCCAAGCCGGTCTATGTGGACATTGACGATGCCACGTTCAACCTCAACTCGAAGCTGATCGAACCCGCCATCACGCCGCGCACCCGGGCCCTCCTGCCGGTGCACCTTTACGGCCACCCATTTGATGTGGACGCAATTTTGGCCGTCTGCCGCAAACGCAAATTGCCGCTGGTCGAAGACGCAGCGCAGGCGCACGGCGCAAAATACAGAGGCACGACCGTTGGCACGTCCGGCGAGATTTCCTGCTTCAGCTTTTATCCCGGCAAAAACCTCGGTGCGTGCGGCGAAGGCGGCGCGCTCGTGACCAATAATGGCGCTTTTGCCAAGCGCGCGCGTTCGCTGCGCGAGCACGGCTCCACCGTGCGCTATTACCACGACGAAGTTGGATACAATTACCGCATGGAAGGTTTCCAGGGCGCAACGCTCGGCGTGAAACTGAAACATCTGGCGAAATGGACGGATGCGCGCCGCAGGGTGGCGCATCGTTATCACGAATTGCTGGCGGACACGCCGCTGCAATTGCCCCGCGAAGCGGACTACGCGCAAAGTGCGTGGCATCTTTACGTCGTGCGCCACCCACGTCGCGATGATTTGAAAAAACATCTCGAAACCAACGGCGTCGGTTGCGCGCTGCATTATCCGGTGCCGCTGCATCTGCAAAAATGCTACGCGGGCCTTGGCTACGAGCCGGGCGATTTCCCCGTCGCCGAACGAGCCGCGCGCGAATGTCTGAGCCTGCCGATTTATCCCGAATTGACCGACGGGCAAATCCGGCGCGTGGCGGACGTCATCGGCAGTTTCTTCCGCAAATAGTCGGAAATACCGCATTTTTCGTTACCGCTCCCGGCTGCATCGCGTTGCCAATACTGAAGAGTTTTTGCTGTCCAACTCCTTGAAATTCTGCCAATAATGTCGCTTCCCCGGCTTGTTCCGGGCGGTTCAGAAATTATGAAAGCAACAAAAGCCAAAGACACCGCTGCCAGCCGCTGGCTCTCGTTCCGGCCGGAAATCAAAGTCCTCGACTGCACCATCCGCGACGGCGGCTTGATGAACAATCACCATTTTGACGACAAGATCGTGAAGGTGGTGTATGACACGTGCGTCGCCGCAGGCATTGATTACATGGAACTCGGCTACAAGGCGTCGCGCAAAAACATCAAAGCCGGCGAACACGGCTGCTGGAAATACTGCGTCGAAGACGACCTGCGCCGCATCGTAGGTGACAACCCGACTGATCTGAAGCTCACCGTCATGGCCGATGCCGAGCGTTGCGATTATCACGAGGATATTCTGCCCAAGAAGGACAGCATCCTGGACATGATCCGCGTAGCGACCTACATCCACCAGATTCCAGTGGCGTTGGACATGGTCAAGGACGCGCACGATAAAGGCTACGAGACGACCGTCAATCTCATGGCCGTTTCCACCGTGCCGGAAAGCGAACTGGACGACGGGCTGGAAATGCTGGCCGCGTCCGAAGCGAAGGCCATTTACGTCGTGGACAGTTTCGGTGCGCTTTACAGCGAGCGGATTCACGAGCTGGTGAAGAAGTACATGCAGCACTGCAAGGCGTCCGGCAAGGAAGTGGGCGTGCACATGCACAACAACATGCAACTGGCCTACGCCAACACCATCGAAGGCATCATCGAAGGCGCCAATTTCCTCGACGCCACCATGGCGGGCTTGGGCCGCGGGGCGGGCAATTGCCAGATGGAATTGCTGCTCGCCTTCCTGCACAACCCGAAATACAAAATCCGCCCCGTGCTCGACTGCGTGCAAAATCACATTGAACCGTTGCGCGCCAAATTGTTGTGGGGCTATGACCTGCCGTATTTGCTGACCGGCATGTTGAACCAGCACCCGCGCACCGCCATCAAGTTCAAGGAAGCGGAACTCAAGGGCGAAAAAGGCGACATCCTCAAGTTCCACGATTCCGTAACGGATCAGGAATGAAGCGATTTCACACCTCTGGGTACCCAACGGGAACCCAATGCTCGCGGTTGGTCGTCACCCATCCCGTTTGAGGCCGGCCCGGCTTACGGGTAACTGACGGTCACGCGCAAGAAAGCCTGCGTGGAGCCGGACAACGAAGCGTCCTTCAGAATGATCGTTTGATTGTCCGCAGTAGCCGTTTGCGTGTCGGCGGTCGCCCACGATGCCGGGTTCAGCGAGAGCGAATGTTGAAGGGTGTAATGCCGGCCTGCCTTCCCGGCAACCATCACGTTCATGACCGGCCCGGCGGGAGAATACTCCGTGTTCAGGATGCGAAACCAGTCGGCCGTATTCAGCGGATTTGTGCCGGCGATGAATTCATTGAAATTGCTCACGCCATCGCCATCCGGGTCGGCGTCCATGCCGGTCATGGAAATGTCTGCCACATTCGTGCCGAACCAGCCGGCGGCCCAGTTATTGTAAAGCGTCGTCGGCGAAGGCGCGTTGTTGGTGTTCAGCCAGACGGCGTGCTGGCCGGAACCGATGTTCGTCACCATGAGCCAGTTGTTGGATACCGTACCGGAAATCGTCTCGCCATCCGCCAGCGCAATCGGATCGGCTACGCCGAACGTCGGCATCATGACGGTGGCTGTGACGTTGCCGGGAATGTTCAGCAAGAGCCGGAATTGTCCTGGCGCGTTGCTCACCGAAATGGACATCGGCCCGCGAATGGTCGGAACGGTGCCTTGCACCCAGGACAACGTCTGGCCGAGTTGAGGCTGGATCAGGACTTGGCCGTATCCCGGAGTGATGGGACGCAAACCGAGCACGTAGCGGGCGATGAGGTTGCCGGCGGCCGAACCCCAGGCATGGTTCCAATCTTCATTGGGTTTGTCGGTAAAGCTCCAGGCCTCCGCGGTCAGCGTGGAACCCATGTTGATCATGTTCATCCAACTGCGCGGCCCGTTCGTGGTCATCAGGCCCAAGGCGGTGTCCACGTCGTTGTTTTGAAATAACCCTTCCAACAGATACTGGGCGCCGTAAACACTCGGCGGCATGCCGTTGTTGGCGGCAATCCGCGAATGGAGATAATTGACGACGGCGGTTTGCCTGTCGGCCGGCACCAGGCCGAACGCCAGCGGAAAGAAATTCGCATGCGCTGAGGAATGCGTTGTGCCCACGCCGTCAATGTAGCTCTGCGAACCGGCGTTCCAGAAGGTGGAATTGTAGGCCGTATAAACCTGGGCTGCGTCGGCAGCGTATGTGGCAGCGTCATTTGTGCGGCCGATAACAGTGGCGATATTGGCCATAATTTGCAGGCCGCGATAGTAAAAGGCGTTGAGGACGGAATTAGTCCAGTTGCGATAACCCGAGCCGGAGATGCCGGCGAAACCGTCGCGGTCATTCGCCGGCCAATCCACGATATCGGAGTTGGTCGTCTGCGCGTAGCCGGGGAATCCCTTCATCAGGCCATTGCCGGTGGCCGCCCAGGTGAATGTGTCGTATTTGAGCGCATCAAAGTTCTGATTGAGCAAATTGGTGTCGCCGGTCTGGAGATAATCCGCCCAGGCGATAAGCAGCATGTGAGATTTCCATTCAGTCGGCCAGGTGGGATGGGTCAGGAGATATTGAAACGTGTAACGCGGCAGGGTGAACTCGCGGTCCACCGCGTACGAACTCAGCTGTTGGATGTAGGCGTCCGCCTCGTAGGGTTTGCGTTCCCGGTCGCCGTCCACATAGATGCCGTCGAAACTGAGCCATTGCATCGAGTTCCGGCACAATGTCCAGATCTGGTTCAGGTTCAGGCTCGAGCTGCTGAAGCTCGCGGCGTTGGTGTCAAATTCGTAAACGAGTCGCTGTTGCGTCACGTCGGCGGCGGTGAGCGTGCCGGGGCAATTGGTCAGTTCGAAGTAACGGAAAGGCTCGACCACGCCGAACGATGACGGCGGATTGATGGTTTGCCCGCCGTATCCCGGCGGCCGGACCTCATAGACGACATCGCCGTTTTGCAGGGTGAAGGTTCCGGTTTCAAAGCGCACGTTGCTGCCCCCGGGGCCGTTGGTGGTAACGTATCCATTGGCCATTTCGCTGAAACGTGCCTGAACCACGTTGCCGCTGAAGGAGCCGTTCAGGTGCACGGTGGTGTAGCTGAAGGCGTCCTGGCCGAAGTCAATGAACCAGCGGCCGGGCGCGGTGTTCGTAATCAGCACCGGCGCGGCTGCCTCGAACCGCAATGGATAGCGGTTGGCCCAGATGTTCGTCGGAGAACCCGTGATGAAATGTTGAATATCCGAGAACGAACTGGTTTGCCCGGCGCTGTCCATCGTCTGCACGCGCCAGTAATAGTCCGCATTGGTTGACAACGCCGCGCCGGCGTAAGGCACGTTGATCGAGGCGGGGTTGTTGACCAGGCCGGAATCCCACCGATCGCCCGTGCCCGCGTTCGCCAAAGCCTGGCTGGAGGCGACGATGATCCGGTAACCGGCCTGCGCATCGTTGCGGAACGAGGGATTGTAAATCCAGCCGAAATCCGGCGTGACGGTGGTGATGACGGTTTCCTCCGGGTGTTCCAGCAAATCGCACATCAACCCCGTGGGCGCGTTGGCAGCCTGGAGCCCCAAAGCGAGTAACAGCAGAATGCCCATCCGCCGGAAAATCTTCCCGGACAGTCGTGCGGAGGGAAAACGACACGGCGGGGCGAAAAACGACTGAAATCGCATCATTAAATTTTCGCCGACGGGGCCTCACGGGTCAACGTGGAACTCCATCCCCTAAATACGGGATACACGTTGCCCCATAATCCTTCGGCCAATCCCGGTTTTCCCCGGTCCGATCCATTTCTCTTGTGTGCACATCCGCGTCTTGCTCCCGGCCGCAATTGAGCGGTAAGCTGGCGGCATGTCGCATGCGGACTTTGTTCATCTCCACCTGCACACCGAGTATTCGTTGCTCGACGGCGCCTGCCGGCTGGACCGGCTGGTGGACAAGGCCCATGAATTGAAATTCCCCGCGCTTGCCATTACCGATCACGGCGTGCTCTATGGCGCGATTGATTTTTACCAGGCCGCGCGCGAAAAAGGCATCAAACCCATCATCGGCTGCGAGGTTTATGTCGCGCCGGGCAGCCGGCTGGAAAAGAAAACCTCCAGCGGCGGACGCGATGTTTATCATCATCTCGGTCTGCTCGCCCGGGACGCGACCGGCTATAAAAATCTCATCCAGCTCACCACCGAGGCGCATCTCAACGGCTATTATTACAAACCGCGCATTGACAAGGAACTGCTGGCCGCGCACAAGGACGGCCTCATCGCCCTGTCCGGTTGTCTCGCCAGCGAGATTCCCGATTTAATCACGCGCGACCAGTTGGACAAGGCGCGCGAGACGATTGACTGGTTCAAACAGACGCTTGGTCCCGACAATTTCTATCTCGAATTGCAAAACCACGGCCTCGCCGAACAGGCAAAAGTCAACCGGCACCTCATCCAATGGGCAAAGGAATTCGGCCTGAAGCTGGTCGCCACGAACGACGTGCATTACGTGGAAAAAAGCCATTCGCACGCGCACGATTGCCTGATCTGCATCGGCACCCAGACGCAGCTCGCCGACACGAAACGGCTGCGCTACGAGCCGGAACAGTTTTATCTGCGGACGGCGGAGGAAATGAAGGCGCGTTTTGCCGACACACCCGACGCGGTGAAGAACACGCTCGAAATCGCCGAGAAATGCAATCTGGAGATCGAGTTCGGCAAGCTGCATTACCCGGTTTTTCATCCGCCGGAACATTTCACGCGCGAAGGTTATTTGCGGCAATGGCTGGCCGAGGGATTGTTCCGGCGTTACACCATCCACGCCAAAGTCGAAGGGAAAGAATTCGTTGTTGAGGGCATTGATGACCCGATGCGGCTGCCGGCGTATCAACTTCTTGTAGGAGACGACGTGAAGAGTCTCAATTCAAATTCTGAAGAAAAGTCAGAGCCTCCTCACGTCGGCTCCTACAGCGCCAACGACCCCGCCGTTGCCGCCGCCGTCAAGGTCGTAACGGACCGCCTCAAGCACGAACTGACTGTGATTGAGAAGACCGGATTCCTCAGTTATTTCCTCATTGTCGGCGATTTCATCCGCTTCGGGCATCAGCACGGCATCGCCTGTGTGGCGCGCGGTTCGGCCGCCGGTTCGATTGTCACGTATTTGCTGGAAATCTCGAACGTGGACCCCATTCGCTACGGCCTGTTGTTCGAGCGATTTCTGAACCCCGAACGCGTCAACCCGCCGGACATTGATATTGATTTTGCCGATGACCGCCGCGCCGACGTCATCGAGTACGTCCGCGAGAAATACGGGCGCGATTCCGTCGCGCAAATCATCACCTTCGGCACGATGGGCGCGAAATCGGTGGTCCGCGACGTGGGCCGCGTGATGGGCCTGAGCTATGGCGAATGCGACCGGCTGGCCAAGATGATTCCGTTCGACTTGAAGATGACGCTCGAGAAGGCGCTCAAACAATCGCCCGAACTCAAGGAAGCCTACGAGAATGAGGACGTTACGCGTGAGTTGATTGATACCGCGTTGATTCTGGAAGACCTGGCGCGCAACGCGAGCGTCCATGCCGCCGGCGTCGTCATCGGCGATCAGCCGCTCGTGAATCTGCTCCCGCTCAAACAGGACGACAGCGGCACGCTCGTCACACAATACGCCATGAACCCTGTCGGCGACCTCGGCCTGTTGAAAATGGATTTTCTGGGCCTGAAAACGCTCACGGTCATCCGCAATACCTGCGACATGGTCAAACGCACGCTCGGCATCGAGGTGCCCATTGACAGTCTGCCGCTCGACGACGCGAAGACTTACGACCTGTTGAACAGGGCGGAAACTCTCGGCGTGTTCCAGTTGGAATCCGGCGGGATGCGCGATTTGTGCCGGAAATTCCAGATCAGTTCCATCGAACACATCACGGCGCTGGTGGCGCTTTATCGCCCCGGCCCGATGGAGCTGATTCCCGAATTCATCCGCCGCCGGCAAGGCGAGGTGAAGATTGAATACGAGCATCCGCTGCTCGAACCGATTGCCCGGGAGACCTACGGCATTTTGATTTACCAGGAACAGGTGATGCAGGCGGCGCAGGTGCTTGCGGGCTACACGCTCGGCGGCGCGGACCTGCTCCGGCGCGCCATGGGCAAAAAGAAACCCGAGGAAATGGCCAAGCAACGCGCCGTTTTCGTCAAAGGCTGCAAGGAGGTGAACCGCATTCCGGAGAAGCAGGCGAATGAGATTTTCGATTTGCTCGAGAAATTCGCCGGTTATGGTTTCAACAAATCGCACGCCGCCGCTTATGCGGCGGTGGCGTACCAGACCGCATATCTCAAGGCGAATTTTCCGGTCGAATTCTTCTGCGCGATGATGACCAATGACATGGCGGACACCGCCAAGTTGAGCCAGTACATCAACGAAGCGCGCGAGTTTGGCATCGAGGTGTTGCAGCCGGATGTGAATGAAAGCCTGGTTTATTTTGCGCCGGCGCAGAGCGTAGTGGCACGGGCGTCCCGCCCGTTCGATGACAGCCAGAAACACACGGGCGGGACGCCAGCGCCACTACCGCCGTTCACTCCTTTTGACAAATCGCGCCCGGCGAGCATCTATTCCCGCGCGTTGCCGCACTGGCAACAGGAAGGAGCGACCTATTTCGTCACGTTTCGGCTGACTGATTCATTGCCGCAGGAAGTCTATAAGCAATGGCGCGACGAGCGCGAAGCGGCTTTGCGCGAGGCGCGGCAGGCCGCCAAAGTTTCCGAGGGAGAAAAACAAGAGCTGGCCGAAAAAATCGCCGAAGAATACGCTGAAAAACTGGAGCAGCATCTGGATCAAGGCACCGGCGAATGCTGGCTGCGCGATCCGCGTATCGCGCAATTGGTGGAAGACGCGCTGCGACATTTTGACGGCGAACGCTATTTGCTGGGCAGTTATGTTATTATGCCCAATCACGTTCACGTCCTGGTGCGTCCGGCGATGGAACACAAATTGCCGGATATTCTGCAATCGTGGAAATCATTCACTGCCAAGGAAGCGAACAAGTTGCTCGGCCGTGCCGGTGAATTCTGGCAACCCGAATCATTTGATCACATCGTCAGGAACGAACAGCAATTGGAGAAATTCGGCCGCTACGTTCTGGAAAATCCGGTCAAGGCGCGATTGAAAGAAGGCCAGTACCGCGGTGGCAGCGGATTGGTGGCACGGGCATCTTGCCCGTCCGATGAAAAACAGACACACACGGGCGGGACGCCCGTGCCACTACGCGGCATCCGCTTCGGCCTGGCCGCGATCAAAGGCGTAGGCGAGGTGGCCGTGGAAACGATACTCAAGGCGCGGAACGAAGGCGGAAAATTCAAGTCGCTTTCCGACTTGTGCGAGCGCGTGGATGGCCGGACGGTGAACCGCAAAATCCTCGAAGCGCTCATCAAATCCGGCGCGTGCGATTGTTTTGGCCAGACCCGCGCGACGTTGTTCGCGCAAATCGAACGCACGCTGGCTCGTGCTGCCAGCATCCTTTCCGACCGGCAGAAAGGACAAAGCTCACTCTTCGGCGCGTTCGAGGAAAAGGCGCCACCGATGCCCGAATCCATGAGCAACCTGCCCGAATGGCCGCAGCACGAACTGCTTGCGCACGAAAAGGAATTGCTGGGCTTTTACGTCACCGGCCATCCGCTGACGCCCTTCGCGCCAATTCTGCAAAAATACGCGCTGACGAACACGGCAAAACTCGCGGAACTGCCGAATCGCAGCCTGACGCGCATCGGCGGCCTGATTGCGGCAGTGCAGAACGGCGTGTCCAAAAAGAGCGGCAAACCATATTCGATGGTCACGCTCGAAGACCTGGAAGGTTCCGTGCAGGTCCTGTGCATGAACGAGAACTATGACCGCTACCGCGAACTCCTCAAACTGAACCGCGCCATTCTCGTCGTCGGCGAAGTGAACACCGGTGATGAAAAGCCGAAAATGTTCCCGCAGGAAATTCTGCCGTTGGAAGACGCGCCGAAGCGGTTTACCAGACAGGTGCATTTGCGCCTGCCCATGGCGCATTTGAAGCCCGAACAACTCGAATCCGTGCGCGAACTCGTGGCGGCGCACCCCGGCAAATGCCCGTTGCTACTGAGTTTTATGCGCCCGGAAGGCGGGGTCATCTTCATGGACACCAACGAACGATTCAGCGTCACGCCGTCACTCGAACTGGAGCAGGCGGCCAACCAATTGTTTGGCGAGGAAACTTATTACGCGAAAGTGGACACCTCCCCACCCGAACGGCAACCGCGCCGCTGGGAACGCAAAAATGGAAACAACGGCGGCCGGGAATAGAGCTTGTGTGAAAAACTGTAGGAGCCGACGTGAGGAGGCTCACTTCTCACCGGAAACCGATGGTTTCTGAAGAAGTTTGAGACTCGTTACCTCGTCTCCTACAGAAAACAGACGTTTCGCCAGCAAGAAGGAACTCCACGCCGGTTTGGGCTTGTGAGAACCCGCCATTGAATTGCCGGGTGCCGTTTGGCAAAACGTCAATGGCAAGCCTTGACATATACTGCCAACGCATTATTTTGAAGGCATGAAAGCGGTGACCATAAATATTTCGTTGAACCCGGAGCTGGCGGATTTCGCCCGGTCAGACTCTGAGGCGCATGCGTTTGACTCCATGAGCGAATATATGCGCGATCTGATCCGCAACCGGCGCCAGGAACAAATCAAGCAGGACGTGGCACTTTTGGAAAGGGCCATCGAGGGCGCGCCCATCGGCGATCCTGCGGACGAAGAAATGGCCGGGATTGTGAAAGCCCAGCATCGCCTCCGGGCGGAGAGGAAAAAACGTGCGCGTCGTGCTTGATGCCAACGTCGTCTTTGCCGGTGTGGGCTGGCGTGGTGATGCTTACCATTGCCTCCTGGCGATGGCCAGACGGCGGATCACCGTTTTTGCCACGCTGGAAATTCTGGAAGAAGTGCGGACCCTGGTTGCGGAACGCGGGGGCAAATTCAGGCACGCAGCGCCCAATCTGCTGACCTGGTATTACGGCCGGGTGAAGCTGGTTGAACCTGCGCCGTTGGGCAAGCAACGCAGCCGGGACGCGAAAGACGATCCTTATCTGGCCTGTGCCCTGGCTGCCGGGGCAAAAGTCATCGTGTCACGCGATAATGATTTGCTGGCGATGAAAAAGCCGTTTGGAATTCAGATTGTCACACCGCGCGAACTGCTGGCGAAATTGGCAAGGCCGCTTTGAGAATCAGAAGCCCGCGTTATTATCCAGTCGCGGGAATTTTCACGCGGAGCGTGTCCCCCCGCCGGCAGCCGCGATAGCCACCTTGATCTGGATTGGGTTTTGATTTACACGCTGACAGAAAACAATTCACACGTCCGCTTTGAACGCACGGGAACCCACGGCGATCTGTTCGGGTAGTCGTAACGCGGTCATACATAACGTCCCGCCGATGGCGGCTGGGCGGTAATTTGTCCAAAGGAGCCCGTGCCGTCTTTGCCCAAAGGGACTGCGGGATTATAAACATCGTAATTATGCTTTGGACAACGACTTCAGTTTAAATTATGGTCATTTCGTGACATGCGACAGGCTGCACGTTGCAGCGTCTATTGTCTGCCAGGCGGCTATGCGCACTTTGGATTACACCACGTTAGTCATCAACGGCTTCATTGGTTTTCTAATTGCTACAGTTGTCAGTGCCTTATGCTACCGCATTGCCAGCGCTCTCGCGCGGTCGGTATCATCTCACACACTGGGCATTTACTTTTCGAGGTTGGCTTTCGTATTGATATTCTCTGTCTCGTGGTTGTGCTGTTGCATGGTATTTGCTGCAGGGTCGCACGCTGGCAATTTAATTGATCCCGATTTCTGGTATCGTATAGCTAAGACTGAAGGTATGGCTTATGGCGCATTGTCGGGCGTTGCGTGGATTATCGTTGCCTTAATTGATCGCCCCCACAAGTCCAAGCCGCCTGATATGAGGATAGGCCACACAGCAAACTCCAAAAATTGACCCGAGCCGTTTCAAACACCTGCCAGATACTACCGCGGAGCAGTTGGTCATCAACCATTAACGCCCACCCGCTTGTTCATGCCGGCACCGCCGGCGCATCCACGGGCGTGGCGTTCCGGATGGGCGCAGTCAATCCCCGTTCGATCATCTTCGCGGGCAATTCCGGTGTCCGGTTCAGCTTGCGCCGCCGGAAAGGACTGCTCAACAGCCGCAGAATGTCGCTGTACTTCATGTGCCGGCCCAAGGTGCGCAGCAGCTTGAACGTCTTGATGGGACGGAAGAATAGCCGCCGGGCAAACAGCAGCGCGTAACCCTTTTGCCGCGCGCGGTTGACGACTTCGCTGGGCAGCACCGTCGGGTCAATGTCCGAGCACTTGAACCACTTGGCCCAGTCGCGCTCGTCGTCAAGGATGCCGCGTTCGAGATATTCGTGCCACAGCGGTGTGCCGCGATACACGCACAGCCGGTTGAAGCCGAACGTGTCCAGCTTGAGCCGCGCGCAGAAACGGAAGCTTTCCAGGATGTCCTCCTCGGTTTCGCCGGGGGAGCCGACCAGGAAAAATCCGTGCGCCCGTTCGATGCCGCAGCGTTTGGCTTCGCTGACCGCGTGTTCGATTTGCGCCAGCGTCTGTTTCTTGTCGAGCCGGTCCAGGATTTTTTGCGTGCCCGCTTCCACGCCGAACGCAAGAAAGTTGCAGTTCGCCCTGCCCATGATGGGCAGTTGGTCCACCGCCACGGAGTCCACGCGGCCTTCGCAGCCCCACTTGAACGCCAGTTTGTGGTCAATGATGTTCTGGCAGATCTGCTGGATGCGATCCCGTTTCAACAGGAAATGATCGTCAGTCAGATAAATCGAGCGGTAACCCTGGTCGTGGAGCTGCTGCATTTCGCCGAGGACGTGTTCCGGCGACCGGAAGCGCCATTTGCCGTTGGTCAGCGCCGGGATATCGCAATAAATACAGGTGTACGGACAGCCGCGCGAGGTCTGCATGGTGCAGAATTTTTCCAGCGACAACACCGCCGGCACGTCGAGCGGCAACGATTCAATGTAATCAATCGGCAGCGTCGTCCGGTCCGGATACGGAAACTGGTTCAAATCCTTGATAATCGGGCGGGCGATGTTCTTGACGACTTTTTCTCCATCCCGCCAGACCAGACCGGCAACTTTCGCCGGGTCGTTGAGGTTGTCCAGATAATCCGGCAGCAATTCCTCGCCTTCGCCGACGCCCACGGCGTCAATGTACGGACAATCCTTCAAAATCCGTTCCTGATTCATCGTGGCAAACACGCCGCCGCAGATGACCGGCACGTCCGGCAAAACGCCTTTGACAACTTGCGCCATGCTCTTGACGCCGGGATAAGTGGTCGTGGACAAAAATGAGAGGCCGACGACGTCCGGCGGGTCGTCGCGGAGGGCCTGGGCGATGTTCGGCTCCTTCATCTCCGGATGGCAGGTGTCGAACATCCGGACCTGATGTCCGTGCTGGCGCAGGACAGGCGCGAGCGTCTCGATGCCCAGCGGCGGGAAGCCCATGATCTTGATGCGCGGGTCGCCCGGTTTGGAGCCGCCCAAATCTTCCGGCAGCAGCCGGTAGAAATTCTCGTCATTCACCCAGATGAGGAATATTTTCATAAACAGCAGCCTTTCCTGGTTCGGCGGTTGCGGAGCGGGAAACGGACGGTGGCGACGGGGGCGCCTTCGGGGAGGTTGCGCCGATCACCTCCGCCCCGGACTCGCCGGCTTATGTCTGCAATCTGGTGCAATCGCGTGTGACGGTTGCTACAACGGAAACGGACAAAATGCTAGTCAAAACCCGCCTTTTGGCAATCGTAAATAAAACGACTGCAAAGTAAAATCTCCTCTAATCCTAACGTTTTGCACCGGAAACGCAACCTCTTTTTTGCCGGGGAACGCCGGCTTCAGCCGGCAGAAGCCTCCTTTTTGCCTGGCTGCCGCGTGAACGCGGCGTTCCAACTCGAGGACCGTGTCCATTTGAAATTGGCGCGAACGTGCAAACAGCATTGACCGTCCGACCCGCCTGGAATATGAATCAGCAGCATGATTCTCGAAATCCTGACCCTGTTCATCGAGTTTTTCGTGCAAACGGTGTTTCTCACCCTGGCGCTCTGGATCATGATCAAGCTCCAGAAGCTCAACTATAATTTTCCCGGTTTGCTGGCGTCAGCCGCCCTCGCCTGCGCCGTGGATAGCATTCTCAACGTGGCACTGCATCCGTGGTTTGATGGCATGGCCACATACATCAGCGCTCCCTTTTTTCTGTTGGTGCTGTATGTGTGCCTCAAGAAGCTCACCAACGCCGATCACGTGGACGTGATTTTCACCATGTGCGTCGGCGGTGCGCTCCGGTTCGGCATGAACCTCTGGCTCATCGGGGCGCTCATGGGTAACTTGCGATTGTCCACCGGCGATTCCGGGGAATCGGACGCCGCCCTGCAGCCACCGGAAACCAACGTGGTTCAGCAAATTGTCGTCAAAACCAATCGGCCGGCCACGGGCGCGCCCGCCCGGCTGGCTGCGCCTCCGGGTCCAGTCGAGCTTGTGCAAGAAACGAATGCGCTTTTTTCTGTCATGGGCGTCTCCCGCAATGGCGCCAAGTCGGCAGTAACCATTCAAACCGGTAAGCGGACTTACACCATTATCCTCGGCGAATCGGCCCTGACGCAGACGCCGGACGGTCCGGTTTCCGTCCGTTTCAAGGAATTGGGCGATGGCTGGGTCGTGCTGATCATTGATGGGAAAGAAACGAAATTGCCGTTGCATTGAAACGAACCTTACTTGCATTTGTTCTGCCGGCTACTTTGATTGCGCTTTTTGGGGGAGCCACGGGCAGCGAATCAAACACGCCGTCGCTCCATGAAAAGAGATTTGATAATTGGATGTTCACTACTCCGGCTTATGATAAAGAAGCCCTGCGCCTTGTAATTCAAGAAGCAAATAGTGTAGCTCAGGAGTTGCAGTTGCCTGAGCAATTGCCGATCACGGAGACCAACATACTGGCAAGCTTCATTACTCCGTTTCCAATGCGCCGGCATGCACGTGGGGCAGTCGGCAACGTAACAACCCCAAATTACATCTATTGTGTCTCGATTGACGGCAAGTTTTCATACCTCGAGCGAAACCGCCAAGATTCGGAGCGCTTGCGATGGGCGTCTGAATGTTCGCAGGCGGTCAGTCATTTGGATACGAACACCGGCCAACAGATATTCGAAACAAATACCGCATTTGCATTGTTGGATACAAATGCGGCTTACCAATTGGCAACGCAATGGCTCGCTGATGTTTCCATGGACGTCAGTGGATTGAATCAGAATTACCCCCATCTTGTTCATCCGACCTTGGTTTGGGGAAGTCGAGGCGAACTGCGCTTTGTTCCATTATACTGGATCTCTTGGTCCCACAAGTATGGCGAGGCAAGCACGGCTTATGTTGAAGTTTTCTTACCAACAAAGACACTCGTGCAATTGCGTGTGGAAGATTCCAAATACATTCTCCGGAAACCTTTAGTTGTCACCAACTTGGATTTTCTGCTTTCGCAAACCAACGTCTCGACCGGATTAAATCTCCCAGCCAAGTAATAACACGCTACGCCGGCGTTTCCTAACCCCATTCGCACATCTGTTCGACATACGCCGCCGAGCCGTCCCGGAGCCAGCCATCCAATTGCGACTGGTCTTTCAGTTGCTGTCCGCGCAGTCGTGACACCACCACAAAACGCGATTTGATTTCCGGCAGCGCCGTCATGTCCACCCACAATTTCTCAAACTGGCTCACCGGGAAAATGTCTTCCTGTCCCTGGCCCCAGCGTTTTTTGACATCTTTGATGGTGATATACGTCGGCACTCGCGCTGCCAGCGCCCGTACGGCGGCTGTGACTTTTTCCGGATCCGCCAGGTCGTTCCGCGTCAACCCGCACGCCGCCAGTAATTGGTCAATGTCAATCCAGCACGTGTTCGAGTTGTAATAACTGAGCGCGAACTCGTCCTCTTCGCGCGGCATCGCCAGCCCCTCGACGAGCCGCACCTGGCCGTTGACGCGCGCCAGACCGCCGCCGCGATCCTCCAATCGTCGCGTGATCACTTCAAACGTCAGGCAGGAACCCTGCGCCAGATGCAAGCCGAACATGGCGGGATCGGCGTCGGCGCCGAACGTGTCAATGTTGTGAAGCATCAGATGTTTGAGCTGAGGGCGTTCGTCGAGCAGGCAGGCCAGCACACCGTTGCGAAGCAGGTTCGGCACCTCGAACCAGTGGCCGACCGGATGCAAACATTGGCCAGGAAGATTGTCGGTGTAATCGCTGCCCTCGCCGGCGGCGCGCGCCCAGTTGATGAGCGCGGCGCGGAGACTGTCGCGGACCTTTTGCTGCTGTTCGTCGAGCATTTGCTGCGGCATTTCCTCCCAAAGAAAACGCAGGTCGCGCTCCATCGGAATCATGCGCAGGCCGATGGAACGGCCGGGCGACAGCAATACCGGCCCGGGATAACCGCAGTTGTTTTGCCGCGCCAGATAATCGGCCGTGGCCTGATGCGTCAGGTAACTCGTGGTGACAATGTGCGGCAAAGGCTGGCCTGCCAGGCGACCGACACGCCGGCTTTTAGCCAGATGCACTTCGATGAACGTGCGGTATTCGCCGCCCAGCCGGCAGAACGGATGCAGCGCTTTCACCACGCCCGCGCCCTGGGTCCAGCGGCTGCCCACGCCAGCGGCCAGCGTCACCACGGCCAGTTCGCCCCGGGCCAGCGCCGCCAGGCCGGCTTCGCGCAGGTTCTTTGCCAGCGGCGCGGTGGCGTCCACTACGTCGCCATCCTTCACGTCCTTGATGTCGGCATTGACCGGCAGACGATTTTGCGCCAGCCCGATGCGGCCCGCCTTGAGGTCTTCGCTGATGTGTTCGTGTTGGGTGCGGTCAAAGCCGTTTTGCCCGAGCATTTCGGCGAGACTTTGCTCCCGGTCGTTCTCCGTCCGGGGTCGAGGCAACAGGCGGTTGAAAAGCGAAGTCATCATGCCACCCAATTCGGGCCGGGTGTAGCACGCGGTGCTGAATTTGCCGATTTCAGCGCGACGTTCCGGCGGCAAAGTCTGCGGGTCCGTCCGCAGCCAGTTGGGAACGTGCAGCGAATAATACGCTGGTGGCAGCAGGGCTTCCGCGCCGGTGAGTAAATCGGCCCAGGTGCCCCGTTCATTGATGGCAAAATCATAAACCACCGGCTCCATCGCAAACGGCAGGGCAGTTTCCAATTCGCGCTTGAGCTCCGACATGATTGTCTCCAGCCGGGCCTGCGCCTGTGCCTTGTGCTCCGGTTCAAAAATAAAACCCATGCCGCCGCCGGACATGCCGCCCAGCATCCAGAATCCCCAGAAATTCTGCCCGAATTCCTGTCGCACCCGCCGGATGAGGGTTTCGGTGAAATGATTGTTGGCCCACGGAATGATGGTCTGGATCGGCTCGTTAAAATTGCGCGTGGTCAGCGCGCCGATGCGTTGGACATCACCGTCCCGCAACGCGCCGATGATTTCATCCAGAATGCCGATGGCTTGCTGGCGCCCGCGCCATTCGGCATCGGAGCGGAGCAGGTATTTTTCCGTGACCATTTCGAGGATCGGCCCGACGTTCTGGGCCATGCCGCCGTGGACGAGGATCAGGCTTTCCTGCAAACGCCGGCGTGTTTCCGGCGAGGCGTCGTGCGGATCGAGAATCTTGTGCGTCGGCATCAAGCGGCCGCGGCTGATGCCGAATTCCGGGTCGCCTTCGCCCGCGAGCACGCCGCAAATGAGTTTCATGCCCGGCCACACGCCGCCGGAATCCTGCCAGCCGCCGCCGGAACCGCCGAGCCATTCGCCGAGCAACGCCCGCGCCAGCACCAGCCGGCGTTCGTCTTCCGCCAGCGGCCCTTCCAGTGAACGCGCCTGGCCCGTGGCGCGCATGCAAACCGAAATCAGTGACGCCAGCAGATTCGTCGAAACCGCGAGGCGCGAGCCTTTCGGGATGTTGTTGACGTTGCTGACGATTTCCAGGCCGCGGCCCGGCCCGGCGAGGCGGGCCAGCAGGTCGGCGAGTTTTTGGCCGGAACCTTCGATGCCCGGCGGCACGATGCCGGCCGCAATGATCGCCGCCTTGAGCAGGCCGAGGTAATCGCGGGCGAAATCGAAAACTTCGGCGAGGTTGTTGATGTCCGCGCTGGCGCCGAGGTCGGCGCTGGTCAGGCGCAGGACCGGTTCGTCAATGACGCGCAAGTAAGCTTCGACCGGCGGACGCGGCGCGGCGTCCCGGCCATGCACTCCCAGGTCAATGGACACATTCAATACCCGTGCGCCCTCGGGAAAGTCCATGCCCAGGAAAAAAATGTCGCTCCAGCCGCTGTGGCTGAGGTCCATGCGCACCGGGGTGCGTTCGCGCAAAATCGGGTGGCCGCCTTCCGCGTCGCGCCGCAGCAATTCCGGCCGGAGGCGCAGCGGATGGTCGGCCGGATGCCCCATGCGGAACATCCATTGGTTGCCGCGCACGGAGCGCACGCTGCGCCGCACCTGGTCGGCCAGCGTTTGAAACGCCAGCCGCTGATACGCCGCCGCCAGCGCGCTGGAAATGGGATCGCTGGGACCTCCGGCTTTCTGCACCGAAAGAAAGTTTTCAATCGCCTCGGCAAACCGGCGGTGCAACAGGTGTTTGAAACCTTCAAACGGAATCAGGCCGCGCCGGCTGACGCCCGGCTTGAGCGGCAGATGAAACCGGTGGATGGCGTAAAGAAAGAACAACGCCCGGACCCGCTCATACAAATTGTCGCTGTGCCGGCGAAAATCGTCGAGTTCGGCGCAGGCGGCGGTGAGTTGCTCAAGGGACGCGGCGCGACAAACCGAGTCGAGCGATCGGTTCCGGATGGTTGCATCCGTCGCGGTGATGATTTCAATCAGGGGGCCGGCCATGAAAAATGAAAACCTTTGGGTTTAAGCGACTACGCCGGGTTATTTGCCGCTTAATGCCAGCAACTCGACGAGGCCGGACAGGACTTCGTCGCGGTCCTTGCCGTTGAGGGCCAGCGCGAGTTGCGCCGTCAACAGACCGTATTGCACGCCAATGTCAAAACGCCGGCCTTCGAGTTCACACGCCAGGTACCGTTCATGCTCGGCGAGCCTTGACAACGCCGCGCTCAAGTGCACGCGGCCTTGATTGCCGGCGGCGGTCACCTCCTCATCGAGCAACGCCATCACCCGCGGCGTCAGCACGTGCATGCCGAAGAAACAGAGGTAATAGCCGGCGCGCAAGCCGGGCACGATGAGCTTCTGTTCGGCCTCGGTAGGCGTGGGTTTTTCCACTACGTCCGACACGACGTACAGGCCCTTGCGCGCGCCCGCCAGCCGGCCGCCCACCGTGCCATAGTAAGGCAATTTGCTCTCGTGCGTGGCCTGCACGGCGGAGACGGTGCAAGCTTCGGCGGCAGCCGTTTCGACCAATTGCTGCGCGCAACGTTTCACACTCCGGCTGAGATAGAGGTGATCCCCCACCAACAGCAGGAAGGGCGATGAACCCGTGAATTCCCGGGCGCACCAGACCGCGTGGCCGTAACCCAGCGGCCGGGTTTGCTCGACGAATTTCAACGACCGGCCATGCGGCCCGGCGGCGGCGCGATAGGCATCCTGGTCGCCGGGGCTGATGATGACACAAATGTCCTCGATCCCGGCCTGAAGGGACTCTTCGACAATGATGGCCAGGGCGGATTTGGTCTGGCCGCTGCCATCCACCAGGGTTTGCAACGGGAGCGTGCGCTGATTTTGCCCGGCAGCGGTGATGACGGTCTTTTTGATTTCCATGTCGGTTTTTCTTCCGAATTGTTGTCAGTCAAACGCGGCGCCGCAATGATTTGTGCTGCCGCATAACGCAGCAACTCGTGGCTTGCATATTTAAAGCCCGCCCCACGCCGATTGCCAGCAAAATGTCCGCACTTTGACCTGAAAGCGAGGATTCGATTCTGCCGGGTTTCGCCGGGCGCGGTGGCACCTTCGTCCACTGGCGGAACGCAATCAATTCCCTTCAGGTTTCGCGCCATCCGCGCGACGTTTGAAAATCGCCAGCCAATCTTCCGCCGTGGTTTGCACGTTGGTCGCCGGCGGCTCAAACCAATGGTATTGCGTCGGCGCGCGGGGCCAAATTTCCACCAGCCCCACCAGTTGAAGGTGTTCCCGTTGATAATGGCCAAACCAGTCAAGAATCAGCGTGGTCGAATCCCGATACTGCAACCAGGACGCGCTGACATGAACAAACACCACATATTCGGGGCGGGCGTTTTCAATCTGGCGGATCATCTCCTGCTGCATCTCCAGCGCATAAGGTTGCGGCTCCATCAGCGGGTAGGTGCAGGTATAGCCGGTTGCGGAACGGCGACGACCGTAAAAATAGATCTGTGGTTCGGACCCCAACACCGCAATCCGATCTTCCGGCGGACAATGAGTTGCCAGATAACGGCCGATCTCTACTGACTCGGGAAACGGATTCAAACCATATACCGCCCGGGACGCTTGCGCGGGAGCGAGTTGGAAATAGATGTCACTCCATTGAATGAGCGGGCTGGCCAGGGCAACGGCAAAGACCAGCGGAGCAATTGCCGCCGGGGAAAACGAAAGTTTCAGCCGCGCCAAAACGGCGGACAGCGCGCAGAAAGCGGCGCCGGCCAATAGCCCCGTTGCGGGAAGCAGTTGAATGAAGTAATGCCCCCGCCATCCCGGCCAGCTGGCCACCCAGGAAAAAATTACGAACCCGACCACGAAAAATCGCCAGCGCCGCAAAGACGGCTCGCCCCAAACCAGCAGGAAACCCAATATCGCCAGACTCCACAGTCCCGGAGCCGCTTTGAACAGCGCGATAACAACGCCGGTCATGGTCTTAATTTCCGTTCCGAACGAGATGATGGTGGCGTGGGCGCCGGCAAATTCAACCGTCCACAGCCAGAATCGGCCAAAATCACCGGCGCAGACAATGCCAACGCAAGTGAGGGCGAGCGGGAGCACACCGCCCAGCGCCAACCAGCCCAGCCGCACTGCCAGGCGCCGCCATGCTTTTTGTCCGGATGCAATCTCATAGTGCGCCACCCAACCTGCCGCAAACAGCCCGAACGCGGCCCCGGTTTGTTTCATCATAATCGCCAACCCGATGAACAGCCCGGCCAGGAAAATCCGCGCCGATCGCGTGTGATTGTCCAGGTTTTGCAACAAGACGATGCCCGCCAGCGCCGGCAGCATGACGAAATGGGTTGCGTGAGCTGCCAGCCCGAACGTCTCCGGCACGATGGACAACAGGGCGTAGGTTCCGGACGCCACCACCGCGCCGGCCTCTCCGTAAATTCGCCGCGCCAGGACGAAGACCAACCCCGCGCTGGCCAGATTAACCAGAATGACGCCTGCACGCAGAGCGGCCGCCGTTTGCCCGAAGACCGCCATGATGAGCGCATAGGCGCCGCACGTGCCGGGCAGTTTCAGCGCGATATCGTACGCGCCTTGATACGGAGAAATTCCTTGTAGGAGCAATTGGCCCGCATAAGCGTATTCACCCTCATCGCGCTCCAACGGCATGTTCAACAGGCGAACCCGGATGGCGGTCACCACACCCAAAATGACAAGCCACGCGAGCATTGGCCATATCCGCTTTGACGCAGGGGCCCCGGGGTCAATTGTCTTGGACATCGCCGTCAAACCCGTTCAGTTTAGCCAATCAACCAGCGCAGTAAAGATGATACGTTCCGCCCTGCGGCTCATTGGCCCCTCGCGAACTCCGCAATCATCCGACCTTTGATGGCGCCGGCCATCCCGCAGCCGGACAACCAGCTTCACACCGTCAGGTCCCCTACCGGTTGCGGACCGGCATCAGGCCGAAGTGCAACAGCAACCAGATCGGAACAGCCAACACTGCAATCGCCAGGAACCGGTCCCAGGTCCACGACAGGCAGTGCGATTGCATCGGAAAGATGGTGATCATGAAATAAGTCCCGAACCGCGTGTGGCCGATGAACCGCAAGTGGCGCGGATATTTTTTGCGGATACCGCTCACCAGGGCAACCACTCCGAACACAATCGTCAGAAACGTCACCAGCAGATTCACCGGCAACATCGCGTTCAACTCCAGGTAACGGCCATGGGCCGCGTGCGGCACGAAACAGGGCCACAACCATTGCGCACCCGCCCAGAGAAAACTGAACCCGGTTTGGAGGGCCGTCCGAAAATTTGCCTTGTCGGCCGTCACCTCGTTCAACAACAACCCGAAATAAAGCGGCACAATACCCCAGACCAGTGTGACGTGCTCGAACGGCACGGCGATCAATTCAGCGAACGCGGCCCAGTAATGTTCAATCATGCGCGGCGTCCTGAGGCTTCACGGCGCCTTTTACCGGGTGGCATTGTGGATTTGCTCTTTGACCTCGCTGACCGTATTGGTCGTCACTTCTTTGACTTTCGCGGCCACATTCGTAGCGACCACGCCCGCTTTTTGCATACCAATCCTGACGTTGGCTGCCACGTTGGTGGCGACTTCGGTGGCGGCCTCCTTGCCGACCCGGGCGGCGTCCGTCGCGGCATTCCTGGTCTCGGCCTCGATCTTTTCCCGGTCGGTCTTTTTCACATGCATCACGACGACGGCAACCGCCGCCGCGATGATCAGCAAAATGACAATCCGTATGAAGGTTTTCATAACTCTCGCCTTTGACGGAATCGGCAGGCGTTTTGTTCGATCTAAGTACGCCAGTCCCAAGTGGCCGCAAACGTCCCCGGTCACTTGCAGGCCCGTGTGAGTGGAGCCGCGACAGCCCGAGTAGCTCTTTCAAGAAAGTATTATCAAGCCGCCGGTTTCGGCGCGGCGGCCTGGCCGCGCCGCCGAAAACCCAGAAAAATTCCGGTTCCGCCCGCCGTGGCCGACGGCAGCATGTGCAGGAGATAGCTCCCCGCCGTCGTTGCCTCACGTTGCGCCCATTCGCCGCCGCGCTTCACCTGTTCCTGCGCCTGGGTCACGTTGCAGCCCGCGTGTTTTCCGTACGCCAGCAACGCGATCGCCAGCGCGATGACCACCATAATGAGCCGCGTCAGCTTCCGGAAGAACCAGCCGATGCAATATCCCGCCACATAACTCACACCCAGCCGCACAGAGAATGGGAATGGTTTGCTCCAATTCCAATGTGAGCCGGCCGGAGTGCCCGCAGTGTCGGGTGACGTGACGCCCGAGGCATTGACTGTCGCGCTGTTGGTTTCGCTTTGCGGTGGGCCGTTTTTGAGGTCGGAACACCAGAACCCCAGGCCAACCACGACGACCGCCAGCGCGGCGAGAACGGATTTGGCACGCCACGGACCGTCACCCGCCCAACCGGTGAAAGTGCCATTGGCCTTTTGAAAGAATACATTCAAGCTCGCCTCTCTCGAATCACTGCCAGGATTTTTGCCGCCGCTTCCGCAGTCAGTTTCGCTCCTGGGTTCCTTGTCCGAGCCGCGAACAGAATTCGTCCGCGTTCAATTTGACGCCGGCTGCGCCGTTGAGCAACCGTCGGGCGCGCCGGCCTCAAAGCTTCGAGTTATTGGTTTTCTTGTGCGCGGCTGCGCCAGGCGTTTTGGACGTCTTTTCAATTGCAGCCCACTTCATGACTTCGGCCGTACCGGCCTGGTTTGCCTGGATAATTTGGGCTTCGTAAGCGGGCTCGGTCCTGCTGTTATAAAACACCACAGCCGCGAAGACGACTGCGGCCGCGAGCAACAAACCAATCAATCCTTTAATAGCTTCCATAGACAAAAGTTTCGACAGGATCGGCGCCGGATGCGTTCGATTTACGCCCGCCGTTCTGGCAAGTTGGAGGCCGGTTGTTGAAATTAAACGCTGGACGTGGATTGGTCGGGAATCCAACTTGGCAGCGAAGGCATTCAATCCTTCTTTTATGACAAACAATCTGATTTTACCCAAGTCTGGTGTTTTGGCTGTGGTGGTCGCGACGGCCATGTTCTGGCAACCCATCGCGTTGATGGCAGCGAGCGGCGAGACGCCGGCGGCGGAAGCCACGGCGCGTGTCCGGACAATCGCCGTTGATGTCAACGCCGTTCAGGGGCCGCTGGACACTTCGTTCAAGGAATGCATCGGCGCCGGCCGGGCGAACGAAGGGCTGCGCGCGGATTGGCAGGATCAGTTGCGCGAGGCACAGCGCGAATGCGGCTTCAAATATATCCGCATGCACGGGTTGCTCACCGACGACATGGGCGTTTACAAGGAAGACGCGCACGGCAATCCCATCTACAACTGGCAATACATTGACCGGCTTTATGACTTCCTGCTGAGCATTGACATCAAGCCGTTCGTCGAGCTTTCGTTCATGCCCGATGCCCTGGCCAGCGGCAGCAGAACCATCTTCTGGTGGAAGGGCAACGTCACCCCGCCAAAATCGTATGACAAATGGGCCGACCTGATTCGCCATCTGGTCACCCACTTTCAGGAGCGTTACGGCCATGACGAGGTGAAAACCTGGTACTTCGAAGTCTGGAATGAACCCGACTTGCACAATGGGTTCTGGACCGGCACGCGCGAAGATTATTTCAAGCTGTACGAAGTCACGGCCGAGGCCATCAAAAGTGTCTCGCCGGACTATCGCGTCGGCGGCCCGGCCACAGCCATAGGGCAGTGGGACGAATCATTCGTCAACTTTTGCTACACCAACCATATCCCGCTCGACTTCGTTTCCTCGCACAACTATGGCGTCAAGAGCGGCTATCTGGATGCAACCGGCCAACGGGGAACGGTGATTGACCCCGACCCCAATTCGGTCATTGGCCGGATGGTCGGCGAGCGGAACATGATTGATCATTCCCCGATGCCGCGCCTGCCCCTGCATTTCACCGAATGGAGTTCGGCCTACACGCCCACCGATTTCATGCACGACACCTACCAGCAGGCGGCTTTTATCCTGAGCAAGGTCAAGGGCGCCTACCGCTCCGTGGACTCGATGTCTTACTGGGTGTTCACTGATATCTTTGAGGAAAACGGGCCGCGAATGACTCCGTTCCACGGCGGCTTTGGCCTGATTAATTACGAGGATTTGAAAAAGCCTGCGTTCTACGCCTTCAAATTTCTGAACGAATTGGGGCCATCCGAACTTGCCAACAGCAATCCGGCATCCTGGGTCTGCAAAAGCCCGGACAATTCCGTCCAGGCCTTGTTTTGGAATTATACCCCTATTGTGCCGCCGGTGGGAATGAACGACCAGCAGTTCTACAAGAATGAAATTCCGGCCAAGGACGTGGGCCGCGTGGTCCTGAGCATCACCAACCTTCCCGCCGGAAGCTGCAGCCTGGAGATTTACCAGACCGGCTATCAGGTCAACGACGTCTTTACCCGCTATCTTGACATGGGCGCGCCGTCGCAACTGACGCCGGCCCAGGTCGAAATCCTGCGTGAGCAAAGCAATGGCGATCCTGAATCCGTGGAAAGCATCCAGATTGAAACGGGCAAGCCCTTCGTTCGCACGTTCTCCCTGCGGCAGAATGACGTTTACTTCGTCAAACTTAGGCCGTTGGGAATCAAGTAAACCACGAACGCAGATAGAGAAAAGGAGCCGCCAGCATCAGTTGGCGCAAACGCCAGAGCGCGTAGCATTGCTTCACCTGCCAGGACTCGCGGGGCAATGTTCCGCGCTTCGATCCCCTCAAGCCCGCCATTCCTTACTCGCCTCCAAAATCTCCGCGATTACTTTTATCTCGGACTACGCGCCATCATTCTGATTGCAGACAAAGTCAGAACCTGTTGTCACCTCGTGAGATAGGAATACCTTCTTTCTTCATGCAAATACAATAGAACAGCTTAACTTGTGCATTGACACTACTTCTGACAGGTCTCAATCGCCAGTGGAGTGTCTATTGTCAGGAGACAACCAAATCGCTCAGTTGATCAAACCATGAAAACGATTCGAGAACGATTCGCCCGCCGCCTTTGGCTCGTGCTCACCGCGCTCTTCTTCGCCGCCGGCTTTGACTCCAGCGATCTGGCGATGGGTGCGCCAACCACCGGGACCATCCGCTTCAAGGGCACGGATTTCGAAGGCCGCCAGAACTTCCAGTTGGACTGGAACGCGGAGGTGGCCGGAAACTATCTGGTGCAAAGCGCCGACGACCTGTCCTCCAGCAACGGTTGGCAGACGATTGATTCTGTAACTTCATCCAACGCCGGGCCGGTCCGATGGTCGGTCCCGGAAGTTTTGAGCGCGCAAAGATTTTATCGGCTCGTGCTGCCGCAACCCGAAATCTTCAGCGTTGCCCCCGGCGTCGTGGACACGACGGTTGCCGATCAATATCTGTATATTCTCGGCCAATGCCTGCCGACCAATGCGGATGTGGTCATTGATGGCATCCACTTCACGCCAGAGATCATCAACTCGAACGGCGTTTGGGCAAGAATCTCTCTGAACGGGCTGCCCTCCGGCCAGCCGGTACTGGATTTCGCGGTGATTGACCTCAACGATACGAACACGGTCGCCGATTTTCCGCATCCGTTTTACGCGGTGGATTCGAGTTCGCCTTATTTGCTCGAACCGCCGACGCTGCCGCCGGCCAGCCCAACCGCTCGTGGCGCCAAAGACCTGATCGGCGGCACCTGGATCCGTCCCAAGACTCACTTGAAAGCCTCCCGGGTCGGAGCTTTTGGAATCCCGGAAAGAGATGGAGGGCGCGATGCAGCAAACGTCAACCGAGCTCGCACGGTTGGCGACGGTGATTGTGATGACAAAGATCCCTGCGTTATGCCTTTCTCCGGCGAAGTACAGCAACGGGTCGTTGACCTCGCGATTGCGGGGCGCGGGCTGGATTTCCTCTGGTCGCGCACTTACCGCTCCCGCACCACGGATACGTCCAGCGCTTTCGGGCCGCACTGGACTTGTTCCTACGACATCCGCCTCCAACCACTCGGCGGCGACATTGCGATTCACGACGGCACCGGGCGGGCAGATACCTATTATCTCCAGACCAACGGCACCTACACCTGTCCCGGGTTTTTCCGCGAAGGGACGCTGTCAAATAATGTCTTCCGGCTGACCTTTGCCGATGGCGGCATCTGGGAATTCAATCCGTTCGACGGCACGGCCACCGCCGGCCTCCTTGCACATGTAATGAACGGCAATGGCGACATTATCAGCCTCTACTACGACGGCTCCGGCCGGCTCGCGCAGGTCGTCGACGACCTGGGGCGCACGAACACGGTCAGCTACAATTCGGACGGGCAACTGGCCGGCCTCACGGATTTCGACGGGCGAACGGTGACCTACAGCTATTATCAAATGGGCGAAGCCGGCGGCAGCCCCGGCGATTTGAAATCGGTCACCTCCCCGCCGGTCACGGGCACGCCGAATGGAAACGATTTCCCGTCCGGCAAAACCATCACCTACACGTATACCTCCGGTTACACCAATGATCTGGAAAATCATCTGTTGCTCTCCGTCATCGACGCCGCCGGGCAGACGGTGCGCCAGTTTGCTTATCAACACACCCCGGGCGCGGTTGACTTCCTTCGTTGCCTCTCGGTGCAGTGCTGGACCAATACGCCGGCAGTGCTCAGCTATCTGCCCCAGACGCCGACACCGGCGAATCAATTCGCCGTCATGCGCTGCGTGCTGAACGATCCGGTGGGCGACGTGATGGAGTGTTTCTACGACGCGCGCAACCGTTGCGTGACAGAACGTGACTTTACCGGCCGCGCCGTTCCGGGTATGGCGGTGACGGACGTGGACAATCGCCCGGCCGGCAAGCTGCGCTCCAGCGACCCGGATTATTACGAGACCCGCTGGACGTGGGATAACGATTCGCTGTGCACGAGCGTGGTGTGGCCCGGCGGCAATTCCCAGGTCATGGTTTACGAGCGCACCTTCAATCAAAACTCAAGCCGCAGCAATTATCGCCACTCCGTGATACACGACGGCGATTTGCGCGTCATTCACGAATACACCGCCGGTGGCCAGGCCGTGGATATGGACGGCGATGGCGTGGCCGACACCGCCGAGCGCGTGTGGCGGTTTGAATACGATCCGCGATTTGGCACCGGTGAAGGCGCGGCGCGCGAAAATGGTGGCAGCGACTGGAGTGTGGGCGACTGGGCCGTATTCAATGGCAAGGTGTGGCAAAAGGTGGACAATTCCGAAGCGCCCGCCGGTGCCGACGCCATGGTCGCCGACACCACCGGACCCTTTGACCCGACCAAGTGGCAATCTCTGGCGAGGACCACTGGTAAAGGCAGGTATGATTGGATTGATGCCTCACGAAACGGGAATGACCCACGGCGGTCGGCCGCCAGCGGGAAGAACATCGGCCTCTACGTCCAGGAAGTTTCCGGTCAGAACGCACGCTCGGGCCGAAATGTCGGCATCAATGAACCTCTGCCGCACACGACGCTTTCCGCTTCACGCAAAGGCTGGGATGGAACAATCAAAGATGGCGATTGTATTGACTCCGATCCAGCGCGCGTCATTTGTCCCACCGAAGACAGCGGCGGCTCCAAACCGCCGCGCTGCTTCCCAACCAGCATTCAGAACCCGCGCGGCAATGTGACGACGGCCAGCTATGACGACAAAGGCAATTGTGTCCACGTTGAGCGGCTTCCATCCGCCACCCTGCAAGTCACCCGGCCCGAAGCTGACGCACAGGCGGATTTCACCTACGACACCCACGGCCAGTTGGTCGCCATCACCAACGCCCCCGACGTCAACGGTTACCGCCGCGTGGACACATTCGATTACTACACTGGCGGATCGCAGGCCGGCTACCTGCAATCCATCGCCATTGATGAACCCGGGATGCATCTGACGACCAGTTTCGAGCACGACGCGCGCGGCAACGTGACCCGCTGCGTGGACCCGCGCGGCAACGACTGGCTTTACACCTACAACTCGCTCGATCAATGCGTCCGCTGTGCATCGCCGACCAATATTACCAGCCGCTGCGCCACGGACTATTTCTACGACGCCAACAACAATCTCGTGCAGACATCCGCCGAATTACGCGATGCCACCGACAAACTGCAGGGCAGCAAGGTGGACGTCGCCGAATTCGATCCGTTGCATCACCCAATCCGGATCGCGCTGGCCGTGGATGACACCCACGCGATGACCAACAATTTCGTCTATGACAATAACAGCCGGTGCGTGGAAGTGCTCGGTGGCGACGCCGTTTCCGGCGCGGATCCGCATCAAACGATGTCTTACGAGTACGACGAGCGCGGATTGTTGCTCCACGAAATCGCCGCCGCCGGGTCTTCACTGGCCGCCACCAACGAGTTTGATTACGACGCCAACGGCAACGTCGCCCAGATCAGCAAAATCGAATCCTTTACCGTCAAACAAACCACCATCAGCCGCGACGGCTTTGATCGCCTGGCCAGCATTACTGATCCGATGGGGAACGGGACGGTTTGTTTTTATGACGCGAATGATAATCTCAAGACCATCCGGTTATTTGGCGAAACGAACGACGTGTCCGGTTCCGCCGGGAACCTCCGTCTCGCAGAGACACGTTACGATTATGACGGGTTCGACCGCTGCGTCCGCATCCATGAATTGCATTTCAATCCCGCCACGCAAGCGGTTATCGGCGACGGTGAACGCACGACGTCCTTCGGCTACGCGCCCAACGGCGAATGCATCAGCCGGACCAACGATCTCGGCCACGTGACTACGTTTGGCCACGACACCGCCGGTCGGTTGAGCCTGGTGACCAGCCCTGATTCCCGCACTTCCTTTGCCGTTCTGCTAAACGGGAATGGGCTTGCCACCAGTTATACCGAAACTGATCTCTCCGACCTGGGCGGTGCGCCACAGGTTTTCTCCCGGTCGTATGCCTATGATTCCCTCGACCGTTGCATCAGCACGGCTGACAACGTGGGCAACACGACCACTTACAGTTACGATTCGCTGGACCGCTGCGTGGAAACTGTGGATCCGCGCGGTGTGCATTCATTTTACAGCTACGACCTGCTGGGCCGCTGCACACAGGCCATCGGCGATCTCGACGGCGACGGCGTGCCGGATTTGGCCGACGACATCGTTCAAACGGCGACCTGGAGCAGCAGCAGCAGCGACCGCCTGCTTGCCACGACGGACAGCCATTCAAACACGACCAGTTACGCGTACGACACCCTCGGCAATTGCACGACGATCATCTGCGCCGACGGCACGCATAGTTCCTTGATCTGGAGCCCGCGCCGCAATCTGCTCCGCGAGGAGGATGCGAACGGCTCCGTGATCACGAACACCTACGACCTGAACGAGCGCCTGATTCATCGCGACATTTCGGCACGCACTGCGGTCGGCGTTGCGGACACGACCACGTTTGAGACGTTTGAGTACGACGGTTGCTCCCGGTTGACCGGCCATCATGATGACGATTGCGACGGTTATCTCAATTACGATTCGCTGGGCAATTGCCAGGGCGAAACGCTCAATGGACTTGCTACCACCTCCACTTACGATGCGCTCGGCAATCGGCTGTCGCTCACCAGCCCCGGCCCCGGTGGCAGCACATTGAACTACACCTACGACTCCTTGGAACGTTGCTCCAGCATCTCGGAATCCGGCAAGGAGTTGGCTACCTATGCCTACGACGGGCCGGATCGTGTGTCCCGCATTGATTATGGCAACGGCATGGTCACGCGCATTTTCTACGACGGCATTTCGGGCGTGCCCAACGCAGTGGACGATTACGGCTGGAGCCAGGTCAGCCGGGTTGCTCATGCGCTGAACGGCGCCACGGCAGTCAGCGATTGCACCTTTGAATACGACGCGAACCAGAACAAGGGCCTGCGTTCCGTCCTGATTCCCGGCATCAGCCAGCGCACGAATGTCATGGCCTTCCGATACGACCGGGCAGACCGCTTGACGGAGTCGCTCGTGGCGGACGATTCTGTGCTCACTCGCGACACGGTGTATCACTTCGACCGCATGGGCAACCGCACGAACGTTACCGGTGCCGCCTGCTCCGGCGATTATGCGCTGGATGGCACGGCGCCCGGCCCGCTGGATTACCAGATGAATCAATACACTGCGACACCGTGTGACGCGCGCACTTATGACGACAACGGAAACCTCCTCGAGCGCGATACCGCCGTCGGCCCGGTCACCTGCCAATATGATTATGCCAATCGGTTGGTGCTGGTGCAGGCATTGGATTCGGGCCTGGGCACGCTGGCCCCTGTCGCCAGTTACCGCTACGACGCGCTGGGCCGGCGAATTTCCAAAGCGGTTTACTCCGGTGGCGTCACGAACGTCACGCAGTTTTTCTACGACCACAACGCGGTCATCGAAGAACGCCTTGATGGAGCAGTTTTTGCTACGTATCTGGTGGATGACCGGCAGTTGCTCGGTCTGCGTGTATCCGGTAAAGATTATTATCTCCACGGCGATGACCAGGGCAACACCGTGGCCCTCACCGACGCGAACGGCGGCGTGGTCGAGCGCTACGAATACGACGATTACGGCGCGGTGACATTCCTGGCGGCGGACGGCACACCGCTTGTGGACGGCGGCGGCCTGCCGGTGACGGCGTCGCCGGTCGGCAACGTGTATTGCTGGGGCGGATTCCGGCTCGATTCCGAAACCGGTTTGCAGAATGACGATGGCAGTGGTTATGTCGAAACAACGTCCGGTCGTTACGTGCTGCGCGCTGGAGTTCCAATGCGGTTTGACCAGTCAACTGGATTTGCCGGCAACAACCCATGGTCACCGCCCGCGTCAAAGGTTGCCGACTTTGGCCTTTCACGACTCCACTCCACCGGGTTGGTTCACCGTGACATTGCAGCCCGGAACGTTCTTTACGAAAAATTCAAAGACGGCGATATCCCGACGCAGGATGACGGGATTATTCCCGGGGGCATCCTCCAGGACTATTTTGAAACGGGCGACAAGCCGACCCAGGCGCAGTTCAGTTCATTGATTGACTCGGTGGCCAATTTGATTGATGACCGTTACCTTTTGGGGCTGCGCACCAGTGGCTGCGGACTTTGCGGCACTACGGATCATTTAATCTTCGAGCAAAAGTTGGGCGAAGGTGCATTCGGCACTGTTTACCGAAGCAGTTGGCAGGGCTTTACCCCGGGCTCAAACCAGCAAATGGCTACCAAACGGCATTAACTGTGTTCCATCCGGCTTCGGCGATCGCTCTTCGGGCGTGCGGAAGCGTTGTTTTGCCTGTAGGGCAGTTGGCCCGGTGTTTTGCTTCAGCGCCGTCTGCAAATCTTTGTCCTACCTGGGACAAAGATTTGCATGGATTTGGCTACGAATTTCCAGCAGACTCGAGTCGTGAAAACGAAGACAGAAGAACTTCTCAACCTACTGCTTTGGTCCGCTGATAAGCTGGCGCGTCCGACTTTTCGCAACCTAACTGACTCGTTCGAGAGCTGGGCTTATCGAAATGGATTGCAGCGGCAAATTTCGACACTGAGAGAAAGCCACCTGATTGAAACCCGTGGAAAGGGCGTGAGGGAACGCTTGTATCGTCTTACCGCCCAAGGGCGTCTTTGCGCACTGGGCGG
>Ga0335081_10001438_pt1 | contig 38001 bp, 35 predicted proteins | sample Lox_Sample_35_FD_206713 | JGI IMG/M metagenome (GOLD analysis project Ga0335081, IMG submission 206713) | Soil microbial communities from Loxahatchee National Wildlife Refuge, Florida, United States - Lox_Sample_3.5 | ecosystem: Environmental > Terrestrial > Soil > Wetlands | place: USA...
CCGCCGTCAGGGTCTCGCACTCGCTGCTCACGAGCTACACGGTCAGGGAGATCACGGACCCGCACGACCCGAATAACACCTTCGTTTCCGGGATCAACAAATACGGGGAGATCGCCGCGGACTACGGGTCGGATCCCATCCAGGCCTTCATACTCAGCCCTCCGTACGCAACGTCACCGATCCGGCCGATCAGGTTCCCCGGAGCGGCGCAGACAGATATCTACTCGCTCAACAACGAAGGAGTCATCGTCGGCCAGTACTCGATGACGGACCATAAGTCAGGCAACTCCTGGCACGGCTTCTGGGAGCGCGGCGGCAGCTTCCACACCGTGGACTACCCGGCCCGCAGCCACCGGCCGTCCTGGGACACGCTGAGCGGCGTGAACAACGCGGGCATCGCCGTCGGCAGTTACGAAGCGGCGAACGGGGCCGACCACGCGTTCCGCTACAACATCAAGTCCAAGCAGTTCAGCCTGCCGGTCGTCGGCCCGGAGAGCACGGTCGCCTACAGCATCAACGACGTGGGCGCGATCGTCGGGTTCTTCGAGGCGCATCACGGGCCGTGGTTCTCCTACGTGACGGTCAAAGGGAAGCTGATCAAGTTCAACGTCCCGGGCGCGGGCCGGACCGAGGCTCGCGGGATCAACGACCACGGCCTCGTGATCGGCACGTACATCAAGAGCGGCCACGACCACGGCTTCAGCTGGGTGGATCGCGGCGGTCCGCACGGCCACTTCGGCTACTTCAAGGTGCCGTCCACGTGGAAGAAGTACGTCATGCAGGGGATCAATAACGACGGGAAGATCGTCGGCTGGTACGAGGATTCGACGGGCTACCACGGCTTCGTGGCGGTGCCCAAGTAAGGGTCAGCCTAGGACGCCTTTGTCTGGCCGCGGCCGTCGAGCCAGAGCAGCCACGGCTCGATCGTGCCCACCTCAAGCAGGCCAAGGACCGCCCACGGATCCTCGGCCAGCCGCGCGGCGACCTCGCGCTCGTCGGCGGCCTGCACGACATGCATGGTGCGGCTTCCGTCGCCGACCGGGCCGCCGAGGATGATGAACCCGTCCTCGACCAAGCCGTCCATGAACGCGGCGTGCTGGTCCCATGCCTGCTGTCCCCTGATCGGGCGGGCCGCGTCCCAGCACCGGCCGTGCACCAGCGTCAGCGCGAAGTACGCCATGGTCCAGAACCTACCGGCCGCTGCCGACAGTCAGCCGGCCCTCGCGTCCCGGCCCGAGAGGACCGACGGCGCCCTAACGGTGACCTTCGCCTCAGGCGAGCAGGCTTGCCCAGGCCTAGCGTTGACAGCACGGATGAGCCGACGGAGGGCACGGTGACGACCACGCGGCGGCGGACCAGACAGCAGTCGCGCGCATCCCGGCGCGGCGGCAACCTGGTATCCGTCCTGATCAACGGAGTACTGCTCTACCTTCTCGACGCACATCCCGGCTGGCGGTCGATCCCCTTCCTGACTCCCGCCACCGCCCAGGTGATCGGCCTGGTCAACCTCACGCTGGTGGCCGGCATCGTCGCCAATGTGGTGTACTTCGCCGTCGAGCCCCGGTGGCTCAGGGCTATCGGTGACCTGGTCACCCTGACCATCTCGCTCGTGACCGCGCTCCGGGTCCTCGAGGTGTTCCCGTTCGCCTTCCACGGCTCGATGACGTTCTTCTCGCCGCTTCTGCACGTGCTGCTGGTGATCGGGATCGTCGGGATGTGCATCGGCATCCTGTACTCGATCGGCGTCCTGATCAGGAGTCCGGCCAGGCACGGCCGGTGACCACACGGGATCTCCTGGCCTTCCACGGCGACTGGAGAACCGCCGGTCACGGCCTGGATCGCAGCGTGGCGACGCCGTCCCCGGTGAGCTGATCAGCGGCCGCCGCGCGTCCAGTCATGGCCATCAGCAGCGCGAGCATCGGCCCGGCGACCTCGGGCCCGGAGCCGTGGCTCCACTCCGCGTCGGTAGCACGCAGTGTCAGCCCGTCGATCCGCCGCTTGGCGCCGATGATCAGGTTCGACCCCTTGTAGAAGTCCGCGGCCTGGACCAGGGCGTCCGCCGGGTACTCGTGCTCGATGCCGAGCGGGGAGCGAATGTCCTGGGCGTGAATGATGACCTCGCCGAGCCAGGTGTCCGCCGGACCAGGCGGATGCTTAACGGACCCCTCGATGGCCTCGAAACCGGCCAGCGTATCGGCGGGCGAGCCGCCTTTGTTCGCCGCGATGTCCTTGGTCTGCATCTTGGTGAGGCTGAACCCGGAGCCGACCAGCTTGGGAAAGAACGACGCCGGGGTGATCTTCGCGGTTGCCGTCATGTGGGCGAGCACGTCGCGAACCGTCCAGTCGCTGCAGAGCGAGGGCGTGGACCACTGCTCATCGTCGAGCGCGCGCAGATCAGCGGCGAGCGCCTTGCGCTCAGCCTGGATGACTGGCCAGGTATCCATTGTTCTCTTCGTTCCCTTGCCTTCGCTGGCGGCGGCCAAAGCCGTGACGGGACCCCGATGCCTGGAACGATAGCGCGCAGTGCGCGCCAGCAATGCGGACGGCGCGCCAGAGACTGCGACATCCGGCAGGGCCTGGCGCATGCCGGACGCAATCACGCCACAATGGCGGCGGCGACAGGCGGAAACACGCCGATCTCCCCCCCTCCGACTTGTTCGAGCTCCGCCGCCAGCACGCCGACCCGCCGCCCGCCGGCTGAGCCTGCGCCTGCGGGCGACGGGACGCGGCCGGACATTGTGGCCCGCCGATGTCGCTTTTCGCAGCATCAACTCGGCACGATGTCGCGGCCGGTGCCCGGGTGCCCCGGGCACCGGGGCTCGCGGAGCCAAGTCAGTGCAGGTGGTCAGCCGCCGCCGTCCGAACCGGCAGCGCCCCACCCGGCAGCGCGCCGCCCGGCAGCCGACCCGCGCGGCCGTGCCGCGGTTAGCACGGACGCAGGCCGGCGAGCCGGTGATCACGGGTAGCCCGCTCCAGGAGGGTAGGCCGACCGTCGCGCGAATTAGGCGCGCGTCGCGGCGGCTCGCGCCCGGCCAGCCGCACAGGCGCGGACGCTGGCGGAATCGCCGTGCCTGCGCGGGTGGCCGCGGGTGACGACATACATCCAGGGAATGCTGGCGATCACCCCGGGCTTGGCCGCGGGGCTGGTGACGGTGTACATCCAGGGGATGCTCGGGACCACCCGCACGGCGGACTTGGCGGACCGGGCGGACTTGGCGGTCCGGGCGGACTTGGCGGTCCGGGCGGACTTGGCGGACTTAGCGGTCCGGGCGGCCCGGCACGAGGTCACCGAGGTGGACCGCGCCAGGACGGCGGTTCGCGCGGCCCGATCGCCGCCGACCGCGAGGCGAGGCCCGGCGGCGACCCGGTAATCGGAGGCGGTCAGATGCGCACCCGCTGCACGGGCACCGCTGACACCTACGGCATTTGTCGCTACGGCGACGGCACCGAGGCTTGCTAAAACGAGAGCCGGAACGGCGATCCCGCGCACAACGAAGGCGCTTGCCGTTCCCTTGGCGCGGTCACGGCGAGCGCTGCGCGCCGTCCCGCTGGTCGGTGTGATTACGTACCGTAATGACCTGTGGTTCATCATCGAGAAGGTCCCCTCATCGGCGACGTGGCTATCGGGCTCTCTAGGACGGTCAAGCTACACCACCTTCCGTCGCCTGATGTGGCATTTGGATCGATCCACGTGACGTATATTTTGGCATCCCACAGCGCCCGGGAGCCGACAGCCCGGGGGTATTCATGTCGAAAGTCGGGTTTGTCGTGACCAGAGCGTGGCGAGATCACGGACAGCACGAGAGCGACTCGCTGCGCCCGCAGTTGGGCCAAGCCACCTGCGGCCACTGGGGGCGGCCGTTCACCGAGAGTGACGGCCGGCGGCCCGGGGCCGCGCCGCCCTTACAGCCACGCCCTCCCCGCCGCCCCGCCGCGCCGCCCCGCCGCGCCCCGACTTCGCGCCGGGCCATTCCGGCCGCGCAATTAACGATGAAATTCTCACTGATTGATTTACTTCAAAACGCAATCGGCCCGCCGTTCTAGCTAATTATCGCAGAATTCATGTGATGCGCGTCTATGACACGGGTATCAACGAGGCCAGAATGGTGCTGCGGGACCTGTCCGGGGTACCAGATGCGGGCGGCAGGCGGTGGACGAGCGCAAGTCGAGCATGGAATTTCGGGTTCTCGGGCCCGCCGAGCTCTGGTCGGCCGGCCAGCAGGCCGACATCGGTTCGGCCCGGTCTCGCAGCGTGCTGGCAATCCTGCTGCTGACGCCCCGGACGATCGTTCCCGCCGAGACCCTGATCGACCGGCTGTGGGACGCCGACCCGCCGCCGAAGGCCAGGGAGAGCCTCACGGTGTACGTGGCCAGGCTGCGCGCGGCGCTCAGGGACGCCGTCGGCGACGGCGTCAGGCTGGCCGGGCGCGCCAGCGGCTACGTGCTTGACGTCGATCCGCAGAGCGTCGACCTGCACGTGTTCCGCCGCCTGCGCAGGCAGGCAGGCGCCCTGGCCGGGAGCAGCGACTACGAGGGCGCCGCGGTGCTGCTGCGCGAGGCCGACGGCCTCTGGCGCGGTCAGGCCCTGGCCGGGATCCGCGGCACCTGGGTGGCGCGGATCCGCGACAGCCTGGAGGAGGAGCGCCGGGCGGCGCTGGTCGAGCGGATCGAGTGCGAGCTGCGGACCGGCAGGCAGGCCGAGCTAGTGGGCGAGCTGCGCGGGCTGCTCGCGCAGTACCCGCTTGACGAGACGTTCATCGGCCAGCAGATGACCGCCCTGTACCGGGTCGGCAGGCCAGCGGATGCGCTGAGCCTGTACCGCGAGTCCCGCGACCGGCTGGTCGACGAGCAGGGCACCGAACCTGGTCCCGCGCTGGCTGAGCTGCATCAGCGGATCCTGCGCCACGACCCCGGCCTCGATGTGCGGCCGCCGAGCCGTCGGCCTGGCCGGGCGGCGCCGCCTGACACGCTCCCGTCCGAGACAGCGGAGTTCGTCGGACGCGGCGCGGAGCTCGCGGTGCTGGCCGGGGAGCCCGCCGTGACGTCCCGGGTGAACCTGATCGAGGGACTGCCCGGGGTGGGCAAGACGACGCTCGCGGTCCGCGCCGCGCGCATGGTCGCCGAGCAGTACCCGGACGGCGTCTTCTACCTGAACCTGCATGCCAACGACCCGGAGTGCCCGCCGCTGGACCCGGCGGAGGCGCTGCACCGCCTGCTGCGCATGCTCGGCGTGCCCGCGCCGCAGATTCCCGACACGGCCGCCGAGCGCGCTGCGCTGTGGCGGGCACAGCTGAGCAGGCGGCGCGCGGTAGTGATCCTGGACGACGCGGCGCGGGATGACCAGATCAGCCCGCTGCTGCCGACCGGCGGGCGGTGCATGATCCTGATCACGGCCAGACGCAGGCTGCCGGGTCTGGCGGGGGCCAGGGTGCTCAGCCTTGACGTGCTGCCGCCCGAGGACGCGGCCGCCCTGTTCACCAGGATCGCCGGCCCCGGCCGGGCGGCGGACGCCGCCGAGGTCGCCGCCGCCATCGACCTGTGCGGGCGGCTTCCGCTCGCCATCCAGCTGACCGCCGGGCGGTTCGCCCACAGCGCCCACAGCTGGGGCGCCCGCGGCGAGCTCGCCAAGCCGCCGGCCAGCCCTGACCCATCCGGCCACGCGACCCCGGAGGTCACCGCCGCCTTCGACCTCTCCTATGCCGCCCTTGAGCCCGGGCACCAGCGGTTCTTCCTGCGGCTCGGGATCAGTCCCTGCGCCGAGCTCAGCCTGCCGGCGATCGCGGCCCTGACCGGCTGCACCCTGACCGAGGCGGAGAACGCCCTGCTCGCCCTCCTCGACCATCACCTGCTCGTCGAGGCACCGCGCGGCCAGTACCGGCTGCACGACCTGATCCGCGGCTACGCGGCGGCGCGGGCCGCGCAGGACGAGACGGCGCCGGAGCGGCGGCAGGCCGTCGGCCGACTGCTCGACTACTACCTGCACACGGCCGACCAGGCCGACCGGCTGGTCCACCCGTTCAGGTACCGGACGCCGGTGTCGGTGACCAGGCAGCCCGCCTCGAGTTCTGAACTGTGCGCCACGGACGACGCGGCCGCCTGGCTGGAGCTCGAGTGGCGGAACATCCTGCGTGCGGCACAGTACGCGGGCAGGCACGAGTGGCAGCGCCACTGCGCCGACCTGACCCACGTGCTGGCGGCCTTCGTCGAGGTGATGGGGTACTGGGAGGAGGCAATGCAGGCGCACACCATGGCCCTGCAGGCCTGCCGCGACCTCGCCGACCCGGCCAGGATTGCGCGCGCGTCGCTCGAGCTCAGCGTGGTCAGCCAGCAGGCCGGCCGGCCAGAGGCCGCCCTCGCGCTTGCCGAGGACGCCGCGGCGATCTACCAGTCGCTGGCCGACGGGCGAGGCCTGGCCGAGGCGCTCGACCAGATCGGGCTGGCCAACCAGCGCGCCGCCAGGTCCCGCGAGGGCCTCGCCTACTTCGCCGAGGCGCGGACCCTCTACGACGACGTCGCCGACACCCACGGCATGGCCAACGCGCTGAGCCACTCGGCGATCGCCAGCTGGCACCTGGGCCGCTACCCGGACGCGATGGCCAGCCTGACTGGTGCGCTCGCGCTCTACCGCGACGTCGGTGACCGGCGCGGCGAGGCCAAGACGCTCAGCAACCTCGGCAAGATGCAGCTGCACACCGGCCTGCACAGGGACGCGCTGGAGAGCTTCGAGGAATCGCTGCGGATCTTCGGCGACATCGGCGGCGCGCAGAACCAGGCGATCCTCTACCACGCCATCGGCGGTGTCTACCAGTACAAGGGCAGCCACGAGCAGGGGCTGGCCGCGTACCGCCGTGCGCTGGCGATCTACCGCGACATCGGCGACCTGCCCGACGAGGCCGACGTGCTCAACGACATCGGAGCCATGTACCACGACGCCGAGTACTACGACGAGGCGCTGATCCACTACGAGCAGGCCAGGCTGATCGCCGAGGAGATCGGGAACCTGTCCGAGCAGGTGACTGCCCTGCGCGGGATCGCCGACGTGCACCGCGGGTCGGGCAGGTACGTCGAGGCGGCTGACGGCTACCACGCCGCGATGGGACTCGCGCGGGAGATCGGCGACCCGTACGAGGAGGCCAAGGCGCTGGAGGGAATCGCCGAGGCGACGCTCGCGACCCGCGGCCCCTACGCGGCCAGGATCATCTTCCGCCAGGCCCTGGACATCTACGAGCGCCTCGCCGTGCCCGAGGCCGAGTCGGCCCGCATCCGGCTGGAGACCACCGAACCCGCCTTCGGCCGCCGGACCTCGTTATCGGGCCCCGCCCCCGCTCCGCTTCCCGGTGCTCTCGTCATGATCACGTCCGTTCTGGCCTGATCTGCGGTAACCCAACCCCGGGATAGTCGCCAGCGCATCGCCCCCCTGACCGGCGAGCGCCCTTGGCGTCAAGGGGAATGCAGCATGGGCGTCAAGGTGCCGAGCGCAGAGTCGGGATTGCGGTTCCTGCCCGGGCGGCCGCAGGGCCCAGGGCCTGGCTCGGGGGCGCGGGCAGGAACCGCGGATGCCTACTGCGACGGGGAGGTTCCGTGGATCTGATCGAGTTGCTCTTCGCCGGGCCGGGCGGCAGCCTGGACGGGCCAGCCGCCCGCCGCTCCCCCGCGAGCGATGGCTCACTCGCGCTCGACGGCCTGCTCGCCAGCGCGGAGCGGTTCATCACCCAGTTTCATAACGAAACCCGCGCGGGGACTCCCGACCCCCGGCTCGGTCAGGTGCGCCGGGAGATCCTTCAGACCGGCACCTACTGGCACACCACGGACGAGCTGGCGTTCGGAGCGCGTGTCGCGTGGCGGAACAGCGCGCGGTGCATCGGACGGCTGTACTGGCGGAGCCTGCAGGTCAGGGACCGCCGCGCGGTCAGCGAGGCATCGGAGATCGCCGCCGAGTCGGCCACCCACCTGCGCGAGGCCACCAACGGCGGCCGGATCAGGCCGATGATCACCGTGTTCGCGCCCGACGAGCCGGACCGGCCGGGGCCGCGGATCATCGGCTCGCAGTTGATCAGGTACGCGGGCTACGAGACGCCTGGCGGCATCGTCGGGGACCCGGCGAACGCGGAGCTGACCCGTCTCGCACTCAAGCTCGGCTGGCCGGGAGCCCGGCCCGGCCAGCCGACCAGCCGGTTTGACCGGCTCCCGCTGCTCGTGCAGCAGGCGAACTCGCCGGTCACGATGCACGAGCTGCCGGCCGATGCGGTGCTCGAGGTGCCGATCAGCCACCCCGAGCTCGACTGGTTCGCCGACCTCGGGCTCCGGTGGTACGCGGTGCCGGTGATCAGCGACATGTGCCTGGACATCGGCGGCATCTGCTACCCGGCCGCGCCGTTCAACGGCTGGTACATGTGCACCGAGATCGGCTCGCGGGACTTCGGCGACCGTGACCGCTACGACCAGCTCCCGGTGATCGCGACAAAGATGGGCCTGTCGACGGCCAGCGTCAGGAACCTGTGGAAGGACCGGGCGCTGACCGAGCTCAACGTCGCCGTGCTGCACTCCTACAGCGCCGCCGGCGTGACGATCGCCGATCACCACACCGAGTCCGTGAGGTTCCTCGCGCACCTCGAGCGGGAGGAACGACACGGCAGGGTGTGCCCGGCGGACTGGAGCTGGATCGTGCCGCCTGCCGCATCGTCGGCGACGCCGGTCTTCCACCGGTACTACCAGGACCTGGACCAGACACCCAATTTCTACCGTCACCTCCCTCCCGCGCGGCCACCGTCCGCGCCGGCCGGCCAGGGCTGCCCCGTGCATGCCGGGCCTGCGGCCGGCGCGGACGGCTGGCCAGGAGGCGGTGGCATGCCAGAGCTGGCCCGGCTGCTGCCCAGCCATTGCCAGGGCTAGCCAGTGACAACGCCGGTCCGCGTGCGGACCGCGATCGGGGAAGGACGATCTGATGACCGTGCTCGACCTCGCGCTGCGGGCCTTCGCGCCCGCCAGGAGGCGCGACGACGGACAGGGCCCGCCAGGCCCGCCAGGCCCGTCAGGCCCGGCGGGAACGCCCGGCGAGCTGATGCTGCAGGAGCGCTGCGGCACGACCGAGCGAGCCAGGCAGTTCTACGACAACCAGGTGACCGGCCAGCTGACCCCGGTGATGCGGGAGTTCATCGGCCGCATGGCAATGGCCTTCGTGGCGACCAGCGACCGGTCAGGCGAGTGCGACTGCAGCTTCCGCGCCGGCCCTGCGGGGTTCATCAGGGTGCTTGACGACCGCACCCTTGCCTACCCGGAGTACCGGGGCAACGGCGTGATGGCCAGCCTCGGCAACATCACGCAGAACCCGCACATCGGGATTCTCCTGGTGGACTTCACCGACGACCTGATCGGCCTGCACGTGAATGGCGACGCGGACATCGTGACGCCGGCCAGGATGGCCGAGCTCGAACTCGACCTCCCCGAGCCCGAAGGCGGCGGCCGCCGACCGGTGCAGTGGGTGCTCGTTCACGTCAGCGAGGCGTACATCCACTGCTCCAAGCACATTCCCAAGATGATCCCGCAGTCTCGGGTACGGCACTGGGGATCGGACAACCCGCGGCACAAGGGCGGTGACTACTTCGGCACGGCCGCCGGCCAGGTGGCAGGCAGGGCAGCCGCCGAGCAGCCCGATCAGGCACCGGCACCGGCCACCCCGTCACCGGCCAGGTAGTCGCCGGACCGGGTTGCGCCGGCCGACGGGCTGCGTCACCACTGCGTCTGGAATGGCGGAAGAGCGACGCTGGCCAGGCAGCCGGTGTTCAGGCCCGACGCGCTGGCCCGCTCGACGAACGTCTGCATGAGGCCCGCGTCGCACTGTAGCCAGCCTGCAGGCCGATATCGTGGCCCTGCCCTGGCTCGACGACCTCGCGGCTGTTCGGCCAGATCCTCGTCGCGCCCGCCATGTTCGCCGGTGGGTCCTGCGGGTCGTCCGAGCCGTTGATCATCAGCACCGGCACCGCCGACCGGTGCTGCTGCCCGTACCGCGCGGCGGCTCCTGGTGACGGGATGAGCGTGCACACATACCGCCACCACCGGGCGCTCGCCAGGCTGGCCGGGTAGTAGAAGCTCGACCGGTCGGTGACCTTCGCGGGAGCGAGCCTGGCCCACGGCTCGGTGCACAGGATCGGGTACTCAATCACCGACGTGCTCCCCTGGCCGCCCGCCAGGCCGAAGCTGGCCAGCAGGCCGGTCAGGCGGTGCGCGCCTGTCCGACAGTGTCGAAGGAAAGGCCGGGCAGTCGAGCGGGTTCGACCCGCCGGTTCCGCGCTGGTCGATGAAGACGAGATCGCGGTTCTGGTTGAGACCGAGCAGTTCGTCGAGAACCACAGGGATGTCGTCGCTGACCGCGGAGCCGCCCGGCCCGCCGGCGAAGTCGACCACCGGGTCGGGCAGCCGGTGCCGGCACCACGCCAGAAAAGCGGCATCCGCTCTTGACATATCAAATGAACGGTCGTTCGATTCCGGTAAGGAACCGGTTCGCGGGAGCCCGCCGGCGCGCGGACGGCGAGACGGAGCGCCGTCCCCGGTGCTCCAGGCACAGCAGGAGGCCGACGGCATGACCGAACGCAAGAGCCCGACCGCGGTCCTGCACGAGGGCCCGCGCGCGCTGAGCGCGGAGCAGGTGCGCGAGATCGAGGAGACCGACCTGCCCGGCGTGCTCAACGTCGATATCGACGACGTGATCGAGTACGTGCACAAGGACCTGAAGTCGCTGCCTGACTTCATCACCTTGTACCGCAAGTACCTCAAGCAGCGCTGGGACGTCTACGACCTCGACTTCAGCCAGGACAAGATCGACTGGAACGAGAAGATGACCGAGGCCGAGCGGCGGTCGTTCATGGCCATCGCCTCGGGTTTCCACCACGGCGAGCGGCAGGTCGAGATCGAACTTCCGGTGTTCATGATCGGCGCCAGCGAGGAGGAGAAACTGCACATCGCCGCGCAGATCGAGGACGAGGCGCGGCACACCGTCTTCTTCGACCGGTTCTACCGCGAGGTGGTCGGGATGGAGGGCGCGGACATCATGGCGATACTCGACGCGTCGTTCCCGTGGGTCTCCGAGACCTTCGTCGGGCCGTTCGGGCTGCTTGCCTATCAGGCGGACGAGGTCCGGCGCAACCCCTACGACGAGCGGGCCCGAGTGCGTTATGGCACGAACTACTTCCTGTGGATCGAGGGTGTGCTCGCGCTCTCGGTGATGAAGGTGACGCTCTCCTACGCCCGCTGGCGCGGCTTCCTGCCCGCGTATTACACCGGGTTCACGGCCACCTGCCGTGACGAGTCGCGGCACGTGCAGGGCGGCATGCGCTACCTGCAGGACGCGGTCCGCAAGGACCCGTCGATGATCAACGAGATCCACGCAACGCTGCGCACGATCCTGGCGCTGTCCGGGGTCGCCAGCCGGGAGATCGTCTACGAGCCGCTCGGCTGGACCGAGGGCGAGGTGCGACTGCTGTTCTTCCAGCAGCTTCGGCGCAAACTCAACGACGTCGGTATCGGCCTCTCCCCCGACCTCGAGGCGCTGCTGGAGCGTACGCAGCCGGTCCTGGCTGGCGGGTGAGCCGTGGCCGAGCCAAGGTTCTTCAGCAAGGAGTGGGCCGACGCCGTCCGCGACGCCCTGGTGACGGGGCCGACCGAGGAAGCCCGCGCCGGCAAGCTCCCGATGTACTGGGACTTCTTCGAGCTGATCAAGAGCATGTACCCGGCGTCGTGGGCGCTCGGGTGCCGCAACCTGCCCGCCGAGCCCGGTGACGACCCGGCCTACCTGCTCGTGCAGTGGGCCGGCGGCACGGTCACCGACTGCCGGATCGTCACCGGCGACGGCTCGCCCGAGGCCACCTACGTGCTCGGCATGGACTACGGGGACTGGAAGGCGCTGCACGACGGGTACGACGCGCAGCGCACGGTCATGTACCGCAAGATCCTGCTCGAGAACGGCGACCTGCTGGAGTTCTTCAAGACGATCTACTTCTTCGTCGAGTGCCTCGCCGTCATCGGCGCCGTGCCCGCCAGTTACCCCCTGGGCCGCGACGGGGCGTAGGCGCTCTCCGGGAATCGGCGCACGCCACGGGGCCGCGGCGCTCCGGTGCGCATCGCCGCGCCGGAAAGGATGTGCTGCCGCGCGCCGATGTTGTAGGACGGTGCTATGGCGATGACTGGCACCCGGGTGCTCGGCGGCCGGTACGTGCTGTGCGAGGCCCTCGGCACGGGCGGCATGGCGACCGTCTACCGCGCCAGGGACGAGGTGCTGGGCCGCGAGGTCGCGGTGAAGGTGCTCAGCCAGCAGTTCGCCGGCGATGCGGCCTTTCTCGCCAGGTTCCAGGCCGAGGCCAGGCACGTGGCCGCGCTGAAGCACCCGCGCATCGTCACCGTCTTCGACAGCGGGATCGACGAGTCGACCCCGTTCATCGTGATGGAACTGGTACCCGGCAGGTCGCTGCGGCAGATTCTCGATGAGGCCGGGGCGATGCCCGTCGAGGAGGCCGTCGCCGTGGCCACCGGGATCTGCGAGGCGCTGGAGGCCGTGCACGCGGCCGGCCTGGTGCACCGGGACATCAAGCCGGCCAACATCCTGCTGTCCGGCACCGAGGTCAAGGTCCTGGACTTCGGGATCGCCAGGGCCGAGGCCGCGACCGGCGGGACGCGGACGCAGGCCGTGCTCGGCACCGCCGCCTACCTGTCGCCCGAGCAGGCGTCCGGTCACCAGGTCGGCCCGAAGTCCGACCTGTACGCGCTGGGCTGCGTGTTGTTCGAGATGCTCACCGGCGCGCCGCCGTTCAGCGCCGAGTCGGCGGTCGCGCTGGCCTACCGGCAGGTGCACCATCACGCCGGGCTCCCGTCCGCCCGGCGGCCCGGGCTGCCCGCTCAGCTCGACCTGATCACCTCGCGGCTGCTGGCCAAGGACCCGGCCGCCCGGCCCGCGAGCGCCACCGCCGTCAGGGCCGCCCTGCTCGGCGTGGTGGCCCCGGGCCACACCGAGGTGCTCCCGCCAGTCCCCGGCAGCGAGGGCACCGGGACCGGCCACCTGCCGACACGCCGCGGCCGTGGCCCTGGCCGGTTCCGTCCGAGGCTGACCGAGCTTATCCTCGCGGCGGCGCTGGCCGGAACGGCCGGCGCGCTGGCGGCGGTCCTGCTGACCGGCTCCGCGGCGCCGGCGTCATCAGCGCCGCCGCATGCTGGCCGGTCCGCCGCGGCCGGCCAGACGCACCAGGCATCGCAGCCGAAGCCGAGCACGCCAGCGCCCGGCCAGTCCGGCCGCCCGGCCGCCCGGCCGCTGGTATCCGCCGCGGCCGGCACGTTCGTGGCCGACCTGAAGGAAGGCGTCCTTGGCGGGCAGGTCAGCCAGCAGGCCGGCCAGAACATGTTCAACCAGCTCCAGCAGGTGCTCTTCAGCCCGCCGGCCACCGCCCAGCAGGTCGACCAGCAGTACGCGCAGCTCGTCCAGGTCTACGACCAGTACCTCATGCAGGGCCAGATCACCGGCTGGGCCATCAGCGTCCTGCGTCACGACCTCGGCGCTCTCGGCAGCGCACTCGGCGTGCCCTGAGAAGGGACTCGTGGGAGCAGCCGCTGGACCGCCCTCCCAGCTGAGCCGAATCGTCGTCGCGCGGTCCCCCTGCGCGCCCGGACGGCGGCCGTCAGGACAGCTGCGGCCCGGCCGACTGCTCGGGAGCTGTGCTCCAGCCGCGCCAGGCCGGCTCATACACCGGCTCGCCATCGCGGTCGTCCGTGCTGACCAGCATGCCGCGCTCGGTCAGCGAGGCCAGCGCTGCGCGCACCACCTGCTCGTCGCGGTTCACCGCCGTCGCGATGTCAGTGGCCGTGGCCTGGTGCCCGACGAACTCCAGGGTCGCTATTGCCTCGTAGATGACCGCATCATCGCCGCCCAGGGTGATCTGGTCGGCCATCGGCTGACCGCTCGCTGGCTGGCTGGCCCCCGGTAGGCCGACTGCCGGCTGACCGGCCGCTCGCTCATCGCGCTGCGCCGCCACGGCTGAGCTCCTCCCATCGGGGTCGCCCGGCCATTCTGGCTCGGCCCAGGCTCGACCAGCCTGGGCTACCCGCGTCGGCATCGGGCATGCACGAAAGGCACCGACGCGCCGGCGGGTCCTTACGCGCCCAGGACCCGTAAGGTAGCTTCACGCAATCATCTGACTGCGTCTAGTTACAAGAGCGCTTCGGCTTGACGCGGAACGGGGCTGGCAGATGACTAACGAATGGCGGGCGGGCGCGGAAGCACAGCCTGGCCCGGAAGCACAGCCTGGCCCGGAAGCACAGCCGGGCCCGGAAGCACAGCCGGGCCCGGAAGCGGCCGGCGGACGTCAGGGCGGTCGGCCGGAGGTCACTCGGCGAAGCCTGGCGGGGCTGGCGGCCGGCGCCGGCATCATGGCCTCCGTGGCTGGCGGGATCGCGCCTGATGCGCGCGCTGCAGCGGGCGAAATCGGCGAGCCGGGGCATACTCCCGGGCCGCGGGAAGCGCTGGCTCTGCTGATGGCGGGCAACCGGCGCTGGGCGCGCGGAAGAGCCATGCACCCGCATCAGTCGGTGCCGTGGCGGCTGCATGTGGCCGCGCATCAGGAACCCTTCGCCACCGTGGTGTCCTGCATCGACTCGCGCGTCCCTCCGGAGATCATCTTCGACCGCGGAATCGGCGACATGTTCGTGATCCGCACGGGCGCACAGGCGCTCGATGACCTCGTCGTGCTTGGCAGCATCGAGTTCGGCCCGGTCAATTACCGCTCCGCGCGGCTCATGGTCGTCCTCGGCCACCAGAAGTGCGGTGCGGTGATCGCCGCGATCGAGTCAATCCAGAGCGGCCGCCCGGCGCCTGGCCACATCCAGGCTGTGGTCGATGCCCTCCGGCCTGCCTACCGGGTCGCCAAGCCGCTCCCCGGCGACCTGACCGACAACATGATCAGGGCGCAGATCAGGCTCACCGTGCGGCGGCTCAGGCTGGACCCGTTGCTGCGCGCGCGGATCGCCGACGGCAGGCTGGCGATCGTCGGCGGCTATTACCACCTGCGCAGCGGCATCGTCGACCTGATCGCCTGAGCGCGGTGCGCCTCGCCCACCCGGAGCAAGCCGACGCCAAGACCCCCGTGGCAAGCACATCGCTCAGCCCGTGCTCAGCTGAGGCCATGCCCGAGCCTGCCTGGCCAGGCGCGAGCGCGGCACGCAAACGGGAGGGTCGAGCACGACTCAGCTGCCGGTATCCCAAGGATTGACGATCTCGACCCCCGTCTCACGGAAGTCCGAGACGTTGCGAGTGGCTAGCGTGGCGCCGCGCGCCCGGCAGATCGCCGCGATCTGAGCATCAAATCCCTCGATGGGCATCCCGAGCCGCTCACGGTGGCTCACCATGAGCGCGTAGTGCCCGGCCGCAGCCGCATCGAAGGCAAGGACCTGCTCGGCAAAGCCGTCAAAGACCTCCGAGGCCGCAGACCTCAACTGCTCCTGCCGCCTCCCCTCAGGCAGCCGCGCGATGCCGTACAAGACCTCGGCAACGGTGACCGCCGATGTATACAGCTCGCGTGCGGGCTGGCTCTCCACCCACTTCCGGACCAACTCAGACGGGGACGACCGCATCAGTTCCGAGACGACGTTCGTATCGACGACGATCATCAGCCGAGATCGGCCGCTCGCGGCCGTGCCGACCGGGCCGGGATATCCAGATCCACACCGCCCAGCTCACCAAACCGGTCGAGCAGAGCGCCGAGCAAACCGCTGTTCTCTTCGGGCTCGCTGACCGCGTCCGTCAGGATGGCCCGTATCTCCGCCTCCATCGACCGGCCGTGCCGCGCCGCCCGCACCCTGATCCGCTCCTTCACCTGCTGATCCAGGTTCCTGACACTCACCGCTGCCACAACGACCACCTCTGCTATCAATGCTAGCAAGTCGGCCGGTGACCGTTGAGTCATCTGTCTCGACGGCCGTTCCTAGGGCTGCCTGCGATGGGTCGCCCTACCACTTTGCCTCGGGGAGCCTCGGAGCGGACCTGTCGTGGCCCGGGCCCGGCCGGACCGGGACGAGCACGATCACCGGGACCTGGCGGCTGGTCCTGGCCTGATAGAAGAGGAGCTGCGGATGCTCGGCCGCGTACCGGTCGAACAGGCGGTCGCGCTCCGCTCCGGCGGTGACCCGAGCCACGGCCTCGAGCACCTCCGTCCCGACCTCGATGGTCACGGCGGGGCGGGCCCGGAGGTTGTGATACCAGGCCGGGTTGCTGTCCGGCCCGGCCGGCCCGGCCGCCCCGCCGGCGACCACATAGCTTCCTTCGTCGGCCAGGTAGGTGAGCGGCACCGTATGCCGCCGGCCGCTCCGGGCGCCCACGGTGGTGAGCAGCAGCAGCGGCATCCCGGCGTGCATCCCGTCGACGGTACCGCCGCGAACCCGGAACTCGCCGACCACCTGCTGGTTCGGGTCTGCTCGCGCGGTGGCCGGCTCAGCGGCCCGTGACAGGCCGGCGGCGTGCCTGGCGACAACGTCGGCGTAGCGCCTGAGGCTCTCGCCGGGGCCGTCGCCAGCCAGCGCAGCGCGGACCTGACCCGCCATCTCCCCATGGCGGTCAAGCTCGCTGTGGATGAACGTGTCCTCGCTCGCCTCGTCGCCGGCGGGCGTGAACTCGACCGTGATGCGGCTGGCGCGCTCGTCGTCGGTGACCGACCGCCACCCCGGCCCTATCCGCCAGGTCATCGTCAGCCGATGCGGCGGCTCCCAGGCGAGGATTGTGCCGCGAGTCACCTGGCTGCCGTCCGCCCGCGCTCGTAGAACCTCCCCCCGACCTGCGGCTCGATCACGACCTCCGACGCGCCGGGGATGAAGGCGCCCTACCCGGACATGCCGGCACCGGCCGACGACTACCTCGCCCTGGTGCTCGACGTCGACCTGCGGCTGCTCGCCATCGCCGACCGGCTGCGCCAGCACTGGGCCGCCCACGCCGCGGCCGTCGGCCTGACCGCCGCCCAGGTCAAGGTGCTGCTCCGGCTCACTCCCGGCGAGACAACCACGATGCGAAGGCTCGCCAGACAACTCGACTACGACGCCTCCAACCTCACCACGCTCGTGGACCGGCTCGCCGTGCGCGGAGCGCTGGAACGCCAGCCGGGCCCCGCCGACCGCCGGGTCAAGGAGCTCGTTCTCACCGCCGAAGGTCAGCGCCTGCGCGAGCACTTCTGGCACAACCTCGTCACCGACGCGGGCCCGCTCACGCCGCTCAGTGAACCGGACCTGCGCGCCCTGGCCCGGCTCCTCGCCAGGCTCGACCAGCCGCCTGAATCGGCCGGATGAGTGCTGAGTAGGGCCGGATCGGACTGGATCGGCTAGCCGGCCGACCTTCGCCGCCCGAGCGCACTGACTCCCATGCGGACACCGCGGCTGGAAAACAGGGACGCCGATGAGCCGAGGAGGCAAGCTAGTACCGGCAGATGCCTGCCGCGGCTACCTGGGAGGGACGCCCGATGACCGAGTCGGCCTGTGAGCCCGTATCCGTCTCCAGGGAAATCGGAGCCCCGGCGGAGACGCTCTTCGATCTTCTGACCCAACCCGCCAAGCACCCGCTCGTCGACGGGTCGGGCATGCTGCGGGCAGGATCCGACGGCGCCATCACCGGAGTCGGAGACGTCTTCACCATGACGATGCACAACGACGAGATGGGCGACTACGAGATGTCCAACCACGTCGTCGAGTACGAGCTCAACCGGAAGATCGGCTGGGAGCCGGTCCTGAAGGCGGCGTCCCGGCCCGAGGATCAGGCCGACATCGGCGACCGCGCCGAGCATCGCTGGACCTTCCAGCTCACCCCGCTGGGCCAAGGCTCCACGCTGGTCACCGAGACCTACGACTGCACGCGCGCGCCGGAGTGGCTGCGCAACGCCGTCAAGGGCGGCAAGCGCTGGATCGCCAGCATGACGGCATCCCTGGAGAAGCTGGACGAGCTCAGCCGCGCGTGATCCGGACATCCGGCGCTGCTCAGCAACGGAAAGCTCGGGGAGTACCTGGCCGCCCTGGTGCCAAGCTAAGGAGAGCTTGACGACCCGGACGGAGGCGGGCTGGAAGACCCGGACGCCGGCGGGCTGGACGACCCGGACGGGGACGGCGAGCTGGAACTGGACCCGGAGAGGTCCTGCAGGAACGTGACGAACCGTGAGTCCGTGGGAGCGGTCGTGTTGACCTCGAAGCCCTGGACGTACGGGAGCATCGCCCTGGCAGCCTGGTTGATGGTGCCTGGGCCGACGGTGACGTTGTTCGGCGTGGTGCTGAGGGTGCCGATGATGATCACGTGCGGGTTGGCGGCCCTGGCCGCGGCGGCGGACTGCTGCACGAACTGGGTCAGCGCCGGCAGGCTGGTCTCCATCTCCGCGGTCTGCAACACGAAGATCTTGGCGCCCGAGGCAACCGACGGGAGGCTGCAGCGGACGTAGGCCTGGGCGATCGACTCGCCCTTCTGCTGGCCGCAGGTCGCGCCTGGCACGCTCATCAGGTCACGGCCGGGGATGAGCACGGTCTGGTCGCCGGCCCCGGACGCGGCCTTGCTGAAGTCCTGCATGTAGGTCAGCGGGGTCTGCTGCTCGTTGACCGGCGTCGGCGGCCAGTACTCCGGGTCGTCGGCAAGGATGCCGACCCCAGGGATGACCGAGCCGCTCTTGATCGCGGCCTGCTCGGATGCGTAGCTGAAGAACAGCTCGACCGGGGTCACTCCGGACGGCAGCGGCGGGCCCGAGTTGTTGTGCTCAAGCGCGTAGGTCCCGGGGCCGGACAGGGTCTGCCCGATCAGCGACGGGTTGAGCGCCTCCAGGCGGGTCAGGTCCTCCCGGTAGTAAATCCAGTACAGCCCCGACAGCTTGACCGGCTTGCTGACGGCGTGCGACGGGATCGTCAGGTAATACAGGCCGCCCGCGAGCAGCAGAGCCAGCAGGGCGCCGATGGCGATGAGAACCCGCGGCTGCGGGAGCCTTGTCCGGGAGGGCGCATTACTCATCGAGTCTTTCCCCCTGTTTGCTTAGCCTGCACAAGCACCCGGGCCGGCGGATCCGCGCGCCGGCCCGTCCCCGTAACTGCCGGGAGAACGGGAAAGCAAATATGGTGACAAAGAACAATTGCGCGAGAACGCGGCTGGGATGTGAATCTCGGCTGATGCGAAACTCGGTGGACGCCCCTTGATAAGGTCCGTGCCGCTGGTGGCGTCTTGAAGATCAGATGACCCGTCTGCGACGGACTCAAACTAGCCGCGAGCGTTCTTTACCTACCGGGCAGGCTCCGGGCAGCAGGCTCCGGAATGACGGGCTCGGGGGCGCCGAAGCCCTCCTGGCTGTCGACCGACAAGATCAGGCCGTCACGGAAGGCGTAGCAGGTCGTCACCGGCAGCGGGCCCAGCCCGTGCCCTGGCTCGGGCAGGACCGTGGCCCTGACGGTCACGACCGGACCGGGCCGCTCGGCGATCTCGTCGATCTCGATCTGATAGTTCCCGTGGGCCGCATGCATGTCACGTGCCAGCCGGGCGATGCCGTCGTACCCGTAGTACATGCTCCGCCCCGGCCGCACGACGGGCTGGCACACGACCTGCGGGTCCACCAGCCGGGGCAGCTGGTCGACCTGGCTGTCCCTGATCGCCGCGTAGAAAGCCGTGACAACGTCGGCTGGTGCTCGATCACGACTCTCGCCAGACATGGCAGCGCCCCCCTCCTGATCGTCCCCTTCCGCATCTGCGGATACTCCTCCGCCGACGGCACGATGTCCCGCACGTCCGGCCCCGGTCGCAGGCTACGATCGGCCGCCGCCTAACCACAAGCGGAGGCGACCGGCGCGCGGCTCCCGTTGGACGCTGCGGCGGTCTCCCGGCGCGCCCTGGTGTGGCGGTTCTCCGGGATGAGCGGCCCGGAGACGCTGGAGTGCTCGCCGCGGTGGTTCAGCGCGTGCTGCCTGGTGGCGTCGAGGAACGTGCGCGTCTGGCGGTCCCGCGGGAACGCGTCGTCCTCGTAGGAGTCCCACAGCACCTGTCGGCCAACTTCGCCCGCCGCGGGCGCACGGCCACCTGGGACGGCGGGCGGCACCGCCCGCGAAGGACGGGCAGCCCGCGCCTGGCCGGCGTCCTTGCCGCGCTCGAGTGCACCGTGGAAGAACGCCTGCCAGGCGGCGACCACGAGATCATCATCGGTCACGTCCGGGACGTGGAGACCGGCGCCAAGGACGCGGCACCGCTGCTGTACTGGCGCGGCGGCTACGGGATGGAGCGCCAGTGAACGTCGCTGTCGTCATCGGCAACCCCAAGCCGCGCTCGCGCACCTACCAGGCCGCGATCGCGGTAGCCGAGAAACTGAGCGGCAAGCGCGCGGATCTCATCATCGAGCCAGCTGCGACCTGCTGCTCAAGCCGGTGCTCGTCGAGCTCGGCGCGACGTGCCCGACGCGCGGGCCCGTTCCTGCTCGAATCCGAGTACGGCGGCGGCGAGACCCTCGACGGATGGCTCACGCGTTCCCGTCCGCAGGTGCTGGCGACGCAGCGCGAACGGTCCGGAGCCGGGACGAAAGGCCCTGTGGCAGGCCGCACCGCCGTGTGCTAATGGAAGCAGGCGGACGTTCGGGAGGACGCATGAAGCAGCGTGTTCCCAGGAGGTCGTGGCAGCCCGCGCCACCAGCCGGGCACCGGCCGCGGGTCCTGGTCGAGGATGATCAGCCGGCACTGGCAGTCTCGGACTTCTCGCTGTTCGAGCAGGCCGGATTCGATGTCGCGTTCTGCACGGGCCCCGGCGATGACCGTGCGGCCTGCCCGGCACTGCGCGCAGAGCGGTGCCCGGTACTGGCGGGCGCGGACGTGGTACTGCACGGCCTCGACCCGCGCCTGGGCGTGGCCGGGGCGATCAGGCGCCAGTGTCCCGCCACGCCCGTACTGCTCAAGCGGCGCGCCGCCGCGGACAGCGGCGCCGAGCCGGTTCCTGGCCGCGTCTTGCTGGCACCGGAGTGCTCCGTGCGCGGGCAGATCGAGGCGCTCCGCAGCGCGCTGGCCCGGAAGCCCAACTGACGCTGGCCCGGAAGCCCAACTGACGCTGGCCCGGAAGCCCAACTGACGCTGGCCCGGAAGCCCAACTGACGCTGGGCCGCCGATGCCACCTCGACGCGCGCCCGCCGCGGCCGCGGCCGCCCGGGCGAGCACGGCCGCCCGAATCCCCGCATACCAGCCGAAACCACACATGATCACCTGGGTGCCCGTGGAATGAATGCCACATCCACTGCGTATTCTGGGACATCCGCCACATCCATCAAGATCATCTCCCGGCGGTACGGGGCGCGGCGGCCGACGGCGGCGGTACGGGGCGCGGCGGCCGACGGCGGCCTCGGGGCGGCCCGCGCCGGACCGCAAGGCGGGCCATCAGGGTCTGGCTCCGCGACCCAGTCCCATGACCTACGGGACAGGCGCTAGCCTGGCTACGGCCGAGTACCGGGGAGCCGCATGAGCGCCGAGCCGAAGCAGTACGTGATCGCGGATTTGCTGGCCAACGCGATCGAGCCGTGGGACAGCCTCACCGCCAGGGAACTCGAGGCTCTCGGGGCGCGGCTGGACCCCGACAGCCCGTTGACCGCCCCGGTCGTGATCGCCGCCTACAGCAACGAGCGCGGTCCCGTCCTGATCGACGGCGGCGAGCGGCTCCAGTGGCTGGCCAGTCCGCCGCGCAACCACAGGTTCGTCTCGGCCGACGAGGTGAGGATCGATCCGGACGCGGTCGATGAGCGGTCCGCCCACCTGGCCGCGGTGGCTCTGCGCGTCAACCGGCGCCAGGCCTCGCCGCGGGTCAAGGCTGGCGTGGCCCGCAAGCTCCAGGCACAGTTCGGCTGGTCACAGGCGACGATCGCCGAAGTATTCAAGGTGTCCAGGCCGGCGGTGTCCCGGTGGCTCGCGCAGATGGGCGGGGCCGACGTGCCCGAGGTGACCGGCGCGGACGGCAGGATCTACCCGGCGCGCGGGAAGCAGGCAGACCAGGGCACGCCCGCCGCTGGCGGCACGGTCGCCGACGCGCTCAAGACCCTGCGCGCCGCGCACGATGCCGCCGTGGGGCGTTACCCGCAGACCCGCCACATCCGGATCGACCGGCACGGCAAGGCAGATCCGCAGGTGTGGACGGTCACCGTTCCCGCACAGTCAGCGGCCGCCGCGGCCGACCTCGCTGACCTGCTCAGCGACCAGGCCAGTGACCTGGCGGACCTGGCCCGTAAGCTGAGGCAGGCAAGCTCCTGAGTCGCCCCGCTGCTCTCCTCCGAGGGCGACGGCCACGGAAGTCCGGCCGACGAGGAAGGGACGAGGTCAGATGAGCTCGCCGCGCTCCTCCCGGGAACCCTCGCCGGCGGCCGCCGCAGCCAATGGCGCCGCGCCGCCTGCGAACGCCGGCGGAGCAGGCGACCGAGCCGGCGACGGAGCCGGTGACGGTAACGGCGCGCTGCCGGGCCTCAGCCACCGCACGGTCCTGCTCATCATCGGCGCGCTGATGCTCGGCATGCTTCTCGCGGCGCTGGACCAGACCATCGTCTCCACCGCGCTCCCGACGATCGTCGGTGATCTCAAGGGCGGCTCGCACATCGCCTGGGTCATCACCGCGTACCTGCTGGCCGCCACCGTGTCCACCCCGCTATGGGGCAAGCTCGGCGACCAGTACGGCCGGAAGGCCTTCTTCCAGGCCGCGATCGTGATCTTCCTCGCAGGCTCGATCCTGTCCGGGCTCAGTCACTCCATGGTCGAGCTCATCGCGTTCCGCGCGATCCAGGGTCTGGGCGGCGGTGGCCTCATGGTCGGCGCCCAGGCGATCGTCGGCGACATCGTCTCCCCCCGCGAGCGCGGCCGCTACGTAGGCCTTTTCGGCGCCGTCTTCGGCGTGTCGAGCATCGTGGGCCCGCTGCTCGGCGGCGTGTTCGTCGACGACCTGACCTGGCGCTGGATCTTCTACATCAACATTCCGATCGGGATCATCGCGCTCATCGTGGTCGCCAGCCAGGTGCCCGGCAAGCTCCGCCGGGTGCACCACATCATCGACTACATCGGCACCACGGTGCTGGCCCTGGCCGCGACATCGTTCATCCTGATGACGAGCCTCGGCGGCACCACGTACGCGTGGAGTTCCGCGCCGATCTGGGTTCTCGGTGCCAGCGGTGTGGTGCTCGTGGGCCTGTTCGTGCTCGTCGAGCGGACGGCCGAGGAGCCCGTGCTGCCGCTGCACCTGTTCCGGCTGCGCGCGTTCTCGGTCACCAGCATCGTCGGCTTCATCGTCGGATTCGCGATGTTCGGCGCGATCACCTACCTCCCGGCGTTCTTCCAGGTCGTCCGGGGCGTCTCGCCGACGTTCTCCGGCGTCCAGCTGCTGCCCCTGATGGCCGGGCTGCTTGTGGTGTCGATCGGATCCGGGCAGGTCATCAGCAGGACCGGCAAGTACCACTACTGGCCCATAGCAGGCGCCGGGACGATGACGCTCGGCCTTTACCTTCTGTCGCTCATGGGCGTTAGCACGCCGTTCGTGCTTGACTCCCTGTACATGCTCGTCCTGGGCATGGGCATCGGCGGTGTGATGCAGGTGCTCGTGATCATCGTGCAGAACGCGGTCCCGCACAGCGAGCTGGGCGTCGCCACCTCGGGAGCGACGTTCTTCCGGTCGATCGGCGGTTCCTTCGGCACGGCGGTATTCGGGGCCATCTTCGCGAACGTCCTCGCCGGGAACCTGGCCAGGCACCTGCACGGGGTGCCTCTTCCGGCCGGTTTCTCGAGCGCTGACGTCACGCCCGCGCTGCTGTCGCACCTTCCCGCGGCGATCCGCCAGGGGCTCATAGCCGGCTACGCCGAGTCGATCCAGACCGTCTTCATCGTCGCCGTCCCCATCGCCGCACTGGCCTTCCTCGCCACCTGGCTAATCCCGCAGCTCGAGCTCAGGAGATGGCAGCCCGCCGGGTCCGCCCCGGCCGAGGGGCGGACCGATCAGTCCCCGCAGTCACCCCAGCCTGAGGAAGCGCTCGACTAGTCCGCCCTCCCTGAGCTCCTCGACCTGGGCGACGGTCCAGGGGGACAGCTCGGTTCCGCGCCTCATCGCGTCGGCGACGTAGTCGTCCCAGGGCATCCAGCGTGCTTCGACGACCTCGTCCGGCTTCGGCCGAGGTTGGCCGGTGATCCTGCACAGGTAGGCGGGGCAGATCTCGTTCTCCTCGATGCCGTTCATCTCCGCCTGGTACCGGAAGTGTGGCAGCGCGCAGACCTGGTCCGTCGCCTCCACGCCAAGCTCGTCTCTCAGCCGCCGCCGAACTGCCGCCTCGACCGGCTCGCCCGGCATCGGGTGGCCGCAGCAGGTGTTGGTCCACACACCGGGGAAGGTCAGCTTGGTCAGCGCCCGCCGGGTCACGAGCAGCTGCCCATCGGGTCCGAAGGCGTAGCAGGAGAACGCCAGATGCAGCGGAGTGCTCCCGTGATGAACCTCCGCCTTCGGCGCCTGCCCGATCGGGCTCCCGTCCTCATCCAGCAGCACGACGTACTCGGTGACCATGACGCAGGTCTCCCGCCGGTCAGGCCTTGGCCTTGCGCCGGCGCGGTCCGAGCTGCCGGAGCTGGATCCAGGTGACGATGAGGAAGACCACCGCGAGGCCGAGGATGAATCCGATGTCGCGCAGCCAGGTGCCCGAGGTGTGGTTCCATAGCGGATCGGCTGTCGCCGTGATCGGGGTCAGCGTGTTCACGTTGACGGTGGAGGCGGCGGCGGCGAGACCCCACCGCGCCGGCGCGATCCAGGAGACCTGCGACAGGCCAGCGATCCCTGCCAGCGGCACCACCCCTCCGGACAGCACGATCTGGCCGACGACCAGCATGACCAGGAACGGCACCGCCTTCTCGCTGGTGTTCACCAGCGCCGAGACCATCAGGCCAAGGCACATCGAGGCGAGCGCGAGCAACCCGACCGCGATCAGGATCTCTACCAGCGGCTGGTGATGCAGGAACGACCCCGTCGGCGGCATCGCCCGCCCGGCCAGACCGATCAGCACGATCACGACCGCCTGCACAATGCTGATGGCACCGACGATCAGCAGCTTGGAGAGCAGATAGCCGAACGCGGACAATCCGGCGGCTCGCTCCCGAATATAGATCGGCCGTTCCTTCACGATCTCTCGGAACGACGCCGCGGTGCCGGCCAGGCACGCGCTGGTGATCAGCAGCTGCAGCAGTTCCTGCGCGGTCAGCCTGGTGCCGGGAAAGCCGCTCAGCCCGTGCGCGGCCGGGACGAAGTGGATCAGCAGCCCGAGCACGACCGGCAGCACGGCCATCATGATCAGGAAGCCGCGGTCGGCGGCGATCACCCGGGCAAACCGCCGGGTCAGGGTCGCGACCTGGCCGAGCCAGCCGCGGCGCCGCGGCGCGGCGCCCCCCTGCTCCGCCTCGGGTACCGGCACGTCATCGGACGCGACGTACTGCGCCTGGTACGGCGATGCCCGGAACTCCGCCGCCCAGTCCCGCTCCGGATGCGCCTCGACGGCCTGGAACACGTCCGCCCAGTCCGGGACGTCAAAGTACTGCAGCCCCTCGTCGGGCGGCCCGAAGTACCCGACCTTCCCGCCCGGCACCAGGAACAGCAGCCGGTCGCACACCGAGATGTTGGCCACGCTGTGCGTGACCACGATGATCGTCCGGCCGTCGTGCGCGAGGTCGCGCATCTGGTGCATCACGGACTTGTCCAGCCCCGGGTCCAGGCCTGACGTCGGCTCGTCGAGGAAAAGCAGCGACGGCTTGGTCAGCAGTTCCTGCGCGACATTGACCCGCTTGAGCTGCCCTCCGGACAGCCGGTCGGCGCGGGTATCGGCGTGCTTGGACAGGCCGAGTTCGGCCATCACCTCATCGATCCGGGCGCCCCGCTCCTGCGCCGTCGTATCGGCCGAGAACCGCAGCTCCGCGGCGTACTCCAGAGCACGCCGCGCAGTCAGCTGGGTGTGCAGGATGTTCTCCTGCGGGACCAGGCCGATCCGGTGCCTGAGCTCGTCGTAGTTCGCATATAGGTCACGGCCGTCGTACAGCACCGTGCCGGTGTCCGCGGGCCGCATCCCGGTCAGCGCACCGAGCAGCGTCGACTTGCCGGCGCCGCTCGGGCCGAGAACGCCGACCAGGCACTTCTCCGGGATAGACAGCGACAGGTGGTCCATCAGCGTTTTCTTGCCGCCGTTGACCGTGACGACGAGGTCCCTGGCGGTGAACGTGATCGCACCCTGGTCGACGAACTGGCTCAGCTCGCTGCCCTTGAGCCGGAATGTGCAGTGCCCGATGCTGATGATGTCGGACTCGCTCAGCGATCGGGAGGTGATCCGCCCGCCATTGACGAAGGTGCCGTTGCTGCTGCCGAGATCGGCGATCTCGTAGATGCCGTCCGGCCGGCGGCGAAGTTCCGCGTGATGACGGGAGACCTCCAGGTCGGCCAGCACCAGATCGTTGTCCGGGGACCGGCCTATCTTCACCGTCGTCGTCGGCCGCGACCCAAGGTGCAGCATCGACGTGGGCCGGTCGACAACGCTCGGCATCATGCGGGTTACCGACGCCTCGAGGAAGCCCTTTGCCGGGCGCGTCCCTGGCATCACGGGTCCGCCCGGCGGCGCCGCGGGCGCCGCCGCCGCGGACGCTGCGGCGGCGGGTGATGAGGCCGCGAGTGCTGAGGCCGCGGATGCTACGGCCGCGGGTGCTGAGGCTGCGGGTGCTGAATTCCCGGCCTGCGCACTGCCTGACGCGGCGGATTCCGGCGCCGGAGGCTTGGCCACGACCACCGCTGTCGCCTGCTGCGGCTGGAACCGGACGACCGGCCCGTTCTCCTGGTGCCCGAGGCGCACCTCGCACGCGGTGGTGATCTCGACCCGCTGCATGCGGCTGGGACCGATGAAGGTCCCGTTCAAGCTGCCGAGATCCTCAAGCACCCAGCTCGCGCCCTCCACCCGGAGCACGCCGTGCTCCCAGGAGACCCGGGGGTCGTTGATCGCGATGTCGGACTCCGGATCACGGCCGATCCGGTAGGTCTTCCCGCCCTGCAGCAGATGGTTGTGACTCAGAGCCCGCACTATCAGGTCTGGCGAGGCGCCCGCGATCACTGGACCCCTCTGCTCGGGGGATACCTTGAATGCGTCAGGACGCTCTGGGGCCATGCTGGCAAGTGTAGAGTCGCGGGCCCGATACCGGAATCGGCCGAAACATTCGGGCAAGCCCCGCGCGATTCATACGCCAAGCCCCGCCAGGAACGACTCATTGGACGACGGGCATAGTGCGCGCTCTTCACGTCGACTGGGCCTTGCCGAGCGAGTAGGCGCCAGTGAACTTGGGCACGCCCGGCTGATAGAAGACGTCGATCTCGGTGATCGCGAAGCCGACGCTCGTCAGCAGCTCGCTGATCGGCACGGTGAAACGACAACCGCCAGCCAGTCTCATCTCCCAGGGGTCCAGCCGCCGCTGCCACCGGCGGACGGGCTCGTCCGGGGCGAGCCCGTGCTCCAGGAAATGCAGCCTCCCGCCCGGGCGCAGGACCCGCCGGACCTCGCGCAGCGCCGCGGCCGGGTCGGGGATCGTGCACAGCGTCCAGGTCGACAGGGCAGCGTCGAAGCTGTCGTCCGGGTAGGGCAGCGACCGCCCGTCCAGACCGGAACGCTCGACCGGCACCGGTGAGGCTGCCAGCCGGCCGACCGCGAGCTTCCAGGCGAGCTCGGCGGGCTCGATCGCGGCCACCCGGCGGACGCCCGTCGGGTAATGCGGCACGTTGAGACCGGAGCCGAAGCCGATCTCGACGACCTCGCCGGCGAGGTCCGCGCAGACTCGCCCGCGCAGGGCGAGCAGATCCGGCGTGCCGCACACATGGTTGATGATCCGGGGCAGGACCTGCTGGTTGTAGAACCGCATCAGCGCACCTTCACGGGAACCCAGCCGGTCACCACCGCAGGAGAATCAGCTCGACGCTGACCCCGGGACCGAGTCCGATCATCATCGCGTACGAGCCAGCGGACGGCGGGCACTGGGCCTGCGTCATCTCCATGACGTGCAGCACCGACGCCGAGGAAAGGTTCCCGACCTCGGCGAGCGAGCGGCGGCTCACGGCCATGGCGCTGTCAGGCAGCTTGAGGCTGTGCTGGACGGCATCGATCACCTTCGGGCCGCCGGGGTGTCCCATCCAGGTGCCTATGTCATCGACGGTCAGACCCTGCCTGGCCAGGAACGAGGTGACGACGGCGGCGAGCTCACGCTCGACCACGTCGGACAGGTCGGTGGTCAGCACGATCCGGAAGCCATCAGAACCCAGCCGCCAGCCGAGCGCGTCGTTGCTGTCCGGGCAGACCTCGCCATGCGTGGCGATGATGCGCGGACCGCCGCGAACGTGTTCCACGGCGGTCGCCCCCTGGGTACCGTGCCGCCGTGAGCTCTGGTCATGCTCCCTGGCTGCCTGTCCGCCCCGGGCGACGACCGCCGCGGCGCCGTCGGCGAACAGGCCACTGACCACCAGATCCGCGGTCGTGATCTCGGTCCGGGGCCAGCACAGCGAGCACGCCTCCACCGACACCAGGGCGGCGGTGTGCTCTGGCCAGGCCAGCAGGTAATCGTGCAGCCGCGCGAGCGCGGCGGCACCGGCGACGCAGCCGAGGCCGAATACCGGCAGCCGCTTGATGTCCGGCCGCAACCCCAGCCTCGGGATCAGCAGAGCGTCGATCGACGGGACGATCACGCCAGTGACCGACGTGACGATCAGCAGATCCAGTTCGGTCGGGAGAACACCCGCATCGCTCAGGGCGCTGCGGAGAGCCTGCTCCCCGAGTTCGGTCGCCGCCCCGACATACCGACCATTAGAGGAACCTATTCCGTATACATTATGATATTCCTCTATCGGAAAGACGAGATGCCGGAACTTCACTCCCGAGTTGCCGTGCAGACGACTCACGAGTGAGCGCTGAGCCGGGCTCAGGCCACCGAGTTCCGCCACCATGTCGGTGATCTCGGCCTGTGCGTAGCGGTGCGGCGGGAAGGCGGACCGGACGGCCGCGATCTGCGTCATGACCGGGTAACTGGCACGCGCGAAGACCTCCGTCGCTGGCGCTATGACCGATTCCTGAAGTCAGGTTAACGCCTCGCCACCGGCGAGGAATAGCGCTACATCCACGGCGCCGAGGCCGAGAGCGGCATAAAATGTACCTTTCCCGACCCGCGAGGCCGGTCACGGCGAAGATGACGGCCCCTGACCGCCGGCGGCGGCCCTCGAGGCGCGGGTACGGTCGAAGAAGCCGCGGGCCGCGTGCGCGCGGCCAGGCTAGCCGCGGGCGCGGCGCGGCCAGGACTGGGGAGAGAACAAGTTCTTGACTGAGGCCGATATCTGGGACGTGGCGGTGATCGGCGCCGGGCCAGCCGGAGCGATGGCCGCGCGGGAGGCTGCCCTCGCGGGCAGCCGGGTTATCCTGCTCGAGCGCGCGACGCTCCCCCGGTACAAGACCTGTGGTGGCGGCCTGATCACGACATCGATGCGGACGCTGCCCGACGGGCTGGCGGTGAAGCGCAGAGCGCAGGTGCGCTCGTCCACGTTCAGCTTCCACGGGGAGAGGGAGAAGACCCGAACCCGGTCCGAGCCGATGTTCACGCTCGTGATGCGGGACGAGTTCGACGCCGCGCTCGTGGACTGCGCGAGAGCGGCCGGCGTGACCCTGAGCGAGTCGACCACCGTGCTGAGGATCACCGAGGACGCTGACCTGATCCGGCTGTCCACTCGGGAGCACGGCGACATCTACGCACGCACAGTGGTCGGCGCGGACGGCTCCGCGGGCCGCTCATCGGCCTACGTCGGCGTGAGGTTCCGCCAGGTCGATCTTGGCCTGGAGGCCGAGATTCCGACCCCGCCGGAGCAAGTGGCCTCGTGGGAGGACCGTATCCTGATCGACTTCGGGCACCAACCCGGTTCCTACGGATGGGTCTTCGCCAAGGGCGACGTACTGTCCGTCGGCGTGATCGCCGCCCGCGGCGATGCCGACGCGACCCGCGCCTACCTCGCGGAGTTCACCGAGCGCCTCGGCCTGGCCGGGATCGTGCCGCGGATCAGCACCGGCCATCTCACCAGGTGCAGGGAGCAGCACTCGCCGCTCGCCAAGGGCCGGGTCCTGGTCGCCGGGGACGCGGCCGGTCTGCTGGAGCCGTGGACCAGGGAAGGGATCTCGTTCGCGCTCCGCTCTGGCCGGCACGCTGGCCAGGCGGCAGCGGCCGCGGCCGGCGCGGCCACCGCCGCGGAGACCAGCACAGCGATCGCCGGCTACACCTACGCCATCAAGGCCGAGCTCGAACCCGAGATGCTGGCCGGGCAGGCATTCCTCGAGGCGTTCATCCGCCACCCGGGACCGTTCTACTGGGCCGTTGCGCAGCTACCCGCCGCCTGGCGGCTGTTCGTCAAGATTGTCGCCGGGCAGAAGACATTCTCGGAGGCCTACCGCAACAGGCTCGTCCGGCTGACCCTCGGCGGCCTGAGCCGGTGGTAGCTCGCCGGCTCAGGGCGGCCGCTCGGGCTACCTCGGCAGCCATCACCAGATCCAACCGGCAGGGACGTCAGGCTCAGGTGAGCGCCTCGCTGCCAGCGAGGAAGAGCACGACGTCCACGGCAGCGATGCCAAGGGCACAATAGAAAGGCGTCTTTCCTGAGCTACGGAATCCGATCAGGGCGAGGATCGCGGAGGCCGCCAGGCCGGTGATGGAAACCCACCGGCGAGACGGGATAGCTGCCAGCAGCAGCAGCGCCGACGCCGCGAGCAGCAGCACGATCGCTACTGCCCGTACGGCCTGCTCGCCCCACCGCGCGGCGACGATCTGCGGCAGTCCCTTCACGCCGGTGACCCGGTCGGCGGCCAGATCCGGCAGCACGTTGGCGAAGTGGGTGCCCAGCCCCAGGCACCCGGCAGCGGCCATCACCTTCCAGGTTGGCCAGGGCTGACCCGGCAGCGTGCTCGTCGCGAACGCCGGGAGAGGCGCGAATCCAACGAGGAACATCAGGCCTGAAGCCCAGGTCGACTTGAGGCCGAGGTTGTACGCCCACGCGGCACCAACCAGGACGGCATTGATCAGCAGCCACCTCGGCCCGATCAGCAACGACAGGATCGCGGAAACCACCAGGGCGCTGAAGGCGGCGATCCAGACGGCGCGAACGCTGATCTCACCGCGGGCTACCGGCTTGTCGCTGCGCCCCGCCGCGAGGTCCCGCGCTGCGTCGCAGGCGTCGTTGGACCAGCCGACCGAGAGCTGACCGGCCAGGACCGCCGGGGCCGCCAGCACGGGCCCGATGCCGCGCGTCGCGGCGTGCGCGGTGAGCGCGGCGACCAGGGCGGTGATCACCAGAGCCGGGCCCGGATGACCCGCGACGATGAGTGCCCGCACGGGGGAGACGTGTGAATCGGCGGAATGCGCGCTTTCTGCGGACATCGGCGTTTCTTGCGTTCCCCTCAAGACAACGCTAATCAGGCGTATCGGGCCGAAGCTGTGCTGGCACAATACTGGAATGCGGCGTATCGCGCACGACGCCCACCCGACCGGGCGGTCGGCGCTCAGGTCAGGCCTCGCGATGCACCCGTCGGCAGGCGGGGGTCCAGCGCGTGTGATCTAGGTACCTACTCGCCCCGATCAATCCACGATGGATTGGTTAATGCTTGATCGGGCGGACCTGTCATATCTGCTTGCCTGCCGCGTGGAGCCGAAGAGAAGATCAAACTGGCGGAGCTGCAAGGACAGCGGCATTGCCCGCGCCAAGGTATTGCGCGCCGTGCAGGTGATGCGCCCTTCCCACAGGCCCATAGTGCCCATGGTGCGGGCCATCAGCGTATTGAGGGCCGCATTGCGCCACCGGCGCTGCTGGTACTCGCGCAGGGCCGCCCGGCTGCCATGGGAGTCCGCGAGGCAGGCGGCCAGGGTGGCCGCGTCCACGATCGCCTGACACGCGCCCTGGCCGAGGTCCGGGGCCATCGGGTGGATGGCATCGCCGAGCAGCGCCACCCGTCCTCGGCTCCACGTCCGGGTTGGCCGGCAGTCGTAGATGTCCTTCCTGATCACGGCCGTCTTCGGAGTGGCGTCGATGATGGCGGGTATCGGATCGTGCCAGGCGCCGAAGATCTCGCGCAGCCGGGCCGCCGTCTCACCGTCGTTCTTCCCTCCGGCCGCAGCCTTCCACGTCGCCCACCAGATGATCCGGTCGCCGCTGGTGGGCCCCAGGCCAAAGCGCGCGCCCCGGCCCCAGGTCTCCGCGCCGTCGACGGGAAACGGAACAGAGCCCGCAGCCGTGACGCCACGCACAGTGATATAGCCGCGGTACCGGAGCGACGCGGGCCCGAACAGGGCGGTCCGCACGGCCGAGCGCACGCCGTCGGCTCCGACCAGGACATCGGCCTGCACGTCGCGCCCGTCCGCGAAGTGCGCGGTCACGGCCCGGTCGCCGTCCTCGACTCCGGTGCAACGGGCACCTAGGTGGACAGCCGAAGGGTTCAGCTCAGCGGCCAGCAGGTGCTGGAGCTCGGCTCGGTGGACCAGGGCCAGTCCTGCCCCCCAGCGCTCTGCCATCAGTTCCCCGGGGAAGGACATCAACCACGTGCCGTCGGACCGCCGGACACCATGCCGGTCAACCTTCACCGCCAGCCGCGCGACCTTGCCAGACAACCCGATCAGCTCAAGCGCCGCCATGGCGTTCGGCCACAGACCCACTCCCGCCCCGACTTCATCCAGGGCCGGCGCTTGCTCGTAGACCTCGGCGACCAAGCCATGCCGGGCCAGGGCGACGGCCGCCGTCAGCCCTCCGATCCCGCCGCCGATGATCACGATCCTCGGTCCCATACCGCAGCCCTCCCTCGACGGGCCGTCCCGGCCGGCGCCTCCGTGACCGGCCGGAAGTGCGGCGGTCAGTCCGCCAGGACCCGGGCGATCTACGCTTCCAGCATCGTAGGAACACAGCGGCCCGGAATCGTAACCAGAAGCGACAGGTGCGAACCATCGATCCGCTGGTGGCCCTTACTTGGCCTGCCCGTAGGGGGCGTTCTTGGTGGCGTGGCCGAGGTAGCTGACGCGCAGGTTGCTGGTAAGGGTGAAGGTCGCCAGGCGACCGAAGTCGGCGTAGGAGAGCTCTCCCTTCCTGACCTGGCGGAGCAGCCGAATCATGGCGAGCGGGGAGATGCCCGGGGCCATCCCGGTCAGGTGGTGCAGGGTCAGACCGTGCCGGGCGAGGGAGTCGCCGAGCTCGGCGGGCGTGATGAACTGGCTCCAGTCATGCAGTCCAGGGGGCGCCCAGGCGGTGACGGCCCACTCCTGGGACAGCTTGATCGCGGTCAGCTTGCTCAGGCGGGTCCGGTTGATCGTCTCGAACAGGTACAGGCCGCCTGGCTTGAGCACCCTGGCCGACTCGCCGACGACGGCATCGAGATCGGCCACGTGCTCGAGCACGTCCACGCAGTACACGACGTCCGCGCAGCCGTCATCGGCGGGCAGGCGCTCGCCGACGCCGACCCGGTAGCCGATGTCCAGGCCGCTGTCGGCAGCGTGCGCGCGGGCGGTGGCGATCGAGGCTGGCGAGGGGTCGATGCCGATCACCACTGCGCCGAGCCGGGCGACCTCCTCGGCCATCAGGCCGCCACCGCAGCCGACATCGATGATGACCTTCCCGGCCGGGTCTAGGCCCAGGGCGGAGAAGACGGACGCGAAGTACTGCATACGGGCCGGATTCAGTGAGGTGCGGATGGCGTGCAGCGGCTGGCGCTCATCCCACCAGATGTCGCCCGGCTCGTTGTAGATCTCGTTGTCGGCTGGCATCGCTGAGTCCCCCTTCAGGTGGCAGGAGAATCTCATCGCAGGCCTCGGGCCCGGTAGCGGTCGGGGCCAGCCGACCGGCCGGCCGAAGGCCACGCTGGCTGCCTTGACGCCCGTTCCGGCCTTGCCAAGAATGATGGCAGTCACAGGCAGGGGGATCGCCGCGGTACCGGCTCGTTGCGACCGACGTCCGCAGGCGGCCTCCGGACTCGTTGGCCCGGCCTCCGCCCGCCGGCCGCCGGGAGGAGAGGACCATGGCCGAGCACCCGAATGCCGCCCGCATCAGGGACGGGTATGCCGCCTTTCGCAAAGGCGATATCGCCGTTCTCAACGACCTGTTCGCCGACGACATCGTCTGGCACCAAGCCGGGCGGAGCCAGCTGGCCGGCGACTACCGCGGGCGTGACGCGGTCTACGAGTTCCTGGGCAAGCTGATGGAGATCACCCATGGCACGTTCCAGGTGGACCTGGAGGCGGCCTTCGCCAACGACGAACTCGGAGTTGCGCTGGTGATCGCCTCGTCCAGCGTGAACGGCGAGAGCCTGGCGGTGCGCGAGGCACACATCATCCGCATGCGCGACGGCAAGGTGGCGGAGTTCTGGTATACCTCCACGGACCAGTACGCCTTCGACGAGATGATCGGCTGACCGGACGGCTAGCCGGCTGAAGGCGGCAGTGGCGGCCGGCGCCTGGACGGCCGGGTAGCCGGGTCTGGCGGCTGCGCCGCGGGCCGCTCCGCAAGCGCCTCCATGGCCAGTCGGACGGCGGTCTCCAGCTGGGTATCGTGGCCCGCCGCCCAGTCGGCCGGGCTCATCAGCACCTCGACATCCGGATCTACGCCGTAGTTCTCCACGCTCCAGCCCGAGGTCTCGAACCAGACGCTGAGCCGCGGCACCGCCATCTGCGTGCCGTCGACCAGTTCGTGTTCCACGTCGTAGCCGAGCACCCCGCCCCAGGTCCTGGTGCCGACGACCGGGCCGAGCCCGAGCGCCTGGATGGCCATGTTCACGATGTCGCCGTCAGAACCCGCGAACTCGTCGGCGACCGCCACCATCGGGCCGCGCGGCGCGTTGTCCGGGTACGGGCCGGGCCGCATGCCGCCGATCAAACCCCAGCCGATCAGCCGGCGGTTCAGCCGCTCGATGACCAGCTCCGAGGTGTGGCCGCCAGAGTTGCTGCGGACATCGACGATGACCGCGTCCTTCATCATCTCGGTCCGCAGATCCCGCAGGAAGTCGGCCCAGCCGTTGCTGACCATGTCGGGAACGTGCAGGTAGCCCGCCCGCCCGTCGCTGCGTTCCCGGACCAGCTGCCGCTTGCTCCGGACCCAGTCCAGGTACCGCAGCCGGGTGTCGCCGCGCATCGGCACGACCGCGACCTGCCGGGGCTCGCCACCGCCGGCCGGGCCCACGGTCAGGCCGACCGGCTTGCCCGCGGTGCCAAGCAGCAGCGGGCCAGGGCCCTGCGGGCCGACCGGCTGGCCGTCGACGGCCAGAAGCACGTCGCCCACCGAGATGTCCACTCCCGGCGCGGCCAGTGGCGCGCGCGCCCGCGGGTCGGACGTGTCGCCAAGCACGATCCGGCTGACCCGCCAGGCGCCGCCGTCGAGTTCCAGGTCGGCGCCGAGCATGCCGGGCACGCCGTCGCCGACCTTGCCGGAGTCGGCCACGTGCGCGTAAGCATGCGAGCAGCCCAGCTCGCCGAACACCTCCCAGAGCAGGTCGGTGAAGTCAGCTGCGCAGCCGATCCGGTCCAGCAGCGTGCGGTACTCCTCCCGAACGCCGTCCCAGTCCACGTCGGCCATGTCGGCTACCCAGAAGTCATGCCGCATGATCCGGAACGCCTCGGCGTACGCCTGCTGCCACATCGCCGCCGGGTCAGCGATGAACCTGGCCCGGCTCCGGTCGATGACGATCCGGTCGTCCTGGTTGTCCGCATCGGCCTTGGAGCCGGCCGGGACGACGGTCAGCTTGCCGTGATCGCTGGTGACAAGCCTGGCGCCGTCGCCGCTCGCCTCGAACCAGTCCACGTCACCGGCCAGCTCGGTGGCGGTGCGCTTGCCGAAGTCGAACCGCTCAAGGGACGGCCGCGGCGCGTCGTCGTCTGGAGCCGCCCCGCCGAGGCCGAGCTGTCCCGTAACCGGCTCGCGCAGCCAGGCCAGGCCGCCCTTCACCGCACGCAGCCGGGAGTACCGGGACTCCGGCACCGGCAGCGGGACGACCCGGCCCGCCATTCCGGCCGTGTCGATGACCACGGCACCGGACGAGGCCGCATCCGCTCCAGCGGTCTTGTCGACCGATTCTGTGTCGCCTGCGGCCGTGCCGTCTGTGCTTGTGCCGACTGTGCTTGTGCCGCCTGTGCCCGTGTCGCCCGCGGAGCCGCCGCCTGTCTTGTCGCCGCTGTCATCGACGGCGTTGTCCTCCTCGCCCGCTGGCCGCCCGGCCAGCTGGGGGTCGAACGGCGACGGCGCCGCCGCCCGCAGCGGCAGCAGGTACGGGCGCGCTCCGTAGGGGAAGCTGAGGTCGAAGAAGTGCGCGTCGTAGATGGGGTCAAAACTCCGTTTGGACAGGAACGCCAGATACTTGCCGTCCAGGGTGAAGACCGGGTCGGTGTCAATGAACCGGCCGTCCGTCACGTCCGTCACCGCGCCGTCAGCCACGCTGGCCAGCCGCAGCTTGCGCAACCCCAGGTCGGCCGAGCCGACCGGATGCTCAGTCGGCTCCGACCAGGCAAGCCATGCCGAGTCGGGCGACCAGGCCAGCCCGGTGACGTAGCCGTTGTCGGACGCGGCAAGCAAGCGCACGGCGCCTGACGCGATGTCCACGACGCGCAGGTGACCGTCTTGCGCGGCGACCGCGACGGCCGTCCCGTCCGGTGCCGCGGCCAGGCTCTGCACCCGGCCGATCTGGCCGGGCGCCAGGCGCCGGGGCACCGGGGCCGACGGCCCGGCTCCGCCCACCACCAGCGCGTCGGTTCCACCCTCGTCGCTCGCCCACGCCACGTCACCGCCGGCGCCGAGCACCTGCGGGAAGCGGGCCCGCGCGCCCGGGACCACCGCCAGGGCCCTGGCAGGCCCGTCCCGGTGCGTCAGCCAGTGAACGGTGCCGCGCACCTCTACGGCACTTGCCCGCCCCGACTTGTCAACCGACAGCCCGCCGACATGGTCGGCGGCCGTGATCAACCGGGGCGCGCGGCCGGAGAGCGGCGCGCCAAGCACGATGTCCAGCCGGACGGGATCGGCGTCCAGGCCGTCCAGCAGCCACAGCTCACCGCCGCAGGCGTAGATGACGCGCCGTCCGTCGGTGCTGGCCTGCCGCGCATACCATCCGTCATGGTGAGTGTGCCGACGCATGCCGGTGCCATCCGCGGCGACCGAGTAGACGTTGCCGGTGCCCTCGTAGTCGGACAGGAACGCCAGCCGGTCACCGACGATCATCGGGCTGCCGAGCTGGCCGGTGACGTCCGGCACCATGCGCCGGAAGCTGGCGGCCGGCCCGTCGATGCCATCGCCGAGCCAGAGCCGGCCCGCGGTGCCGCCCCGGTACCGCTTCCAGTGCGCCAGGTCCTGACCCCAGGTGCCGGTGAGCAGCGCAGCGCGGCCTTGGCCCGCGGCGATGTCGCTGGCCGGCCCGAACGGCAGGATCCGGTCGGCACCCGGGCCGCCCGACAGCGCGGTAGACAGCACCCGCGGCCGCATGTGCCCGAAGAACGGCTGGCCGGCCGAGCTGACAGCAAGAACCTCGCCGCCGTCGGTCCAGCCGCACACCCTGGCCATGGAAGCGCCCCAGTACGTCAGCCGCCCGCAGGTCCCTTCGACTAGGCTGCCGACATAGACCTCGGGATTGCCGTCGCGCTCGCTGGTCCAGGCCAGGTGGCTGCCGTCGGACGAGAACCGGGGCCTGGACGCCGACGCCCCGTCGGTGGTGAACCGCCGCGCCAGGCCGCCGGACCGTGGCGCCAGCCACACATCGCCGCCGGCGACGAAAACGACTGAATCAGAATAAATATGAGGGAACCGCAAGTAACCGGCTGAAGTCACTCGCCCCATCGTAGCGGCCGGCCGACCAGCCGGCCATCCGTTTATCACCGCATGTAACCGGCCCACGCCAGCTCGAACTCGATCAAGAACGACAGCAGCGGGAGTCCGGCGCGAACCTCGTGCCAGCGATCAGCGGCCGAGTACCTTCTCCAGGA
>Ga0335081_10001440_pt1 | contig 37955 bp, 33 predicted proteins | sample Lox_Sample_35_FD_206713 | JGI IMG/M metagenome (GOLD analysis project Ga0335081, IMG submission 206713) | Soil microbial communities from Loxahatchee National Wildlife Refuge, Florida, United States - Lox_Sample_3.5 | ecosystem: Environmental > Terrestrial > Soil > Wetlands | place: USA...
GTCAGCATCAGCACTGGAACAAAATTCCTGGCCGCACGCAGTTCAGAAACGACACTAAAGCCGTCCTTGGCGGGCAGCATGATATCGAGCACGACCGCGTCGAAATGCTCTTGCTTCCCGAGCAATCGCTCGATTGCACCCTCGCCATCACCCTCGACTTCCACCTCATAGCCTTCGGCTTCCAGGTTGAAACGGAGGCCTTCAGCCAAGTGGACTTCATCTTCCACGATCAAGATGCGGCTCATGCGTTCGGCCTCGTGCCGTTGGCCGTACCCGCGCGCGGCAATTCGAGGACGACCGTAGTCCCTCGGCCCTCCCCTTCACTGATGGCAAAGGCTGTGCCGCCGTGCTTCTTCGCAATCGACTTCACGATGAACAGGCCCAGCCCGGTTCCCTTGATGTGGGCGAGTGAACGCGCGCTGACGCGATGGAATCGTTTGAAGATGCGTTTCAGATCGCCCGCAGCGATGCCGACTCCGCGATCCTGCACCCTCAGCGAAAGCCGCTTTTCGTCCGGCGATTCGAGACGGACGCGCACGTCCACGCGATCGCCCGAGTACTTCACCGCATTATCGAGGACATTCGAGACGGCGGTGCGCAGATCATCAGGATTTCCTTTCACGTGTAAGGCGTCGCCGTTCGTGGCTGCCTGCTCGTAGCGCAAGGCCTCCGGTTGCAGGTGATAGCGAGTACGAATCGAACTCATGCACTCGCGCACCAGTTGTCCGAAATCGACATCGGCTTTTTCACGACCCGCCTTCTTGTCGCCAGCACGTCCGGCGCGCAGCACCTGCTCGACGGTTTCAGTCAAACGGTCGGCGTCGCTTAGCATCACCTTGTAGAACTCTTGCCTTTTCACTTCGGGCAATTCCCGACGCTGCAACGTTTCCAGATGCAGGCGGATCGACGCTACCGGCGTCTTCAGTTCGTGCGTGACTGCGTTAATGAAGCTGTCGTGCTGCTCGTTGCGGCGAACTTCGCGCACCAGAAAGATGGTGTTAAGCACCAGACCAGCGATGATCAGGGCGAAGAAGACGATGCCGAAAAATAGCAGCACGCCTTCGCGCCAATTAAGGATGATCCAGCCGACGTTCAGGGCGACGGCGAGCGCAATCAGGCCAATGCCCAGGCATATAAAGAACACGATGGTGCCGCGTCGGCTCGTGATACGCATGGCGTCATTGTGATTTTAACGCCGCTGCGGCCAGATGCTGAAAAACCCCGGATAGGCCGGGGTTCAGGGCTAAAGCCCTATTCGTTTTCGCACCGCGGCGCCTGAAGGCGCGCCCTTTCAAATCAATCTAATCCCCTGCTGCGGCGGCCATCGATTCCGCCGGCTTGATGAGACGGCCGTTGGGAGATGCAGCCAATCCCTGTTCGATGTCGGACAGCGTGATGCGCTTGATGTCCCATGCCAGGCCAAGCTTCTTCAGAATCCAGATGACGTACCAGTTAGTATCGATCTCGTACCAGGTGAAGCCGTGGGCGGCCGAAGTCGGATGCGCGTGGTGGTTGTTATGCCAACCTTCGCCGAAAGTCAGCAGAGCAACCCACCAGCTATTGGTCGAGAGATCGCGAGTCGCGAAGCGGCGGCGTCCCACCATGTGGGTCGCCGAATTGACCAGCCAGGTGCAGTGCAGAAGAAACACGGTGCGGAAGAACATTCCCCACAGCAGCCAGGGAAGGCCGCCGATGGCGAACAGCGCGACGCCGAGAACGATCTGCGGAACAAAGTGGTACTTCGTGATCCAGACGTGAAATTTATCTTTGGCTAGATCGGGCACGTAGCGCGCGAGCGTGGTCGCGTCGTGGTGCATCGACTTGCCCATGAGAATCCATCCCATGTGCGCCCACCAGGTACCGTCGATTGGGGAATGCGGATCGCCTTCCTGATCCGAATACTGATGATGGATGCGGTGCGTGGCCACCCAGAAAATCGGCCCGCCTTCGAGCGCCAGCGTGGCGCAGACGGTCAGCGCATACTCAACCCACTTGGGAGTCTTGAAGCCGCGATGCGTCAGCAACCGGTGATAGGCGACGCCAATACCAAGACTGCCCGCGAACCACCAAAGGAGAATCGCGACGAACAGCGCCTTCCAGGTGAAGAAAAACAACGCGGCGATGGCGCCCACGTGATAGAGCGCCATAAAAATTGCAGTAATCCAATTGACTTCGTCTCTTGACGCATGCTGCTTTTCCAAATCTTGCAGTTGTATATCCAAGAGGATCCCCAGTTTGCCGAAAGTTGGATGTGAAAACTATGGCTACGCTATCAGGAGATCATCGGGCAGCACTGTAATACTTGTGTAATAGCAAGGTTTCGGGGATTACGAGGGTAACGATGCGGAAGCTGCGTGATGCGGCTGAGAGCCGTAAATATTGGCACCCGACCCGAACGGAGGAATCTGCGAGGTTGCTTCCCTCCCATGTTCCCCCCCCATCGCAGCTACGGGCCCAGGATGTGGGGGCCTCGGACCAATGCAATATTTGCGTGACTACGGTCTCTCGTTTGCGTGTTAGGGGGCAGTTTCTAGCTGATTCAATCGTCGGTTCAAAAGATCAAGATCGTCCTGCAAAAGCGAGGGACCGAACAGATCAATATTCAAGAACCTCTTCAGCAATGCTGCAGGGGCATCATCGAAACCGTTTCTTAACAATGCCATATAACGGGGTACAAACTCAGCTCTGTTGGCGGAATAAAGCTGATAGTACTTCAGCGCGAGGAGTCCTCCATATACGTAGTTCACGTCATACAGGGGGTCTTCGTACATGAGCGAAACGGCCGCCCAGCGATTGCGAAGTTCGGGAGTAGTGGCAGGGAAAACTGAGAAGTTGCTGTCCACCTGTTGCGTTAGCTTGTCCAAATCATCGGCGCCTCGAACGTTTCCCGCCGACACTCCATCATAGATCTGTTGTTCCAATAGGGCGTCCTGCGCTCCATAGAAAGCGTCCAAGCCTTTGATACGCAACCATTGTTCGCGATAGAAGCGCTGCAAATGCGGATCCACCGAGTGCTCGGCCAGACAGTCCGCCAGCACCAACTCATTAAAGATGGCGAACGATTCAAAAAGAAAACTCGGTCCCTGGGCATAGAGAGGCATTACTCCGTGGGTTGTCATCAAGGTACGGTGGGTGGCGTGGCCGCCTTCATGCGCAATCACAGATAGATCTTTGAAGGTTCCGTCGTAGCGTCCGAAGAAGAGGATGCTGGTGCTTCCGGTGAAGCCGATGGAGAAACCTGCCGTGTAGCGATTTGGTCCTCCCCCAGGCATGATATCGGCGCGTCCGTTGGCAGGAATCAAGAGCGCATCGAAAGCTTGTTGATACTCCGGGCCTAGACCCGCCAAAGCATCGTGAAAAATGCGCCTGGCATCTGCCAACGGCGTAACCGGCAAGATCACGCCTTGGGGGGGCGCGGACGTGTCCCATGCCTGCATGGCAGTGCCGTGTTCGCGCTGGAAATCGTTCGCCCGGATTCGCTCGAAGCGTTTTACGATTTCGCCATTTTGCGCCATCAAGTTGAGCAGGGCCCGGGTTTGCACGGGATCCAAGTACATGCTGGCGTACTTGCGTGACGGTGCGTCGTGATAGAGATGTGCTTTCGCGAGAGAATCCTGGGCGCTCACGGTGTGAATGAGGGCAAACGCCAGCACATCACGCTGGCTGGCAAGTCCGTTATAGCGTCGCTTGAATGCCTCTTCGCGCACGCGCGGATCCGAGTCGGACGCCAGCAAGTTGCGTTGCCGGATAACGGCGAGCGATCCGGCTGCCGTTTGCACGCTGCCGAATGGAATGTCTGCCAGGGCCTGTTCATAAAGATCATCCTGCCAGCCTGCGATCTCTGGATGGAATCCGTCGAGTATTCGCTGTTCGGACGCGGGCAAAACATGCTGTGCTTCGTGACGTATGTCCTCAATCGCAAAGTCGTACACCTTCAATCCCGGCGAAGCTGCCATGAAAGCCTGGAGCTGTGGGTTGGGAATAGCGAGGATTTCTGGATTCAAGAACGCAGTTTTCGCGCTCACTTCCGATCCGAGCTTCTCGTTCGCCTGGCAAGCAGCATCCTTGCGATTGAGGGAGCAAAGCAAGCGAAGATATCCCTCATGACGGCGATAAATTTTCAGAACATCTTCGTAGGACTGCAATGCGCCGAGCAGGGCCATTCCGCTGTTAATTCGTCCCTTAAACTTATCCAAACTCTCCAGTGCCGCGTCCAGGTTGGCGCGTGCTGCAGCCTCTGCTTCAGGAGAAGCAAAGTAGTAGCGACCCAGATCGGCGGACAACGACTGCCCAGCCGGCGGCGCCTGGGCAGCGGATACACTCACCACCGTGGAAAGGAGTAAGGTAGCAGCCTTGCTGACCCTCATAAATATTTATCGCTCTCGACGGCTATGCCAAACTGCGCCCATGAGTCGACGAACACGACCGGCAGTTTCTACGCATGGCTGAACAGGCGGATAAGTCTTTCACAGAAACAACAATTGTGTCTGGAATCAGCGCCAGTGCCGGTGCGCCTGATTAGAAAAACCCACTTCCAGCGCGACGTCTGCAATGGAAGATTCAGAATGAGTGAGTTTTTCGCAAAACGCTTGGACGCAGGGTTTGCGAACATACTGTCCGACACTGCAGTTCAAGCGGCTTTTCCCTTCACCTGCACGCCCGCCCACTTTTCCAGGAGGGTGAGTGTCGCGGCATAGTCGAGGTCCTTGTGCCCATCTTCGGTCGCCATCTCGTAGATTTCTTCGACGGTCTCGAGCGCAGGTAGCTTCACTCGAGCTTCTTTCGCGGCATCGAGTGTTAGCTTAATGTCCTTGTGCATGAGACGCAGCGGAAAATTCGGCGTGAAGTCTCGATTCAGAATGAAGGGACCTTTGTATTCGACCACGCCAGAGCGCACCATGGTCGCTTCAATCAGCGACATCAACTGCTGTGTGTCCACGCCCAGTTTGGTCGCCAACGTTAGGGCCTCGGCGAATCCTTCATAGATGAGCGCGATTTGCAGATTCATCGCGAGCTTGGTCGCCTGACCTTTGCCGGTTTCGCCCATGCGGAAGATTTTCTTTCCCATGGCGGCAAATAAAGGTTTCAGCCGCTCGACCTGATCTTCAGCGCCTCCCACGATGAACACCAACGTTCCATCGCGCGCACCAATCTTCGAACCGGTCATGGGAGCATCCACCCAGGCCACCCCCTTGGCGCCGACGCGTTCGGCAAACTTGACGGTTGCGCCAGGCGAGATGGTGCTTGAGTCGGCAATAATCGCTCCGGACTGCAAGGAGGACTCCGCGCCTTCCTTGCCGAAGACAACTTCTTCCACCGCGTCGGTATCCGAAACACAAAGCCAGATGACCTCCGCCTCTTGTGCTGCCGCCGCCGGAGTAGGAGCCACCGCCGCTCCTTCAACCAGCTTGCCCGGAGTGCGATTCCATACCGTCACTTCATGTCCTGCCTTCACCAGATTTGTGGCCATCGCCTGGCCCATGATTCCCAGTCCTAAGAACGCAACTCGCATGCTGCGACTCTCCTTGTGAAAACTTCTCGCAAAACCCCCAAGAAATCGTAACTTTCGGATTAGATATGAGCGGCGCGATTCCGGTCAAGCAAAGGAGTGGAACCCCGGTACTGTTACAGTTTGATCAACCCTAGCAACTCTTGCAGTGACAAACTGTAACAGTACCCGTGGAACCCCAGAGGTTGACGGCAGCGCACCGCGAAGATTACCGCCGTACCTGACCGCAAAGTAAAAGCAGCGCCAGACGCGCGCAGTTCATCTAAGATTGTGTATGGAATTATGAATGTCTGGTAAAAAGCTCCGCCGCATCGGAGTGGTTAACTCCGGGCGAGCGGCGTTACGGACTAAGATGAAAGCGGCAACGGCTGCTTCAGTTCGACCCCCGGCTCTGTAGCAGGATGATCAAGCAAACGCTTCGCAATCCGGCCCTTCGTAAGCGCGCCACGCAATTTGGACGTTTGGTGCGCCATTCGGCAGTCACCCCGCGCTGCGGCGAAACTCACAAACCTCGCCTCGCCACCAACGGAGAACTCGGCGTCACGTTCATCGGGCACGCCAGCTTTTTTATTCAGATTGGCGGGAAGAGCGTGGTTGTCGATCCCAATTTCGCGCGCTGGCTTTTTGTGCTGAAGCGGTTGCGTCGTCCGGGCCTGCGGATTGCCGATCTCCCGCCCATCGATCTGGTTCTGGTATCTCACGCGCACTTCGATCATTTACACCGTCCATCCCTGCGCGCGATCGTGCAGAATAATTTGCGGACGCGTGGCATCGCTCCGGCCATCATTATTCCGACGCACGTTTCCGATCTGGTCGCAGATCTGGGATTTTCCGAAATCATCGAACTCGACTGGTGGAACACTTCCCGGCATAACAATTTGTCGGTCACTCACGTGCCATCGCGGCATTGGGGGGCGCGCATTTTGAAGGATTCGCATCGCGGCTACGGCGGATTTGTCGTTAAGGCTGGCAAGCACTCCATCTATCACGCCGGCGACACCGCATATTTTCCCGGGTTCGCAGAAATCGGACGCCGCCTGACTCCAGAGCTGGCACTGCTCCCGATCGGTGCCTACAATCCGCCGCAATTTCGCAATGTGCACACCAATCCCGCGGACGCCACCCGCGCGTTTCTGGATCTGAAGTCCCGCTGGATGGTCCCGATGCACTACGGAACTTTCCGCCTGTCGCACGAACCGGTGGATGAACCCCTGCAACTGCTCGACGAGGAAGCCCGCGCACATGGGATCAAGGATCGCGTCGTCGTACTCGAAGAAGGCGTGACCAGGTTCTTCTAACTTTAGGAATAACCATTCAATACGCCAGCAGAATTCTTAGATCCCGCACGTTATTCCCGGTTGGTCCGATTTCGATCGCATCTCCTAACACCTGAAAAAACGGATAGGCGTCAAACTTTTCAAGTGCTGTCTCCGCGCTAAGCCCTCGTGTGCTCGCGCGTTCCACCGTGCTTCCATCTACGATCGCTCCGGCAGCGGGACTGTTGCCGTCGACGCCGTCTGTCCCTGCGCTGAACACGGTGACATGCTCGCCGACGATTTTTTCTGCGCATGCCAGTGCAAACTGCTGATTGCGCCCACCCACTCCTCCATTTGTGACTTTGACCGTCACTTCCCCTCCTGAAATCAGGCACACGGGAGAATACTGTTTGCGCACTTCACGAAGCTTCCCCACCAGATAATCGGCGGCTTTTGCATAGTCCCAGTCGTCGCAAGAATTGTCCACGTGGATAAAGAAACCAGCGCGCTCAGCCGCGATGCTGGCCTGCTCGATGACCGTCTCATTCGACAGAATCGGCCACCAGCGCGCCCGAGTAAACACGGGGTCGTCGGATTTTGGCGTTTCCTCGAGTGCATGCCGCTCGAACAGTTCCTGCGTCGACGAAGGAAACTGCTTCACAAGCGAATACTTTTCATCCAGCCGGTAACAATCTTGGATGGTCGTTGAATCAGGCATGGTCGGGCCAGAAGCGAGCGCGTCCAGGGTGTTGTCGGGAACGTCGGAGACCAGCAGTGAGACTTGCTGCGCCGGATATGCCGCCTTCGCCAGCCGCCCGCCTTTCACGGCGGAGAGGTGTTTGCGCACGGCGTTGATTTCCGCGATCGGCGCTCCGGAATGAACCAGAGCGCGGTAGGTCGCGATTAGATCGTCGAGCGAGACTTCATCATCGATCGGCTTTTCGACGATGGAGGAGCCTCCTCCGCTGATCAGAAAAATGACTAGCCCAGTCGAGGGCAGAGCGTCGAGCGCGCGCAGCATCGCGCTAGCGGCCTCAATCGACTCTGCGTTTGGCGTGGGATGCCCTCCGCGAAAATAGCGGAAGCCGCGCACCTGCGAAACCGGCTGCACGGATGTAGCGACAATCCCTTCCAGTGAGGCTCCGACCGCTTCGCTCAGAGACTCGGCCATGGTATGGCCTGCTTTGCCCAGAGCAATGACTCGCACCTGCGAATATGAGTGCAGGTCAAAAAGGTCTTCGCAGACGCGCAGGATTCCCCGCTCGCAATGCACGTGGCGTTGAAAGGCTTTTGCAATCGAGGAGCTGTGCAAAGCTTCAGTGAAAATGTGGCGAGCTGTTTCGCGCATCTTCCCGAATTGCGCTTCGTTGGCGGGATCGGACATCGGAAAGATTATAAAGACGCGGAACTATGAGCCGACCGTTTTCTTTCCCCACAGCTCGATCGCATTGCGCAGCTCATGCAGCCTGCCTTCGAAAAAATGGTCGGCGCCTTCGATCACGACCAGCTTCTTCGGTTCGGGCAGCGAGGCTACCAGCGCTTCCAATCTGGGCCGCGGACCGAACTTGTCTCGCGCTCCGCTCACGAAGAGCTTGGGCTTGGCGCAATCGTGCAAGAACTCAAGCGCGTACACTCGCGGCTCTTCGGAGGCCTCGGCCACGGTCGTGACAGGGAGTCCGACTCCGATGGCAGCAACGACCCGCGAGTCCGCACAGGCAGCGCGCAGCCCGACTGCAGCGCCGAAAGAAAATCCGGCGAAGATGAGCGGCAGATGATACTCGGCATCCATCCAGTCCAGCGCGGTCCGCACATCGTCGACTTCCCCTCTGCCCTCATCGTGTTCGCCCTGGCTCAATCCCGCGCCGCGGAAATTGAAGCGCAGCACGGGAAATCCAAAGCTGTTCAGCGCTTTCATCGTGTGAAAGACAACTTTGTTGTGGAGCGTGCCGCCAAAGAGCGGATGTGGATGAGCCACCACCGCCGCATGCGTCGCGTTGGAAGCGCCGGCATTGAGCAACGCCTCAAGGCGGCCGGCAGGACCGTCGAGAAAGAGGGAGCGAATCGATTGATTCGGGGAGCTCATGATTCCAGAGTAGCAAATAGACTTCGACCTCGGACTTCAGGATCTCGAGTGACGGTGATTTTCCAAGGTCTGATACCAAGGGCCGAGGCCGGAGTTCCTGCTATTCTCTCCTGCATGGATGCAGTGACGCTCACGCGGCAACTTGTCGATATCGAGTCGATCACAGGGAATGAGGCCGCCGTCGGAAATTACCTCTACGGCGAGCTCTGCCGGCTCGGCTATCAAACGCAAAAGATGCCCGTCGAAGCGGACCGCTTCAACGTGTATGCAACCGCGCCTGAGCAATCAAATCCGGCGATTGTATTTTCGACGCACATGGATACGGTGCCGCCCTTCATACCATCATCGGAAGACGCGGACCGGATCTACGGCCGCGGCTCGTGCGATGCAAAAGGGATCATTGCCGCGCAGATTGCCGCCTCCGAGCGACTACGTCAGAGCGGCACTTACGTCGGGTTGTTGTTCGTTGTCGGCGAAGAGCGCGACAGCCTCGGCGCACAGGTCGCGAACGAGGACGCTCCGAAGGGTTGCCGGTATCTGGTGAACGGCGAGCCAACCGAGAATCATCTGGCGCTGGCCTCAAAGGGAACGCTGCGCGTTGAAGTTACCGCGAAGGGACGAATGGCGCACTCGGCGTATCCGGAGCTGGGCGAGTCGGCGATCGACAAATTGATTCCTGCGCTCGCACGGCTACGCGAGATGCCGCTGCCGCAAGATCCCCGTGTCGGGCCCTGCACGCTGAATATCGGATTGATCGAAGGCGGCCGCGCCCCAAACGTAATTCCCGATTACGCTCATGCCGATCTGCTTTACCGGCTGGTGGGGCCATCGGACGAACTCAGGCGACAGATCGTTGCAGCCGCCGGCGATCAGGTCGAGGTGACATTTCCGCTCGAGCTTCCCTTCTTGCGCCTGCGCACAGTCGACGGACTGCCCACCATGGTTGCCGCGTTCACCACCGACATCCCAAAGCTGACGAACTGGGGCGAGCCGCTGCTGCTCGGGCCGGGATCGATTCACGTGGCGCACACCGACCGCGAATACATCGAGAAGAAACACTTGCATGACGCAATCGACCTCTACTGCAAGATCGCGAAGCAACTGCAAAGCACCAGCAGGTAAATGACAGTAGACTGAATTGATGACCACCTCCAGCCTGAATTCTCTGGCGCGCGCCTCGTCGGCTTATTTGCGTTCCGCTATGCACCAACCCATCCAGTGGCACGAGTGGGGCGAGGAGGCCTTCGCTGTGGCTCAGCGCGAGAACAAGCCCATGCTGCTCGATATCGGCGCGGTGTGGTGCCACTGGTGCCACGTCATGGATCGCGAATCCTATGACGATCCGGAAATCGCGAAGATCGTAAATGAGCACTTCATTGCGGTGAAGGTGGACCGTGATGAGCGTCCGGACATCGACAGCCGCTATCAGGCGGCGGTGCAGGCCGTGAGCGGACAGGGCGGATGGCCCTTGACGGCATTTCTCACACCGGATGGCAAGCCGTTCTACGGTGGCACTTATTTTCCGCCACAGGACCACTACGGACGCCCGAGCTTTCGGCGCGTACTGCTCAGCATCGCCAATGCATACAACGAAAAGCATGGCGACGTCATCGATCAAGCCAAGATGGTGGAAAGCGCCATCGCGCAGTCGGAATCCTTCGCAGGACGGGACGGCAAGATCTCTGCGGGAATCATCCCCGCGATTCAGGATGCGGCCCTGAAAATGTTCGATTCGCTTCATGGAGGGTTCGGATCAGCGCCGAAGTTTCCGCACCCATCGGCGCTGGACCTCTTGATCGAGCGCTATGCCCGCAGCGGAGCTTCGCCCCGCCCAACGGCCGAGGGCGGCCGTCCTCACACGGACTCTGCGGGTCCCGGCAACCCACTTCGCGAACTGATCCTCAGCACGCTCGAACACATGGCGCGCGGCGGCGTGTATGACCAGCTTGCCGGCGGATTTCATCGCTACTCAGTGGACGAGCGCTGGGTCGTCCCGCACTTCGAGAAGATGTCGTATGACAACTCGGAATTGCTAAAAAATTACGTGCACGCGTATCAGGCCACGGGTGACGAGTTTTTTGCTCATATTGCTCGCGACATCATCCGCTGGATGGATGAGTGGCTGAGTGATCGCGAACACGGCGGCTTTTACGCTTCTCAGGATGCGGACATCAACATGGACGACGACGGCGATTACTTCACCTGGACCCCGGAGGAAGCCCGCGCGGTGTTGACGGGCGAAGAAGCCGAAGTCGCGTCCCTGCATTTTGACATCAATGAGATTGGCGAGATGCATCACAATCCGGCGAAGAACGTACTGTTCATCCGTGCGCCGATTGAGGAAATTGCGCGGCGCATGAAGCTCGAACCGGACCGCGTTCGGGAAATCCTGGAATCCGCGAAGAAGAAGATGTATGCAGCGAGACTAAAGCGCCCCACGCCTTACGTGGACAAAACCGTGTATGTGGGATGGAATAGCCTCTGCATTTCGGCTTATCTGGAAGCTGCGAAGGTACTGGACGTCCCCGAGGCGCGGAAGTTTGCGCTGCGGTCGTTGGATCGTGTGCTTGCCACTGCCTATCGGGGTGAAGTAGCCGGCAAGTCTGCCCTGAGCCAAGTCGAAGGGACTGCCCGCGCCACACTGTTGCATATCGTCGCCTATTCCGATCCGAAGGCCGAGCATCGGAAAGTTCCCGGCTTGCTCGACGATTATGCTTTCACTGCCTTGGCCTGCCTGGATGCCTATGAAGCTACGGCCGACCTGAGCTATTTCAAATTTGCGCGCTCAATCGTGGACACCATGATTGCGCGCCTTTTCGACGCGACTTCGGGCGGATTTTTCGATGCCGAGCCATCCCCCGATGGGAAAGGCCTGGGCGTGCTGGCTACGCGCCGCAAACCCCTGCAGGATTCGCCCACTCCCGCCGGCAATCCCATGGCAGCGATCGTGCTGCTGCGCATGCACCACTACACTGGCGAGCCGGATTATCGCGACAAGGCGGAGCAAACGCTGGAGACATTCGCGGGGATCGCCGGACAATTTGGAATCTTCGCGGCAACCTATGGGATCGCCGTTCTCTACTTTCTGGAAAGCCCCGTTCAGGTGGTCGTTGTCGAAGCCGACAATAAGGCACAGGCATTGCAGGAGGCGGCGACCGCGCCGTTCGCCTTCAATAAGACAGCGCTGCGCGTAAAAGCAAGTCAGGCGGTCGCGCAAAATCTGCCACCGGTGTTGGCACAGACGATCCCGCATCTTCCAGCTCTGCATGAGGGAATCTCCTTTGCGGTCCTGTGTTCTGGATCGAGTTGCCAGCCTCCGATCTTCGATCCCGAGGCGTTAGAAGCGGCCTTGCAGTCGGCGCTGCAGATTTCCTGAACCGCGCGATCCCATGTCTCGCAAAAGCGGCGAGGCATGGGGCACCCCCCGGCTGCGCATTTCCCACATCACTGCGAATTGATTGGAAGACGAAGCGAACGAACTGGAGCTATGTTTTGGAGGCCGCCCGCATCACGGCATTGAAGCTGCTTGTCGAGGTATCGGCGCCCGCCCCCGCTCCGGCTGCCGAAGCCATAGAACGATTCTCTACGACAGGCCGTGTGTGCGCGAGTGCGCGATCGACCATCCCTTCAAACATTGGAATGAGAGAGTCAGCAGACACGGGATGCTGAATATCGGAGAGACTCTGCTCCCAGCGTTGCGATTGCAGCAGGGATCGGTTGATGTCCCTCGCCGGGCGCACGACCGCGACGTACCCCAGCCATAGCCCCAGGCTGCAGTTATAGGCCGTGAGGTTCAGGATGCTCAACCACGAGCCGCCAAGATGATGGCCAACCCAGGAGCTGATCAGAATCAGCTCGATGACGGCGAAGGATCCGAAGCCGAGGGCGATTCCAAAGCTGTGCTGCTTGCGCGTGACGCCAACATAATGGGCGAAGAAAAGCAGGAATAGAACCATTCCCACCTGAACGACACGGACGCAGCGCTGGGCCGTGACAATGCCTTGCATGAACGGTCCCATCTGCGCGGAATTGGTGGAGACCGAAACAACCACCGATACCAGCAGCATTACGAGGCCGGCCCATTTGAACAGCACCGTTCCCAGATCGCGCAAGGTGTGAAACGTGCGGAAAACGTCGACGAAAATCTCATGAATGACCAGGAAGCCGCAAACTACGCTGACTGCTGTGCATCCCCAGTACAAATAAAACGCGGCCGAGTAGCTATGCCAGACATAGGCGGGAAAGATTACGGCAAAGCTGATGATTTGAGTGAGAATGTAGGCAAAGAAGAACTTGAAGCGTTGCAGCAAGCGGCGCCGGATCATGAAGATCGCAATGCCCGCCTGCAAGACGGGATGCATGATCCAGAGCGCGTAGTACAACAACCTGGTTTTCTCGCCCATACCCTTCGTTTAACGGCTTCGACGTCGATGGCCCGCGATCTGAATAATGCCTGTTTCGATCTGGGGGCTCTAGCGATACGAGCAAACTTTCCCGACACTGCCTTGAGCAAAGGTATCCTCTCCGATACCTTCGTTCAATGCACTGGGGTAATTGCCAGTAACGTTACCTCTCTGGTTATCTTTGGGCAAGTTACCTTCGTGCTAAAGGCACCCAAAAGGCGATGGGGCAACCAAATCGCCGGCAGGTCGCCCAGGGAAGTTGAAAAAAACGGGCGCAATCGATCGCGGACAAGAGCGCCCGCGCCACAGGCAGCGCTACGCATCGGGCATGGAGTGTATGTAGGCCCGCATCATGCGAACTTCGTCGTCCTTTTCGTCGAGATCGTGCAGCAGAACGTCCCGCAGCGACACCATGCCCACCAGATGACCCTCGTGGCAGACAGGCAGATGACGGAAGTTATGCCGCCGCATCAGGGCCATGCAGTTTCCGAGGTCTTCGTGGGTGCTGATGGTCAGCGGGTCCTCGGTCATCACTTCGGCGAGGCAGGTGCTACGAGGATCGCGGCCTTCAGCAACCACGCGGCGCATCAGGTCACGCTCGGAAAAGATGCCGACCAACGTGCCGTTATGCGTGACCGGGACCGCTCCAATGTTTCGTTCGACCATGGCCTGTACTGCTTCAAGGACAGTGTGGCTTAGCTCCGCTTGATAGGTCTCTTGAGCTTTGATCAGGTCGCAGATTCGCATGATACCTCCCCGGTCCCGCCCGGTCGCACCGCGCCCTTTTCTATCGGGGCGTGAGTATATGCCTAAAAGCAGATGTATGGGAAGCAAAAAAGGTTGGGGAGAATGCAACTTCGTTGAACAGATGTGCGCAAGCTCACAGCGAACACGATGCAGCGACGGTAGAATCCCGCCCGACTCTCAAGAATCCGCGAACACTGAGGGGGCCGTTGTCGACGGGTTGGGGGTTGGAGGGCGGTTGTGGCCATCAGAGCGATAAGTATTCTTAAACTTTTTCTGATCATTTCGTTAACAACAAGTACGGCGTGGTCTCAGCAGATGTCTGGCCAGGACCGCGGGCGCGCCGAAGACATGTTGAAGAACGTTGCCAACGAAGTGAAGAAGCACTATTACGATCCGAAATTTCACGGCCTTGACTGGGATGCCAAAGTCGCAGAGACCAAGGAGAAGATCGAAAAAGCTCCCGCATGGAATGTAGCGATGTCGCACATTGCGGGCTTATTTGATGCTCTCAACGATTCGCACACATTTTTTTACCCGCCGTCCCATGCTGCCCGCACCGATTATGGATTTACCTACCAGATCATCGGCGACCGCGCTTTCATCACGCAGGTACGTCCCGGCAGCGATGCGCAAGCCAAAGGAGTAACTCCCGGCGATCAAGTACTCGGATTGAACAATTTCGGAGTAAACCGCAATACGCTTTGGAGACTACAGTATGCGTTTAACACACTCCGGCCGCAGCCCAGCCTGACCCTGATCTTGCAGGACCCCGCCGGTAATCAGCGCAAGGTGGAGGCCGCCGCAAAAATTCGGCAAGGAAAGCGGCAGCTCAACCTCACGGCCAACGGCGGCGCCGATCTCTGGGACTTAATTCGCGAATCCCAGGGACAGTCGCATCTAATGCGAACCCGCTGGATTGAGTTCGGAGATGCGCTGATGATTTTGAAATTGCCCGAGTTTGGTGCCTCAGTAGATGGGGTGGAAAACATCCTTAACAAGGCCAAGAAGCACCAGGCATTGATCCTGGACTTGCGCGGCAACGGCGGTGGCTCAGTGGAGACATTGAGATGCTTGCTGGGCGGCATGTTTGACAAGGAAGTCAAGATCGCTGACCAGGTGAGCCGCAAGGACACTAGGCAACTGACTTCAAAATCAATGTCCAACAAATTTACCGGCAAATTGGTCGTGTTGGTCGATTCGGATTCGGCTTCCGCCTCGGAGATATTTTCCAAAGTGATACAACTCGAAAAGCGCGGAACGGTGATCGGCGATGTAACAGCCGGCGCAGTAATGGAAGCGGAACACTATAGCGAGCAGATGGGGGCCGATTCCCTTCTGTTCTACGCCGCTTCAATCACCGAATCCGATCTCATCATGACCGACGGCAAGAGCCTCGAGCATGTCGGGGTACTGCCCGACGAGATTGCGCTACCGACGGCGCAGGATATGGCTGCCGGACGTGATCCGGTGCTGGCGCATGTAGCTGAGACCCTGGGCATCAAAATGACTCCGGAAGAAGCCGGAAAGGCATTTCCATACGAGTGGCCGCCGGAAAGCTAGACCTGCTTGGGTTCGCGCGAACCGGCAAAGACAAAATACGACGTATTCCACAGCGCGGCCGGAATCGTGCCGCGACGCCGGGCCGTCACCACGACGTTGTATTCGTCGGAATCTCCCAGGCCGCTGGTTCGCAATACATCCTGCGAGGCAGCGGGTTGGCTCGTCAGCGGAGCTACAGTCGCCAGCCAACTCAGGAACTCGTGCAAGTCTCGGGTGCGCGGATGTCCAGGAACGATGAAGGACACTTCGACTTCCTGCGTGGAAAAGTGCCACGCCAGCGAGGCGGCCAGATCAACGGCTTTCTCGTAGGCGTCCTCGCTGATAAGGCCGGCTTCCGGATTGTCGAAGACAATGCACAGCCTGCGTTCGTCTTCGCGGGCAAACTCGCGAACTTTCAGAGATCCCGATTTCGCCGTCGCCTTCCAATCCACGTGACGGGCGGAATCCTCCGGCAGATACTCGCGAATGCGATATAGATCGGAGCCGCGCCCGCGAACAAAACTTTCCCACTCGCCTTGCACGAGCGGCAAAATCTCGAAAACTTCCTCGGTCGGCTCGATTCTCGGATAAACCAGCACTTCCCTTTTCAGCGCGACATGCCGCGTCTTGACCAGAAAGGCGAAGGGGAAGCCGGTGGCGAGTCCGAAGCTGTCTTCGCTGTAGCAGCCACGCCGGTCGAAGCGTAACTCGAGGTCGGCGCTCGCCTCGGCTTGAGCCGGAAGAAACGGAAAATACGCCATCCCCTGAAAAATTCCGGGAGGGGGAGGAAGCACGGTCACACGGCGCAGGCGGCGATCCGGCAGGCGCAGCCATTGCTCCTCCGCAGAGCGGTTGAACGGAAACGCAAACGTGGTCGCCTCCCATTGCCACTGCTTCGCCGGTTTTTTCCGCTTCTTTCGGGTCGAGACCACACGCACCGAAAACGATGGCAGGAAACGCCGCGAGTTGTTCAGCACAATGCGGCCAAGAACGGGGCGTCTCGCAAAAATGTGTTCGGGCAGGCGGATGTCGAGTTCCAGATATCGAAGTACAAGTGCAGAAACATAGCCGGAGACCAGAATCGCAGCCAGCATCGCGGCCACGATGATGTAAAGCAAATTGTTGCCGGTGTTCAGGGCTGCAATGCCGATCACCAGCGTGATCAGCACATACACAATGCCGGCTTTGGTTACGTCGTAATCGAACGACTCGCGCAGACGCTCGACTGCAACCCTCCGCGCCAGATATGGCACGGTGACTAGACCAACCAGCGTGGCCAGAATCAATGCCATCGATGCGAGGATCACGGTCGCCCAGACATTGCCGGCATCGCGCGAGACGGTCGAGAACAGCGCGGCACCGAAGGCCAGTCCCAGCCCGAAAAGAGAGAGCAGGAATTTGACCCAGACCTCGGCAGTCGTGGATTGCAGCCATTGCGCGACGCGCCCGGGGGCCGATGCCGGGGAATTCGGCGGATTGGCGTATGCGGAACTCACCTGATTCGAGCCTAGCATCCCGTCGGAGGAACGGACAATCAGGATCGGCTTGCGAAGAAGCGGGAGTAACTTCGATTAGCCGTTAGCAATTAGCACTTGGCACTTAGCCAGTCCGGGCAATGCCAAGGCAATTATTCCTTGAGATCCCACACATTTCTTAATAGCCTGTTATATGCCTCTCCGTGCAATCGACAGGCTCGTTCTTCTCCGGGTAAAGGTCGAGTGGGCCAAGAAACACCTACGTGACTTGGCCACTGAAATCCTCGCGTTGGAGCATACGTATGTAGTAATCCGCAAGGATGATTCTGAGGTTCCTCCACACCCGATCACTCTTATTCAGCGCGACGTTCAGTTCCCGAGAGTTCCAGTTCTTTCCTTCAACGCAGTCTGCCTCGCCGGAGACATAGTTCACAATCTCCGGACGGCACTGGATCACCTTGCCCAACAGCTCGCCTTGATTGGGTGTCCGCAGTTGAGCCAGAAGGAGCTTAGGGGCGTCGAATTCCCGATTGCAGAAACTCTCGCCAAATACGAAGCCGACAAGGCTAGAAAAGTAAGGGGCATGAGGCCGCTGGCTGTAAAGGCGATTGATGCGCTCCGACCGTATAAGGGCGGGAATGACTCACTTTGGCGGCTTCACGAGCTTGACATTATCGACAAACACCGTTCCCTGTTCACATTTGGGACGGATTTTGTTTTCACGGCGGGGTGGTTTGAGGGGACTTACCTTTCAAGAACAGAGGTCCCTCATTTCGCCGGGGTTGAGCCTAGCGCGGAAAATGCAATTAAACGTGACATTCAGAAAGCGATCGGCGAGTTGCGGGTTGGGCAGAGTAATGCGCTTCTCCCATCGCTGCATCAACTCGTAGATTTTGTCGATAGACTGCTGACCGACTTTATCCCGTTCCTGGAATGACCACTCCCGCAATTTCTCGCGAATGTTATGTCGAATTGCCAAATGGTAATTGCCAAGTGCCAAAAGCTGCCATCCGTGCTGGCATTTAGCACTTGGCATTTAGCCATTCGAGGCCAAATGCGAACTGCTAAGTGCTAATTGCGCTTCTCTGTGCTACGCTTTGGCCCTCTCAGTCTCCAGGCGTTCACATCAACGCAGCTCGGAATCAGGAGGCTCCTATGCCTATCGGTAAACGCGCAACAGCGGAATTCTTCGGAACATTCTGGTTAGTGTTTGGCGGATGCGGTGCAGCGGTGCTTGCGGCGGCCTTCCCGGCAGTCGGGATCGGATTTGCCGGAGTCGCATTGGCCTTCGGTCTGACTGTCTTAACGATGGCTTACGCAATCAGTCACATCTCCGGCTGCCACTTGAATCCGGCAATCAGCGTAGGACTGGTCGCGGGCAAGCGCTTCCCAGCTTCGGAATTGCCGGCGTACATTATTGCGCAGGTGCTGGGCGCGATCGCGGCCGCTGGCGTGCTTTACATCATCGCCAGTGGATCGGCCGGCTTCACCCTCTTGAACGGATTTGCCTGCAACGGCTACGGGGTACATTCTCCGGGCGGATACTCCCTGCTGGCGGGATTCGTCGCTGAAGTCGTGCTGACGGCATTCTTTTTGATCGTGATCATGGGCGCAACCGACGATCGCGCACCCAAGGGCTTCGCTCCGGTCGCGATCGGACTCTGCCTGACACTCATTCACCTGGTCTCGATTCCGGTTACAAATACGTCCGTGAACCCGGCCCGCAGCACAGGTCCGGCGGTGTTCGTGGGCGGATGGGCACTGCAGCAACTGTGGATGTTCTGGGTCGCACCGATTATCGGCGGGATTATCGGCGGAGTTGTGTACAAGGCTCTGTTCGGCGCTCCGGGCAAAGTCGAAGCAGCGATGGAGCGGCCGGCACGTGTGCCGCAGCCGGTGTCCTGATAAGAACCGCGCCACGGATTTCCACGGGTCAACAGGGATAGAAAGGGGTTTTTCGTCCACATTTAGCATACAATCTGCGGGTACGGCTTTGCCCGTTCCAATCGCGTAACAGTTTCTTCCCACATGGCCGTATTTCCCTCTACGTAACCCATTCAAATAAACGACGGTTTACAAAATCCGAACTTCAGCAGAGACCGCGTCTGCGAACAGGCCTTGTGTGTTAAGTGCATGGTCTCCAACTTGGAGGTATTTGGGTTGGTTCAGGCTTGCGACAGAGCCTCTTTGTATCCCCGCAGTTCCCTTAGGTTCTGGCTCTACTGACGCACGGAGGACAACATGGGCACGATGCGATTGACACATCTTCTTGCATTCATACTCACCTGCCTTGTTTCGTCTTTTAGTCAGGTCGACCACCAACATCTTATGCCTCAAACGGTCGTGATCGACGGACGTGATCACCCCGACCAAATCCCCGACGCGACGGCCTACAGGCTATTCTTTGTATCCGTGAGCATTCCTCAGAATGCAACTACTTCGCAGAAAGCACACCAAGCCGAACAGCTATCGAGACTTCATATGGCCGACGGCGATCGCCAGGTTCTCCTTAAGACCTTGGCGGATTTCCAGCAGAAGTACGCTGATCTTATCAACAATTACAACAGTTCCGTCACAATAGCACTAGCGAGGGGTATTGAACCTGACTCTGACGGGATGTTGCGAGAACGTGAGGCTCTTGTTCAAGCTACCATTGATGAACTGAAGTCTTCACTTACGTCAAACGGTCTCATCAGCTTCGTGTCTTTCATCCAGTCGGAAAAGTCACACATGAAAATAGCACGAGCTGCATTAACGCAGTGACACCTTCACTAAAAGGGAGGCTTGCAATGAGGATACTGTTTGGGGGGGGTGCTTTTGCAATATTAATCAGTTTCGTGAGTGTCGGACAAATGAACCCACAATACGACACCTATACTACCTGGAGTTATGACGGCAATACGACTGTCACCGCGACCGTGGTCGTCGAAGGCACCACAACAGGCAGCTGTAACGGCATTCCAGGATGCTCCTCAGCGACGCACACAATCAAATTTGCCAACCAAATTGGCGGTTCATTTAATCCAAACCCCAGCAGCGCAGACTGGATTACGGGGCCATCGGGAAGCGTGTTTAGCTACCTCAGTGGAACTCACACAGGGAGCGCAACGATTAGCCCTGGGCAGCAGATTCAAGCTTGGGAGGGTGGGCAAGTATGGTGTACGTTCCTGGGAGCACCAAGTTTTTATAACTTTCCGTCGATTTACATCTCTCTCAAGACAACATATGGGCAGAATACCCTTGGGTCTCAAGTGATCGGCAATACACGATTTTGCGGCTACACTCCTGCCTGCAGCAACAATGTCATACCTGCGTGCGGCAATCCGAGCTGGACGGACTCGAGACCGTCCTATCTGCAATGCACCCAATACCTCAAAGGTAATTTTCTAAAAGTAACAGTTGGGGGTTCTTACGTGTGTTTTGCTTTCGATACTGACGCATTTGGGCCAGGACCGTGTGATCCCTAGCGATTGTACTTGTTACATGAGGATTAGATAATGAATTATCTTAAGTGTTTTCTTGCAGGCGCTGGGGCAGTTCTCGGAGGAACGGCGCTGCTGATTCTCGTGGGGATTGTGTTCGTCCGATTGCGCTTTCACACGGCGGCAGGCTTTCACGTCAGTTTGCTGCGAGATTTGACCGTTTGGGCGACGTTCTTGATTTTGTTTCTTTTGGGATTCCTAGTTGAATACCGCAGACTCCGATGAGACTCCACCCAACAGAGTCTCCGGCGGCGGAACTGCATACGGCATGTCGAGGAGTCGCAACCGTACAGACGGCTCTGCGGCGCAATCGGACGAAGTTGAGTTCAGCGGGGGCGCCGAAGAAGCGTCACACCATCAGGGTGGCGGAACGGGTGCCCAGGATACCCCACCACCGCACCTTTTGTTCCGCTGTAACCTTCAAGGATCAAAGGCTACCTGTCCAATAAAGTAGGAAGGATCGCGCGCGGACGCTTGTCCCGATCAACAGCGGCCAACTAATAACTCGCGAGATCTTTCATCGCCAGATACAGATCGTTTGGCTGGGGGAGGACGGCATCCTCCAGGATCGGCTGGTAGGGAACGAAGGTGTCTTTCGCAGCGACGCGACGGACTGGGGCGTCGAGTCGATCGAATAGCTGATCGGCGATGCGGGCCGCGATTTCGGCGCCGTATCCCCAACTGAGTGTGTCTTCGTAAGCGACGAGCACGCGGTTCGTCTTGCTCACCGACGCGGCAATCGTCTCCCAATCAAACGGATTGAGGCTGCGCAGGTCGATCAGTTCGACGCTCACGCCTTGCTCGCGCTGCAGCTTCTGCGAAGCCTGTAACGCGCGTGGCACGACGGCTCCATAGGTGATCACGGTCAAATTGTCGCCGGGTTGCACGATCTTCGCTTTCCCAAATGGAATCATGTATTCCGGCCCGGGATAGGCGGCCCGGCCGTACGACTCGCGATAGAGTCGTTTATGTTCGAGAAAAAGAACCGGGTCGTCGCAGCGGATCGCGGTGCGCAGCAGCCCGGCGGCATCGAGCGCGTTCGAAGGGAATACGACCCGCAGCCCGGGGATATGGGTGAAGATGCTCTCGCCGCACTGCGAGTGATAGATGGCGCCGCCGGTCAGGTATCCGCCGATCGCGACGCGGATCACGGCAGGTGCGGAGTATCCATTATTCGAGCGCCAGCGGATGGTCGGTAACTCGTCGCGAAGTTGCATCATTGCAGGCCAGATGTAGTCGAAGAACTGGATTTCGACAACCGGCTTCAAGCCACGCGTAGCCATTCCGGTCGCGCGACCTACGATTGCAGCCTCGGCCAGAGGCGAGTTGAAGACACGGTCGTTGCCGTACTCGTTCTGGAGTCCGAAGGTAAGTTTGAAGACTCCGCCCTTCCCTTTTACCAGCCTCTGCCGCAAATACTCTTCGCGGCTGCAGTCGGCTACGTCTTCGCCGAAGATCACGATGCGCTCGTCGCGCTTCATCTCGTCGCGCAGCGTGGCGTTGATCAGGTCGGCCATGGTTTTGGCGGCAGGCTTCTTGCCTTCCGTCACAGCTTCTGCGGTGGGCTGCCTGTCGAAAATTGCCGACGTTACATCCAAGTCCGGCGAATAGACGAACTTCGTCACTGACTCGGGCGCCGGCGGCAGCGCTTCCAAAGCGCGATCCACGGCGGTCTGCAGGTCCGCTTCAACTTCTTTCTCTAATTGATTGATGCCGCGATCGTCCAAGATGCCTTCGCGCAGCAGGAACATCTGCGTGCGCGTCACGGGATCACGTTGCGCATCGCGCTCGCGCTCCGCGTCTGGACGGTAGAGGCGCTCGTCATCCGACAAGGAGTGCGAATACGGACGAATCACGTGCGCATGAACAAAAGCTGGACCGTGACCCTCCCGGCAGTACTCGGCCGCACGACGAAACGCGGCGAAACTCGCGACTGGATCGGTGCCGTCCACTTCCTCGAAGTGAAAATTGGGGAACCCAGAAACCAGGCGCGAGATGCTGCCGCCTGCAGTCTGAACCTCGACCGGCACCGAGATCGCGTAGCCGTTATCCTCCACGCAGAAGATCACCGGCAGCTTGCCGAGCGCGGCGGCGTTCATGGCTTCCCAGAATTCCCCTTCGCTCGAAGTGCCATCCCCGAGCGAAACGTAAGTGACCTCGTCACTCTGAGAGCTGACGCTCTTGAACCGGCGATAGTCCATCGCATCTTGCGGGACCTGCGCAGATTGGGGGTGGCGTGCCAGATAGCGTCCACCCTCTGCGCAACCGATCGCCTGCAGAATTTGGGAGCCAGTGGGCGAAGACTGCGTCACGATGTGCAGATTAGGATGGCTCCAGTGCGAGGGCATCTGGCGTCCGCCAGAACTGGGATCGTTGGCGGCGCCAACCCCCTGCAGGAACATGTCATACGCTTGAACCCCGAGAGCCAGGCATAAGGCGCGGTCGCGGTAGTAAGGGTAGAACCAGTCGTATCCGGATTTGAGCGCCAGGCCGGCGGCGACACCAATGGCCTCGTGCCCGGCGCCTGACATTTGGAAATAGATTTTTTGTTGACGCTTGAGCAGGATTTCCCGGTCGTCGATGCGCCGGGACATATACATCCAGCGATACGCCTGGATCAGCTGTTCACGGCTAAGTCCCTCGTAGAACTTGGCTTTTCTTCCGTTGGTCAGCTTGGGATCGGTTTTTGTGGTCGCCATCCGGATACCGGTTTTACTGTTTTAGATTCGCACCCGCTTCGCCGCGATTCCAACCCTGAACAGGGTCGAATCTGTTGGATTGTAAATGGTAAGGAGAGGTTGGCAAAGCAAAGAAGTGCGCGATCAGTAGCTTGTAGTCGGACCACGGGACCATGAACTGTGGTGCATCGAGGGATCATGCAGCAACAGAGGCCAGACGGGAGAAGTAACGTCTCTGGAAGTACAGAGCGACGTTTACTAGCCCGATCAGAGCAGGCACTTCGACCAAGGGACCGATTACGGCAGCAAAAGCGGCACCGGAGTTGATTCCGAACACCGCCACCGCCACAGCAATGGCAAGTTCAAAGTTGTTGCTGGCTGCGGTGAACGACAGTGTAGCTGTTTTTGAGTAGTCGGCTCCGAGCTTATGCCCCATATAGAACGAGACAAGGAACATCGCTACAAAGTAGATCAGGAGAGGAACCGCAATCCGCAAGACATCGAGAGGCAAGCGAACGATGTAGCTGCCTTTCAGAGAGAACATGATGACGATCGTGAACAAAAGCGAGATCAAAGTTATAGGACTGATCCGTGGAATAAATTTCTGTTCGTACCACGCTCTCCCTCGCGCCTTGAGCAACGCAAACCGCGTGAACATTCCTGCCAGGAACGGTATCCCCAGATAGACGAAGACACTTTCCGCAATGGCCCGCATCGAAACGTTCACCACCGAGCCGCGCAGCCCGAGCCACGCGGGAAATTTGGTCACAAAGATCCAGGCATAAGTTGAATAAAAAAGAACCTGGAAAATGGAATTGAAGGCCACCAGGCCCGCCGCGTACTCATGGTCTCCCCCGGCCAATTCGTTCCACACGATGACCATTGCGATGCAGCGCGCCAGCCCGATCATAATCAGCCCAGCCATATACTGCGGATAATTTCGCAGGAAAATAATCGCCAGCGCGAACATCAGTACCGGGCCGATGATCCAGTTTTGAACCAGCGAGAGAAGCAGAATCTTCCTGTTGCGGAACACCTCGCCCAACTCTTCGTAACGCACCTTCGCCAGCGGCGGGTACATCATCAGAATCAGGCCGACGGCAATGGGGATCGAAGTCGTGCCTACGCTGAAGCGATCCAGGAAAGGCACGATACCGGGAAAGAGCCAGCCTGCCGCGACGCCAACCAGCATGGCCGCAAAAATCCAGACCGTCAGGAAACGATCCAGAAAACTGAGATGAGAGCCTACGCCGTCCATGGGTTCTGCCTCGAATACATGTCGAGTCGCGTCATTGGCGTCCGATATTGTCGATTTCCTTCTTGAGCGACAAGCTGTCAATTGACGACAGCGGGAGATTCAGAAAGAGGCTGATTCTTCGATCCAGCAGAAAGAAAGCTTCACGGAAAGCTCTCTGTACTTGTTCCTCTGTTCCCTGCACCGCTGCCGGATCCGGGACGCCCCAGTGCGCGGTCATGGGCTGGCCCGGCCACACCGGGCAAACCTCGCTGGCAGCGTTGTCGCAGACTGTGAACACAAAATCCAGCCGCGGAGATTCGGGCTGGGAGAATTCATTCCAGCTCTTGCTGCGCAGTTCAGTGGTCGGAAGATGAGCCGCTTCCAGTTGATGCAACGCTTCCGGGCGAACTACTCCCGTGGGATGGCTGCCGGCACTGTAAGCCTGAAATCGGCCGCGGCCTTTCTGGTTGAGAATTGCTTCCGCCATGATCGAACGAGCCGAGTTCCCGGTGCACAAGAACAGCACGTTGTAATCGCTTTTCATGCGGTCGCCTCAGTTGCAACAAGTCGGTCCACAGCAAGTTGGTTTCGCTTGCGGCTTCACCGCACGGATGAAGCCGCTGAAAAACTTTCCATCGATCTGGGCGGGGTCGAGCTTCACTGGAATTGTTTGTCCAGAGAGGAATTCCAAGGCGTCTTCTGCGCGATACACCCGTGTAGGTTCGATCTCGATTTGCTCGAATCCAGTAGCGGCCAGCTTTGTGCGGTAGTCGTTCTCGTCCAGGGCGCCGGCGATACACCCCACCCATGCGAGCACGCTCTGGCGAATCTCGGGCAGAATTTCGCCCTGCGTGACCACATCAGAGACCGCAAATCGCCCTCCGGGTTTGAGCACGCGGAAGGCTTCGCGCAGCACTTTATCTTTGTCGGCCGAGAGATTGATCACGCAGTTAGAGATGATGACGTTCACAGAATTGTCAGGAAGGGGAATATCCTCGATCTCGCCCTTGAGAAATTCGACATTCTCAATGCCGGACTTGCGTTTGTTCTCGCTCGCAAGAGCGAGCATCTCATCGGTCATGTCGAGTCCGTAAGCTTTGCCGGTCGGCCCAACACGCCGCGCCGAGAGCAGGACGTCGATGCCGCCCCCTGAACCTAAATCAAGCACCGTCTCGCCAGGCCGCAACTCAGCCAGCGCGGTCGGATTGCCGTAGCCCAGCGATGCCAGCACAGCTTCCTCTGGAAGCTGGCCAATCTGCGAAGGATCGTAGAGATTGCTGGTGATGGGGTCGCAACATCCAGTAGACGCCGAAGCGCCGCAGCACGAACTCCCGCCGGAAGTCACCCGCAGCGCGGCCTCGCCATATTTCTGTCGTACAACTTCTTTGACGGACTTCGCTTCGCCCGGAGCTGGGTTTGGGAAGGGCACGGCTTCAGCCGTGCCGCAAACTGGAGAAGAAGAAGTGGGCTTTAGCCCCTGAGGAACATTGCGCGGGATCATGAAAACTCCTATTTACAGATCTGTACGATCGTCTGCGGCTTGATGGCTTTGCTCCGCGTGCAACACTCGGCATAGAGAAACTGCAGCAACTCCTGCAAAGCTTCGGTATTCGCCGTGTACCGCAGAAATGTGCCTTCTCGTTTTACATCCACGAGCTCTTCCGTTCGCAACTTATCGAGGTGATGCGACAAGGTCGAATTCGGGATTTCGAGTTCCTCCTGAATCTCGCTGACTACCATTCCCTCGGGATGTGCCGAAAGCAACAACTGCATGATGCGCAGCCGCGGCTCAGTCCCCATTGCGGAGAACATGTCAGCAAACTTCGCAACGCGCTCGGAGGATTTGCTGACAGCGGAAGCTTTGGAATCGACAATCATCATATTTCGATAATACTGGAAATATGGTATAAGTCAAGCACGTTCTTGCGGCCGTTCTCGCAACATCAGGAGACCTCAGGCAGTCCTTACGGCCGGACGCGCCTGGCTTCGCGAGATCAAGATCCGCACACCCGGTGCTATTCTGAGAGCTCATGATCCGTACTCTGCGCGCGTTTGATCCGCACTCCGTCAAGCTGGTCATCTTCGATCTGGACGGAACCCTGATCGACTCGCGTCTCGACCTGGTTCACTCGGTCAATGCGGCATTGCGTCATATTCAGCGGCCCGAACTGCCGGAACACGTGATTGCCAGTTATGTGGGAGATGGGGCGCCCGTGCTCATTCAGCGCGCCCTCGGTGGCAAAGCAGTGGACGAAACGACGCTCCGCAGAGGTTTAGAGTTCTTCCTTTCCTACTATCGCGAGCACAAACTCGATCACACGACGGTATATCAGGGGATTGCCCAGGCGCTGGCGGCCATTCAGGGATCGAACGGCGCGCGCCGAAAATTAGCCGTTCTGACGAACAAACCCGTGAATCCCTCGCGCGCAATCGTGGACGCGCTCGGCTTGGGACAATTCTTTGCCCAAGTCTATGGTGGCAACAGCTTTCCAACAAAGAAGCCGGATCCGGAAGGCGCACAGAAGATACTCGCGGAAAATGGAATCGGCGCCGAGCACGCGGTGATCGTTGGCGACTCACATACCGACATCGAAACCGGCCACAATGCCGGATTGTGGACGATCGGGGTGACCTACGGCTTCGCGCCGCAGACGCTGGCCGATGCGCATCCGGACGTGATCGTGGATTATCCGCAAGAACTCGCGGCCGTTTTCGGCAAACGCTAAATCCTTGCTCAACGGCCGAGACCACAGAGAATGTCGAGATATTCGTTGAAAGTAATTCTCCGCGATATTCGCGTTCTCGGCGGTGAATACATCTATTAGGCTACACTGCTCTGTCCTGATCCCGAGCGACCCACGAATGAGCTCCGACAATTTTGGATTCGCTCCTGCCGAAACGCGCAAGCTGCGCAGCATGATGAATCCGTATGGCATTCAAAGATTTCTGGATCAAATCCCATACCACCTGGAAGACACGGCTTGGTCGCCGCGGCTGGTGCTTAACAACGAAACAGCGCACTGCCTCGAAGGCGCGATCTTTGCGGCGGCGGCGCTGCGCATGAATGGATTTCCACCACTGCTGCTCGATTTCGAAGCCGATCACGATACCGATCATGTGCTTGCCATTTACAAGGAGCACGGCTGCTGGGGAGCGATCGCGAAGTCGAATTACACCGGATGCCGTTGGCGCGAACCGGTCTATCGTACCCTGCGCGAGCTGGCCCTCAGCTACTTCAACATTTACTTTAACTTACGCCGGGAACGCACTCTGCGGCGATATTCTCGGCCGGTCAACCTGAAGCGCTTTGACGGCCAGAACTGGATGGTCACCGAGAAGCCGGTGTGGTTCATTGTCTATCACCTGTTCGATATCAAGCATTATTCTCTGATGACCAAGGCACAGGAAAAGCGGCTGCATCGTGTAGATGAGCGCTTGTTCCGGGCCGAGTGTTTGGGAAAGGCTTTCAAGGCCCAGAATTAAGGGACCTTAACCTAAAGGTTTAAGGAATTCCGTCGATAACTGCATTAAGCCTATTTGTGTTTGGCGGGCAGAACCGGCGACCCGTTCGCAGTTCGGTGTCCGGGCTTTCACATTGGGGCTCAAAGGTGTGCCGATGGAGTCTCACCGTCAGTTCGATACTTGTTTTCGAAACGAAATCATCGATGCGCGGCGCCACCCCCGCTTCAAGCTCGAAAAAGACATTCGCGTCTACCCGCGGAATGCGGGCGTGGTGCGGGGATACACCGTCGACCTAAGTGAGTCTGGCATTTCGGCCATGCTGCTGGTCGAGGTTCCGCTGGGCGAAGTTGTTCGGTTGGAGTTTAGCCTGCCCTCGGGCGATGTTGAAGTCCTTGCCTCAGTGCGTCAGCGCAGCGCCTTCCGCTATGGCTTCCAGTTTGTCGATGCCGGAGCAGTTTCAGAAATCATTGGACGCACGTGCAGACAGCTGGCCATAGAGCAAGCGATGGGCAGCGAATCGCCTTCTTAACTCGGGCAAAGCTTCCTGCCACGGATTGACACAAATTCCACGGATCAGATCTTCCCTCTTCCTCTGCGCTCCTGGCGAGTCTCTGCGATCCTGTGTTTTGAGATTCTCTCCCGCAGAGTTCGCTGAAAACATCGAGAACTCGAAACAAAGTTCGTTGCTTGGGGTTGGTGGACACGTAAGATAATCTCCATGGGGATACGCCTTGTCAGTCTCTTGATCTCTGTAATCGTCTGCGTTTCGGCCTTCGCCCAGGATGCCCCCGGCACTCCTTCGTCGAGTCCAGTGCCCGAATCCCCGTCCATTCCCAGCGCCAGCGGTGCGACGCCGGTCGCCGAGCCAAAGTTCGACTTGACGCCCGATGCTGATGGCAAACTTTCCGAAGCACAGATGCAGCAGTTGTTCCGCGTGGTCGCCGACAAGGACATGCAGAACCAGAAGCTCGAGCGGGACTACACCTACATCGAGCACGAGATCGACAAGAACCTGGACGGAAAAGGCGAGCTCAAGTCCACCGAGATCAAGACCTACGAAGTGCTGGAGATTTATGGCGAGCAGGTGCAGCGGCTGATCGAGAAGGATGACAAGCCGCTCAGTTCGAAGGAAGCAGCGAAGGAAGACGAGAAGATCCAGAAGATTATTGACAAGCGGAAGAACGAATCGGAAGAAGATCGCAAGAAGCGCGAGTCCAAGCAGGAAAAAGAACGCGAGGACAACCGCAAGTTCGTGCGCGAAATCGCCGATGCCTACAACTTCACGCTGGTGGGGACCGAGTTGGTCGACGGACGCGAAGCCTGGGTCATCGATGGCGAGCCGCGTCCGGGGTTCGAGCCCCAGATGAAAGGGGCAAAGTTCCTCCCCAAATTTCATGGGCGGGTGTGGATCGACAAGAACGATCTGCAGCTCTCAAAGATGGACGTGGAAACGCTGGACACGGTTTCGATTGGATTCGTGTTGGCGCGCATCCATAAAGGGACTCACTTCATGCTTGAGCAAACGCGAGTCAACGACGAAGTCTGGTTGCCGAGGCACGTCGACTTCAAGTTCGATGCGCGCATCGGGTTGGTGAAAGGCTACAGGGTGGATGGCGACCTGACTTATCGCGATTACAAGAAGTTCCGGTCATCTTCGAAGATTGTGGGGATGGGCGAGGTGAAGGAAGATCAGTAACAGTCGTCAGCGCTTTCGGGGGAAGTAAAAGCAGATTGCTCGCTCCGCTCGGAATGACAACTTTGGAAAGAATATCTGTCACTCCGAAACGGCGGAGCCGTTGAAGAACCTGCTTTTCGCGTACGCGTCTTCCCTCCAGCGCTTATAATTCCCCGTTCTTTTCATCTCCCTGCTTTGAGGCAACGAATGTCCTCTCTGACCCGTCGTGATCTGCTTCGTTCTGGTCTCGCCATCTCGGCAACAACTCTAGTTCCCGGCTCTGTCAGCCGCGCACACGCTTTACTGGCTCGATACACAAGCGCAGCGGGAGAACCAACCGCCGTCCCTCCCCGCGAGCATCGGCTGTTCGATTTCGGATGGAAATTCTTCTTCGGACACGGAACTGACCCAAGCCGCGATCTTGGCTTCGGCATGGGACAAGGAGACTTCGCGAAGTCGGGCGAGTTCTGGTTCGCCACTGACAGGTTCGACGATTCGAAATGGCGGTCACTGGATCTGCCCCATGACTGGGCGGTCGAGCTGCCATTCGTGCGCGACGAGGAACAAAACTCGCACGGCTACAAGCCGCTCGGACGTCACTATCCGGAAACGAGCATTGGCTGGTATCGGCGGAAATTCGACATTCCGAAAGAGGATTCCGGACGGCGGATCAGCATTTTGTTTGATGGCGCCTTCCGCAGCGCGCTTGTCTTCCTGAACGGATACTTCATCGGCCGCAACGACAACGGCTACGCCCCGTTTTCTTTCGATGTGACCGATTTCCTGCGTTATGGCGAGAAGAATTATCTGGTCGTCCGCATGGACGCCAGCTTCGGCGATGGCTGGTTCTACGAGGGAGCAGGAATTTATCGCCATGTGTGGCTGACGAAGACGGATGCGCTGCACCTCGAACGTTGGGAGAGCTATGTTCGCGCGACCGTCAAGGGAAATGCCGCCACGCTCGATCTCAGCGCAATGGTTAAGAATGATGGCTCGAAGTCGGACTACTGCAGCGTGTACTGGAACATTGAGGATCCAAATGGCAAGACGGTGGACGCGGCAATTGGAGGTGGCCCCCGAGGCGTAGGTCCAGGCCACTGGACTATATTTACTGCCACGGCAACGATCGAGAACCCCGCTCTGTGGTCGCCAGAAACTCCAAACCTGTATTCGGCGGTCGCGACTGTGGAAATGGGTAACGGAGCATCACGCGGCAAAATCCGCGACGCCGAGCACATCACCTTCGGCATTCGCGACCTCAAGTGGGACGCCGACAAAGGCTTCTTCCTCAACGGCAAATCCGTGAAGATCAAGGGCACATGCAACCATCAGGATCACGCCGGATTGGGCGCCGCCCTGCCCGATCATCTGCAGGCGTATCGTGTCGCTGTGCTGAAAGACATGGGCGGCAACGCGATCCGCACCTCCCACAACATGCCCACACCAGAGTTGGTCGAGGCCTGCGACCGCATGGGACTGATGATGATGTGCGAAACGCGCCTGATGAGCTCGAACCCGGAAGGCATGGCGCAACTGGAGGCAATGGTGAAGCGGTACCGCAACTCGCCGTCGATCATCATCTGGTCGATGGGCAACGAAGAGTGGACGATGATGCCGCAGCCTCAAGGCACACGCGTGATCGATGACATGATCGCGCGGACGCATGAACTCGATCCCACGCGGATGTGTACCGCCGCCGTTAACGGTTCGTTCGGCGCGAAATTCTCCGAACAGCTCGACGTGATGGGCTTCAACTATAACTTGAAGGAGCCGGATGCCTGGCATAAGGCGCACCCCAAGACGCCGTGTGTTGGAACGGAGACGGCCAGCACGGTGGCGACGCGCGGAATCTATGAGACCGACAAGCTGCGCAACTGGGTCAGCGCGTATGACGTGAACCATCCCGAGTGGGCTGAGGACGCGGAGGAGTGGTGGCCGTTTTACGCCACGCGCGATTGGCTCTCGGGAGGATTCGCCTGGACCGGTTTCGATTATCGCGGCGAGCCGACGCCCTATGGCTGGCCTTCGATCAATTCGCAGTTCGGCATCGTCGATATGTGCGGCTTCCCGAAAGACGATTTCTATTACTACAAAGCCTGGTGGGGATCGGAGCCAGTGCTGCACCTGTTTCCGCACTGGAACTGGGAACAGCGCAATGGCGAGCCGATTTCGGTATGGGTGCATTCGAATTTGGATTCGGTTGAGCTTTTTCTCAATGGCAAAAGTCTCGGTTCGAAACAGGTCAAGCCATTGTTTCATCTGGAATGGAAGGTACCGTACGAGCCGGGTGTGATCGAGGCCCGCGGAACAAAAGGCGGCAAGGTTGTGCTGACGGCGAAGCGCGAGACGACGGGCGAACCCGCGACGATTAAGCTCACTGCGGACCGGAGCGAAATCAATGCCGATGGCGAAGATGCGGCCGTGATTAAAGTGGAGGCGCTCGACAAAGAAGGCCGCGCGGTTCCGACGGCGGATAACATGATTCACTTGAAAGTTTCCGGCGAAGGCAAGCTGATCGGGGTGGGCAATGGTGATCCGAATTGCCAGGAATCGGACAAGGAACCGAAGCGCAGCCTGTTCAACGGACTGGCGCAGCTGATCGTACAGGCGACCAAAACGGCGGGGACGATCACCGTGGAAGCATTCACCGAGGACTGGCCGCCGCCGAAGCTGCCTTCCGTTCAATTGACGATCACCTCGAAGAAGTCGGAACTGCGGCCGGCAGTTTTGTAGCGCCTGGCTGTATGGAATGGCTCCCGACAATGATGTCATTCCGAGGAGCGGAGCGACGAGGAACCTGCTTTTGCGCTCGGGGAAAAGCAGATTCCTCGCGCCAAAGAACGACCCTCGGAATGACAATCCCCTCCGCATAATCCTTTAAAGTAGCCCTCGCTCGGTTATTGAGGTCCGAACTTATGTCCAAATCACGACGCGAATTTCTCACCACCTCGTCGCTCGGAATCCTGGGCGCTGCAGCTGTGGCACGGCTACAGGCGCAGAATCCCTCCAACCTGCCGCCCGGCGCGCCATCGGCATTCGGTGCCGGACCGGCATTCGGTCCTCCGGTTTCGACGGCGACATTCGCGGAAGCAGAAAAGCTGGTTCAATTTCCAATGAGCGACGCCGATCGTGCCGAGGCGGCCTCAAGTTGGCCGAAGACGTTGGCTGCGGTCTATGAACGGCGCACGGGCCCTCGAAAACTGGCGCTGGAGGCGGCTCTTGCGCCTGCGACCACATGGAATCCTGAAATCCCGGGCGTGAAGATTTCTATGCAGCAGGATCGGTTCGTGCGCAGCGCTGCGGCTGACATGCCGTTGCCCGCAGGGGACGAAGACATCGCCTTCGCGCCTGTGACACATCTTTCGCGCTGGATCGAGAAGAAACAGATCAGCTCCGAGCGGTTGACTCGCATTTATCTCGATCGGCTGGAGACGTTCAATCCCAAGCTGCGCTGCGCAATCACCATCACGCGCGATCTCGCACTTCGGCAGGCGAAGCAGGCGGATGATGAAATCGCTCAGGGAAGATATCGAGGGCCGCTGCACGGAATTCCGTTCGGCGTGAAAGACCTGCTCGACACGGCCGGCATTCCGACGACCTACGGCGCGGAACCCTACCGCAATCGAATACCAAGCGAAGATGCCGAGGTCGTAAAGCGCCTTTACACAGCGGGCGCGGTGCTGGTCGCGAAGCTGAGCCTCGGCGCGCTCGCTCTCAACGATGTCTGGTTTGGCGGGCAGACGATGAATCCGTGGCTGCCGGAAGAAGGGGCGTCGGGATCGAGCGCCGGTCCGGGTGCGGCGACGGCCGCTGGGCTCGTCGGATTCTCGATCGGCAGCGAGACCGGCGGAAGCATCGTGAGTCCGGCAATGCGCTGCGGAGTGACGGGGCTGCGTCCGACCTATGGTCGCGTGCCGCGCACCGGCGCGATGACCTTGTGCTGGTCGCTCGACAAACTCGGGCCGATGACTCGCAGCGTGGAGGACGCAATGCTGGTCCTAGCCGCGATCTCCGGTCTGGACAGGAAAGATGCGGCGAGCCTCCCAAGTCATCTCGATTTCGATGCGAACGCGAGCGTGAAGGGACTGCGCGTCGGCTACTTCCCGGCATGGATGAAAGATCGTCCCGCGACCGAGGTGGATCGCGCGGCACTCGAAACGGTGAAGAAACTCGGGATGATCCCAGTCGAAGTTTCTCTTCCCGACTGGCCGTACGACTGTTTGAACCTGATTCTTTTTGCCGAGGGTGCGGCCGCATTCGAGGAGCTGACGTTGAGCGGCGGCCTTCGAGAACTCAAAATGCAGGTGCCGGATGCCTGGCCGAATCTCTTCCGGCAAGCGCGATTCTTGTCAGCTGTGGATTTTGTGCAGTGCGATCGCATGCGCAGAAAAGTGACGCAGGAGATGGCGCGGGTGATGTCGGAAGTCGATCTGCTGCTGGTTCCGTCCTTGCGCGACGAGATGTTGGTGATCTCGAATAACACAGGGCATCCGTCGCTCACTATGCGCGCCGGATTTGTGGAGGTAAGCAAGGCGCGCAGCGACTGGGCGCCGGAGCCGGAGCATCCGCTGCCGACCTTCAATCCTCCGCGTCGAGTGCCGCACGGAATCACCCTGATCGGACGGCTATTCGATGAAGGAATGTTGGGAAGGATCGGCATCGCGCTCGAGCGCGCGTTTGGAATGGTTAGCGAGAGGCCACCGGGCTTCTAGCCGCAGCTTTCAGCCCTCAGCCATCGGCTATCAACTCCAGTTCCCATCGTTATAATAGAAAGATTGGCTTTTCCCGAAATTTATTTCTGTGGAGCTTCCGGCGGTGCCCATACAAGCGCAAACGAGGACAGGGTATGTCCGGGATTGGGGATAGAGTTTTTGCTGAGGGTTGACGGCTCATAGCCGACCGCTGCTTCCCATGGATTTCAAACTCGTTTCCACTTACAAACCGCAGGGCGATCAGGCGACTGCCATCCAGGCGCTGACGCGCGGAGTGTTCGACCGCGAGCAGCATCAGGTGCTGCTGGGCGTCACCGGATCGGGCAAGACGTTCACTATGGCCAAGGTGATCGAGGCGGTGAACCATCCGACGCTGGTCATGGCGCACAACAAGACCCTGGCGGCGCAGCTTTATCACGAGTTCAAGAGCTTCTTCCCGCACAACGCGGTCGAATATTTCGTTTCCTATTACGACTACTACCAGCCGGAAGCGTACGTGCCCGCGGCCGACCTCTATATCGAAAAAGAAGCGACGATCAACGACGAACTTGACAAGCTGCGGCTGTCGGCGACGCGGTCACTGTTCGAGCGCCGCGACGTGCTGATCGTCGCCTCGGTGAGCTGCATCTACGGCCTGGGCTCGCCGGAAGCGTATTACGGCATGATGCTGTTCCTCGAGAAGGGCCAGAAGATCAAGCGCGAGGACATCACGCGCAAGCTGGTCGACATTCTTTATGAGCGCACCAACGGCGAGTTTCGGCGTGGAACGTTTCGCGTGCGCGGCGACGTCATCGAGGTGTTCCCTACTTACGACGACATGGCCTACCGCATCGAGCTCTGGGGAGATCAGGTCGAGGCGCTCTCCCAGATCGATCCGCTATTTGGGACCGTGAAACAGAAGTATGTGCGGCTGCCGATATATCCGAAAACGCATTATGTTATGAAGGACGAAACGCGCGCATCGGCGGTCGAGTCCATCAAAAAAGAGCTGGCGTGGTGGGAGCCTGAACTGGAGAAGCAGGGGCGCGTGGTCGAGGCGCAGCGCGTACATCAGCGGACCATGTTCGATCTCGAAATGATCAAAGCGATGGGCTACTGCCATGGAATTGAGAATTACTCGCGGCATTTCACCGGACGGCTGCCGGGCGAGCCTCCGCCGACGCTACTCGATTATTTTCCGCGCGACTTTGTGATGTTCATTGACGAGTCGCATCAGACGGTTCCCCAGTTGCACGGAATGTATGCCGGCGACCGCTCTCGAAAAGAAGTGCTGGTCGAGTATGGATTCCGCCTACCTTCGGCGCTGGATAATCGTCCGCTCACGTTTGAAGAATTTGAGCACCGCACGAACCAACTGGTGTACGTATCGGCGACGCCGGGTCCGTATGAGTTGACGAAGTCGGCAGGCGTGGTGGTGGAGCAGATCATCCGGCCTACTGGGCTGATTGATCCTCCGGTGGAAGTGCGGCCGGTGAAGGGACAGATCGATGATCTGCTGCACGAGATTCGCGCCCGGGTGGAAAAAGGCGAGCGCGTGCTGGTCACGACGCTGACCAAGCGCATGGCGGAGGATCTCGCGGAGTATTACGCGGAGGTCGGCGTGAAATGCCGCTACCTGCATTCCGAGATCGAGACTCTCGAGCGGGTGAAGATTCTGCGCGACCTGCGTAAAGGCGAGTTCGATGTATTGATTGGCATCAATCTGCTGCGCGAGGGACTGGATCTGCCGGAAGTATCGCTGGTGGCTGTTCTCGACGCTGACAAAGAGGGATTCCTGCGATCGTCTGGATCGCTGATTCAGACCATCGGCCGCTGCGCGCGACATCTGCACGGCCGTGCGATTCTGTACGCCGATCGCATGACCGATTCAATGAAACGCGCAATGGATGAGACTTCGCGTCGCCGCGCAATCCAGACCGCTTACAACGAAGAGCACGGGATCACGCCGGAGTCGATCGTGCGTCCGCTGGATATGAGCCTGGCAGCAATCGTCGCGGCCGATTATGCCGATGTGCCGATCAATGAGGCCGAAGGCATGCCGGAATTCAAGTCGCAGGAAGAAGTCGACAAGTACATCGCAAAGCTCGAAGAAGACATGCGCGAGGCGGCGAAGCGGTTTGAGTTCGAAAAGGCGGCAAAGCTGAGGGATACGATCAAGGAGCTGAGGACGAAGGAGTTCTTGTTCGCATAAATTATGGCTTCAGGCGATCCTTCATTCGAGCGCTTGCTAAAAGAGTTACGCCCGAACCTGGCAAAACAAGGATTCCGTCGCACAGGCCAGAACTTCGTGATTGAGTCTGATCAGTGTCGGGGCATAATCAATTTTCAAAAGACCCTTTATCGTACGGCCGGCCAAACAGAGTTCACTGTCAATGTAGCCGTTGCGTCGAAAAGGCTACTTCGTCTCTATGGTCAAAGGCAGGACAAACCACCGCGACATTACGACTGTCATTGGGAAGTTAGAATCGGTCACTTTATGCCAGATCATCGCGATAAGTGGTGGACACTGTCAGATGAGGCTTCTTATCGAACCGCAATATCCGATTTGGACGAAATGCTTGCAACGAAGGTTCTTCCCCTCTTAAAGAGACATCTGAGCGAACGCGAACTTCTGGCACTCTGGGACTGGAGTGTAGGAGGTTTTGAATACCCAATGCTCAAGCATAAATCGGTGCTGCTCGCGGAACAGGGAAGGATGGAAGAGCTGCCGGCAATTTTCAAGCGCATACGAGAAATCTGCCTTGGCGGAGCTGCGGAGGCGGGAGCGGAGCAGCACATCAGAGAGGTACAGCAGCGCTTCTGTGTCAGAGTTCAATAGCTGTGCTGTTTATTCGTGAGTCCGCAGGTAGTCAGAAGGAGTCAGGATCTCTACGCCCCGCCACGGATTCATCGCCAACAAATCTTCATCGCCGCTGATGATCACATCCGCTCTCCCATTCGCCGCCACTTCGAGAAACTTATCATCCTTCGGATCACGGCACTCGCGCACGAGCTGAATGACGGACACAAACTCTGCCACGCCGGCCAACTGGGCCAGAAACAGTGCCCGCTGTTCTACGCGGATATAGCGATCGAACTTCGAGCGGGAGAGAACCCCGGTCAATTCGTGCATCGTGGACTCGGAAAGAAGCACAGTATCGTGTTCGATCGCTTCATCGACGGCCTGACGCGGGACAGAGTTTGGAAACACGACAGCGCTGATAAACACGTTTGTGTCAATGACGAGTCGGCGCATGAGCCATCACATCCAAGCGCAGTGGTCAGTCCTTGAGGATGTCGGCCAGGACTTCTTCGGTCATACCGCGAGACACCGCTTCAGCGCCGATGCGGTCCATGGTGCGCTGCAGTTCGGCAACGTTGGTCCTACGAATCCGCTCGTATTCTTCGGCGGAAATCAGAACTGCCACATCGCGATCATGGCGACGAATCATGACGGGCTCTCTCTGGGCGGCGTCAATCAAGGCGCCCGAACGTTGCTTCAGGTCGGTGGAAGACACGACTTTCATTTGTCCATTATAGACAAACTGGGTGATTTGGACAATATGGCGACAATTTCGGTGACGTCACGCGGCTTGTGTAAATAGGTTGAGGGTGCGGGATTTCCATTCCAGGTTGAATCTCTGGAAGATGGAGTAGATGATGCGGTCCACGCTTTCCACATTCACGAAGCACACCATAGGGCGAGTACGGCGGCGGA
>Ga0335081_10001441_pt1 | contig 37945 bp, 38 predicted proteins | sample Lox_Sample_35_FD_206713 | JGI IMG/M metagenome (GOLD analysis project Ga0335081, IMG submission 206713) | Soil microbial communities from Loxahatchee National Wildlife Refuge, Florida, United States - Lox_Sample_3.5 | ecosystem: Environmental > Terrestrial > Soil > Wetlands | place: USA...
GCAAAGAGATCACGGGCGCGTGATCAGCCAATAGGGGCCACTCTAATTTTCAAAGGGGGCCAGTGGGTTGACTGAGGGTCGGAAAGGGGCCAGCACCCACCCCCCGAAAAGAACATATTGCGAACGGAGAACAAATAGTGTACGGTGCGATTCCATCGGGGCTGGGCGGATCCCCGGGAGGTCGCCCGTTTGTCGGTCCGTGGATTCCCGGTCATAAGGAGCGCGAAAATGGCCCAGGCTGCCCTGCGAGTCATCGAAGGAACCTCAATGGATAAATCGAAGGCGCTGGATGCGGCGCTCTCCCAGATCGAACGGGCGTTCGGCAAGGGCTCGATCATGCGGCTCGGCAAGAACGACAAGACGATGGACGTCGAAACGGTGTCCACCGGCTCGCTCTCGCTCGATATCGCGCTCGGGATCGGCGGCCTGCCGCGCGGGCGCGTGGTGGAGATCTATGGTCCTGAATCGTCGGGCAAGACCACGCTCGCGCTGCATTGCGTGGCGGAAGCGCAGAAGAAGGGCGGCATCTGCGCGTTCATCGACGCCGAACACGCGCTCGACCCGATCTATGCGCGCAAGCTTGGCGTCAATGTCGATGACCTTTTGATTTCCCAGCCGGATACGGGCGAGCAGGCGCTCGAAATTGCCGACACTTTGGTGCGCTCGGGCGCGATCGACGTGCTGGTGATCGATTCGGTGGCGGCGCTCGTGCCGCGCGCGGAACTCGAAGGCGAGATGGGCGACAGCCAACCCGGCTTGCAGGCGCGGCTGATGAGCCAGGCGCTGCGCAAGCTCACGGCCTCGATCAACCGCTCCAACACCATGGTGATCTTCATCAACCAGATCCGCATGAAGATCGGGGTGATGTACGGCTCGCCGGAAACCACCACCGGCGGCAATGCGCTGAAATTCTACGCCTCGGTGCGGCTCGACATTCGGCGCATCGGCGCCATCAAGGAGCGCGACGAGGTGGTCGGCAATCAGACCCGCGTCAAAGTGGTCAAGAACAAGCTTGCGCCGCCGTTCAAGATGGTCGAGTTCGACATCATGTACGGCGAGGGCATCTCCAAGGCCGGCGAGATCATCGATCTCGGGGTCAAAGCGGGTGTGGTGGAGAAATCGGGCGCCTGGTTCTCCTACGACAGCCAGCGCATCGGCCAGGGGCGCGAGAACGCCAAAGTCTTCCTCAAGCAGAACCCGGACATCGCGCAGAAAATCGAAGCCGCCATCCGGCAGAACGCCGGCCTGATCGCCGAGCAGATTTTGGCCGGCGAGAAGGAAGAGGGCGACGACGGCGGCGAAGAGGCGGCGGAAGGATAAGTTTCAACAGCTGCGCCCTCATCCTGAGGAGGCGCGTCAGCGCCGTCTCGGATGAGGGTGCAAACTGCGCTGAAGGGCGTCTCGGCCGATTTTATTGGGGGGATTGATTTGCGTGCGATCGATTACGAGGCCGAGGTGCAGGTGCAGATCCTGCACAAATTTCCCAAGGGCAATCGCTGGCGCGAAATCCACATGTGGGACGGCGTCGGACTTGCGGACGCGGTTCGGCGCGTGCGGGCCCTGCCGCCGAGCGAGCAGGCGGGCGCGACGATCTTTGCGCCGACCGGCATGTTCGGGATCGAGGCGATCCAGGAGATTTTCGAGCGGCCTGATTTTCCTGGATTTTGAGCAATATTGAGCGATCGGAACCCTCTCGCCGCAATAGCGGGGAGAGGGTTTTGCGTTTCCTGGACAGGGTTTAACCCCGTCGCTACATATGACTCAAAGGCATCGGTGCGCCGTGCTTACAGCGGCGGGCCAGCGCATGAGTCAGGTGGATGAGCGGCGTCAACGAGATCAGGTCGAGATTTCTGCATTACTTCGCCAAGGCCGGCCACGAGGTCGTGCCGTCGTCGCCGCTCGTGCCGCGCAACGATCCGACGCTGATGTTCACCAACGCCGGCATGGTGCAGTTCAAGAACGTGTTCACGGGGCTGGAGAAGCGGCCGTACGTGCGGGCGGTGAGCTCGCAGAAATGCGTGCGCGCGGGCGGCAAGCACAACGACCTCGACAATGTCGGCTACACCGCGCGGCATCACACGTTCTTCGAGATGCTCGGCAATTTCTCGTTCGGCGACTATTTCAAGGAACGCGCGATCGAGCTGGCGTGGAACCTCGTCACCAAGGAATTCGGCCTCGCGAAAGACCGGCTATGGGTCACCGTGTATCCGTCTGACGATCAGGCGCGCACTCTCTGGAAAAAAATTGCAGGCCTCTCCGATTCACGCATTGTCGGCCATAGCGACAATCTCTGGGCAATGGGACCGATTGGGCCGTGCGGATATTGCTCGGAGATTTTCTACGATCAGGGCAAAAAACTGTTTGGCGGGCCGCCGGGTTCGCCGGACGAGGAGGGCGACCGGTTCCTGGAGTTCTGGAATCTCGTCTTCATGCAGTTCGAGCAGGTGGACGAGAAGACTCGCATCGATCTGCCGCGACCGTCAATCGACACCGGGATGGGGCTGGAGCGCATCGCCGCCATTCTGCAGGGCGTCCCGAGCAACTATGAGATCGATCTGTTCCGGACGCTGATCGCCGCGGTTCACGACATCATTGGTGCGCCTACGAGCGACGTGAACCAGGCTAGCCCCAAAGTCGTGGCGGACCATTTGCGTGCGACCACGTTCTTGATCGCTGACGGCGTGCTGCCGTCGAACGAGGGCCGCGGTTACGTGCTGCGCCGGATCATGCGGCGTGCCATGCGCCATGCAGAGCTGCTCGGCGCTAAAGAGCCGTTGATGTTCAAGCTGGTCCCCACGCTCGTACGTGAAATGGGACAAGCTTATCCGGAGTTGGTGCGAGCTCAGGCGCTGGTCACCGAGACGCTCAAGCTTGAAGAGACGCGGTTTCGGAGAACGTTGGAGCGTGGGCTTGCAATCCTCGATGACAATATCAGCGGTCTCAAGAAGGGTGACATGCTCGACGGAGATACCGTGTTCACGCTCTACGACACCTATGGCTTCCCGCTCGATCTCACGCAGGATGCACTGCGCATTCGCGGCATTGGAGTCGATGTTGCGGGGTTCAATGATGCGATGGAGCGCCAACGCAAGAAGGCGCGCGCGTCGTGGGCGGGCTCGGGCGAGGCCGCGACCGAAACCGTGTGGTTTTCCTTGCGGGAGAAACTCGGCGCCACCGAATTCCTCGGCTACGAGACCGAGCGCGCCGAAGGCGTGGTCGCGGCGCTGGTGCGCGACGGCAAGGAGGTCGACGCGCTCAAAACCGGCGAGAGCGGCGCCGTGGTGGTCAATCAGACGCCGTTCTACGGCGAATCCGGCGGCCAGGTCGGCGATACCGGCACGATGAGCGCGGACGGCGTGCGGTTCAAGGTCACCGACACGCAGAAGAAGGCCGGCGACCTGTTCGTGCATTACGGCACGGTGGAGCAGGGCGCGTTGAAGCCGGGTCTGGCGCTCGCGCTCGACGTCGATCACGCGCGCCGCGGCGCGATCCGGCAGAACCATTCGGCGACGCATCTGCTGCACGAGGCACTCCGCCAGGTGCTCGGCGATCACGTGGCGCAGAAGGGTTCACTGGTCGCGCCCGACCGGCTGCGGTTCGACTTTTCGCATCCCAAGCCGATGAGCGCAGAAGAAATCGAGCGGGTGGAAGACATCGCTAACGACTACGTGCTGCAGAATGCGCCGGTCACCACGCGGCTGATGGCGCTCGACGACGCGCGGGTGTCCGGCGCGCGCGCGCTGTTCGGCGAAAAATACGGCGACGAAGTGCGCGTGGTGGCGATGGGCGAGAGCGGCGGCAACGCGCTGGGCTGGTCGGTGGAGCTGTGCGGCGGAACGCACGTGCGACGAACCGGCGACATCGGAGTGATTTCGGTGCTTTCCGACAGCGGGGTCGCGGCCGGTGTGCGGCGCATCGAGGCGCTCACCGGCAAGGCCGCGCGCAAGGCCGCGGGGGCGCTTGCGCAGGTGGCGAAGCATGCGGCGGCGGAATTGAAAGTGCCGCTCGACGAGATGCCGAAGCGGCTCGCGGCCGTGATCGAGGAACGCAAGCGGCTCGAACGCGATCTTGCCGAGGCGCGCAAGAAGCTCGCCATGGGCGGCGGCGGCAAGGCTGCGGCGGACGAGGCGATGCGGACCGTCGGCGACGTGAAGCTGATCGCGCGTGCGGTCGAGGGCGTCGATATCAAGGACCTGCGCAGCCTCGCGGACGAGGGCAAACGCCAAGTCGGCTCGGGCGTGGTGGCGATCGTCGGCGTCACGGCGGAAGGCAAGGCCGGCATCGTGGTCGGCGTCACCGACGATCTGACCAAGCGGTTCTCGGCCGTGGACCTGGTGCGGCGGGGCGCAGAGGCGCTCGGCGGCAAAGGCGGCGGCGGCCGTCCCGACATGGCGCAGGCGGGCGGGCCTGACGGCGCCAAGGCGGGGGCTGCGCTCGCAGCCATTGAAGCGGCGCTCGGCGGCTGATTTCTTTCTTCCCTCTCCCCTTGTGGGAGAGGGTGCCCGAGCCATAAGTGCGTTCACGCGCGTCTTCGACGCGCTATGGCGAGGGCGGGTGAGGGGTCAGAGCCCATCGAGAATTTGTAACCCCTCACCCGGCTCGCCTTCGCTCTCGCTCCGACTCGCCACCCTCTCCCACATGGGGAGAGAGGAAGGGAGCGCAGGGCGGATGTGTGCGTTTATTTGACAACAGAAATGGTAGGCATATGGCCGAAGTCCATTTCACGAGCTGGCTGCGCGAGGTCGTGCCCGACGGGCCGTTCCAGGTGAACGGCGGGACCGTCGGCGAGGCGCTCACCGCGTTGTTCGCAAACAAACCGGAAGTGCGCGGCTACGTGCTCGACGACCGCGGGTCCTTACGCAAGCACGTCTGCGTGTTCGCCGACGGCATGCGGCTGCCGAACGCCACCGCGTTCGGGCACGCGATCGGCGCGCAATCGAAACTCTACGTGATGCAGGCGCTGTCGGGCGGCTGATCCTCAAGGTGACGCGATGAGCAACCAACTTCTCTTGGGAACGCGAAAAGGCCTGTTGACGCTTCAGCGCGGCAACGGCGGATGGGTCGTGGCGCGGACCGATTTCCCCGGCATCGCGGTCAGCGCCGTGCTGCGCGATGCGTGCGACGGCGCGATCTACGCCGCGCTCAAGCACGGCCATTTCGGCGCCAAGCTGCACCGCTCCGACGATGGCGGAGGCTCATGGAAGGAACTTGCCGCGCCGGCGTTCCCGGCCGATACCGCGGGCTCGCCGAGCCTGTTCCAGATCTGGACCCTGGAAGCCGGCGGGCCGCAGCAGCCGGGCCGGCTCTGGATCGGCGCGCTGCCGGCCGGTCTGTTCCGCTCTGACGATCGCGGCGAGACCTGGGAACTCGTGCGCGCGCTGTGGGACGTGCCGGAGCGGGAGAAATGGTTCGGCGGCGGCTACGACATGGCCGGCATCCACACAATTTTGCCCGATCCGCGCGACGCGCGGCGCGTGTTCGTCGCGATCTCGTGCGGCGGCGTGTGGGAAACGCGCGACGACGGCGCGAGCTGGAAGGTGCACGGCAAAGGTCTGATCGCCGGTTATATGCCGCCGGAGCAGGCAGAAGCGTCGGAGATCCAGGACCCGCACCGGGTTGCCCGCAGCGCCGGCGCGCCGGACGTCATGTGGATGCAGCATCACAGCGGGATGTACCGCTCGACCGACGCCGGTCTGACGTGGTCGCCGCTCAAGCCGCCGTGGGACGATTTCGGCTTCGCCGTGGTGGCGCATCCCGAGGATGGCAATACGGCTTGGTTCGTGCCGGCGATGAAGGACGAGCTGCGCATGCCGCGCAATGGTGCGCTCATCGTGTCGCGCACGCGCGACGGCGGCAAGTCGTGGGAGAAATTCTCCGACGGCCTGCCGCAGCGCGACGCTTTCGACCTGATCTATCGCCACGGCATGGATATCGACGCGAGCGGCACCCAGCTGGCCATCGGCTCGACCACGGGCGCGCTGTGGGTGAGCGAGAATTCCGGCGAAAAATGGCAGCTCGCCAACGCGCACCTGCCGCCGATCTACGAGGTGCGTCTGATATAAGCGGCATGCCTGCGTGCCAATCGCCTAGTCGCGCGTGTGCCACCGGATCAAGCCGCCGAAATAAGCAACGTGCGATCGCGAACGGGGCACTGCTCAAACATGGATCGGATAGCTAAAACATATGGCGCGAGACAATCGCGCCATATTTCAAGGTCGGTTTGCTCAACGGCGCTAAGCCGCCATTGCCATGGCGTGTTTTAAATTCGCATCCACCTTGTCGAGGAAGCCGGTGGTGGAAAGCCATTTCTGGTCGGCGCCGACGAGCAGCGCCAGATCCTTGGTCATGAAGCCGGCTTCCACGGTGTCGACGCAGACCTTTTCCAAGGCGCTTGCGAATTTCGCGAGATCCGCGTTGTTGTCGAGCTTGGCGCGATGCGCAAGCCCGCGCGTCCAGGCAAAGATCGAGGCGATGGAATTGGTCGAGGTCTCCCTGCCCTTCTGATGTTCGCGATAGTGGCGCGTCACGGTACCGTGGGCGGCTTCCGCTTCCATCACCTTGCCGTCGGGCGTCATCAGCACCGAGGTCATCAGGCCGAGCGAGCCGTAGCCTTGCGCGACCGTGTCCGATTGCACGTCGCCGTCGTAGTTCTTGCAGGCCCAGACGTAGCCGCCGGACCATTTCAACGCGGCTGCCACCATGTCGTCGATCAGGCGGTGCTCGTAGGTGATCTTCTTCTTCTCGAACTCGGCCTTGAATTCCTTGTCGAACACTTCCTGGAAGATGTCCTTGAAGCGGCCGTCGTAGACTTTGACGATGGTGTTCTTGGTCGAGAGATAGAGCGGATAGCCGCGGTTGAGCGCGTAGTTCATCGAGGCGCGCGCGAAGTCGTAGATCGACTGGTCGAGATTGTACATCGACATGGCGACGCCGGGGCCGGGGAACTGGAATACCTCGCGTTCGATCTTCTTGCCGTCGTCGCCGATGAAGGTGAGCATGAGCTTGCCCTTGCCGGGCACCTTGAAGTCGGTGGCGCGGTACTGGTCGCCGTAGGCGTGGCGGCCGATGATGATGGGCTTGGTCCAGCCGGGCACGAGGCGCGGCACGTTCTTGCAGATGATCGGCTCGCGGAAGATCACGCCGCCGAGGATGTTGCGGATGGTGCCGTTGGGCGAGCGGTACATGTCGTGCAGGTTGAATTCCTTCACGCGCGCCTCGTCGGGCGTGATGGTGGCGCATTTGACGGCCACGCCGACTTCACGGGTCTTGTTCGCCGCATCGATAGTGATCTGGTCGCGCGTCTCGTCGCGCTTCTGGATGCCGAGATCGTAATAGAGCAACTGGATGTCGAGATAGGGATGGATCAGCTTGTCCTTGATGTACTGCCAGATGATGCGGGTCATCTCGTCGCCATCCATTTCGACGACGGGATTCTTGACTTTGATCTTCGCCATGAATTGGGAACCTTTTTAAGCGGATTGATGGGGGGCGGCGGCGCTGCCTATAGCACCCCTCGGCAGGCGGAGAAAGCAGGGTGTGGCGGGCTTTGCGCTCGAACGCAGCGCAGCTATACCGCGCCGTGGAGGATGCGATGCCCGGCGCCGGGACCGATAAGACCAAACGATGGATTGCGCAGCCGGGACCCGTGGTGATTCTGGTCGAGCCGCAGCTCGGGGAGAACATCGGAGCGGCAGCGCGCGCTATGGCGAATTTCGGGCTCTCCCAGCTGCGCCTAGTCAAGCCGCGGGAGAAATGGCCCAACCCGCAGGCGCGCAAGATGGCCTCGGGCGCCGACCGCGTCCTCAAAGAGACGGTGCTGTTCGACACGCTGGAAGATGCCATCGCCGATTGCACCCTGGTGCTCGCCAGCACCGCTCGGGCGCACGATCAGGCCAAGCCGGTGGTCGGCGCCGATGAGGCGGCGCGGCTCATGGCGCCGCGCGTGAAGGCGGGGGAGACCGTCGCGGTGCTGTTCGGCCGCGAGCGCTATGGGCTGGAGAACCATGAGATCGGGCTAGCAGACCAGATCATCACGTTCCCGATCAATCCGGCCTTCGCGTCGCTCAATCTGGCGCAGGCCGTGGTGGTCGTCGCCTACGAATGGTTCAAGCTCGCGGGAACCGGGCTGCCGTTCGCGATGCCGCAGAAATCGGCGCAGGCGCCGAAGCAGCAGTTGCTGGCGTTCTTCGCGACGCTCGAGCGCGAGCTGGAAAAGGTCGAGTATTTCCGGCCGCCGGACAAGCGCGGCGTGATGCAGGTGAACCTGCGCAATATCTTTCATCGCATGCAGCCGACGCGGCAGGACATCCAGACGCTGCACGGCGTGATCACGTCGATCGCGGCCGGCCGCAAGGGCCCGGCACGCGGCGGCGTGCTCGACGGCGCGGAAGCGGAAGTGCTGCGCGCCCTGCTCGACGAATACGAGCAGGGACGCGTGGCGGGCGAACGCGGCCCGGTGCGCGGCTTGGCGCGTCTGTTGCGGCGGAATCCGACGGAAGCCGAGCGCGCGTTCTGGACGGCGCTGACGAAAGACCGCCGCTTCGCCGGCCGCGGTTTCAAGCGGCAGGTGCCGGTCGGGCCGCACATCGTCGATTTCGTTTCATTTCCGCTGCGGACGGTGCTGGATCTCGTGCCGCAGGTGGAAAGCAGGGCGGCAGGCAAAGCGCGCGCGGAGCGGCGGGCGTGGCTGATTGAACGCGGCTATCGCGTCGTCGATTTACGCGCGGCCGACGTGGAGGCCGATGCCGAAAAGGTGCTGGAGCAAATCGATCTTGCGCTCAGCGAGCGGAAATAGCGCCTATTTGGCGGCCTTGATCTGCTCGATCGCCTGGGCCATCAGCTCGTCCATGGTCCGGCGGATCTGGTGGTCGGATTGCGCCACGCCCTTGGCGTCGAAATCCTTGCGAATCTTGCGAAATACGTCGTTGTCGCCGGTTTCCTCGAAATCGGCCGTGACGACTTCCTTGGCGTAGGCTTCGGCGGCGGGGCCGGTGATTCCCAATTTCTCGGCTGCCCAAAGACCGAGCATCTTGTTGCGGCGGGCCGTCGCCTTGAACTTCAATTCCTCATCGTGGGCAAATTTCTTTTCATAGCCTTCCTCGCGCTTGTCGAATGTCGTCATAACACGACTCCATGCGTTGATTGCCGCGGCGTTTTGCGCTGGCGTTAGTCTTGCTTTAAGCTTGTAAGCCGTCTCGGCGCCTTGCATATCGGGTCGGCTCCGTCAAGGCAATCGGCGAAAATGCGTTTCGCAGGTTGCGCGCGCAACGAAGTGTCCTTATGTCGATTGTGCTCGCCGTCACGATCGGCTAGGTTGCGGATGCGATAGAGGTGCGCTCCTATTTCTTTGAGTGTCATTCTCCGCTCTCGCCGCCGCGGAACTCGTTCCCACATTGGAGCCACGGCATCAAATGGACAATCAAAACCCACGGTACACTCCGATGAGCCGCCGTCGCCGCATCTATGAAGGCAAGGCGAAGGTCCTGTACGAGGGCCCCGAGCCTGGAACATTGATCCAGCATTTCAAGGACGACGCGACCGCCTTCAATGCCAAGAAGCACGAGGTGATCGAAGGCAAGGGCGTCCTCAACAACCGGATTTCCGAATACGTGTTCCAGCACCTGAACGCGATCGGCGTTCCGACTCACTTCATCAAGCGGCTCAACATGCGCGAGCAGCTGATCCGCGAGGTCGAGATCATTCCGCTCGAAGTCGTCGTGCGCAACGTGGCCGCGGGTTCGCTGTCGCAGCGGCTCGGGATCGAGGAGGGCACGCAGCTTCCCCGCTCGATCATCGAGTTCTATTACAAGAACGACAAGCTCAATGATCCGATGGTGTCGGAGGAGCACATCACCGCCTTCGGCTGGGCCACCCCGCAGGAAATCGACGACATCATGGCGCTCGCCATCCGCGTCAACGATTTCCTCTGCGGCATCTTCCTGGGGGTCGGCATAAGGCTCGTCGACTTCAAGATGGAATGCGGGCGGTTGTGGGAAAACGATCTCATGCGGATCGTGGTGGCCGACGAGATTTCCCCGGATTCGTGCCGGTTGTGGGACATCAAGACCAACGACAAGCTCGATAAGGACCGCTTCCGCCGCGACCTCGGCGGGCTCTTGGAGGCCTACACCGAGGTCGCCAAGCGGCTCGGCATCATGAGCGAGAACGAGCGGCCGCAGGGTACCGGGCCGATATTGGTGAAGAGCTGATCTCGCACACCTTGTTCCATCACCCTGAGGTGCCCGCGCACGACGCGGGCCTCGAAGGGTCGATCCCCCGGACCGTTCATCCTTCGAGGCTCGCTTCGCTCGTACCTCGGGATGACGATCGCCTCGCACAGAGTCGCGCCATGCGATAAAGTCGCAGCCTTAACTTTGGGCATTTGCGGCGACGGCGACGAACTCGGGTTAGCGATGCACGCACCACAGAAAAAACGCGACCAGATGACGATCGGCTTGGTCGTACCGTTTGCCACCGATCGCGTGCCGGACGAAGGCCCGATGATGTATCCGGGGGTGCAATTCATTTCGCGCGGGGTAGGGTGCGCGCACTCACGCCGGAAGGCTACGAGGCGGCCTGGAACGCGATCGTGCCGGCGGCCAAGGAGCTGGCGGAGCGGGGCGTGGACGCCATCATGGTGATCGGCACGTCGCTGACCTTCTACCGCGGCTACGAGGCGCACCAAGAGCTGCTCGACCGGCTCCGCAGGGAAACCGGGCTGCCGGTCTCGACCATGAGCGAGGCGGTCGTGGATGGATTGCGCAGCGTGGGCGGCAAACGCATCGCCGTCGCCACCGCCTATGCCGACGAGGTCAACCGCAGGCTTGCCGACTTCCTACGCAAATCCGGCTTCGAAGTGCTGGCGCTGGAAGGCTTTGGGCTGACCGGCTTCGGCGAGCCCGGCGGCAAGAGCGAGCAAGACATCATCGATCTCAGTGGCAAGGCGATTGCCGGTGCAAAGGTGGCCGACGCAGTGCTGATCTCCTGCGGCGGGCTTCTGACGCTCGGGGTGGCGGAGCCGATCGAGCGGCGCCATGGCATTCCGGTTGTCACCAGCACGCAGGCCGCGTTCTGGAGCGCCATGCGGCTGGCGGGTGACAGTGGGCACGTGGCAGGCCGCGGGCGGATGCTCGGCCAATCAGAGCCGGTTGCCGCTCACTAGCTTTTGTTGGCAACGCGGCCATGCGCCGTTGCGAACGACAAGAATCCTAGCTATCTGAGCCTTATCATGAAAGCTCGCGTGACCGTGACGCTGAAGGCCGGCATCCTGGACCCCCAGGGCAAAGCCATCGAAGGCGCGCTCAAATCGCTCGGCGTGAACGGGATCGCGAGCGTTCGGCAGGGGAAAGTTTTCGACATCGAGATCGAGGGAGTGGATAAGTCCCGGGTTGAGACAGCGTTGAAAGAAGCATCAGAAAAACTCCTCGCAAATACCGTAATTGAAAATTACCGCGTCGAGTTGCTGGGGTGAGCGATGCTCGAATGACGGCGGAGTTCGCGCAATGCGGTTCGCTTTGCCAGTTGCTCTTCTGCTCTCGCTGATCGTCAGCCTGTCGGTGCTGCCGGCCAGAGCCGACACATTGGATCTGGCATTTCCCGCACCGCAGTGGCGCAAACAGATGGCGCCGGACGGTCTCGGGTTTGACTGCGTGAGCGAACAGTGCGGCGCGCCGGCGCACGTCGCGATCTTCATTGCGCCGGCCAATCCGGCAATGGCCAGCAAGATCAGGTCGGGCGCGCTGAACCGCGCCTGGGCGGAGAAACTCGCCGCCACCTATCGACGAACGCAGGGCGACAAGGTGACCCTGCTCGATTTCGCCATCGACACCGGACATGTGCCGAGCTGGTCGATGGTCTACGAGTGCAACTGCGAGGGCGCCACAAGTTTCATCTCGTCGCGGACGATCGCGCGGGAAAAGAACACGATGACGTTCTTCTCGCTCGCGCGAAATGCAGAAGCCGCGCAAGAGAACATGAACAAAATGATCGAGGCTGCGTTAGGGGCGAACAGTCGGTGAGGTGAGCCTATGAGGTCAGCAGTCCTTGTTTTTCCCGGGATCAATCGCGAACACGACATGGCGCGCACGCTGAAACTCGTCAGCGGGCGCGAGCCGGTCATGGTGTGGCACGCCGATACGGTATTGCCGCCGGCGACGGATCTGGTGGTGATCCCGGGTGGCTTTTCCTACGGCGATTATCTGCGCTGCGGAGCAATCGCGGCGCGTGCGCCGATCATGGATGCGGTGCGGGCCTTTGCCGGCAAAGGCGGCCTGGTGCTGGGCGTGTGCAATGGATTCCAGATCTTGTGCGAGTCCGGGCTGCTGCCGGGCGTGCTGATGCGAAATGCGGCGCTCAAGTTCATCTGCAAGGATGTCTATCTGCGGGTGGAACGCTCCAACACGCCGTTCACGCGCGGCTACAACGCGGGGCAGGTGATCTGCGTGCCGGTCGCGCACGGCGAGGGCAATTATGTCGCCGACGCCGAAACGGTGGCACGGCTCGAAGGCGAGGGGCGCGTGCTCTATCGCTATGTCTCGCCGGATGGCCGGCTCGATCCGCAATGGAACGTCAACGGCGCGACCAATGCGATCGCGGGCATTGTCAACGAGCGCGGCAACGTGCTCGGCATGATGCCGCATCCGGAGAACCACGTCGAAGATAGCATGGGGCCGACCGATGGGCGCGGGCTGTTCGCGGGTCTGGCGGCCTTCTTCAAACAGGCGGCGTAATCCGCTCCACGCGGCGCGACCCGATAGCGGTCAGCGTCCGCCAGCCTGTACCGTCGCTCGCTCGCGCCATTGACGAAGCGCGGGTTCGCTTGCGGGCGACGGCATATCGAGCGCCATGGCCAGCGCGCGCGGCACCTTGGCCAATCGCTCGCGGCGTTGCCGCAGGCTCTTGATCCAAAGCGCTCCGCCACACAGGATGATGCCGAAGCCCAGCATCACACCCCACATGCGCAGCATGTTGAGATTGACGGGGCCGCTGATCACGTGCGGACTCTGGGGAGATTCCAGGATCGAAATCTTCTCGCCGAGCGCTGCGGTCGACCGCCCGAGCCTGCCGAGACTGACGACGGATCGCACCGGCTGCCCGGCGGGGGTCGCGTAGGCGACTTCGACATAGGGGATGTAGCTGACGCGCCAATTCTCGCCGGGACTTTGTGCTTTCACTGCTGCAACGTCGGAACATTCCACCACACGATGAACGGAGCGGAACCTGCCGCTGCGATAGCTCATGTCGCACTTGAGCATGTGTGCCGTCACCGTTGCTTCGGTCGGGAGGTAATTTGCGTGCTCGTAAACTTTAAGCCCGCCGGCCCACACGACGGCACCAATGAGCATAGCGCCGACCCATAGGCCGAATCGTTGCAGAACGCGCAGAATGAAATCGGGCATGACATCCCCTTCGCGGACGCAAAGCTAATCGAATTTTATGGAATGACGGTTTCAAGCTTGCCGCGAAACGCAGGCATTGCGGTTGCGAACCGTTAACGCTGACGCGCTTCGCAAACCGTAATAACGGGGACACGAGACCGGCGGCCCAGCGCATGCGAAATGTTGCGTGCTATGATATTCTCGCTTGGGGGGACGGACATGCCGATTGCAATCATATTCTTGCTGGTTGATTTGGCATTCATCATACACGCCGCGAAAACCGGCCGGTTTTATCCCTGGGCTTATATCATTCTTTTCGTGCCCGGCTTCGGCGCCATCGCCTATGTGGTGGTCGAGCTCGTACCGGAATGGTTTCGTGGCCCGCAAGGCCAGAGCGCACGCAAGCAGGTCGCGAGAACCTTCAATCCGGAAAGGCGCTATCGCGAATTGACCGAAGCGGTTGAATTCACAGACACGATCGCAAACCGGGAAGCCTTGGCGGCGGAGTGCCTGGCGCTCGGCAAATACGCCGAGGCCGAAGGTCATTACGCCAATATCCTCTCCCGTCCGCTCGGCGACGAGCCGGCCTACATGCTCGGCCGTGCGCGCGCCGAATTCGGCCTTGGTCGGCCGGCGGACGCGGTCGCCACGCTCGACGCGTTGCGCGAGCGCTGGCCCGACTATCAGTCGAACGACGGCCACCTGCTCTACGCCCGGGCGCTCGAGGAGAGCGGACGGCGCGACGAGGCGCTGGAGGAGTACAAGGCGCTTTCGAACTATTTTCCGGGCATGGAAGCGCGGGTGCGGCATGGGATGCTGCTCGACCGGCTCAACCGCAGCGCCGAGGCCAAACTGCTGTACATGGAGGTGCTCAAGCAGATGAAGCGGGCCCCCCGCTTCGTCCGCAAGGCTCAGGGTGAATGGATCGACATCGCCGAAAAGGCTGTGCGCGGCTGAAACAGGTGGGTGAAATTCGGCCGGACGCACGCTAAATGTCCCCCGTGATCCGTAACGAACCTGCCATCACCCCCCAACTCGTCGAAGAGCACGGCCTCAAGCCGGACGAGTATGAGCGCCTCCGCAAGCTGATCGGGCGGGAGCCGAGCTTCACCGAGCTCGGCATCTTCTCGGCCATGTGGAACGAGCACTGCTCGTATAAATCCTCGAAAATCCATCTGCGCACGCTGCCGACCAAGGCCCCGCACGTGATCCAGGGGCCGGGCGAGAATGCCGGCGTGATCGACATAGGCGACGGCTTGGCGGTGGTGTTCAAGATGGAAAGCCACAACCATCCGAGCTACATCGAGCCCTACCAGGGCGCGGCCACCGGCGTGGGCGGAATTCTGCGCGACGTGTTCACCATGGGGGCGCGGCCGATCGCCTGCCTCGATGCGCTCTCGTTCGGCGATCCGAAACATCCGAAGACGCGGCATCTCGTGGCCGGCGTGGTTGCCGGCATCGGCGGCTACGGCAATTCGTTCGGCGTGCCGACGGTCGGCGGGCAGGTGCGGTTTCACACGCGCTACGACGGCAATTGCCTGGTCAATGCCATGGCGGTGGGCTTGGCCGCGAAGGACAAGATTTTCTACGCCAAGGCGAGCGGGGTCGGCATGCCGATCGTCTATCTCGGCTCGAAGACGGGGCGCGACGGCATCCACGGCGCGAGCATGGCGTCCGCCGAATTCGGCGAGGGCGCGGAGGAAAAGCGGCCGACCGTGCAGGTGGGCGATCCGTTCTCCGAGAAGCTCTTGCTCGAAGCCTGCCTCGAAATCATGGCCAAGGGCTGCGTCATTGCGATTCAGGACATGGGCGCGGCCGGGCTCACTTGCTCGGCGGTGGAAATGGGCGCCAAGGGCGACCTCGGCGTGACGCTCGACCTCGACTCGGTGCCGTGCCGCGAAGAGGGCATGACGGCCTACGAAATGATGCTGTCGGAGAGCCAGGAGCGCATGCTCATGGTGCTCAAGCCGGAGAAGGAAAAAGAGGCGGAAGCGATCTTCCGCAAATGGGGGTTGGATTTCGCGGTCGTCGGCACGACCACGCCGACCAAACGTTTCATCGTGAAATTCGGCAATGCGGTGATGGCCGATCTGCCGATCAAGGAATTGGGCGACGAGGCGCCGGTCTACCAGCGGCCGTTCGTCGAGGCGCCGAAACTGCCGGTCATTCGCGCCGACGAGATCAAGCCGCCCATGGGTATCGCGGACGCGCTGGAAAAACTCATCGGCTCGCCGGACCTGTGCTCGAAACGCTGGGTGTGGGAACAGTACGACCATGTGATTCTCGGCAACACGGTGCAGCGGCCGGGCGGCGATGCGGCGGTGGTGCGCGTCAACGACGGGCCGAAGGCGCTCGCGCTCACGGCGGACGTGACGCCGCGCTACTGCGAGGCCGACCCGTACGAAGGGGGCAAGCAGGCGGTGGCGGAAGCCTGGCGCAATCTCACTGCCGTCGGCGGAAAGCCGCTCGCGCTTACCGACAATCTCAATTTCGGCAATCCGGAACGGCCGGAGATCATGGGCCAGTTCGTCGGCTGCGTGCGCGGCATCGCCGACGCCTGCAAGGCGCTCGATTTCCCGGTCGTGTCGGGCAATGTCTCGCTCTATAACGAAACGCAGGGGCGCGCGATTTTGCCGACGCCGACGATCGGCGGCGTGGGATTGATCGGCGATTTCACCAAGAGCGCGACGATCGCATTCAAGAAGAAGGGCGAGGCGATCCTGCTGGTCGGCGCGACGACGGGCTGGCTCGGCCAATCGCTCTACCTGCGGGAAGTCTGCGGGCGCGAGGCGGGTGCGCCGCCGCCGGTCGATCTGGCGGCCGAGCGCAAGAACGGCGATTTCATCCGGGCACTGATTGCCGAACAGCTGGTCACCGCCGTGCATGACGTGTCGGACGGCGGCCTCTTGGTGGCGCTCACCGAAATGGCGATGGCCGCAAAAATAGGCGCCGCGCTCAATGCGCCGGCAAATCTTTCCGCGCATGCGTTCTGGTTCGGCGAGGATCAGGCGCGCTACGTCATTGCGTTGGACGAGGCCAGGCTTTCCGGGGTTAACGAGAAGGCAAGCAGGGCCGGTGTATCCTTGCTGCGGTTGGGCGTGACCAGCGGGGACGCATTGACGCTGCCGGGCGAGCGCCCCATTTTAGTGGAGCGCTTGAGCGAGCGTTTCGAAGGCTGGCTCCCAGGGTATATGGCTGGCGGGGTGGCATAAACCAAAGGTCGGCCAAATGCCGATGGATGCACGCGATATCGAGCGGTTGATCAAAACCCGTATTCCGGACGCCGAAGTGACCATCCGCGACCTTGCCGGCGACGGCGATCATTATGCCGCCACCGTGATCGCCGAATCATTCCGCGGCAAATCGCGGGTGCAGCAGCACCAGCTTGTTTACGAGGCCCTGAAGGGCCAAATGGGAGGGGTGCTGCACGCGCTCGCCTTGCAGACCGGCATACCGGAGAGGTAGATTCACGCGAGGAAGATGCGGGCTTCAACGCCACCGCAACAAGGACAAAGCAATGGCCATCGAGCAATTCATCGACAACGAAGTGAAGCATACCGACGTGGTGCTGTTCATGAAGGGCACTCCGCAGTTCCCGATGTGCGGTTTCTCAGGCCAAGTCGTGCAAATCCTCGACCACCTCGGCGTGTCCTACAAAGGGCTCAATGTGCTCGAAAACGACGACCTGCGCCAAGGCATCAAGACCTACTCCAACTGGCCCACCATTCCGCAGCTTTACGTCAAGGGCGAGTTCGTCGGCGGCTGCGACATCATCCGCGAGATGTTCCAGAGCGGCGAGCTGCAGACGCTGCTGAAGGAGAAGGGCGTGGCGGTGAAGGAAACCGCTTAACGGCCCCTTCGGGCGCGAAGCGGACCCGATCACCAGGCTGCAAACAATCGTTCGTCAGCGGGCGGCGTCCGGCCGGCCGCTTCGATCATTTCCGACGGAACCGAATCAGACCGATTTCAGGCGGTTCGAGACCAGGTAGATAATTGCCACCAGCACCGCGAGGCCGATAAGGCTCGGCGTCGGCATGCCGGCGGCGAATTTCATCACGTTATCGGTGACCGATTTGACGAAGACGCCGGAGCTGTCGCCCAGGATCAGAGACACCAGAATAACCGACAGGATGATGAGGAAGCTCAGCTCGACAAACAGCCAGAGAAATCGTCTGAGATTTTCAAGGACGCCCATTTGATCGACCCCCACGTTCTTTGGTGGAGCTAGTTAGATAATTGGGTGGGGAGCCGAAGTTCCCCACCCGAAACTCGTGTCGCCCAATGCCGTTGCGCGTTCAGCCAAGGCAGTCGGCGCGGTCGAAACCTCAACCGATGTCGCGCTTTGAGAACAGCCAGACAATGACGCCAAGGGCAATCAAGCCGACGATGCCGTTGGAGCCGAGTTGCTGCACCAATTTGACGATGTTGCCGGTCACGTCGCCGAGGAACGGCACTGACGGACCAGCCAGCAGAGCTAAAGTAATACCAAGAGCGAGCAGCATCAGCGCGACTTCCGTCAACGCGCCGATCCAGGATTTAAGCGCAGTCAAGCCTTGCATGGAGAATCTCCCCTTTTCGCGATACGCGATACGAGGCGGCTAAAGTCACTCACAATGGTTAAAAAATACTAAATATTGTACTTTAGATCAATAACTTACGCTAGATCAGGCGCTTTTTCTGGGCTTGCGAGAAGGACGTGGTTACCACGGTGGCGCGTTTTTGAGCAATTGAGTCTTCGGAAACATGAGGGCTGCCCCTGCCGGGGCAGCCCATGTCCGTTCACGCGTTTTGCGGTCAGCGCGAATAATATTCCACCACGAGGTGCGGCTCCATCATGACCGGGTAGGGCACTTCGCCGAGCGTCGGAATGCGGGTGAGTTTGGCGGTCATCTTGGAGTGATCGGCCTCCACATATTCGGGCACGTCGCGCTCCGCGAGTTGGGTGGCCTCGAGCACGAGCGGAAGCTGGCGGGATTTTTCCTTCACCTCGACCACGTCGCCGACCTTGATGCGCATGCTGCCGATGTTGGCGCGTTTGCCATTCACCTTGATGTGGCCGTGGTTGATGAACTGCCGCGCGGCGAAAATCGTCGGCACGAATTTCGCGCGGTAGACCACCGCGTCGAGGCGGCGTTCCAACAGCCCCACCATATGGGCGCCGGTATCACCTTTGATCCGCCGTGCCTCCTTGTATATCCCGCGGAACTGGCGTTCCGGGATGAAGCCGTAATAGCCGCGCAGCTTCTGCTTGGCGCGCAGCTGCACGCCGTAGTCGGAGAGTTTTCCCTTGCGGCGCTGGCCGTGCTGGCCGGGGCCGTATTCGCGCTTGTTGACGGGGCTCTTAGGGCGGCCCCAGACATTCTGGCCCATGCGGCGGTCGATCTTGTATTTCGCCTCGTGGCGCTTGGTCATCGCGTCCTCGTGTTGCGTTAGGTTTGAGGATCGCGCCCTCCTCTGTCCCGGATTTCCCGGAACCGACAGGTTTTGAATCCAAAGCGTGTGGTCAAAACCGCGGGTCGCGAAACGTCACGCGGGCCGGCCTTTTTAGGAGCTTACGGCCCGCGCGATGGGCGGTATTTAGGGGGTCTGGGGGAGGGTGTCAAACTCGTGGCGTTGTCAGAGATGCCGAAGCGGGCGAGCACGGCTTTCAGCGCAGGCGAGGACATGCGGCCTGAGGTCAGGATCAGCCGTGCGGGCGGGGCGGGATTGGTGGACGCCGGCGGGCCGAGCAGTTCGATCACGCGGCGGGCGATGGCCGGCGCGGGGTCGATCCATTCCACTGGCCAGGGCGCGAGTTTTTTCAGGCGGTCGAGCAGCAGCGGATAGTGCGTGCAGGCCAGTACGATCGTGTCGGTGCGCGCGCCACTTGCCGTAACGAAGCACGGGCGGATTTCGGCCAGGATATCGGCGTCGGCAACCATGTGGCCGTTGAGATCGTCCTCGGCCATTTTTGCGAGCCGGCGGGAGCCCACCAGCGTCACCGCGCAGCCTTGCGAAAAGTCGCGGATCAGGGCGTGGGTATATTCGCGCGCGACGGTTGCCTCGGTCCCGAGCACGGAAACGAGCTTGCTCTTCGACGATGCGCAGGCGGGCTTGATCGCGGGCACGGTGCCGACGAAGGGAAGCGAAAATTTTTTGCGCAGGTGCGGCAGCACCAGTGTGGAGGCAGTGTTGCAGGCGATCACGACCAGTTCGGGCCGCACGTCCGCGATCAAATTGTCCATCACCGCAAGCACGCGCGCGATCAGCTGCGGTTCGGCATGATCGCCATATGGGAAAAATGCGTCGTCGGCGGCATAGACGAAGCGCGCGTCCGGCCGCGCGACAGCGACCTCGCGATAAACGGTGAGGCCGCCGAGGCCGGAATCGAACACCAAAATGGTCGGTGGAGATGGCATGCCGGATGAATCGCAAAGATCGGCGCGTGCCGCAATCGGCCTTTCGTTCCGCCAGATGAAACGGCGAAAAACCTGAAGCTTTGGCGCAAGCCTACTGGTGGGACAAACGGCGGCGGATTATGATTCCGGCGCAATGCATTGCGTGAAATCGCGATAAAAATCGAATTCAGGGAGTCGAAAATGCCCCGCAAGATCGGACGCAAAGAGTCTGGCCTCGGTGTGGACCGCCGCAAATTCCTGACCGGAGTGGCCGTGGCCGGCGCTGCCGGCGCAGTGGCGCCGAAAGCCACGCAGGCGGCGGCCGGCGCGGGTGCCGCAACGGCGCGCATGCCCTCGGCGCTGCCGCCGACCGCGCAGACGATCGCGGCCGAGACCATGCCGCCGAAGGATATGGCGCGGATCGGCGGCGTCGCCGGCTCCGATTTCATGGTCGACGCGATCAAGACGCTCGACATCAAATATCTGCCGGCGAACTGCGCCTCGAGCTACCGCGGCATCCATGAATCGCTGATCAACTACGGCGGCAACAAAATGCCGGAATTCCTCACCTGCACGCACGAGGAATCCGCGATCGGCATGGCGCACGGCTATTTCAAGGCGGCCGGCAAGCCGCTGCTGTCGCTCTGTCACGGCACGGTCGGGCTGCAGCACGCCACGATGGGAATCTACAACGCGTGGTGCGACCGCGTGCCGGTCATCGTCATGGGCGGCAACGATCTGGACGCCGCGCACCGGCCGCCGGGAGTGCCGACGTTCCATTCGGCGCAGGACATCAACGCGCTGGTGCGCGACTTCACCAAGTGGGACGACACGCCGGTGTCGCTGCAGCATTTTGCGCAATCGTTCGTGCGCGCCTACAAGATCGCGATGACGCCGCCGTTCGGGCCGGTGATGATCTCGCTCGATGCCGGGCTGCAGCAGGAGCCGATCCGCGAGAACGGCGAGAAGCTCTCCATCCCGAAATACACCCCGACGTCGCCGCCGCAGGGCGACAGCGGGGCGGTGAAGGAAGCGGCGAGGCTGCTTGCCGCGGCGCAGAATCCGGTGATCGTCGTGGATCGCACGACGCGCTCAGAGAACGGCGTAAGGCTGCTCGTGCAGCTCGCGGAACTGCTGCAGGCGCGCGTGGTCGACATGGGCGGCCGGATGAATTTCCCGAAGACGCATCATTTGAGCGCGCCGCTTTCGGTGGTGAACAATGCCGACGTCGTCATTGGCATGGAGCTCGCGGATTTCTGGGGTGTGGTGAATTCCTATATCGACAACGGCGAGCACGGCATCGGGCACAACGAGACCAAGATCAAGCCGGGCACGAAGCTGATCAGCATCAGCGCGGTCGAGCTCAACACCAAGTCGAACTATCAGGACTTCCAGCGCTTCCAGCCGGTCGATGTGGCGATGGCGGCGGATGCGGAAACAACGCTGCCGTCGCTGCTCGAAGCGGTGAAGTCGGCGATCCCGGCCAGCGCCAAGGCTGCGATCGAGAAACGCGCCGAGGCGGCCAAGAAGGCGAAAGCCGAAGGCCGCGCGCGGACGCTGAAGCTCGCGGCCTTGGCTTGGGATGCGAGTCCGATCAGCACGGCGCGGCTGGTGATGGAAACCTGGGCGCAGATCAAGGACCTCGACTGGTCCTTGGTGGCTTCGTCCGGCAACGTCAGCAACTGGCCGAACCGGCTATGGCCGATGAGCAAACACTACCATTGGCTCGGCACATCGGGCGGCTACGGCGTGGGCTACGGCGCACCGGCGTCGGTCGGCGCCGCGCTTGCCAACCGCGATCTCGGCCGCTTCTCGGTCTCGATCCAGTCGGACGGCGACCTGATGTACGCGCCGGGCGTGCTGTGGACCGCGGCCCGGCACAAGATTCCGCTGCTCGCGGTGATGCACAACAACCGCGGCTATCACCAGGAGCTGATGCATGTGCAACGGTTGTCGAACTTCCGCAATCGCGTGGCGAGCCTCGGCAACGACATGGGGCCGATCGGCACCAGCATCATGAACCCGGATATCGAGTATCACAAACTCGCGGAATCGATGGGCTGGTGGTCGCGCGGACCGATCAAGGATCCGGCCCAACTCGGACCTGCGATCAAGGAAGCCGTGACGGTGGTGAAATCCGGCCAGCCGGCACTGGTCAACGTCTGGACGCAGCCGCGCTGAGGAGTTCGAACATGCGTCATTGTTTTCGTGGCGTCGGGCTTCTGGCGCTGTTCATCGGATTGCCGTTCGTCGGACTGATGTGTGACGGGGCGCTGGCGGCGTCGGCCGAGAAGGGCAAGATCGCCTTCATGAAATACGGCTGCTGGCAGTGCCATGGAACGCAAGGCCAGGGTTCGGTTGTCACCAGCGGCGGCAAGGTGCTGGCGCCCGATCCGTTGCCCTGGGAAGGTTTTTCCGCATTCGTGCGCGGCACCAATCGCGGCATGCCGCCGTACAGCGAAAAGGTGCTGCCGAACGATGACCTCGCGGACATTCATGCCTATCTGCTGTCGATCCCGAAGGCCAAGGACGTGAAGAGCATTCCGCTGCTCAGCCAATAGGATTACTGCGCCGCTTCCAGTTTCTCGCGGTCGAATCCCGCCACGCGCTGGTAGCGTTTGAGCAGGCCCGCCAGCTCGGCTTGGCTGATCACGTCGTCGATGTGGCGGAACGGCTTGTCGCCGGTGCGCTTGTAGACTTCTTGCAATATGGCATCAGGTGGATTGCTGCGGTTGGTCAGCACGACCTGGGTGGTGGCGGGGAGGCGCTGTTGCTCGTAGGCCTTCAGTGCGGCAACCGGATCGGCGATCTGTTTCAAGCAGGCGGCGAGCGCGCCGCAATCCAAAATAGCCTGCGCGCCGCCGTTGGCGCCGCGCGGTTGCATCGGATGCGCGGCATCGCCGAGCAACGTGACGCGGCCGTGCGACCAGCGCGGCAGCGGATCCTGATCGACCATCGGGTATTCGAGGATCTGATCGGCGGCGCGGCATAGGGCCGGAATGTCGAGCCAGTCGAAGCGCCAGTTTTCCAGCGCGCCGATGAAATCCTCGATGCGGCCCTGCCGGTTCCAGTCGCGCTGCTCGATCGGCTTTTCCTGCTCGATGTCGCAGACCCAGTTGATGAGTTGGCGTCCTTCGGCGTCGATGTCGTTGCGGATCGGATAGATCAACACCTTCGCGGGCTTGTGCCAGCCGACGCGCACGAAGGTGGCGCCGTCGAGAAAAGGCTTCCAGCGCGTGACGCCGCGCCACATATTCAAGCCCGAATAGCGGGGCGGGCCTTCGTTCGGGAAGAACTGCTTGCGGATCACGGAATGAATGCCTTCGCAGCTTACGACGATGCTCGCGCGCTGCGACGGCAGTTTTCGCTTCGTGTGAGCGTGCTCGAAATTGGCGGTGGCGCCGGTCGCGTCCTGCTCGACACCCATGCAACGCGCGGCCGTGACAAGGCGGTCGACACCGACGCGGGCCTTGAAGGCATCGAGCAGCACCATTTGCAGGTCGCCGCGGTGGATCGAAAACATCGGCCAGGCGTAGCCGGCGTTGCGGCCGGCGGGATCGCGGTAGATGAGCTGGCCGAAGCGGTTGTAATAGGCGATTTCGCTGGTGGTGACGGCGACCCTGGCGAGGGCGGTTTGCAGGCCGAGTTCGGTCAATTCCTTCGTGGCATGCGGAAGCAGATTGATGCCGACGCCGAGCGGCTTAATTTCGGGTGCGGCCTCGTAGACGCGGCAGGGAATGCCGGCCTGATGCAGCCGCAACGCCAGCGTCAGGCCGCCGATGCCGGCGCCGACAATCAGGATCTCCGAGTCTTTTGTCATGGGTCGCAACCTAGCCGACCGCTGGAGCGCGGATCAATGACGGTTCGATCGTCATTTCCGGTTGCGACCGGCGCGAACCGAGCACGCCAGTCGAGAATATCTCTAAAACTGTGACCGTCGTGCCGTCGCGGGCGAGGCGAAATTCGCAAGCCGATTGCGAGCCATAGGTGATGTTTTCGAGTTCCTCTAATTATAGTTTGGATATGCTATAAATCATTGATATTGCATGAATTTATTGTCGCCTCTAGGGATTTTTGCGGGGCGTAGCTCATTCGCGAGCAAGGCATTGTCGTGCGCGCCCGGAAAAGGGTTTCGGATGCGCCGCTGGCCGCTGTTGTTCGTTCTCACCATCATCAATGCCAGCGGCGGCACTGCGCGCGCGCAGACGACGCAGCTCGACACCATCAACGTCGAGGGCAACATGCCGAGTTCCGGCGACTACACGGTGGCGCACACCTCGACCGCCACCAAGGTCAACACGCCGCTGATCAACATCCCGCAATCGATCTCGGTTGTGACAAAGGACTTCATCAAGGATCAGAATTTCCAGAATCTGACCGATGTTACGCGCTACATTCCGGGCGTCGCGGTCCATCAGGGCGAAGGCAACCGCGACGAGCTGGTGATCCGCGGCGTCGATTCGAGCGCAAACTTCTTCGTCAACGGTTTCCGCGACGACGTTCAGATATTCCGCGATCTCTACAATACGCAGAGCATCGAGGTGTTGCGCGGTCCCAGTGCGTTGACCTTCGGCCGCGGTTCTGGCGGCGGCGTGCTCAACCGTACGCTCAAGGAAGCGGATGGGACGAGGATTTATGATGTGAGGCTCCAGACCGGGTCCTATGACAACCGCCGCGTCGCGATCGATGCGGGCCAAGCCGTCAACGAAAACTTCGCTGCGCGTTTGAATATGGTCTACGAGAAATCCGATACGTTCCGCGATTATGGCCATCTCGAACGCTACGGTATCAATCCGACGGTGACACTGAAGCCGAACGACACCACCAAGATCAAGCTGAGCTACGAATATTTCTACGACAACCGTACCAACGACCGTGGGAATCCTTCGCAGGCCGTCACAACGGTGGCGCCGGGTTCAACGCGCTTCAATCCAGCCTCTCCGTTTGCTCCGAATGGCGATCTGACCACCTTTTTCGGTAGCCCAAGTCTCAACTGGACATGGTCCTACGTGAACTCCGCCATGGCCGTCATCGAGCATGACTTCCAGAACGGATTGGAAGTGAAGAACTCGACCCGCTACGCCAACTATCTTCGATTCTACCAAAACGTCTATCCCGGGAACGGTCCGTTCGCCGGAGCGGTGAACGTGTCTGACACCTCGTTCAACCTTGCGGCTTACAACCATCAGACCAACCGCGAGAACGTGTTCAACCAGACCGACTTCATCTACAAGGGCAACCTGGGGCCGATCTTTCATACGCTGGCGTTCGGCACGGAATTCGACTGGCAAGGCGGCATCGACGTCCGCAATACCGGTATTTTCCCGAATGGCACCAACACGATCACGGCCGATCCGCTCAATCCGACGTATCTCGGAACGGTCAACTTCATCCATCAATACCCCGGCGCGTTATCGCCGGGAGTCACCTCGCCCGACTCCAATAGCCGCTATCGCGCAAACATCCAGTCGGGCTATGTGCGCGATACGATCGAGATCACACGCTGGCTACAGTTGATCGGCGGGGCCCGGATCGATCGTTTCAATCTGTCGGCGACCGACATGAACACGAACATCTACCGTGAACGTATCGATACCAAGGTATCGCCGCAGGCGGCGCTTATCGTGAAGCCAATGCGCGATTTGTCGATCTACGGCGCCTACAGCATCTCGTATCTGCCGGCATCCGGCGACCAGTTCAGTTCGCTCACCGATGCTACGGTGATCCTCGATCCGCAGAAGTTCGAGAACAAGGAAGTGGGCGTCAAATGGAACATCTTACCGAAACTTGCCTTTACGGCCGCGGCCTACAGGCTTGACCGCTCCGGCGTCGCGGTGCCGGATCCAAACCGGCCGGGATTTTCGCTCCCCAACGGCCAGCACCAGATCAAGGGTTTCGAGGCCAGTCTTACCGGCTTCATCACGCCGCGATGGCAGACCGTGCTGGGTTATGCCTACACCGACGCCAAAATCGCGAACAATCTTTCTGCAACGATCGTGGCAGGCAATCGCGTGCAGCTTGTTCCTGTCAATCAATTTTCGTGGTGGAACAAGTACCAGATCACCGATGTGTGGGCTGCCGCTCTCGGCGTGGTCTACTTCTCGGATTCGTTTGCGGCATCGGACGATGCCGTCAAATTGCCAAGCTTCATCCGTTTTGACGCTGGACTTTACGCCCAGATCAACAAGGTCTTGCGCGCGCAGCTCAACGTCGAAAACCTCTTTGACAAGGGTTACTGGGCTTCCGCTGATGGCAACAACAACATTTCTCCTGGTCAGCCGCGGACCTACCGGGTTTCTCTGATCGCGAGCTTCTAAGCCCACCCACGCGGGCGGATAAGTGCGCAGCATGTCGGTTTTGGTCGTTAGCGAGAAAATCCGTGCCACGACGCATGTTTGCTGGTGAGAGTGGATTGCAGGCGAGGTCGTATGTATGGCGCGAACGTCGCGTCGGTTTTTGGATTTCGTCTAAACAGGTCAAGTAATGTCAGTCATGGCAAATGGCCGCATGCGGCGACTGTGGCTCAACATTCACCTTTGGATCGGGCTCGGGCTCGCCGTTTTGCTGGTGCCGATTTCGCTCTCCGGAGCATTGTTGGTGTGGCATGACGAGATCGAGGCGGGCTATCAACCAAGCGCCGCAAACGGCTCAAGCTGATTGTCAGTGACGGCGGCGGCGGATAAAGGTGGTTTTCGGATGGCTGCCCGTTTCGGGCAACGGCTACGACGAGACACCAAGACTGCATGTCCGAACGACTGCGTCCCTTGCTTCCCCGTGTCCGGCTGCGCGTCGGGGTCACCGGCCATCGGCTCGGGTCGAAACTTCCGACCGGAAGCATCGAGACAATCCAAAAGACCGTCGGCCGCATGCTTGCCGACATTGCCTCGTCCGCCCGCGAGGTCGTCGGAGCGGGTGACGGCGGCTTGATCGATGCCGCCGTCGAGCTTGTGGTGGTATCCGCGTTGGCCGAGGGTGCCGACCGCATTGTTGCGCGGGCGGGGCTGGATCAGAACTATGCGCTCGACGTGGTCCTGCCGTTCAAACAGGACGAATATTTACGGGATTTTGAAAACGCCGGCTCGCGCGAGGAGTTCGGCAAGCTCATCGCCAAGGCGTCGGCGGTGCTCGAACTCGACGGCGAGCGCGCGCAGGCCAACCGCGCCTATGAGGCGGCCGGCCTCGTCATGCTCGCCAACTGCGATCTGCTCGTCGCCATCTGGGATCAGAACGAAGCGGCGGGAATCGGCGGGACGGCGCTCATCGTGGATCACGCCGCGAACGAGAGCATTCCGGTTGTGGTGATCAATCCCGCGCAGCCGGAACGTGCGACATTGCTGTGGGCGGGCGATACGGAGGTTACGCCCGCGCGCGTGCGGATGGAGGATATGCCGCAACGCGATGCTTTCGCGCAGGCGCAGACCAAGAACGTCGTGAGGTTTCTGATCGCGCCGCCGGAAAAGGGTGCCCCCAGATCGAATCTGGCAACCTATCTCGGCGAGAAGGAACGACATTGGAGCCTGGGCCCCTGGTATGCGTTGCTGCTATCGCTGTTCGGCAATCGCAAGATGCAGCAAAGCGATTTCTATCAGGAGCCCTACCTCGCCAGCACGCGTGAGCAATGGGCCAATTATCTCAAAATTGCGCAGCGTACCGACCGCCTGTCGAAGGCGATCGATCAGATTCTGCTGCCGGCCTTTGCCGCTGCCGACAATTTGTCGATTCATTTCGCGCGGGCCTATCGCGATCTCTTTGTCGTCAATTACGTCGCAGCTGCACTCGTGGCGACGTTGGCGGTCATGGGGCTCGTCGTGCATTACCATGAGATGCATACGCTCGTGTGGTTCACCGAATTGATCGAGCTCGTCATCATCGCGGCGGTTCTTCTGGCCTGGGTCGTGGGCAACAGCCGGCAATGGCATCGGCGCTGGATGGAATATAGGCGGCTTGCCGAGTGCCTGCGGCACATGCGCCTGATCGCGCTCACCGCGTCGGTCGGGCCGATCACGCGGCCGGGAAAACTGCCGGAGGGCGATGACGATTGGGTCGACTGGTATGCGCGCGCCATCCGCCGCATGCTTCCGCTGCCGCGGCAGGTCGTCGACTCAAACTATATCGCAATGGTGAGATCGGCGACCTGCGAAGCCGAGCTGAAGGACCAGATCGAGTATCACAATAATAATATCGCGCTGATGAATACACTCGACCATCATCTGCATCAGCTCGGGTATTGTTTCTTCGGGGCCACGGCGGTCGCGCTGATCGTCTTGCTGTCGGTGCCGGCGCTGGACATGCATGCGGTCAAATCAATCCTGATCGTTCTTACGGTCGCGCTTCCGATCTTCGGCAGTGCGTTCAATGCGGTCAGCGCGCAGGGCGATTTCAAGATGGTGGCGAAGCGATCGCAGCAGACCCTCAATCGGCTGACGGCGGTGCGGGACGCCATATCAAACGAGACGCTATCGTTTGCGCGCCTGGCCGACCGGGTGGAAACCGCGTCCGACATCATGATGGACGAGCTCACCGAATGGCAGCTCGTGTTCCGCACCCGGCCCTTGTCGCTGCCAGTGTAGACCCGGGGCCGCAGCGCGGGCTGCGCCAGCGACCTTTCTGGGAAGGCACCGAATGAAACAAAAAAAGCGGATGTTGCCCGCTCAGCGCATTTCAGCATCTTGAATTTGATCCAGATCAAAGACCGATCCCTGACGCGGAGCGAGAGTTAGTTACTGCTGCAACTAATGGCTTTGCGCGGGAGGCGGTGGTGCTCAGACAGGAACAGAACGAGCTGGTGACGCAGATGGGTCCGGGAACGCCCATGGGTCGATTGTTCCGCTGCTATTGGACGCCGGTCCTTCTTGCCGAGGAGCTTCCCGAAAACGACTGCCCGCCGGTGCGGGTCAAAGTGCTGTCCGAGCGCCTCATTGCGTTTCGCGACTCGCAAGGGCGCTATGGGCTGATCGACGAATTCTGCCCGCATCGCGGCGCGTCCCTTTGGTTCGGGCGCAACGAGGAATGCGGGTTGCGCTGCCCGTATCACGGCTGGAAATTCAATGTGAACGGTCAGTGCATCGAAGTGCCCTCCGAGCCGGAGGAGAGTGGTTTTGCGCAAAAGATCAAAGTCAAATCCTATCCGCTGGTCGCGCGCGGCGGTGTGCTGTGGACCTATATGGGTCCGCCGGAACGGCAACCGCCGCTGCCCGAGTGGGAATTTGCCCTGGTGCCGAGCGAGCAGCGGTTTGTCTCGAAGCGGCTGCAGGAATGCAATTGGCTGCAAGCCATGGAAGGAGGCATTGATTCGAGCCATGTTTCGTTCCTGCATCGCGGCAACATCAACTCAGACCCGCTGTTCAAGGGGGCAAGGGGCAATCAATACAACCTGAGCGATTCCCGGCCGGTGTTCGAAGTGGTCGAGAGCGCCGGCGGCCTCCATATCGGCGCGCGCCGTAATACTGAAAATGGCGACTACTACTGGCGCATCACGCAATACGTGCTGCCGTCGTTTACCATGATCGCGCCGCGCGGCGGCCACACGGTGCATGGCCATTTCTGGATTCCGATCGACGACGAAAACTGCTGGACGTGGAGCTACGACTACCATCCCGTGCGCAAGATCACGCCGGAGGAGCGCAAGGCGATGGCGGACGGAATGGGAGTCCACTGCAAGTTCGTGCCGGGCACCTTCCGTCCGCTCGCCAACAAGGACAATGACTATCTGATGGACCGCGCCGCGCAGATACGCGGCGACAGCTATAGCGGCATCGAAGGAATCGCGATCCAGGACGGCTCGCTGCAGGAAAGCATGGGCCCGATCGTCGATCGGACCAAGGAAAATCTGGTGTCGACCGACAACGGCATCATCATGGCACGTCACCGTCTGTTGCGCGCGGCCAAGGAGCTGGTGGCGAATGGCACGACGCCGCCGGGCGTCGATGTCGCACACCAGCGTGTGCGATCCGCCTCGGTGATACTCTCGCCAGACCGTCCGTTCAAGGATGCGGCAAAAGAAGACATGCAGGTGCGAGCAGGCATCGCACCGGCGAGTGTGTGATGTTGGTCAAACGCATGCCATAGCGATTCAAGGACGTTCGAGTGAACCACTGCGGAACGGACTGCTGGCTGAACCCGAGGATCTAGGAGCGTTTCGATGAAACAGGACATACCAGGCACCATCATGTTCGACGGCGCGCTCGCGCAGAAGGGTTACGCGCTCAACCAAATGTGCTTTTCCTTCAACAGCGCGGAAAATCGCGCCGCGTTTCTCAAGGACGAAGAAGCCTATTGCAAGAAATATGGTCTCACCGCGGAGCAACGCGCGGCCGTCAAGAGCCGCAATGTGCTGCGCATGATCGAGGCGGGTGGGAATATCTACTATCTGGCAAAGCTTGCCGGAATTTTCGGCCTCAATGTCCAGGATATCGGTGCCCAGCAAACCGACGTATCCGTCAGCGAATTCAAGCGAAAGCTGGAAGCAGCAGGGAGGTAGCCATGGCGCGCATCATTGGCGGCGTTGCATCGACTCATGTTCCGGCGATCGGCAAAGCGATCGCGGAAAAGAAGCAGAATGATCCCTACTGGAAGCCGTTCTTTCAGGGCTTTGACTACGTCCATCAATGGTTGGCGCGCGAGAAGCCCGACGTCGCCGTGGTCTTCTACAACGACCACGGCTTGAATTTCTTTCTCGACAAGCTGCCGACATTCGCGATCGGAGCGGCGAGCGAATATCGCAACGAGGACGAGGGCTGGGGCATTCCTGTTTCACGTTCGCTCAAGGGCTACCCCGAGCTGTCCTGGCACCTGATCAATCAGCTCGTTGCCGACGAATTCGACATCACGGTCTGTCAGGAGATGCTGGTGGATCACGCCGTCACCATTCCGATGGCGCTGATGTGGCCGGGCGAGACCCGGCCGGTGAGAATCGTGCCGGTGTCGATCAACACCGTCCAGCATCCGCTGCCGTCGGTCGCGCGTTGCTTCAAGCTCGGACAGTCGATCGGCCGCGCAATCGATTCTTTTGCAGAAAATCTGCGCGTGATGATCGTCGGGACCGGCGGGCTGTCGCATCAGCTCGATGGCAAGAGGGCGGGCTTCATCAACAAGGAATTCGATATGCTGTGCCTTGATAAGATCGCGAACGATCCTCTCGCGCTCACGCGCTACTCGATCCACGATATCGTCGCCGAAGCAGGCGCGCAGGGCGTCGAACTGCTCAACTGGGTCGCGATGCGCGGCGCACTGACCGGCAAAGTATCGGAGGCGCATCGGAATTATCACATCCCGATTTCCAACACGGCCGCCGCAACGGTGGTGCTGAACAATCAAGCGATTGAACGTCGCAAAGTTGCATAGCCGCGGAGCGGGCGAATTTGCACAACAGCTAATCGAGCGTCTGGTAGCCGCGGATCACCGGCTCGGAGCCGAAGCCCCAGTAGTTGCGCAAGGTTTCCGGTCCCCATACTTTCGGCCGTTGCGGGCGGTCCTGATGATAGGGCCGCGGATCGAAGTAGCCGAGCGATTCATCCTTCATCTGATCCATTTCGCAGAAGAATTCGACGCGCAGCTTGTCGGAGTTGCGGTGATAGATCGCGATGTTGTGGCCGATGATGTGACGGCCGGGTCCCCACACCAGGCGAATGTCGTTTTTCGCCAGATGTTCAGCCGCGCGCTGAATCTCCGCCCAATCCTTGACCTCGAAGGCGATGTGATGGAGCTGCGGCACCGGGTCGATGACGAAATTGACGGTGTGGTGATCGGTATTGCAGCGCAGGAACGCAAAGTTGTCGCCGCGCCAATCGGAAACGCGGAAGCCGAGCACGTTGCAATAAAAGTCGACGACCTTCTGCACGTCGGTGCAGCGATGAGCGACGTGACCGAGCTTGAGCGGCATGATGCCAGCTTGTTTGTTGTCGTCGGCGGCAAACGCATAGTCGGCGAAAATGTCGATCAGCGTTCCCTTGGGGTCGGTGAAGGTGACCGCTTGGGCGATGCCGGGGCTGATGGTGTTGCGGCGCTCGATGCTGACGCCGTCCCGTTCCAGCGCAGCGGCGATGTCCTTGAGGTCGCTCTTGGGGTCGACCTGAAACGAGAGGCGCGTCACGCAGTTCGGCTCGCCGCGCTCGAGCGCGATTGCCTCTTGGCCAAGCTTAGTCGCAAGGAACGCCTGATCCTTGTCGCGCTCGATCAGGGCGAGACCGACGACCTCAGTATAATAAGCGATCTGCCGCTCCAGATCGGGGGTGGACACCGTCGCGTGACCTAGCCTGCGAACCTGAATCATTGCGCATCCTCCGGCGCTGCCACCGTTTCACCAAGCCAGCCGGGTTGCCTGAATTGTCCGGACTCCAAACGGGCTTGTTCAGCAAGGTTAATGCCGACGCCCGTCGAGAAATGAGGCAACAAGACTGCCCGAATGTTCGGTGCCATCGTTAACTCAGAATTGCAAAGAGGCCAACGACTGGCAGGCGAGGAGGGCGACCGATATGATAAGTTCCCATTCGACGGTATTGCGCAATGGGCGTGGGATGAATGCGTATGAACGCAATTCGTGCCCTCTTTGTCATTGTTTTCGTTGTTCTGATCGCGTCGGGGACCCGGGCATCGGTCATTCTCGGCCCCGGTACCGCGTCGTGCGAAACCTGGTCGGCGGACCGGCAGAGAAACCAGACATTTAGCCAGCTCAATCAAGCATGGGTGCTGGGCTATGTGACGGCCTACAACATTCACAAACCAGTCGAGAGCAGCATGACCAAGCCGATCGATAACCGGCAGATCATGCTTTGGATCGACAATTTTTGTGATGCCAATCCGGACAAGACCATTTCCGATGCCGCCAAGGCGCTGATCGAGGAGCTGACGGGGCGCGCGCAGCAATAGCCGCCCCTGCGGTTCGCCGGTTTTCGGCGATGGTTGCGAGGCCGAAGAAATGCTCTTATGCTGTGGCGTGGCGTATTGATTTAGTCGTTGCGCTGCCCGGGGACTCGGGTGGGGAGTAAAGCGTGAAGACCTTTGGAGTGGCGTATTTCACCGCGCTCGTCATCGCCGCGTCGCCGGTGTGGGCAGGTTCCGCCGGCGATACGTTGAGCGAAATCGCCAGTGCGCAAGGCGCGATCGGCACCTTGCAAAATCAGCAACGTGATCTGGCGACGTCGAACGACGCCGACATGAAGGTTTACAATTCCTACAATGACAGCAACAAAGAACTCGATCAGCGCATGAAGGCGATCAGCGAGGCGTTCAAGGCCGACGCTTCCGCACGGATCAAAAACGCGAACAGCATCGTCGAGAATTGGGACAATGAATGCGCGATTGAGCGCGTCGGTCCATTGCCCGATGCACAATACGAGCGATGCGCGCGGCTCAAGCCCGAGGTCCAACGCACCGCCCAGAGCATCCGCGACCAAGTCAAACGCGACAGCGACGAGATCGATCGCATCAAGATCGCACCGCTGGTCGATACGCGTCGCCGCCAGGAAAAGGCGATGAGCGAGATTTCCGAGCGCACGAAAGAGCGGCTCGATGTAATCGAGAAAATGAACGGCGAGATCGAGGAGCTACGCACGAAGTTGCAGAATCTGCGCAGGCAACTGGCCGCCAACTGCGCGGCGCATGAGACCGAAGAAGATGTGCAGGTGTGCACGACGGTGGGCTGGAATGCCGCAAACTCGACGCTGCCGCCGCTGGAATACATCCGTCCGCCGCTGAGCGCGGGTCCGAACTAGCGCCGGCAGCGGGCGCAGCGGATCGTTGCGCCGTCCAAACGGCAATTTCGCCAATCTCCGCCCCGTTTTGATTCGTAGCTGGTGCAACCCACCGTATTTCCTGCCCCCCTCTGGCGGTATTTGCCTGCCCAGTCTAGCGCAATCCGGCCGCGAGCCGCTATCATCCGCGGCAAATCCGGCGCGCGCCGGAATCAGTAAACACAAAACCCTGGGAGGCCGATCATGCTGTTCCACAACTGTCCAGCTTGCGATTCCGCGCGTTCGTCCCGCCGGCAATTTCTGATGGGTTTTGGCGCGGCTTCCGCCGCGACGATTTTGCCCGCGCCGGCGTTGCGCGCACAGCCCGCCAAGACTCTGATCGACACCCACCATCATTTCTATCCGCCGTCCTATCTGGCGCAGCAGAAAGAGTGGGAAGGCAAGCGTCACATCCCGGCCTATCCGGGCGTGTTCGACTGGACGCCCGCTCGCGACATCGAAATGATGGACAAGAACGGCATCCGTACCGCGGTGGTGTCGCTTGCCTCCACGCCGGGCCTGTGGTTCGACGCCGGCGCCGAGAACGCCGCCAAGACTGCCCGGGTCTGCCAGGATTTCGCCGCCGAGATGCGGCGCGATTATCCGGGCCGCTACGGCGTGTTTGCGCCGCTGTCGATGATGGACGTCGACGTCACGCTCAAAGAGATCGAATATGTATTCGATACGCTCAAGGCCGACGGCGTCAATTTGCAGACCAATTATGGAGATAAATGGCTGGGCGATCCCTTCTACAAGCCGATGCTGGAGGAATTGAACCGCCGCAAGGCCGTTGCCTATGTGCATCCGCTGGTCGCCGCCTGCTGCGGACGGCTGAGCGTCGGCGCCTTCCCGGCGGTCATCGAGGTGCCGCACGATACCACCCGTACGGTCACGAGCCTGCTGCTGAGCGGCTCGTTTGCGCGCTACCGCGACATCAAATGGCTGTTCTCCCACGCCGGGGGCACGGTGCCGATGTTGGCGGGGCGGATCGATGCGTTCTACGGCCACGGTCCCAAGGCCAAGGAGATTGCGCCGGACGGCATCTTCAGCGAGTTCGCGCGCTTGCACTACGATACGGCCAACGCCACGTCGGTGCCGGCAATGGCGGCGCTGCTCAAGCTCGCGCCGGTGTCACAAATCACCTACGGCACCGACTATCCCTATTTCCCGCTCGACCAGAACAAGAACCTGAACGAGCTCAAACTCTCGGCCGCCGACATGAAAGCAATCGAGAGCGGCAACGCCGCGCGGCTGATCCCGCGCCTGAAAAGCTAGGTGCCGGTGCGAGGTCAAATGCAACCGCCCTTTCCGATCCGATTGTTTCAGGCGTTCGAGGGATACAAACCAGCCGTTGCTACGACGGTTGGGCGTGAAAGGTGGTCTGACACCTGAGCCTGTCCTTGTTTCTGAGCAATTATCCCATACAGTTGAAATTCTTTTCGGACGAGGACCTATTTGCGCGAAAAGGAACTCCGTATCGCGCTCGTTTGCTTCGGCGGCGTCTCCCTCGCCGTGTACATGCACGGGATCACCAAAGAGATCTTGAAGTTAGTCCGCGCATCCAGTGCCGTTCACGCAATTATCGATAGGACCAAGCGGCAGTCCGCAACATTTTTTGACAACCGCAACTCCTCGGACCCCGAATACGATACTGAACCCTTTTATTTCGAATTGTTGCGCGACATCGGTCGAACGGTCGAGCTCCGAGTCATTGTCGACATCATTGCCGGAGCTTCCGCCGGCGGGATTAACGGCACCATGCTGGCGCGGGCCCTGAGCCACGATTTGCCCCTGGGCGCACTGCGCGATCTCTGGCTCCAGAACGCCGATGTTACCGAGCTGCTGGCACCGGAAGCGAAGGCGGGCAAATGGAGCAAGTGGGTCCTGAGGCCGATGTTTTGGGCCGCAGCGGCGGGAGGCCTGCAGCTCATTCAAGACAGAGAGGTACGGTCGAAGTTGTCGCTCTTCATGCGGTCTCGTTGGTTCAAGCCACCGCTCGATGGGTCGAAGATGGCTGCACTCATGTACGATGCCGTCACCGTGATGGGGACGCCGAGCCAACCGATATCCTCGCTCCTGCCATCTAACCAGGGTCTGGACTTGTTTGTGGCAGTGACGGATTTCTATGGCTGCCAGCAGCTGATGCAAATTCACGATCCGCCCGTCATTCACGAACGTGAGCATCGTCATGTGCTCCATTTCAAATATCGCCGCCGCGCCAGTGGAATCGTCGAGAGCGATTTCGATATCGGGAATGCGCCGGCATTGGCATTCGCGGCGCGTGCCACGTCATCGATTCCGGGGGCTTTCCCGCCAGCGCGAATTTTAGAAATCGATCGACTTATCAGAGCGCGATCAGATTCTTGGCCGCGCCGCTCCGAATTCATCGCAAGGAATTTCTCCCAGTATACTCAAATGAATGTCGATGTAGCTTCTGTTCCATTCATCGATGGCGGCGTCCTGAACAACCGGCCGTTTCGACAGGCAATCACGGCCATTCAGGGCCGTCCCGCATTCCGCGAGGTCGATCGCAGGGTCCTGTACATTGATCCAAATCCAGCGCCAGCAGGCACAGCCGCTCATCTTGGGATACCCGGGTTTTTTGGGACCCTGAAGGGCGCATTATCGGATATTCCATTAGCCGAGCCTGTGACTGATGAGCTGAAGTGGATTGAGCGCTTTAACGAACGGGCGCGCCGCCTCAAAGCCGTCATTGAAAATGCACGCCCGCACATCAATGAACTCGTCGTCGGGTTGATGACTGTTGGTGACGATGAGCGAGTCAATGAAGACCGGATCCGCGGCTGGCGCGAACAGGCCAACAGCAAGGCTGCCCGTGATGCGGGGTTTGCATACGAGGCCTATGTACGCCTGAAACTCGCTGCAGTTCGCGGCTTCGTGTGCCAGCTGATCTCAGATATTCGCGGGATCCGGGCTGGGTCTGCGTTCGCACGTACAGTCGAGGAAATTATCGATGCTTGGGCAATCCAGGCTGGAGTCACATATGAACCCACCAAGTCCCCATCATTGCAGTTTGAAGCTGCGAGTGATTCCGCGGAGACGCCGAAGTGGCTGGCATTCCTGCTTGCGTTCGATGTCGGCTATCGCAAGCGCCGCCTGCGATTTCTGATCGAAGGACAAAACCGGCTTTATCAGATGCTCGGTTCCGGGGCGCTTGACGGTCTCGATGCCGCTGCGGTCGATCGGCTCAAACACAAATTCTACGAATGTCTCGAGGTGCTGGAGCGGCGAGAGGCGGCCGCATCCCGCAATTTCGCAACGTGCAATTTGGTCGAAGGCATTTTCCGGTCAGCGCCGTCTCCCGCTGAGTTTAGAGATATAGCGCGCTATGCCCAATCATTTGCCGCACAACACAGGGACAAACTCGATCTGCTGATCAAGCAGCTCGCTTCGGATATCGACCTAAAGGCCACGACACGAGATATCGATAGGCTTCTTGCTCAAACTACCGGTTGGCCGGCCCGCGGCTTGCGTGAAGTGCTCGTCAACTATCTCGGGTTTCCCTTTTGGGATGTTCTGACATTTCCTGCCATGCCGTGGCAGGAGGCGGGTGAATTCAATGAAATCCGTGTCGATCGCATCAGCGCACAGGATGCGACCGGGGTCGAACGGCTCAAGACATTTGCCTTGAAGGGTACTGCTTTCAATCAGTTCGCGGCGTTTCTGTCGCGCGCCTATCGCGAGAATGACTACCTGTTAGGTCGTTTGCATGCAGTCGACCGCCTGATTGACATTGTGTGCGATGCCGCCGGCCACAAGGCACCGAGCCAACACTCCATCGCGGCGTTGAAGAGAAGGGCCATGCTGCGAATTTTGGAAATGGAACAGCCGCATCTATCTACATGCGACAACCTGATTGCAGAGCTTCGCGCAGCATTCGAAGCAGAATAGCGTAAGCGCCGCCCTCATTCGAGGCAACGCGAAAACTGTCGGATCATCGCGAGCAATGGATGACCTTGATCTCGCAGTTGGTTCCGCCTTCCTTGGCACAACGCGCTAACGCCAGTGACCTGGCACCTTGTTCACGTCCGCTGTGGTCCGCACCCCAGCTGCCGTTGCCGCTAATGGCCAGCGCCCCGCATTGATTGAAAAACCACGTTGCAATCTTGCAGTCATTCTTGCCGCACTCGCTCTTGGCCCGGTTTTCCGCCTGCGTTCGGTTTGCGTAGTTGTCGGAATAGCCAAAACTGCCGCTGCCAGGACTGAAGGCGATTGCTCCATAGCTGCTACGGGGGGCGGGTGTGGATTCACCGTAGCAAGTTGTGCGGTACTCAACGCACTGACCCTCCTTAGCCAGGGCGCAAACGCGTTCGCACCAGGCACGGGCAGGCGCGGTGCTGACCAATGACGCGAGAATGATGCTCAGCGTGGCAGTCGCTAATTCTCTTTCTTTCGCCATTCATTATCCTCACTTTGTAAATTACATGATCAAATCAGAAAA
>Ga0335081_10001443_pt1 | contig 37926 bp, 36 predicted proteins | sample Lox_Sample_35_FD_206713 | JGI IMG/M metagenome (GOLD analysis project Ga0335081, IMG submission 206713) | Soil microbial communities from Loxahatchee National Wildlife Refuge, Florida, United States - Lox_Sample_3.5 | ecosystem: Environmental > Terrestrial > Soil > Wetlands | place: USA...
GCCGAGCCGCCGCGGATCCCGAAGCGGTTGGCCTCCTCGAGCAGCCACTCCCACACCGGCCGCCCGCGGTGGCGGTGCCCTTCGTGCACGTAGAACCTGAGAAACGAGCCCTGCATCGCTGATGCTCCCGCGATAACCCTAACTCCTCACCCAAACCACGGTGCCGATGCCGGCGAGCGTCATGAGGAGCGAGCCCCCGAGATGCGCGGCGGCGGCGGCCAGCGCCCAGCTGGCGCGACCCTGCTGAAGAAGCGTCACGACTTCGGCGGAGAAGGTCGAGAAAGTGGTGAGCCCGCCGCAGAAGCCGGTGATGACGAGCAGGCGCCATTCGGGTGCGATGGCCGTGTAGGTCGCGAAGAACGCCACCGCCACCCCGACCACGTAACCGCCGATGAGGTTCGCGGCGAGCGTCCCCGGCGGGATGGGTGGGAAGTGCGCGTTCAAGCTCGCGCCGAGCCCCCAACGCAAGAGCGCCCCGAGGCTCGACCCGACACTGACGGCGGCAATCGCTTTCCACATAGCGTCCGCCCTTGTACCTTGGGGCGCGGGGCGCGCGCAACAGCCTGCAGTATGCTGTCGCACTTCTCAAAGGGACCCGAAAGGTAATCTCATGTCCAAGCTCCGCATCGGCACCGCGGCCCTGCTGCTCGTGACGCTCACCGCGGCGCTCGCGGGCGGCTGCGCGCAGGAAACACGGCAACACGCCGCGGACCAACGCTTGCGCGCCATCTACGAGGCCGAGTGGCGCTGGCGCAAGGAGCAGTTGCCGGGGAGCGAGGACAGCAACCAGCCCGTCGCCGACCATCTGCCGAAGGTCGATCCGGCCTCGGAAGAGCAGCGGCGCGCGTACTGGGAGCAGACGCTGCGTAAAGTGAATGCGCTCCCGCGTGCGGATCTCTCCCCCGCCGAGCAGGTCAACTACGACGTCTACCGCGCGCAGCTTCAGGTACTGATCGATCATGAGCGCTTTCGCGACTTCGAGATGCCGGCGAACTCCGACTCGACGTTCTGGACGGACCTGGGTTACACCGCACGGCGCCCGTTTCGCACGCTGACCGACTACGAGCACTGGATCGCGCAGATGCGCGACATCCCGCGCTACTTCGCCGAGCAGATGGACGAGATGCGCGCGGGGCTTAAGCGCGGCTTCACGCCGCCGCACGTCACGCTCGAGGGGCGCGATGCCTCGATTACGGCGGTGACGAACGCGACCCCGGAAGCAAGCCTCTTCTATACGCCCTTCAGGGAGATGCCGGGCATTGCGCCTGAGAAGCAGGCGGCGCTGCGCGCCGACGCCGTCGCGACGATCCGCGATGTGGTGCAGCCCGCGTACGTGAAGCTGCTCGCCTTCATGCGCCGTGAGTACCTGCCGGGGACGCGCATCACGCTCGCCGCGGAGGCGCTCCCCGACGGCAAGGCCTACTACCGCGCCAAGATCCGCGAGTTCACGACTCTCGACATGGAGCCGGAGGCGATCCACAAATTCGGGGTCGCGGAGGTCGAGAGGCTGCACAAGGCGATGGTCGATGAGATGCATGCCGCCGGGTTCACCGGCGACTTCGCGCAGTTCCTGCACTTTCTGCGCACCGATCCGCGCTTCTACGTCAAGACCCCACAGGAGCTGCTGATGCGGGCGGCGTGGATCGCCAAGGTGTTCGACGGCAAGGCATCCACCTACTTCGGCTACCTGCCGCGCGCGCGCTTCGCCATCAGGCCGGTGCCCGAGGACCTCGCGCCCTTTTACACCGCGGGCCGCGGCGGCCCGGGCGTCTATCTCCTCAACACCTACGACCTGCCGAGCCGCCCGCTTTACAACCTGACAGCCCTCACGCTGCACGAGTCGGCGCCGGGGCATGCATTCCAGATTCCGATCGCGGCGGAGCACAAGGATCAGCCCGAGTTTCGCCGCCACAGCTACATCTCCGCCTACGGTGAGGGCTGGGCGCTCTACTGCGAGAAGTTGGGCGACGAGATGGGCATGTACGAGACGCCCTACGACCGCTTCGGGATGCTCGGTTACCAGATCTGGCGCGCCGCGCGGCTGGTGGTCGATACCGGAGTGCACTCCGAGGGCTGGACGCGCGAGCAGGCGATGGACTACCTGCGCGAGTACACGGCTCTGCCTGAGCGCGAGATCGGCACCGAAGTGGACCGCTATATCGCCTGGCCGGGTCAGGCGCTTTCCTACTACCTTGGTGAGCGCGCCATCCTCGAAGGACGCGAGCGCGCCGAGCACGCGCTCGGCGAGCGTTTCAACATCCGCGCCTTCCACGATGCGGTGCTCGAGCTCGGCTCGGTGCCGCTGCCGGTGCTGACATCAAGGATTGACCGCTTCATCGCCGACGGCGGCAAGGGACCCTATCCGGACATGGAGTAGGGGCCCGCGAGGGGATACGATACCGCGGCTTTTCCATTTCTCACCGGGAAGGGGACCGACATGAGACGTACAACCTGGGTAGTGGCGGTGGGGGCAGCGCTCGCGGTTCTGGCGGGTCCGACGGTCTTCGCCGAGACCAACAGCCAGCAGGAGAAGATGAAGACCTGTAACGCGGACGCCAAGGCCAAGAACCTGAGCGGCGATGAGCGCAAGGCGTTCATGAAGAGTTGCCTCTCGGACCAGCCCGCGGCGCCCGCGAAGACCAACAGCCAGCAGGAGAAGATGAAGACCTGCAACGCCGAAGCGACGTCCAAGGGCCTTAAGGGCGCGGATCGCAAGAGCTTCATGAGCTCCTGCTTGAAGGGCTCGGGATCTGAAGCGAGCAAATGATGAACAGGCGCCGGTTCCCGGGAGAGGGTCGGCGCCGTTTCTCCGATTGACCGGCCCATGACTGCGTCGGACGAATCCCTGGCGACGGGAGGCTGCACCTGCCGCGCGATGCGTTACGCGATGCGCGGCAAGCCCCTCATCGTGCACTGCTGTCATTGCCGCTGGTGCCAGCGCGAGACCGGCACCGCCTTCGCGCTCAATGCCCTGATCGAGGCGGACCGCGTGACGCTCCTTCAGGGAACGCCCGAGGTCGTGCTGACGCCGAGTAACAGCGGCAAAGGCCAGAAGATCAGCCGCTGCCCGGTATGCCGCATCGCCTTGTGGAGCAACTATGCAGGCGCTGGCGATGCGCTGCGTTTCGTGCGGGTCGGCACGCTCGATAACCCGGACGCGTTTCCACCCGATATCCACATCTTTACCGAATCCAAGCAGCCCTGGGTCGTGATCCCCGAAGGCGCGCGCGCCGTCAGCCAGTACTACAAGAGCGCCGAGGTCTGGAGCGAGGAGAGCCTCGCGCGGCGTCGGGCGGTGCTCGGGAAGTGATCGCATCGCCGCCGCTCGCGGTTATAGCTAAACTGAATACCAGAGGGATAAAAAACAATTATTCTTTAGTACCATAGGCTCTCTAGAATCGCGCCCTGATGCGCAGCCCCACCGAAGCCGAGCCATACCCGTTCGCGGGGCAGCAGCTGCCCTGCTTCATCGGCGGAGAGTTCGTCAGCTCGGGTGAGGGTTTCCCCAATACCAACCCGGTGAATGGCCGGGTGATCGCCACCGTCACCGAGGCCGACGCCGCGCTGGTCGATCGCGCCGTGCAGGCGGCGCGCGCGGCGCTCAAGGGTCCCTGGGGCCGGCTCACGATCCAGGAGCGCTGCGGGCTCTTGCGCAAGGTGGCCGACCGGATCGAGCAGCGCTTCGATGAGTTCCTCGCCGCCGAGATCGCCGACTCGGGCAAGATGCTCGCCCAGGCAAAGTCCTTCGACATCCCGCGCGGCGCTGCGAATTTCCGCTCCTATGCCGATATCGCGCTGGCGCGGGCGTCTGAGTGCTACGAGCAGGCGACTCCCGACGGCCGCGGCGCGCTCAACTACACGGTGCACAAGCCCCTCGGTGTGGTCGCGGCGATCGTGCCGTGGAACTTCCCGTTCCTGCTCCTCACCTGGAAGGTGGCGCCCGCGCTGGTGTGCGGCAACACGGTCGTCGCCAAGCCCTCCGAGGAGACGCCGTCGTCCGCGGTGCTGCTCGCGCAGGTCATGCAGGAAGTGGGCATGCCGCCTGGCGTGTTCAACCTGGTGCATGGCTTCGGGCCAGGCTCCACGGGCGAGGCGCTCGTCAGCCACCCGGACGTGAGAGCCGTCACCTTCACCGGCGAGACCTCGACGGGCGCGGCGATCATGAAAGGCGCGGCGCCGACTGTGAAGGCGCTGTCCTTCGAGCTCGGTGGCAAGAACGCCGCGCTGGTGTTCGCGGATGCGGATTTCGATGCAGCGCTTGCCGGCACGATGCGCTCGGTGTTCTCCAACTGCGGGCAGGTGTGCCTGTGCTCCGAGCGCGTCTACGTCGAGCGCCCGATCTTCGAGCGCTTCGTCGAAGCCCTCGCCGCGCGCGCCCGCGCGCTCAAGATCGGCGGCCCGTACGAGGGCGCGGACTTGGGACCGCTCATCTCGCGGGCACACCGCGACAAGGTTCTGTCCTATTACCGGCTGGCGCGCGAGGAGGGCGGCGAGATCGTCTGCGGCGGCGGCGCGCCGCAGCTCGGCGACGAGCGCGATCAGGGCGCCTTCATCGAGCCGACCATCGTGCGGAACTTGAGCGAGCAGGCGCGCTGCGTGCGCGAAGAGATCTTCGGTCCTGTCTGCCACGTCGCCCCGTTCGATTCCGAGGAGGAGGTGGTGCGCATGGCGAACGACACCCGCTACGGGCTGTGCGCGGCGGTCTGGACCTCGAACCTGCAGCGCGCGCACCGCGTCGCGCGGGCGATGGAAGTCGGCATCACCTGGGTGAACGACTGGTACCTGCGGGACCTGCGCACTCCGTTCGGTGGCGCGAAGCTGTCCGGCGTCGGACGCGAGGGCGGCATGCATTCGCTCGGCTTCTTCTCCGAGCCGATGAACATCTGTGTGAAGTTATGAATCCGGCCTCCCAGAGCGCGGTGATTGCCGGCAAGCCGCGGCCGCGCGGCGCCTACCCGCACTTTCACCGCGCCGGGGATTTTATCTTCGTCTCAGGTACCAGCGCGCGGCGTGCCGATGACTCGATTGCGGGGGCTGAGCCGGGCAAGGACGGCGCAGTGCGGTTCGACATCCGCGTGCAGACGCGTGCCGTCATCGAGAACATCCGCGACATCCTCGCCGCCGCCGGCGCCAGCCTCGCCGACGTGGTCGAGGTGAGCACGTTCCTGGTCAGCATGGACGACTTCAAGGGCTACAACGAGGTCTACAGCGAGTTCTTCGGCTACGAGGGTCCGGCGCGCACCACGGTGGCAGTGGCGGCGCTTCCCCACCCGCATCTGCTGATCGAGATCAAGGCGGTCGCGTGGCGCCCGCGCGGAGGCATCGAGCCATGATCGACATTCATACGCACTTTCTGCCGCGCACCTGGCCCGATCTCGCCGCGCGTTTTGGTAGCTCTGACTGGCCGTGGATGCGGCACGGTCCGGGCGGCAAGGCGATGCTGATGGTCGGCGAGCGGGAGTTCCGCCCCGTCAGCCCTGCCTGCTGGGACGCGGCGCTGCGTCTCGAGCACATGGAACGTGACGGGGTGGAGGTGCAGATCATGTGCGCCACGCCGCTGCTCTTCGCTTACCAGCGCCCCGCGGCGCAAGCGCTCGAATGCGCGCGCATCTTCAACGATGCGGCGCTCGAGATCTGCGGGCACGCGCCGCGACGGCTCAAGTCACTCTGTCAGGTGCCGCTGCAGGACACCGAGCTCGCCTGCCGCGAGCTCAGCCGCGCCATGGACGACGGCCACATCGGCGTGCACATCGGCAACCATGTCGGCGCGCGCGAGATGAACGACGAGGGGATTCTCACCTTCCTCAGGCACTGCGCCGAGGAGGGCGCGGCGGTCTTCGTGCATCCGTGGGACATGATGGCGCAGGAGCGCATGGCGAAGTACCAGCTGCCGTGGTTGGTGTCGATGCCGGCGGAGACGCAGCTGTCGATCCTGTGGCTGATCCTCTCCGGCGCGCTCGAGCGGCTGCCGCGCTCGCTCAAGCTCTGTTTCGCGCACGGCGGCGGCAGCTTTCCCTATCTCCTCGGGCGCGTCGACAATGCCTGGCTGAACCGCGACATCGTGCGCGAGGACTGCCCGCACCCGCCGTCGTCCTACCTCGACCGTTTCTCGGTCGACGGCGCGGTGTTCAGCCACGAGGCGCTCGAGTTCCTGGTGCGCACCATGGGTGAGGACCGGGTGATGCTCGGATCCGACTACCCCTATCCGCTCGGCGAGCAGAAGGTCGGGGGCCTGGTGCGCTCGCACCCAACGCTCGCCCCGGCGACCCGGGCCAAGGTCCTGCACTCAAACGCGGCTGCCTTCTTCGGCATCGAGACCGGGCGGCGGCCGACCCGCGCCGGGAGCGGCGCGCCGCTCAGCGTTTAGCGGAACCGCTATGATCAGCGGCCATGACATCGGGCCGGCTCGAACGCTGGATCACGCGCAAGTTTCGTCTGCGTCACGTCGAGCTGATCGCCGAGCTCTATGACTGTCGCAGCATCCTCAAGGCTTCCAAGCGCTTAAGCCTCACGCAGCCGACGGTCACCAAGGCGCTGCGGGACGTCGAGTCGATCCTCGGGGTCAAACTCTTCGAGCGCAGCAACCGCGGACTCGAGCCCACTCCATACGGGGAGATCTTTGCGCGCCACGCCAAGATCGTGCTGGCCCAGCTGCGGCACGCGGCGGAGGAGCTCGAGAGCCTGCGCGCCGGCTACAGTGGCAAGGTGACGGTCGGAACACTGCTGGCCGCCTCCGCCAGCATCCTTCCCGATGCCATCGCGCTGCTGAAGAAGCAGCGTCCGGGAGTCGCCATCAGCGTGGTGGTCGGCACCTACGACATCCTGATGCCCTCGCTGCTGGTCGGCGATCTCGACATGGTGCTCGGGCGGCTGCCCGAGGAGGGCCGCAGCCGCGCACTCGTCTATGAGGAGTTCTATGCCGAGCCGATCTGCGTCGTCACAAGGCGCGGGCATCCCCTCTCGCGCAAGCGCCGCCTCACTTTACGCGAGCTCGTGAATGAGGCCTGGCTCCTGCCGCTGCCCGAGACCGCGCTCCGGCGTCAGATCGAGCGCGCCTTCGTGGAGGCGGGCGCACCGCTCCCGCGCAACGTGATCGAGTCCGTCTCGATCCTCACCAACCGGGCGCTGCTGCGCAAATCCGACTGCGTCGGGGTGATGCCCTACCACGTGGCGCTCGATGACGTCGAGCAGGGGCTGCTCGCGATCCTCCCGGTGAAACTCAAATCGATCGAGACTCCAGTCGGCGCGATCCTCCGCGCGCCGGGCACACTCCCTCCCGCGGCCGCAGCGCTCCTAGAGTGTCTACGGCTCGCCGGGAAGGAGGTGCCGAAATGACCACGAGTGCTATGCTCGCGCCGCCATGATCGCGCTGCTGCGTGAAGTGAGCCCGAGCCTCGCCGCCTGCGAGCTGAGCTTTCTTGCGCGGGCACCGATCGATGTCGAGCGCGCCCGCGCCCAGCATGCGCACTACGCCGCCGAGCTCACCGCGCTCGGCTGCAGCATCGAGTGGCTAGCGCCGCTCCCTGAGAATGCCGATGCGGTCTTCGTCGAGGACACCGCGGTGGTGCTGCCCGAGGTCGCCGTCATCACGCGGCCGGGTGTCGCCTCGCGGCGCAGTGAGGTGGAGAGCGTCGCGGCGAGCCTCGCGGGCCACCGGCCGCTCAAGCGCATCGTCACGCCCGGGAGCCTCGAGGGCGGGGACGTGGTGCGCATCGGCCGCGATCTCTATGTCGGCGCCTCGGGCCGCAGCAACGCGGCCGGCATCGAGCAGCTGCGCACTGCGCTCGCACCGTTGGGTTACAACGTGGCGAGCGTCGAGATGCGCGACTGTCTGCACTTGAAGAGCGCCGTCACGTTCATTCCTCCGGATATCGTGCTGGTCAACCGGGCATGGGTGGATCCGGACGTGTTCGATGCCCGCACCGTGATCGAGGTGGACGACGGCGAGCCCTTTGCCGCCAACACGCTCACCGTGCAGGGAGTGACGCTCGTGAACGCGGCCTTCCCGCGCACCGAGGAGCGGCTCCGGGAGGCGGGGCTCACGACGTGCGCGCTCGATGTGAGCGAGCTGCAGAAGGCGGAAGCCGCCCTCACCTGCATGAGTCTGATGCTCGCCTAGGCGTGTCCGATGACCTCGGGGAGCGCCTTGAGGAACGCATCGATCTCAGGCTCGGTGCCGATCGTGATGCGGCACCAGTTGTCGTAGGGCGCAAAGCGCCTGCCCACTAGGATGTTCCGCGCCCGCATCAGCTCGGTGAAGCGCTTGAGCGGCATGCCGGTGTCGAAGAAGACGAAGTTGCCCTGCGGCTCGCCATAAGCGAGGTTGAGGCGCGTGAGCTCGGTCGTGATACGCACCCGGCTCGCGAGGATGCGCCGGCGGCAATCGGTGAGGAACGCGGTATCGCCGAGGCTGGCGCGTGCAGCGCGCACCGCGAACACGTTCGGCGTCGTCATGCGCGCGTCCGCGAGCTCCTTGGCCACGTCCGCCCGTGCGATGGCGTAGCCGCAGCGGATGCCGGCCATGCCGTGGATCTTGGAGAAGGTGCGCAGCACCACCACCCGCCGCTCACCCTGGGTGAGATCCGCCACGGTGCCGACATCCCGCCCGACGGCAAAATCCATATACGCCTCATCGACGATGGTTGTGACGGAAGCGGGAAGCGCCGCGACGAAGGCACGGATGTCGGCGGCGGGCAGCGTTGTGCCGGTCGGGTTGTTGGGATTACAGAGGTACACGGCGCGCGTACGCTCCGAGACTGCCGCGTGCATGGCCGCGAGGTCGTGCCGCAGGTTGGCATCGACCGGCACGAAATGGATCTTCGCGCCACAGCCTTCGGCATAGTGCGTGAGCTCCGTATAGGTAGGCTCGGCCGCGACGATCTCCCCGCCGTCGCGCGCGGCGAGCATGCCGAGCGCCCGCAAGAGCTCGCCCGATCCCGTGCCGGTCACGATGTGATCCGGGCTCACGCCTTCGCGCCTCGCGAGCATCTCTACCAGGGGATCGAGCTCATCGTCCGGGTAGCGGCAGCTGACACCGATCGCCTTGCTCGCCGCCGCGCGGGCGGCGGGCGAGGGGCCGTAGGGATTCTCGTTCCAGCAGAGGATGATGGGATTGTCGCCGCCCGCGGCCGATTCGCGCCCGCCGGCGCGCATCGCGAAACCAGGCCCTGCTAGCAGCAGCGCGGAGGCGGTGAGAAGATCGCGGCGACTCAGGCTCATGGCAAGGGCTCCCCTGGTGTGTCCGCCTCCAATACTGGACGAGGCGGACCGCCGGGGACAAGAGGTGAGCGAATCTCACCGCAGTTGGGCGCCGAGTCGATCCGGGTTCAGCTGATCGCCTTACTCCCGACGTTGGATGGCGCGCTCTGTGTTCCGACGGTGGTGTAAGCGATGACGGTGAAGTACCACGTGCCCGTGGTCAGACCCGTGACGGTGTAACCGGTCGCGGTTGCGCTCGAGACCGTGATCTGCTGGCTGAGATTGGTCGCGCTGGTGCCGTAGTTGATGATGAACCCCGCGAGATCCGTGAGCGGTGAGCCATCGGTGTTGGTCGTCGGCGCAACCCACGACAGTGTCGCGGTGCCGCTGACCACCGCGTTGACCTGGATACTGAATGCCGGGAGGGCGGCTGACGCCTGGCCGTCGCTCACGCTGATCACGATGTTGGCGAACGTGCCGACGTTGGAGCTCGAGGGCGTGCCGCTGACAGTGCCGGTCGCGACGCTGAACGTCGCCCAGCTGGGCAGGTTCTGAACGCTGAAGCCGAGCGTGAGGCCGGCCGGACCGCTCGCGGTCGGGGTGAAGGAGTAGGCCTGTCCCGCGGTGACCAGTGTCGAGGGCGTCCCGCCGATGGTCGGCGGCACGGCTTTGACCTGAATGCTGAACGCCGCCAGCGAGGCCGACAGCTGCCCGTCACTGACGCTGATCACGATGTTGGAGAACGTGCCGACGTTGGAGCTCGAGGGCGTGCCGCTCAGGGTCCCTGTCGTTGCATTGAACGACGCCCAGCTGGGCAGGTTCTGAACGCTGAAGCTGAGTGCGAGGCCGGAAGGACCGGTGGCGGTCGGGGTGAAGGAATATGCCTGTGCCTCGTTGACTGCCGTCGAGGGCGTCCCGCTGATCGTGGGCGGCACGGCTTTGACCTGGATGCTGAACGCCGCGAGCGAGGCCGACGCCGGTCCGTCGCTCACCGTAATCACGATGCCGGAGAACGTGCCGACATTGGAGCTCGAGGGTGTCCCGCTCAAGGTGCCTGTTGAGGTGTTAAAGCTCGCCCAGGACGGAAGGTTCTGCACGCTGTAGCTGAGCGTGAGGCCGGTCGGGCCGCTCGCGGTCGGCGTGAAGGAATAAGCCTGCCCTTCGTTCACCGTCGTTGCCGGAGTGCCGCTGATCGTCGGTGACTGAGCGTTGACCTGGATGCTGAATCCCGGGAGCGAGGCCGACGCCTGGCCGTCGCTCACGCTGATGATGATGTTCGTGAACGTACCGACGTAGGCAGCCGGTGGCGTGCCGCTCAAGGTGCCCGTCGAAGTGCTGAACGTGGCCCAGGACGGCAGGTTCTGGACGCTGAAGGTGAGCGTCAGGCCAGCCGGACCGCTTGCGCTCGGCGTGAAGGAATACGGGTGCCCCGCGGTGACCGAAGTCGCGGGCACTCCGCTGATCGTCGGTGCGGGCGGCGGCGCAACCGCGGTGACCTGGATGCTGAACGCCGGGAGCGAGGCCGACAGCTGGCCATCGCTCACGCTGATTACGATGTTGGCGAACGTCCCGGCGCTCGCAGGCGTGCCGCTCAAGGCGCCCGTTGAGGTGCTGAAGGTCGCCCAGGACGGAAGGTTCTGGATGCTGAAAGTAAGGCTGCCGCCCGCTGGATCGGTCGCGGTCGGCGTGAAGGAATAAGCCTGCCCGGCCGTAACCTGCGTCGCGGGTGTGCCGCTGATCGTCGGCGGCTGTGGATCAGGAGCGACCTGGATGCTGAACGGCGGGAGAGAAGCGGACACCTTGCCGTTGCTCACGCTGATTACGATGTTGGGGAAGGTCCCGACGTTGGAGCTCGAGGGCGTGCCGCTCAGGGCGCCGTTCGAGGTGCTGAAGGTTGCCCACGACGGCAGGTTCTGGACGCTGAAGGAGAGCGTATTGCCGGTTGGATTGGTCGTAGTCGGCGTGAAGGAGTAGGCCTGCCCGGCCGTGACCTGCGTGGCCGGCGTCCCGCTGATCGTCGGCGGTTTGACCGACGCGTCCACCACCGTGGAGACGTCGGTTCCCCCGCCGCCGCCGCAACCGGCGAGCGCGGCTACCGCGAACACACACAGTGTCAACGCACCGAGAACCGGTGCTCTGCGAGAGAAAACTGTTCCCACTTGGCTCTCCATGTCCAACTCCTGAGGCACCGGCGGGCCTTTACCCGCCCTGTCACTCCATCCCTATGTCTGCAGCCGGCCTTTACGGCCGTCACGACGGTCTTAAGTCTTCAGCTTCGAATGGACGCAAGACGGCCGCCGCGGTTGCGGTGACGACGAGCGCGCACGGAGTGAAGGCACCGACCAGCAGTGCACTGCGAACCAAGAACGGAGTTCACGGCCTCGTTTCAACTGGCATTTCCCTGTCCAGGTTTCTCAAGGGCCCGGACTCTTCCCGACCAGCTGAAAAAGACAACGGAGTGTTGACGACGAGCGTGCGAGCCGAGACGGCCCTCTCGCCGGCAACCCCGCTATCTCATCTTCTGGGCCTGAGACCGGAGGCTTTGCGTCCCCGCCTTGCGACGGGTTTGCCCTTGAACAACCTGGATCCTAAGTTAAACCGGATCGCCGTTGCCAAACGCAGTTCGCAGTTATCAGACGCGATTCACGCGCTTGTTGCAACGCGTCGTGACCTGGCGACATGCAGAATTTTCTTTGTCGCCACGTGCCGACGCATATAAGACAACTGCTAGACTCACCGTCATGGTCAGTGAACGCGCCTCGAGAGTGCGAATCGCCGGGCCCACCGAGCTCGTGCTGGAGCGCGGCGACGGCCGCAGCGAACCGCTTCATCCGCTCTGGCTCCGCGAGCGCTGCCGGGATGCGGTCAGCATCGACTTACGGACTCAGCAGCGCCTTCAGGATCCTTCCGATTTTGATCCTGACCTCGAGCTCAGCGCGGTCTCGCAGCCCGCGCCGGGCATCTTTCAGGTGACTTTCAGCGACGGCCACCAGGCAAGCTTCACCGCGGCCGACATTCTCGAAGAGGCCGCGCTCGCACCGGGGAGCCACGACGTTCCGGCCGCGCAGCTATGGGACGGCTCGCTCAAGGAGCTGCCGCGCGCGCGCTGGCGCGCCGAGCCCGCCGATGCGGAGCTCGCCTCGTGGACCGAGGCATTCCTGACCTCCGGCTTCATCATCTTCGAGGGAGTGCCGACCGAGCCCGGCATGGTGCTCAAGGTGGGCGCGCAGTTCGGCTTCACGCGCGAGACCAACTTTGGCGCCCTCTTCAACGTATGCTCGACGCCGAACGCCAACGACCTCGCCTATACCTCGATCGCGCTCGATCCGCATACCGACAATCCGTATCGGTCGCCGGTGCCGGGCATCCAGCTGCTGCACTGCCTGGTGAACGAGACGAGCGGCGGCCTCTCGACGCTGGTCGACGGGTTTGCCGTGGCGCAGGCGCTGCGCACGCACGAGCCGGATGCCTTCCGCATCCTTTCCACCACTCCGGTCCGCTTCAAGTACCTCGACACCGACACCGAGCTCACGGCGAGTGCGCCGCCGATCGAGCTCGACGTCACGGGCGAGCTGAAAGCGATTCACTTCAGCCCGCGGCTGGATTTCGTGCCGCTCTTTCCGCGCGGTGAGCTCGAGGCTTACTACCGCGCGCGGCGCTCCTTCGACCACCGCCTGCGCGCGCCCGACTTCGAGATCCGCTTCCTCCTCAAGGACGGGGATCTCGTGATGTTCGACAACTGCCGCCTGCTGCACGGGCGCACCGGCTTTGACCCCGCGGAAGGCTTGCGGCATCTGCAGGGCTGCTACATCGACATCGACGGACCGCGGAGCCTCTACCGTGTGCTGCGCCGCCGCCGCGTGCACGTGCCCGAGGCGAGGCGCAGCGCATGAGCCGTATCGTCAGCTTCCGGCAGATGAAGGACGGGACGCGGGAGGATTACCTGCTGCTCGATGAGTCCGAGCGCGCCTACGCTGAAGGCCTCGCCGACCGCGTGCTCGAGAGCCTGCGCAAGCTCGATCACTCGCTCCTCGGCTACCCCGTGAGCCGGCTCGGGCACTCGCTGCAGGCGGCGACACGCGCCGCGCGTGACGGTGCGGATGAGGAGCTCATCGCCGCGGCGCTGATCCACGACATCGGAGACGAGCTCGCGCCCTACAACCATGCGGAGCTCGCAGCCTCCATCCTGCGTCCCTATGTGCGTCCCGAGGTGACCTGGATCGTCAAACAGCATGGGCTCTTCCAGAACTATTATTACGTGCACCACCTGGGCGGTGATCGCAACGCACGGGATCGCTTCCGCGACCATCCGTGGTACGCCGCGTGCGCGCATTTCTGCGCAGCCTGGGATCAATCCTCCTTCGATCCCGACTACGCTTCCGAGCCGCTCGACTACTTCGAGCCCCTGGTACGAAAGATCTTTGCCCGCACGCCGCATGATCCGCGCTACGTCTCGGGTCCGATGAGCTGATCTACCCACTCGATCCAGTGCCAGACCGGCACCTCACTCGCCGCTCCGAGATGGGTGATGCAGCCAATGTTGGCGGACAGAATCAGCTCAGGTCTGGGCGCCAGCAGGTTCCCCAGCTTGCGGGCGCGCAGTGCGCGCGACAGCTCTCCCTGAAGGATCGAGTAGGTTCCCGCAGAGCCGCAGCACATGTGCGCTTCGGCCACTGGCAGGAGCTCGGCTCCCAGCCCGAGCAGCAGCTCTTCGGTCTGGTCGGCGCAGCGCAGCGCGTGCTGCTGGGTGCAGGGCTTGTGGAGCGCAATGCGCTGCGTGCGCGGGGGAAGCGCGCGGCGCGCCAGCGTGGCCACTTCTGGCGCGAGGAACTCGCCCAGGTCGCGTGCCGCTGCGCTCACCCGTCGCGCCTTTTCGGCGTAGTTAGGATCCTGCGCGAGCAGACGGCCGTAGTCCCGCACCAGCGCGGCGCAGCCTGAGGCGTTGAGGACGATGGCCTCGATGCCTTCCGATTCGAGCCGCGGCCACCAGGCGTCGATGTTGCGCCGGGCGTCATCGAGCGCGCCGCGCGGGTCGCCGAGATGATGGCGAATCGCTCCACAGCAGCCCGAGTGCGGGTCGATGAGCGCCTCGATGCCGATCGCATCGAGCACACGCATGGTCGCCGCATCGATGGAGGGCGCGAGCGCCCCCTGTGTGCAGCTGTTGAGAAGGAGGACCTTGCGCGCGTGGCTGCGCTTCGGCAGGGCGCCCGCGGGGCGTGCCGGGCGGAGCGAGGCGCGCAGCGTTGCCGGCAGCGCCCAGCGCAGCGTCCGACCCACGCGGAGTGCGCCGGCGAACAGTCCGCGCCGCGTCAGCCCTTCGCGCAGCAGCGAATGGAGCGCGCGCGTCCCCGCGGGGCGGCGGACCTGGGAGTCGACCGCGGCGCGTCCGATGTCGAGGAGCCGCCCGTACTCGACGCCCGACGGGCAGGTGGTCTCGCAATTGCGGCAGGTGAGACAGCGGTCGAGATGCAGCTGCGTCACCGGCGTCGCTGGCGCGCCTTCGAGCACCTGCTTGATCTGATAGATGCGGCCGCGCGGCCCGTCGAGCTCGTCGCCGAGCAGCCGGTAGGTGGGGCAGGTCGCGTTGCAGAACCCGCAGTGCACGCAGGCGCGCAGGATCGCCTCGGCCGCCGTGCCGTCCGCGGTGCCCTGGAACGCTGCCGCCAGCTTCGTTTCCATCGAGCCTCAGAGCCCCGCGACCAGGCGGTTGTGGTTGAAAATGCCGTGCGGATCGAAGCGCTCCTTCAAGCGCCGGTGAATCGCGAGAACCGAGGCGGCGAGGGGATGGAAGCGGCTGCCGGCCGTGCCGCCTCGCCAGTGCAGCGCGGTGCCGCCGGCGGCCGTCGCTATGCGGCGCACCTCGCTCGCGGGACGCTCGCTCGCGTACCAGCGCAGCGCCCCGCCCCACTCGATGAGCTGCGTGCCCTCGAGCGCGAGCGGAGCGGTGCTCGAGGGGACCGACAAGCGCCAGAGGCTCGGCGTATCGCCGAACAAGGTGTGGCGCTGGCTGCGCAGCTCCCGCCACCACTCGGCCGCCGCCGCCGCCTCGAGCGTCTCGCCGCCCAGGCGGCCACGCGCGGCGCGCACCGCTGCCGGCGCCCCCGAGAGGCGCAGGTGCGCGACTCCGCTCCACCAGGCGCTCGCGGAGATCGGCAGCGGCTGTCCCGCCCAGCGGTTGAAGGCGTCCAGCGCCGCGGCCGCGGTGAGTTCGAAGCGCAGCGTCTGCTCCTCGCGCGGCAGCGGCATCACTTTGAGCGACACCTCGAGGATGGGACCTAAGATCCCGAGCGATCCGCACAGGAGCCGCGAGACATCGAACCCCGCGACGTTCTTCATGACCTTGCCGCCGAAATGCAGCACCTCGCCGTCCACTCCGAGGAGCACGGCCCCCAGCACGAAGTCACGCGCGGCCCCGGAGTGCGCCCGGCGTGGCCCGGAGAGCCCCGCGGCGACGACTCCGCCGATGGTCGGATCGCCGCCGAGCGAGGGTGGCTCGAAGGCGAGGAACTGCTGATGGTGCGCGAGCAGCGTCTCGATCTCCGAGAGCGGCGTGCCACAGCGCGCCGTGAGCACGAGCTCGGAGGGCTCGTACTCGACGACGCCGCGGTAGCCCGCGAGATCGAGAGGCGCGCCTTCGCGGCTCTCACCGTAGAAGTCCTTGGTACCGGCCCCACGGAGACACAAGGGTTTCCGTTCGCGATGGGCCTCCATCACGGCGGCGCGCAGCTCCCCGAGTACCGTCTCCATACTTTCTAAAATCTCGGCAGCTCGGGATGCGGCAGCTCGCCGCGGCGGATGTGCTCGCGGCCGTACTCGGCGCAGCGCGCCAGCGTCGGGATCGCCTTGCCGGGATTCAAGAGCCCGGGCGGATCGAACGCGGCCTTCACCGCGAAGAACGCGGCACGCTCGGCCGGCGAGAACTGCACACACATCGGGTTGAGCTTCTCGACGCCGACGCCGTGCTCTCCAGTGACCGTGCCGCCCAGGCGCACGCAGAGCTCCAGGATCTCGATGCCGAAGCGCTCGGCGCGCTGCCACTCACCTTCGCGGTTGGCGTCGAAGAGAATGAGAGGATGGAGGTTGCCGTCGCCGGCGTGGAAGACGTTGAGGCACTTGAGTCCGTACTTCTTTTCCATCGCCTCGATGGCCCGCAGCACCGCCCCGAGCGCCTTGCGGGGGATGGTGCCGTCCATGCAGTAGTAGTCGGGCGAGAGCCGGCCGGCGGCGGGAAAGGCATTCTTCCTCCCCGACCAGAAGCGCAGCCGCTCGGCCTCCGAGCGCGAGACCGAGATCGCGGTGGCGCCGGCCTCGCGCAGCACCGACTCGAGCGCGGCGACTTCCTCTGCGACCTCATCCGGCGTGCCATCGGACTCGGCGAGCAGGATCGCCTCGGCGGTCAGGTCATAGCCCGCCTTGACGAAGGGCTCCACCGCCGCGGTCGCCTGGCGGTCCATCATCTCGAGTCCCGCGGGAATGATGCCGGCGGCGATGATCGCGGCGACGCCATCGCCCGCGCGACCCACATCGTCGAACGAGACCATGACGACCTGGGCGCACTCCGGCTTCGGGATGAGCTTCAACAGCACCTCCGTCACGACGAGCAGCAGCCCCTCGGACCCCAAAGTGATCGCGAGCAGATCGAGACCGGGTGAATCGAGGGCGGCGCTCCCGAGCTCGACGATCTCGCCCTCGATCGTACAGCCGCGCACCTTGAGCACGTTGTGCACGGTGAGGCCGTATTTCAGGCAATGGACGCCGCCCGAGTTCTCCGCGACGTTGCCGCCGATGGTGCAGGCGAGCTGCGAGGAGGGATCCGGCGCGTAATAGAGACCAAACGGAGCGGCCGCCTCGGAGACCGCGAGGTTGCGCACGCCGGGCTGGACGCGCGCCGTGCGCGCGATCGGGTCGACCTCGAGAATGCGATCGAAGCGCGCGAGCGACAGCAGCACTCCGGCGGCGTGCGGCATGGCGCCGCCCGAGAGCCCGGTGCCGGCGCCGCGCGCCACGAGCGGTACGCGCAAGGCGTGACAGGCGCGCACCACGGCACAGACCTGCTCCTCGGTGCGCGGCAGCGCGACGAGCAGCGGCTGCGCCCGATAGGCCGCGAGCCCGTCGCACTCGTAGGGCTTGAGCTCCTCTTCGCGGCTCAGCAGGCAGTCGGTCGGCAGAAGCTCGGCGAGCACGCGCGCGACTTCGCGACGGCGCGCAGGGGAGGCTTCGGGAGCGGCGGCGTGCACGCGACTATGCTAGAGCCCGTTCTTGATCCGCGTCCAGGTGCGGGTCTTCAGGCGCTGGTAGCTGACGTCGAACTCGGCCGGGAGGAAGAGGCGCGCGCGCAGCGCGGGGGGCGGATAGATCGCCGGATCCTCGAGGATCTCGGCGTGCACGAAGGGCCGCGCCGCGAGATTGTCGTTGCCGTAGTGGGTGTAGTTGGTGATGTCGGCGATCACGTGCGGATCGAGCAGGAAGTTGATGAAACGGTGCGCGGCGTGCGGGTGTGGCGCGCCGGCCGGGATCAGGAAGGCGTTGTAGGTGATGTTCGAGCCCTCTTTCGGCACCGTGAACGCGAGGTGCAGGTCGAGGCCGGCGGCGCGCGAGCGCACCATGGCGAGTGAGTAATCGCTCGACCAGCCCATGGAGAGGCAGAGCTCGCCCGAGGCGAGCTGATACACGTAGTCGTTCGAGTCGAAGAGCCGGATGTAGGGACGCACCGCGAGCACCGCCTGCTCGGCGGCCTTCAGGTCCTCGGGCCGGTGAGAGTTGGGATCGAGCTTCAAGTACTTCAAGGCGAGCTCGAGCACGTCATCGGGAGAGTCGAGGAAGCTCACGCCGCAGTCGGCGAGATGCGCCACGACTTCGGGCTTGAACAGCATGTCGAGGCTGTCGAGCGGCGCATCCTTCAGGCGTGCACGCACCAGGTCGGCGTTGTAGGCAAAGCCGTTCATGGCGTGCAGGTACGGCGCGGCGTAACGGTTGCCGGGATCGGCCTGCGCCTGGATGGCGAGCACCGCCGGGTCGAGGTTCTTCCAGTTGGGAAGCTGACTCTTGTCGAGGGGCTCGTAGAGGCCGGCGCGGATCTGCCGCGCATACCAGGCCATGCTGGTGCTCACCAGGTCATAGCCCGAGTCCCCCACCATGAGCTTGCCCTCGAGCGTCTCGTTCGAATCGAAGACGTCGTAGACCACCTTGATGCCGGTCGCGCGCTCGAATTGCGCGACCGTGTCGGGAGCGATGTAGTCGTCCCAGTTATAGATGTGGAGCACCGCCTCTTCGGCGCCGGCGTTCCCGGCCGGCGCGTGACCGCCGCAGCCGATCAGGCATCCGGTGAGGAGCACCGGGCAGGCGATGAGTGCCGCTCGGGCGCGCAAACGCTTCAGAGCCGCGCGAGCTCCGCGCTCACCCAGTCCTGGAACTGGCGGATCGCATACTCCTCGGGCATGAGCACCCCGGCGGCGTGCGGCAGGGCGTGGAGCCCCTGCTGGTTGAGCTCGCAGATCGCAGCGTCCTCGCTCATCACGATGTCGGTGAACTCGACGGCCTTCATGATGTCGCGCTTGGGATCGGCGAGGGTCTCCGGGAGGAACAGGAACTCGATGCTCATCGCCGTCTCCTCCGGGCCCAGAGGCAGGAGCCGCACCACGCGCACATAGTCGACGTGAGCCACGATGAAGACCGACGGGACGGAGGTCATATAAAGGTGACCGGCCTTGCGGTCGTCGGCGCTCACGCCGGGGAACGGCACGCCGGCGGGCTTGCCGTCCATCGACCAGGATTCGGCGCCGGCCTTCAAGCCCCCGCCGTACCGCGGATCCTCGTCGGCGGCGTGGTCCTGCCAGGCCGGGTCGTCGCGCCGCTCGAGCAGCGCCCGCCCGAAGATCGGCACGAGCTGTGCGAGGCGCGGGTGCACGCCTGGGCAGTGGAGACACTCGTTGTAGTTCTCCCAGAACACCTTCCAGTTGCAGCGAATGGTCTTGGTGAGGCGATGGCCGACCACGAGATCGCCGAGCCGCCAGTCATCGAGCCGGTTGAGCGGCAGATCGAAGCTCGCGCTGAAGGGCGGTGGGTTCGCAGTGAGTGCCGTGAAGAGAAAGCCGTTCCACTCGGTGACGGGCAGGCTGTAGAGCGGGAAGTCGGCGAGCTCGAAGCCCTCGCCGTGTGCCTTGGAGGAGGTCTGCACGAGCTCGCCCTTCAGGTTGTACCGCCAGGCGTGATACGGGCAGATGATGCCGGCGGCGGGCACTCGCCCCGCGTGCTCGCGGCAGAGCTTCGCGCCACGGTGCCGGCAGGTATTGTGGAAGGCGCGCGCGATCCCATCCTCGCCCCTGACCAGGAGGATCGACTGATCGCCCACCTCGAGCGTCTGGAAGCTGCGGGGGCTCGCGATGTCCGCCGAGCGGCAGGCGTAGATCCAGTGGCGGTACCAGATGCGGCTCAGCTCCAGGCGGTAGTGCGCGGGCTCGAAGTACCAGGGTGAGGGCAGGGTGCCGACGGCGTCCGTGAGGCCCGTGTAGCCGGGATCGCGTCTGACTGAAAGAGGACGGGTGCTCATCTGGGTCTCGATCAACTCTAGGTGTCTATCAGCTTGAAGTATACGGCGTAACGCTCATCGAACAGGGCCTTGAGGACCTGCCGCGAGCGCCGTCAGTGACAGAAACCTGCGACGGTGGAGCCGGGTCATGAGGGTTGAGGCTGTTATCCTCCTCCCCCTCACCTCAGGGGGGCTCCATGCACGGATTCCACCGTGGCCGCGCCGGCCGTCACCTTCACATCGTCCTGGCTGCATTCGCTCTGACCGCCGTGCCGCTCGCCGCGCTCGCGCAGACTCCCGCGGCCAAGACGCCCATCACTCACGAGAAGCTCTGGATGATGAAGCGCGTCGGCGGTCCCGTCGTCAGCCCCGACGGCAAGTGGGTGGTGTACTCGGTGCTCGAGCCGTCCTATGAGCCCGACAAGGAGGTGAGTGACCTCTGGCTGGCGGCAGCCGACGGCAGGTCGCCGCCGCGGCGGCTGACGCATACGCGCGCCGCCGAGAAGGGCGTCGCCTGGTCGCCCGACAGCCGCGCCATCGTCTTCGCCACCAGGCGCGAGGGCGATGAGGTGGATGAGATCTACCTCCTCGATCTCGCCGGCGGCGGCGAGGCGCGCCGGATCACCAATCTCTCGACCGGTGCCGGGAATCCCCAGTGGCGGCCGGATGGCCACGCGATCCTGTTCGAGTCGCTGGTCTACCCCAACGCCTTCGATGACGAGGCCAACAAGAAGATCGCGGCCGAGCGCAAGGCGCGCAAATACAACGTGCGGGCGTACGAGCACTTCCCGGTGCGCTATTGGAACCAGTGGCTCGATGACCGGCGGCCGACGATCCTCACGCAGTCGCTGGAGGAGGGCGCGAGCGCAAAGGACATTCTCTCGTCGACCGCGTTGGCGCGCAGTGCAGGCTTTGACGGCGCGACGCGGGGCGAGAACCCGGTGTCGCTGTCGGCGATCTGGAGCCCGGACGGCAAGGAGATCGTCTTCCTCGCGACCACCGAGCGCTGGAACGCGGCCTTCGCGCACGTCGGCTATCACCTCTACCGGATGCCGGCAGAGGGCGGTGCGGAGCCTCAACCGGCGACACCCGCGCCCGGCAACTACACCGAGGCCACCTTCGCGCCGGACGGCCAATCCCTGTTCTTCAGGTACGCGATGCAGGATCAGGAGATCTATCACCAGATGCGCCTCGAGCGCGTCTCCTGGCCGGCGGGCGGCGAGCCGACAGGGGTGACGCACGACTTCGACCACGAGATCACGGCCTTCGCGCTGACCCCGGACTCGAAGACCGTGTATCTCATCGTTCCGGAGTCCGGGCGCGAGAACCTCTGGCGCGTGCCGAGCGCAGGCGGCACGCCGCTGCGGGTCATCGCCCACGAAGCAGGGGGCTTCACGGCGCTCGCGAGCGCGCGCAAGTCGCCGGCTCCGGTCCTGGTCGGCAGCTACGGCAGCTCGGTGAGCCCCGCCGAGGTGGTGCGGATCGACCCGGCCACTGGCAAACATCTCGCACTCACCGACGTCGACGCCGCGGCGGCCGCCGCGATCGACTGGCAGCCGCCGCAGCATTTCTATTTCACGAGCGCCAAGGGGCGCAGCATTCACAGCATGCTGGTGACGCCGCCGGCCTTCGATCAGGCCAAGAAGTACCCGCTGCTGCTCCTCATCCACGGCGGCCCCGCCTCCCACGACTCCGATCAGATGGGGCTCCGCTGGAACTATCACCTGCTGGGAGCCCCGGGCTACGTCGTGCTGACGGTCGATTACACGGGCTCGACGAGCTTCGGCGAGAGGTTTGCGCAGGAGATCAAGCTCGATCCGCTCAAGACCCCGGGCGATGAGCTCAACCAGGCGGTCGATGAGGCGCTCAAGCGCTTCGCCTTCATCGACGGCTCACGCATGTGCGCCGCCGGGGCGAGCTACGGCGGGCATCTCGTCAACTGGCTCGAGGCGACGACCACGCGCTTTCGCTGCATCGTGAGCCATGCGGGCGAAGTCGATCTCACCACGCAGTGGGGCGAGAGCGACTTCAACTACGGGCGCGAGCTCGCCAACGGCGGCCCGCCCTGGGCGGGCAATCCGATCTGGCACGAGCAGAGCGCAATTTCCTACGCGGCGAGCTGGAAGACGCCGATCCTCATGAGCATCGGCGAGCGCGATTACCGCGTGCCGATCGGCAACACGCTCGAGGCCTGGAGCACGCTGCAGCGCATGCAGGTGCCGAGCCGCCTGCTCGTCTGGCCGGACGCCTGGCATTGGATCCTCAAGCCCGAGGACAGCCGGCACTTCTACCAGGAAGTACACGCGTGGCTCGGGAAATATCTCCAGGGAGAGGAGCCGCCGGCGCGGCCATGAGCTGAGCCGGCTGCGCCGCGGACCTACGGCAGGGTGTGATCGCCTGCGCCCAAGGGGCGCTGCATCAGCACCGTGTCGACCCAGCGTCCGAGCTTGAATCCGACCGATGCGAAGGTGCCGACGTGACTGAAGCCCAGGCGGCGATGCAGCGCGATGGAGCCGGCGTTGGCGCTGTCGCCAATGATGGCCAGCATCTGCCGCCAGGGACCCGCCTCGCACCGCTCGATCAGTGCCGTGAGAAGCGCGGTGCCCACGCTCAGGCCGGTCAGGCCCTGCTCCACATACACCGAGTCCTCGATCGTATAGCGGTAGCCGGGACGGGCCCGGTAGGCGCTCGCATAAGCGTAGCCGACGACCTCGCCACGCAGCTCCGCCGCGAGACAGGGCAGGCCTGATTCGAGCACGGCGGCGCGGCGCGAGCGAAACTCCTCGATCGAGGGCGGTGCCACCTCGAACGAGGCGAGACCATGCCGCACATGGTGCGCATAGATACTCGTGATCGCGGCGAGGTCCGCTTCTGTTGCATCGCGGATCAGCACCGCGAGCCTCGGTCGTGGCGTCTCTCCTTGGATCATCCAGCCGGGCTGGCTCGTCATGCCGCAGGCGGTGCAACCCCCGTGCCAGGCCTGTCGCCCGCAGCGGGGCGGCTAATGAGTGGCTGTCGCGCACAGGGCGGGCGGCGTCCGGGCCGTCCCGGAGCAGGAGAGACCCGAAGCGCACCAAACAGGTGCGAGTCAGGAATGCCCACGACGCTCGCTCTCAAGCGCGTGCGGTGAGCACTCCACGGGGCGAGAGCCCGGACGGCGCGCCCGCCCGGGTCCGCCCGTGAGCCGCGATGAGTCTCAGAGTGCCTTGGTGAGGCGACCGATGCCGCGGCGCACCTTGAGCGCGAGCAGGATGAGCATCACGCCGAAGGCGATCGCATAGACCGCGAAGAGCCACAGCAACGTCAGTGCTCCGACCGCCGGCTGCGCGATCAGCAGCACGCCGAAGATCACCGAGGCGAGGCCCGCGAGCATCAGCCACACCTCTCCCGCGAGTTGCTTGCGCAGCCGAATCGCCGCCGTGATCTCGAGCACTCCCGTCGCGACCGCCCAGATGGCGACGTAGAAGACCAGCGCGATGGCGGTCGCCTGTGGGCTGTAGAAGGTGAGGGCGCCGACTACGATGCCGGTCAATCCCACCAGCAGCAGCACCCACCAGTCCTCGTGCACCTTACGGCCCCCGAAGGCATTCGCCACGTTGAGGATCCCGTCGGCGAACATCACGATGCCGAAGGCGAGCGTCAGCGAGAGCAGCGAGATCCCCGGACGCGCCAGGATCACGATGCCAAACAGAATCCAGAAGAGGCCGCGTAGGACGGTCAACCACCAGTAGCGCGAGAGAATTTCCCCGATCATGTCGACCTCCCCGAACGTGACAGCCGTCCACATCCGGCTGCGAAGCCCGTCAAGAAATGCAAAGCCGCCGCTTCTTAATGTTAACTCACGCTTGGCAAACGGCGCAGATTCTTAAATCTTCTGTCGCATGTCGCATGCATTACCCGCCGAACTGCCCTTGCCGCTCATCGAGCGTCTGCGCGCCGAGGGGATTGCCACGCTCGAAGCCTGGGTCGCCCTCGGGCGCCGTCGCCGCCAGATATTCGGCGTGACCCGCGCCGCGGTCGAGCAGCTCGACGCGCTCGCAAAAGCAGCCTTGAGAGTCAAGTCCTGAGGGAACCGGTGCCGGCGGCGGTCAGCGCAGCCGGTCCGCACTCTCAACGGCCGCCGAGACCACCTCGTGGTGGTGCTGGTGCGCGCCGCTCAATGCGGCAATCGGCAGCACCGCCGTCCAAAGCCCGCAAGCCACCAACGCAGCTCCGAGCAAGCGCGCCAGCGAGCCGCCGGGGCGCGGCAGCCGCGCACCTACGAGACTCAAGCCCGCCATCGCCGGCACCGTGCCGAGGCCGAAAGCGATCATGGTGGCGGCACCGCTCGCGCCGCCGCCGGCGACCGCCGCGGCGAGCAGCACCGAGTACACGAGCCCGCAAGGCAGCCAGCCCCAGAGGAGCCCGAGGACGAGGGCGCGCGCATGAGGGGATGCGGGGAGCGGGCTGCGCGCGCGGGGCGCCACGCGCCGCCAGAGCCGTGCTCCCCAGCGCTCCGGGAGCTTCAGCCAACGCCCGCGCGAGCTGCCGCTCCAGGCGATATCGAGGCCGATCACGACGACCACGACCGCCGTCGCCAGGCGCAGTATCTCGCTCCAGCGTGAGACGTCGAAGGCGAAGCCGGCGGCGGCGCCGAGCGAGCCGGCGATGGCGCCCGCCGTCGCATAGCTCGCGATGCGCCCGAGGTGATAGAGCAGCAGTTGGCGGGTGCGGCTCGCGCCGCCCGGCACCGCGCCGAGGGCGGTCGCGATGCCGCCGCACATCCCCAAGCAGTGCGTGCTGCCGAGCACGCCCGCGAGCAGCGCCGTGACCAAGGTCAGCTCATGCATCGCGCGAGTCCGGCGCCGGAGGCGGAGGCGCGCGGTCATCGTCGAGGAGAATCTGCACGCCGGGCGAGTCGAGATCGTCGAACTGTCCGGAGCGCACCGCCCAGAAGTAGGCCCAGACCGAGAGCGCGAGCAGGCCCAAGCCGAGCGGGATCAGGAGGTAGATGACATTCATGCGTGCGCCACCTCCGCGAGCGGCGCCGGCTGCCGCGCGGAGCGGCCGGCTCCACGCTCGAGCAGGCGCATGGCATTCAACACCACGAGCAGCGAGCTGCCCGACATGCCGAGCGCCGCCATCCATGGCTCGATGAGCCCGCTCGCAGCGAGCGGCACCGCGGTCAGGTTGTAGAGCACCGCCCAGGCGAGATTCTGGTGGATGATCCGCAGGAGGCGCCTCGAGGTCTCGATGGCGCAGGCGAGGGGGCTAAGCCCCTCACCGAGCAATATGAGGTCGGCGCTCACCTTGGCGAGCTCCGTCCCGCCGGCGATGGCGACCGAGACATCGGCCGCGGCGAGCACCGGCGCGTCATTCACGCCGTCACCCACCATCACGACCCGATGGCCTTCAGCCCGCAATGCCCGCACGAGGGCGAGCTTGCCGTCGGCGGTGAGGTTGGCGCTGGCCGCAACGCTTCCCAGTTGCCGCGCCGCCGCCGCGACGGGCTCCGTTCGGTCGCCGCTCGCGATGCCGGCAACGAGGCCGAGCGCTGCGAGGCGCTGGATCGTGTCCCGCGCATCGCTGCGCAGGACGTCGGTGAGGTGAAACTCAGCCAAAGGACCCGCCGCGTCCCCCAGCACGACGCTCGTGTGCTCGGGATGGTCGGTCACCGTGGTCGCGATGCGCGCGCAGCCATCCAGCACGAACTCCAGGCGCCCGATCCGGTAGCGCGTCCCCCCGATGACTCCCTCGAGCCCACGACCGGCGACGGACTTGACGTCGCTCACCCCCGTGACCGGGGTGAGAGGCGCGAAGGCGCGTGCCAAGGGGTGTCCCGAGTGGCTTTCGAGAGCCGCCGCCAGACCGAAGCACTGCGGCGCGGTGAGTCGCGGCTCGAGGATGACGACACCGTCGAGGCGCGGCTCACCGCGCGTCAGGGTGCCGGTCTTGTCGAAGAGGATGCGGTCGGCTCCCGAGAGACGCTCGAGCGCGCGGCCGCGTGTGACCAGGACTCCGGCGCGCGCCAGGCGTGTGGTCGCCGCGGCGAGCGCCGCCGGCGTCGCGAGCGAGAGTGCGCACGGACAGGTGACCACGAGCACCGCGAGGACCGTGCCGAAGGCACGCGAGGAATCCGCGTGCAGCCAGTAGAGAGCGACGCATGCAGCGAGCAGCAACACTGCCGTCACGAACCAGACGGCGACGCGATCCGCGAGGTCGGCGACGGCGGGCCGCGAGCTCCGGGCCCGCTCGAGAAGGCGCGACACGGCCGCGAGCGTCGAGTCCTGACCGACACGCGTCACCGCCATCTCCACGATTCCGGTCAGGTTCAACGTGCCGGCGGTGAGCTCATCGCCCGATCGGCGCACGCGCGCGGCCGATTCGCCGGTGAGAAGCGATTCGTCGACGTCCGTAGCGCCGCACTCGATCCGGCCGTCGGCCGGCACGCGCTCTCCCGGAAGGATCCGCACCCGATCCCCGGCGCGCAGCTCATCGGGCGTGACGCGCTCGGCCTCGGTCCCGTTGAGGCGCAGCGAGCTGTCGGGAAGCAGCCGCGCCAACGCATCGTGCTGCAATCCCGCGCGGTGCCGCAATGACATCTCCAGGTAGCGGCCGAGCAGCAGGAAGAAGGTGAACATCACGACGGAATCGAAGTACACCGCGCCGCGGCCGCGCAGCGTCGAGACGACGCTCCAGAGGTAGGCCGCGCCGATCGAGAGCGCCACGGGCACGTCCATGCCGGGGCGGCGGGCGAGGAGGCTGCGCCACGCAGAGATGAAGAAGGGCTGCGCGGAGTAGAGCACGATGGGGGTAGCGACGAGCAGGCTCACGAAGCGCAGGAACTGTTCGAGGTCCGGCGCGATGCCCTGCATGAGACCTGCGTAAAGCGACACGGCATAAGTCGTGACCGTCATCATGCCGAGGCCCGCGACGCCTAAGCGCTTGAGCGCGGCACGGCGCTCGGCGGTCGCCTCGGCGGCCTCGCCGGCGAACGACAAGGGCAGCGGCACGAACCCGAGCGCATGAATCCTCGCGAGCAGCCGGCTGAGCGGGGCCGCGTGCGGGTCGAAGCGCAGCTCGGCGCGCGCCGTGCTCGCGTTGACGTGGATCTGGCGCACACCGGCCTCGCGCCTCAAGCTCGTCTCGATGAGCCACGCGCAGGCGGCGCAGTGCAGCCCCTCGATCTCGAGGCTCAGCTCCCGCTCGCCGCCTGCGCATTCGTGGGTATAACGCCGTAGCGCCGCTTCCCGGTCGAAGGCCGCCCAGTTATGCAACCCGCCCGCCACCGGCTGGCCCGGCAGCTCGCGGAACTCGTAGAAGCGCCCGAGGCCCTGCGCCAGGATGAGGCTGGCGGCCGCCTCGCAGCCGGCGCAGCACACCGCACGCTCCGTGCCGTCGATCCGCACCGCAAAGGAGGTCGCGGCGCTGAGCGGGCTGCCGCAGTGAAAGCAACGGCTCGCGGGGGACCTGAGGTCCAACGCGCGCTCCTATTCCGAGGCGTCCGCGTGCTCGAGCACCACGTCGGAGGTGTGCAGAGCGAAGTAGAGGCTGACGAAGCTCCCGGTCACGGCCAGGCTGAGCATCGCGATGATGAACCACGGCCAGAAGTGCCGATACCAGGGAGCGGTGCGGATGACGGTGCTCATGTGGCAGGTCCTATGAAACGGGTCTTCTCGTGAACCTCGATGCGGGGGGCATCGAGCGCCGTGAGCGTCAGCACGATCCGGTGCACGCCGCCCGCGGCTGCGACGGGGGCTTGGAGGCGCGCCGGGATGTCGCTCACGCTGCCGGATGCCACCGTGATCGGCTCGGCGGGTGCGGTCAGCTCGAGCCCGGGCATGCCGCTCACGGCCAGGCGGTAAGCATGCGGCTTGTCGTCGAGATTGATCACCTTGAGCGAGTAGGCGTTCTCGATGCGCTCCCCGTGCACCTCGCGGTAGAGCGCGTTGCGGTCACGGATGACATCGAGAATGAGCGGCATGCGGGTGAAGAGCGAATACATGAGCGCACCGCCCGCGAGCAGAAGGAGTGAGGCGTACACCATCATGCGCGGACGCACGACGTGGGTCGCTTTGGCGTGCAGCGCATGCTCGGTGGTGTAGCGGATGAGGCCCCGCGGGCTGCCCATCTTGTCCATCACCTCATCGCAGGCATCGATGCAGGCGCCGCAGGCGATGCAGTCGTACTGGAGGCCATGGCGGATGTCGATGCCGGTGGGACAGACCTGCACGCACAGGGTGCAGTCGATGCAGTCCCCGAGGCCGGAAGTGCGCGCCGCGGTGCCGCGCCGGCGCGGACCGCGCGGCTCACCGCGCGCTTCGTCGTAGGAGATGATCAGCGTGTCCTTGTCGAACATCGCGCTCTGAAAGCGCGCGTAGGGACACATGTACTTGCAGACCTGCTCGCGCAGGAACCCCGCATTCCCGTAGGTGGCGAGTCCGTAGAGGAAGATCCAGAAGGTCGACCAGGCGCCTAAGGACAGGGTGGCGATCCCGGTGCCGAGCGTGCGGATTGGGGTGAAATAGCCGACGAAGGTGAAGCCGGTCCAGGCCGCGAGCGCGACCCAGAGGATCTGCTTGGCGGTCTTGCGCAGCACTTTCTCCGCGGTCCAGGGTCCACGGTCGAGCTTCATGCGGCGCGAGCGCTTGCCTTCGGTCCACTGCTCGATCCACACGAACAGCTCGGTCCACACCGTCTGCGGACAGGCGTAGCCGCACCACAGACGCCCCGCGAGCGCGGTAAAGAAAAACAGCGACAGGGCCGCGATGATCAAGAGCAGTGTCAGGTAGAGAAAGTCCTGCGGCCAGAGGGTGAGGGCGAAGATGTGGAACTTGCGCGCCGGCAGATCGAAGAGCAGCGCCTGATGGCCATCCCATTGAAGCCACGCGACCCCGTAGAAGAGCCCGAGCAGCACGATAACGGCGATCTCCCGCAGCCGGGTGAACCGGCCGCTGATCTCGCGCGGATAGATCTTCTCGGCCGCGGCGTAGAACGGCGCGGGCTCGGGTGTCGGCACGAGCTTGAGATGCGGCGGGCTCATGAGGTCCCCCGGCCGCGCCTTGCGGGGCGATCGGTGCGGATCAGATAGACGCTGAGCGTGCTCGCCAGAGCGCCGATGCCCCAAAAGAAAAAGAAGCCGAGCGCGTAGCCGGCCTCGCGGTCGATGCCGGCGAGGAGGCGCGGGCCGGCGTCGCGCAGCAGCTCGGGGTCAACGACCGCGAAAAACAGCAGGCTCGCCACGCACGCGGCCAGGAACGACGGCCACACGACCAGCGCGATATCGAGGGCGTTTGAGCGCCGCTGCGGCTCATGCGATGACGGAGCGCCGGGGGTCATGGCTCGTTCACCGCCCATGCGACAGGCTGTAGACGTAGGCGGCGAGCAGGCGGATCTTGTCATCGCCCAGCCACTGGTGCGCCGGCATCTTGCCGTGACGGCCCTGGGTCACCGTCCTGGTGAGCGTCGCCGCGGAGCCGCCGTAGAGCCAGATGTCGTCGGTGAGGTTTTTCGAGCCGATGACCGGGTTGCCTTTGCCGTCGGGCCCGTGGCAGGCCGCGCACAGTACGAAGCGCGCCTTGCCGGCCTCCACCTTGTCGGCAGGCTCCGTATGCCCGCTCAACGACAGCACGTAATCGACGACTTCCTCGACTCCCTGGGGCCCGAGCGCCGCGCCGAGCGGCGGCATCACGCCTTCGCGCCCGTGGGTGATGGACCTGACGATGTCGTCGGGCGTGCCGCCATAGAGCCAGTCATTGTCGGTGAGATCGGGGAAGCCCGGCGCGCCGCGCGCATCCGAGCCGTGGCAGTTGATGCAGTTGGTGGCGAAAAGGCTCCGGCCCAAGGCGACCGCCTTCGGATCCTTGGCGAGGTCGGCGATGCTGCGGCCAGCGAAGGCGGCATAGATCGGCGCGTACTGGCGCTGCGCGCGCTGCATCTCATCGCGATACTGGCGGTCCTCGGTCCAGCCGAGCGTGCCGTGGATCACCCCGGGGTAGAGCAGCAGGTAGACGAGGGCAAAGACGATCGTCCCGAAGAACAGAATCAGCCACCAGCGCGGCATCGGGTTGTTGCGCTCACGCAGGTCGCCGTCCCACACGTGCTCCTTGACCTCGCCCTCGGCGACTTCGCCTGGCACGCGGCGTGCCGTCCACCAGATGAGCCAGGCGCAGGCGAGGACGTTGAGGATGGTGACGACCGCGACGATCGTCGTCGTCAGGGGTGACATCAGCGGCCCCCCTGGCGGCCGTCGGCCGCACGCTCTTTGAGATCCTCGAGGCGCCGGTCCTCGAGCGGCAATTGGGCCGCGGCGTCAAAATCCTTGCGCCGCCGGCTGCTCCAGGCCCACAGGCACAGCGCCACGAAGGCGAGGAACCACACGATGGTGACCGCGCTGGAAAGGACATCGGGATTCAGATGCATGGTGAGCTTCTCCGGTCAGCCGCGCGGCCGTGCGAGGCCGAGCGACTGCAGGTAGGCGATGAGAGCGTCCTGCTCGGTCTTGCCCTCGACGGCCGCCGGGGCGGCGGCGATGTCGGCGTCGGTGTAGGGAGTGCCGAGGAAGCGCAGCACGCGCAGCTTCCTCTGCAGCAGCTCACCGTCGATCGTGTTCTTCTCGAGCCACGGGAAGCCGGGCATGTTCGACTCCGGCACGACGTCGCGCGGGTTGTGCAGGTGCAGCCGGTGCCACTCGTCGCTGTAGCGGCCGCCGACGCGCGCCAGGTCCGGCCCGGTGCGCTTCGAGCCCCACTGGAAGGGATGGTCGTACTGCGACTCCGCCGCCACCGAATACGGCCCGTAGCGCTCGGTCTCGCTGCGGAACGGGCGGATCTGCTGCGAGTGGCACAGATAGCAGCCCTCGCGCTCGTAGATGTCGAAGCCCGCCTGCTCGAGCGGCGTGCGCGGGGTAATATGAACAGCGCCCTGCCTGGCGGCGGCGCTGGTGACGAGCGGGATCACCTCCACGAACCCGCCGACGCTGATCACCAGCACGATCAGCACGATGAGCAGGCCGAGCTTGCGTTCGACGATGTCGTGGTTCATGAGCGTGCTCCCGTCGCGGCGACGGCGGAGGCTGGCAGCGGCTCCTCGGCCGGCACCGGGACCGGCACCGGCTGCGGCGTCTCGCCGCGGATCGTCATCCAGACGTTGTAGGCCATGATCCACATGCCGCTGAAGAACAGCGCCCCGCCCATCAGGCGCACCAGGTAGAAGGGATAGGTCGCCTTGACGCTCTCGATGAAGCTGTAGGTGAGCGTGCCGTCGTCATTGACGGCGCGCCACATGAGCCCCTGCATCACCCCCGCGATCCACATGGCGCAGATGTAGAGCACCACGCCGATGGTCGCTACCCAGAAGTGCACGTCGATGAGCTTGACGCTGTACATCTCGCGGCGGTTGAAGAGCCGCGGGATCAGGTGATACATGGTGCCGATGGTCATCATCGCGACCCAGCCGAGCGCGCCCGAGTGCACGTGGCCGATCACCCAGTCGGTGTAGTGCGAGAGCGCATTCACCGTCTTGATCGACATCATCGGGCCTTCGAAGGTCGACATGCCGTAGAACGACAGCGACACGATCATGAACTTGAGGATCGGGTCGGTGCGCAGTTTGTCCCACGCCCCCGAGAGCGTCATGATGCCGTTGATCATTCCGCCCCAGGAGGGCGCGAGCAGCAGCAGCGAGAACACCATGCCGATCGACTGCACCCAGTCGGGGAGCGAGGTGTAGTGCAGGTGGTGCGGCCCCGCCCAGATGTAGACCGAGATCAGCGCCCAGAAGTGCACCACCGACAGGCGATAGGAATAGATCGGGCGCTGCGCCTGCTTCGGCACGAAGTAGTACATCATGCCGAGGAAGCCGGCGGTGAGGAAAAATCCCACCGCATTGTGCCCGTACCACCACTGCATCATGGCGTCGATCGAGCCGGCGTAGATCACGTACGACTTGGTGAGGCTCACCGGGATGGCGAGGTTGTTGAATACGTGCAGGACCGCGATCGTGATGATGTAGGAGGCGAAGAACCAGTTGGCGACGTAGATGTGCTGCACGCGCCGTTTGGCGATCGTGCCGAAGAACACCACCGCGTACACCACCCAGACGATGGTGATGAGGAGATCGATCGGCCACTCGAGCTCGGCGTATTCCTTGCCCTGGGTGATGCCGAGCGGCAGCGAGATAGCGGCGGCGACGATCACCGCCTGCCAGCCCCAGAAGGTGAAGGCCGCGAGCTTGTCGCTGAAGAGCCGTACGTGACAGGTGCGCTGCACGCAGTAGTAAGAGCTCGCGAACAGCGCGCAGCCGCCGAAGGCGAAGATCACCGCGTTGGTGTGCAGCGGGCGCAGCCGGCTGTAGGTGAGCCAGGGAATGTCGAAATTGAGCGCCGGCCAGTAGAGCTGCGCGGCGATCAGCACGCCGACCGCCATTCCGACGATGCCCCAGACGACCGTCATGATGGCAAACTGGCGCACGACCTTGTCGTTGTAGGTCTCTGTCAATTGCATAGGACTCCCCGTCACTCTCGAGCTCGGCGACTATCCGCGGTAGCAGACCACCTTCGCGGCGCGCGCCCTATAAGTAGATGTGCGTAGCGCCTCGGGCAAAGTGGCTGGAATGCGCGCGTCGCGACGTGGAGCACGTCTGAGAACCTGGATTGCACTGCTGCGCGGAATCAACGTCGTCGGACGGCGCCAGCTCCTGATGAAGGATCTCGCCGCGATTTTCGAGCGCGGCGGCTTTGAGTCCGTGCGCACCTACATCCAGAGCGGCAACGTGGTGTTCGAAAGCGCACGCGGGAGCGCGCGCACGCTCGCCGCCGAGATCGGCGAGCTGATACTGAAGAAGTCAGGATTCAGGCCGCACGTGATCGTGCTGTCGAGACCTGAGCTCGCCCGAGCCGTCCGCGGCAACCCGTTTCGGCAGGCCGACGCGCATCACAAGTCGCTGCACCTTTTTTTCCTGTCGGCAAAGCCGCCGCGGCCAGACCTGGAAGCGTTGGCGCGGCTGAAGAAGGGCAGGGAAGGATTCGCGCTCGAGGGCAGGATCTTCTACCTGTACACGCCCCATGGATTCGCGGTGTCGGATCTGCACGACAAGGTCGAGCGCTTCCTCGGAGTCGAGGCCACCGCGCGCAACTGGCGCACGGCCAATCAGCTGCTCTCGATGTCCGGGAGTCCGCCGTCGTCAGGAAAGGGGAAGCAAAAATCGGTCTGAGCGGGGCGTGTAATGCCGGTCGGGGTTGAGGGAGACGATCACTCGCGTCGCGCGTCCGATGATGTCGCGCCGGGGAACGAAACCGAAGTAGCGCGAATCGGCGCTGTTGTCGCGGTTGTCCCCCATCATGAAATACATCCCCTCCGGCACCACGACCGCGTCGAGCGAGCGGCGTGCCGGGTGGTCCGGGAGAATCATGACCTCGTGGGGCTTGCCCAGTCCCGCTTCACGAAAAAGCAGCGGATGCTCCGCCGCGGTCGCGGCGAGGAGTCCGCGGACGCTGTCGATGTCCCTCGCCGAGTAGTGCGCCGTGCGGCCGTTCACGGTGAGCCGGTCACCCTCGAGCGAGACCACGTCCCCCGGCACCCCGATCACCCGCTTGACGAGCGAGGTGCCGTCGACCGGCGAATCGAATACGACGATGTCGCCGCGCACCGGATCCGCGCCGGCGGTGAGGTGCACGTGGGTGAAGGGAATGCGCAGCCCAAACACATGCTTGTCGATGAGCACCCGGTCGCCTTCGAGGATGGTGGGATTCATCGAGCCGGTCGGCACCGTGACCCAGTCGGCCCACGCCGAGCGAAACGTGAGCATCAGGCAGAGAAACAGCAGTGTGCTGCGGTAAGCGCGCCACCACGCGCGCAGCTTCTCGAGGGTCATTGCACTCACGCCACAGGCTCCTGAGGGACGACGGCAGTTCGACCGGTCAGGGCGCCGTATGTTCCAGGTGCCCGCCGGATGCGCGGCGAAGGGTTGGCCACTGGCGCCGGATCGACCCGGGCGGCGGGTGGCGCCACCGCGCGGGGCTCATGTTGTCGTTGAATTTCCAGCAGCGGGTCCCCATACCGCCGCTCATGGCCGAAACGCAGCATCTCGTTTGCCCGCACTGCGCGGCGACCAACCGCATTCCTTCCTCGCGCCTCACCGAGGCGCCGAAGTGCGGGCAGTGCCATCAGCCGCTCTTCACCGGACACCCGACCGAGCTCGCCTCGGGCAACTTCAGGAAGTTCATCGAGCGCAACGACGTGCCGGTGGTCGTCGACTTCTGGGCTCCCTGGTGCGGACCCTGTCAGATGATGGCGCCGGAATATTCGGCCGCCGCGGCCGAGCTCGAGCCCAAAGTACGACTGGCGAAGCTCAACACCGACGCGGAGCCCACGCTCGCCGGTGAGTTCGGCATCCGCGGCATTCCCACCCTGATCTGCTTCAGGGCAGGCCGGGAAGTGGCGCGGCGCTCGGGCGCGATCAGCCGATCAGAGATCGTGCGCTGGGCGCTCGCGCAGGGCTAAAGGGAGCGCGCGCGTCCGCGCCCCGAGAGCATCACGAGCAGAGCGAGGAACGCGAGCTCGAGATCTCCCAGCGCGCCTCCGCCGCCGCTGTGGCTCGCGGGGGTGGAGCTGGTCGGGGTCGCACTGACCTCGGCGGATAGCGCGGATGCGCCTCCGGCGTCCACCGCCGCCACCTTGAAATAATAAGTGGTGCCGTTGTTGAGCCCGTTGAGCGTGACCGTCGTGCCATTGGTGGAGGTGGCCGCCGCTGCGCCTTCGCCGCCTGCCGAGGTTCCCTGATAGACGTTGTAGCTCGCCGCGCCGGTTGCAGCGCTCCAGCTGAGCATGACGGTGCCGTTGCCCGCGGTCGCCGAGACTCCCGTGGGGACCGCGGGAACGGCCATGGCCGATGCCTCGTTTGAATTGGGGGATATGCCGAAGCCACTGACGGCAGCAATCTCGAAGTAGTATGTCTGGCCGGGCGTCAGGCTGGCCTCAGCGACAGTGGTCGAATCGGTGGCCACACCCGTCTGCACCGGACTCGCCCCCTCCTTTCCGGATGCCGTCCCCTGATAGACACTGAAGCTCTTCGCCGCAGCGTCGGCATTCCACTGCAAGGCGATGCCGCTGGCTCCTGAAGTGGCGGTCAACCCCGTCGGAGCAGCGAGGGCTGACATGGCCGCGACGAGATTGGCCGCATCGATGCTGCCGAGGCCGCTGGCCAGATCGTAGCCCGGTCCGGCGGCGTAGGAGCCGGGACTGCCCGCCGAGCTCGCCGTCATGAGTCCGGTCGTGAAGGCGGCGTTGCCGCCGTTGCTGCAGACACTGGTGGGCGCGCTTCCCGTGTCCGTAAAGCTCGCCATAGAGCAGGGCTCGGCGTTGCTGCCGAGAGTGATGTCGTAGAACACGCAGGCGTTATTCGTGATCGCGCCCTGACTGGCGTTGCAGGCCGTGAGATTCGCGGCGGATGAGTATTCCGCCGCCGCGAATTGATAGAGCAGCGGATTGATCAGTCCCTGACGGCCGTCCGGGTACTCTGCGCCCGATGTCTGCTGCGATTGGTCGACGAGAGCAATGATGGCGGCGACGAGCGGAGCGGCTGCCGAGGTGCCGTAGAAGTCCGTGTTTCCCGGCAGGCTGGGCGCTACGCTGCACGGGGTATCGTTGTAGGAGCAGATGACCCAGCGGCTGGCGATGGCGGAGACGTCGGGGACGGCCCGGCCGCCGAAACTGGTGATCCCCAGGACGCTCTGTTGCCAGTCGGGCTGCGCGTAGCCGCCGGTGCACGCGCCCGCGTTGAGGGAAGTGCAGCTGCTGATGCCACCTCCCGCACCCAGAACCTGGATATACGGGTTGGGGCCAGACACAAAGCCGCGCGCGGTGAGGTTGGCCTGGTTGCAGAAGGCAAGCGTGCTGGCCACCCCGAAGTATTGACTCCACTCCTCGTTTCCGCACGACGTGTTCCAGACCATCTCGGGCACGTGGGTCGCCGCGGTGTAGAGGGTTGGGGGAGTGTTGGTCTTGCTCCAGTGGGCTCCGCCGGCCGGGCCTTCCAGATTCGGGTCGAAGTCCGTGCCTCCGACTGCGAGTGAGTAGGGTGTGGACGCAAAGGCGCTCACCGCGAGCCCCGTCGAGGCGACGTCGCCCTGTGTCCCCTGGTCCGAGGAGTTCATGCAGCCCGGGGTCGCCGAGGGAGCCGTCTGCGCGGCTCCGGTATCCCCCGCCGACGCCGTGATGGTGATTCCCTCCGAGACCGCTTTCTGGAGCATGGAGTTGATCTGCATGTTTCCGGCGGTGGTCTCGACTGCCTCGCACGCGCCAAAGGAGAAGTTGATGATGCTCACGCCGCCCTGATCGATGATGTATTGGGCGGCGACCCCGGCATTCTTGTCACGCACGAGCAGCAGGCTCGCGCCGGGAGCCAGGCCTCCGATGATCTCGGTGTCGAGATAGGCCTCATCCTCGTTGCCGTCTTTCGTTTCGTGCGGATCATTGCCGCCGTCGGCCGCTGGCACCGGCGTGCTGGTGAACGTCCCTGCCTGGTTGACGCCGAATGCAGTCCAGTAGGACGAGAGCTGCGCTGCGCTCACGTCGCTCTCGGCGACGATCGCGACCGTGACGCCTTTGCCGGTGATGCCGTTGGCATACAGCGGCGTCAGATCGTAGATGTTGGCAGCGTCACCAGGCCCCACGAACCCGGGTGTCGGATAATCATTGGCACCGATCGCTCCTTCGTACACGTCCGGCTGCGGCGCCGTTGTGCTGCCCGTGGGTGTGGGAATTCGCCGTGTCTTGATGCCCGGAGTGGGATGGAAATCGTTCAGGCCACCGATGGCCGCGATGACTCCCTTGAAGCTCGCCGGAATGCTGGGATCCGTGATGTTGGAATAGTGCCGCACGCCTTTGAGGTTGAATGAGTGAATCTGCGTGTGCAGGGCCGCCTCGACCTGTACCCTGGTGCCGGTGAAGGGCAGGTAGTCGCGGCCGGCCGGGACGGCACCCACCTTGAGCCCTTGAGAGGTGAGCCAGGCCGAGAGTGCCGCGAGGGTGGCGTCGCTCGCCCCGAAGCGCTTGCCGAACTCGGCAGGAGTGAGCCAGTGGTGGTACTGGGGCGAGCGCGGATCCTGCTGAGCGGCGATGAGCTTCGTCAGCTCCTGCTCCTGTGCCGGGGTCTTGGCCAGGACGAGTTGCAGCCCGCTCATCCTGAGAGAGGCGTCAGCTTCCCCGACGTCATACTCCGGGCGTGCCAGCGTGCTCACGTGACCCGGCAGGCGTACCAGGGTGGCGCTTGGTCCGGCCAACGCAGCCGCGCAAGCCATCAGGGCTGCCAGCAGCGAGCCACGCGTGGCTGGGCCCCGCCAGAGGTGATATCTGCTCGTCGAATTCGGCACTCTGAAGACCCCTCCGCTGCCAGTTCCCTGAATGTGTGATCGCCATTCAGGGGCCTCATATGTAAACAGACTCAGCCGACATCACGAAGGGAGCAGGCCGAGAACTGTGCGCTTGGACTCACTTCGCTGGCGCGCCGCGTAGGGACTATCGCGTATACGCATGGGGCCGCGGATGAATCAGCATCCGGCCTCGAAGCGCAGTCCGGGAGTGTCATGAGACAGACGACCCTCGCCCTTGCCGCAGCACTGCTGATCACAGCGGGGGCGGGCGACAGCCTGGCTCAGCCAGCGCCGCCGCCTGGCGCTGCGCCGCCGCCGGCGTGGACCACGCACTGGACCTCCGCGCAGCTCGAGCAGCTCGTCGCTCCGGTTGCCCTTTATCCGGATCCGCTGCTCGGGTCGATTCTGGCCGCCTCCACGTACCCGCTCGAAGTGGTCGAAGCCGCACGCTGGCTCGATGATCCGGCTCATGCGGCTCTGACGGGCGATGCGCTGGCTGCGGCTCTCGAGGGCGAGCACTGGGACACGAGCGTCAAGTCGCTGGTGCCCTTTGCCGCGGTGCTGCGCAACCTGGACATGCACCTCGAGTGGACCGAGCAGCTCGGTGACGCCTTCCTCGCACAGCAAGCGGACGTGATGGACGCGGTGCAGAGGCTGCGGCAGCGGGCAGCCGCTCAGGGCGCACTCCAGTCGACGCCCCAGCAGACCGTGACGACCGATCAGAACCTCATCACGATCGAGCCCACGAATCCCGACGTGGTCTACGTGCCTTATTACGTGCCCGCGATCTACGGAGCCTGGCCGTGGCCGGCTTATCCTCCGTATGACTTCGGGGTGCCGCCGGATG